>ENA-UPXB01001062-UPXB01001062.1-human-gut-metagenome-genome-assembly--contig:-NODE-1062-length-19417-cov-6.077973_pt1 | contig 19417 bp, 12 predicted proteins | sample MGYA00250055_ERZ773386 | MGnify/ENA primary metagenome ERZ773386 (study PRJEB29103, sample SAMN06111974) | human gut metagenome | biome: human gut; feature: ankylosing spondylitis patient; material... | reverse complement strand
GGCGGTCAGCAGCTCCTTGTTGTAGATGATGCCGTAGGTCTCGATGACGTAAGCGATACTGGTAACGGCGTCGCCGTCCTTCAGTGCGAAGGAGTCGCTGGTCAGCTGGCCGTAGACATCGCTGCCGGACAGGTCAAGGCAGTAGTCCTTCCAGTTTGCCAGACCCACAGGGCCGTTGACCTGGAACAGGGTAGGAGCCTCGCTCTTCTCCATCTCGCTCATCAGGGTGGTCTCATACTGGCCGGAAGCGGCGGTCACGACGGTGACAGGCACGCCGGTCTGCTTGGTGTAGGAAGCAGCCAGATCCTGCCAGGCCTGATCCTGCTCGGGCTTGAAGTTCAGGTAGTAGACCTTGCCGGCAGCTGCGGGAGCGGCAGAAGCTGCGGTAGAACTGGCGGTGGAAGCAGCGGTGCTGCTGGAGGAACCACCGCAGGCAGCCAGACCGAGGGCGGCAGCAGAAGCGCCAGCGACTTTCAGGAAATTACGACGAGAAATCATTTTTTTCATAATTGTTCTCCTTCTTCATCATGTGATATACACATTCCGCCTGGCAGCGGAAATGAGACGAAATAAATCAGACAGCCCTTACGCTCTCACCGACCTGCAGCTCAGGCTGGAGGGTGATCTTCTGGGCCGGGGCGCCATGCTCGATCTGCCGCACCAGCAGCTCGATGCTCTGGAGCGCGATCTGCTCGCCGGGCTGAACGATGGTGGTCATCACCGGCACGCAGTAGCGGGACATCGAGATGCCGTCGAAGCCGATGACCGATACATCTTCCGGCACCCGGAACCCGGCGCTCACCAGCGCCCGGATGGCACCGAAAGCGATGACATCGCTCATGGCGAACAGAGCGGTGAACTCGGCCCGGCGGGCCAGCAGGCTGTTCATGGCGTGGTAGGCAGACTCGAAATCGTAGTTGGACAGGCCGTAGAGCCGGTCGTCAAAGGTGAGCCCGGCATCCTCCATGGCATCCTGTGCGCCGAGGCGGCGCATCCGACTGGGGTAGCTGGTGGTCGGACCGCCGAGAACTGCTATCTTCCGGTGGCCCTGCGCGATGAGGTGGGAGACGGCGGTGCGGGCCGCAGCCCGGTCATCCACGCCCACCATCGAGAGGTTCGGGAAATCCAGCTCGTCGGAGACCAGCGTCGTCAGCACCGCGGGGACGGTGATGTTCGCAAAGCCCTGCTGGAAGTTCGCCACGCTGCCGCCGAGGAATATCATGCCTTTGGGCTTTATCTCCCGCAGGATCTTTTGGGCGGCGTCTATCTCGTTGGCATTCTCGTCCAGGTAGGAGACGATGCCGCTGTACCCGTAGAGGGTCGCGGCCCGCTGCAGCTGAACGAGGAAGTCCGAGAAGAAGAGGTTCCGGGTACCCTTGACCACAAAGACGAGGCTGCGGGACTGCTGGATCTTCAGCTGCCGGGCGTTGGTGTTCGGCACGAAGCCCGACTCCCGCATCATCTGAAGCACCTTTTCTTTCGTTTCGGGACGCACATCCGGCCGGTCATTGATGACGCGGGAGATGGTGCTGACGGAACAGCCGCTCAGACGGGCAATGTCTTTGATGGTCATGTTCGGCATTCCGGGAAGCACCTCTCTTTCGGTCGGAGTTCTGGTTTTTACTGAAATCGTGCGGGAACGATGTCGGGAACGGTTTCAGTGACTATAGTATGGCATAATTTGTGGAATAAATCAATAACCCTGAAACACTTTTGGCAGAATTGCATAACAAATCGACCCTCCTTTGTGCAGGTTGATTTGCCCGCAGAGCGAAAAGCAAATTGATTTCCGGTGATTCCCGGTACGCGTCAAAATCTCCCGGGACGACCGTACTCTTTTGTAACTTTTAGAGCAAAAAAGGGCGTTCTCATGCAGGATGGATACAAGCTGAACCGACGGGCCGGAGCAAAAATAAGCCGAAAAAATCCCGGTATCCCTGCCGCCGGAGCGGAAAGGATACCGGGAATGAGATCTCTGGGGTTTACTCGGCGCGCAGGGCTTTGACGGGGTTGCACTTGGCTGCGCCGCGGGCCGGGATGATGCCGGCCAGAATGGTGAGCAGGGTAGCCAGTGCCACGAGGAAGAGGGCTGCGTCTACGGGCAGGGAAGCAACGAGGGTCGAAGTGCCGGAGACTTTCTGGATGATGATGTTTCCGGGGATGAGCAGTATCTCGCTGAGGACGATGCCCATGACGCCCGAGCAGAGACCGATGATGAAGGTCTCTGCGTTGAACACCTCGGAGACGTTCCGCTTGGAAGCGCCGATGGCGCGCAGGATGCCGATCTCCTTCCGGCGCTCGAGGACGCTGATATAGGTGATGACGCCGATCATGATGGAGGAGACGACCAGCGAGATGGAGACGAAGGCCACCATCATGCTGCTGATCATGTCCACGATCTCGGTCACGCTGGTCATCAGGGTACCCACGAGGTCGGTGTACTGCACCATTTTTTCGTCTTCACCCTTTGCAGACATCCCGGCGTTGTAGGCATCCAGCTTTTCCAGGATGATGGCCTTGCTGGCGAAGTCCTTCGGATAGATCTTGATCTGGCTGGGGGCGGCCTTGTCCGCGTAGCCGAAGGCCGTCAGGTTGGCCTCATAGGTGGCGGAAGAGGAGCGGAGGGTGGAGCGCATCAGCTCGGTCAGCTCGGAGGCGGTCATGTTGAGCTGGATGGCCTTCTGGAAAGCCGACGCGTCGATCTTGATGGCGCTCTCCATCTGGCTGCTCAGCTTGCCGATGTTCTGCTGGATGGCCGTCTTGAGCTGGGACTGTATCTGGTCCTGGAAGGTGACGATGCCCTTCTGGATGGCAGCGTCCAGCTGGCTTTTCAGCACCTCTGTGATTTGGTCGGAGTAGGTCTCCATCACGGTCTGGATGGTGGTCTGCAGAGCGCTCGAGAGCTGGCCCTGCAGCTTGTCCGGGTCAACGAGGTCTTTCATGGACTCGGCCATCAGCTTCTGGAACTGCTCTGACTTGAGGTAGGCAGAAAAGCTCCACTTCTTGAAGTTGAGGATGCCGTTGCCGATGATATATTTCTTATAGTCCTTGAACACCTTCTGCACGAGGTTCTGCAGGGCCTCCGGCGAGACGGAGAGGTCCAGCTCTGCAAAGGCATCGCTGAGGTCGATGTCGGGCAGCTCGTCGATGTCGAGGGTGAGATCCGAGAAGTCGATGAGGCTGCTCAAATCGAAACTGCCGCTGCTGAGGTCGAAGGCACCGTTCAAATCGAAGTCGAGGGCATTGGCATCAAAAGAAAAGGCATTCTTGAGGGCGTTGGTGTCGATGGAGAAGAGGCTGGTCAAATCGAAGTCGCGGAGGCTCTCAGCCTTGCCGAAGCTCTCGCCGGTGAGGATGTTGGTGGCGGGGTCAGCCATCTGCTGCTTCACGATGTCGCTGTCGGCAGCGTCCTCCATGACCTTCTCGGTCAGGGAGGCGGGGTAGGCGATGCCGGAGGTGAGCATGGAAGCGGAGGCGGTGTAGTCCGGCTGGACGATGCCCACGATGGTGATGTCCTCGCCGTTCTCCACCAGCTGCTGCATATAGTCCTTGTCGTCGGCCTTGCTCTTCCAGATGCCGTAGGTGTCGTCGTAGACGTAGGTGTCGGCGCTGTTCACCAGCTTGAACTTCAGGCCCATCAGCTCGTCGTAGCTGTAGGTGCGGAAATCGCTGGGGACATCGACGTTCTGGTTCTGGGCGAACTGCTGTATCATCTTGTCCAGCTCGGCGGAGTCCCGCAGACCCATGGAGTAGAGGGCGTAGTCGGTCACGGTGCCGTATTTGCTCAGAACGACGACACATTCGGTGGGCTTTTCGGGCCAGCGGCCAGCCTTGACTTCGTACTGGGACTTATAAAGGTCACTGTTGGCGGGCAGCTGATAGAATACGCTGGTGTTGCTGCCCATGCTGTTCATCAGGCTGCTGGTGACGGAGGTGGAGCCGGAACCCGAGCTTCCCAGACCCAGCATCGAGAGGGTGGAGTCCGGGTTGACCTGATGCACACTGCCGTCGGCGTCCTGCCGGTAGATCTGGGGCGAGACGCTGTAGGAATACTCGATGGAGGTGGCGTCATCCGCAATGGTGGACTCGTCGCTGTCGAGATATTTCTTTAAGGAAGTGAGGTCGTTGGACGTCAGGCCCGACACCATCTTGGTGATGAGCTGGCGGACCGAGACCATTCCCTCCACGCCGCCGGAGGTGTCCTTTTTGCCGTCCTCGTCGGTGGGCAGGCCGGTGGCTGTGGTGCCGCCGCTGCTGCCCGAGGACAAAAAGCTCGTGATGTCCACGCCGCTGCTCAGGATCTGCAGCGGGTATTCGCTCAGGGTGGAGCGCTCCATGTCGGCGATGTAGGCATTGACGCCGGTGGACAGCGAGATGATAAGGGCGATGCCAATGATGCCGATGCTGCCCGCGAAGGCCGTGAGCAGGGTGCGGGCCTTTTTGGTGCGCAGGTTGTTGAAGCTCAGGGCCAGCGAGGTGAGCCACGACATGGACGAACGGCCCATATTCTTGTGGATGGGAGGGGCAAGCTTTGTGTCGTCCGGCTCGAAGGGGCGGGTATCGTCGGTGATGGCGCCGTCCCGCAGGCGGACGATGCGGTTGGCATACTGCTCCGCCAGTTCGGGGTTGTGAGTGACCATGACCACGAGGCGGTCTTTTGCCACATCCTTCAGCAACTCCATGACCTGGATGCTCGTCTCACTGTCCAGTGCGCCGGTGGGCTCGTCGGCCAGCAGGATGTCGGGGTTGTTGACGAGGGCGCGGGCGATGGCCACGCGCTGCATCTGGCCGCCCGACATCTCGGTGGGGCGCTTGTGGAGTTGGTCCCCGAGGCCCACCTGCCGCAGCGCCTCGGCGGCACGGCGGCGGCGCTCAGCGCCCGACACGCCCGAGATGGTCAGGGCCAGTTCGACGTTGGCGAGGACGGTCTGGTGGGGGATGAGGTTATAGCTCTGGAACACGAAGCCGACGGTGTGGTTGCGGTAGGAGTCCCAGTCCCGGTCGGTGTAGCGGCGGGTGGAGATGCCGTTGATGATGAGCTCGCCGCTGTCGTAGCGGTCGAGGCCGCCGATGATGTTGAGCAGCGTGGTCTTGCCCGAGCCGCTGGGGCCGAGGACGGCGACGAATTCGCTGTCGCGCAGGTTGAGGCTGACCCCGTTGAGCGCTGCCTGTGTCAGATCGCCGGTGGTGTATTTCTTTTCGATATTGATAAGCTGAAGCATTGGCCTGCCTTTCCGGCAGCAGAACGGGGGAGTGTCTGCTGACCTGTTCCGCCTGACATTTGTGGACGGAGAGGGAAACATAGTATCTGTTTGATTTTATCAGAAGAATATGAACAATTTATGTCGTAACGGGTGCCAAGTTCTGTGTTTTCTGCCGAAGGATGGAAAAGCGCTGCATCCTGCGCGGAAAAGCGTCCCAAACCAGGAGGATGCGGCAGATGTGTCTTGATTTTTGGAGCGGTTGATGGTATTCTTGAGACAATATCCATGTTAATATTTTCAGTGTTCCAAAATTCGACGAAAACTGACGCAAATTTGTCGTTGCAACTCCTTTCGACGCTCCATACAATTTTATACAGTATAGTATGAAGTAGTTTGTCCGGCATAAGTGGAAGGGCCGGGCAGATGGGGTGAGGAGGATGCAGAATGAAACAGAATGTTCCATTGGTGAGGAGTTTTTCGGCGCTGGAACCGTATCAGGAGGCGTATACCCTTGCCTGTTCTCTGGAGACGGAGGGACAGGGCTGCTGGCTGACCGTGAGCCGGACAAAAGCTCCGGACGACCCAGCAGACACGGCCCGTGCATGGGTCCCGGCCCCGGAAGAGGAATGCGGACGGCTGCTGCAGTTTTTGTATGAGAACTCGGTCCAGCCGGAGCTGTGGCAGGATGCTATTTCCTGCTGGTATCCGCAGGCGGAGCAGGCAGAAAACCTGCGGGAAGGGGGCGCGTCGTGTGAGTTATGAGGAACAGGACGTCATATGGCGCGTAGCTCTGGCCAGCTATGACCCCAGAGAGATGCGGGTATGGACACGCTATCTTGAGGAGCGCAACCCGGCCATCCGCTGTACGGGCTACCGCAGCAGCCGGACGCTGCTGGAACGGCTCGAGCAGGGCGATGTGGACGTTCTGGTGCTGGGCGGCAGACTGGAGGACATGGACAGCATCCAGTTCCTGCCCAAGATACGCGGCCTTGCCCGCAAGCCTCTGGTGCTTCTGCGGGACGACGGACGCAACGAGAGGTCGGCTGTGGAGAGCCTGAGTCAGGAGGACGCATGCTACCTCATCCGTCAGGCCACACTGGAAGATATGCTGCAGGAGCTGCGCGCCCCGGCCCACCGCCCGGCGGAGAGCCTGGAAAAGCGCTGCGAGCGCATCTATCGCAGCTGGGGCGTGAGCACCTGCGACGCCAACAAGCGCTACCTGACCGGTGCGCTTCGGGTGATGATGGGCTCCGACCACCGTCTGGCCATCCGCAAGGAGATATTAGGGCCGGTGGCGGAGGAATACGGTCTCACCGTGGCGGCTGTGGACAGCGCCCTCCGGCGGCTGCTGGAGACGCTGGACGAGACCGGTACCCAGACATGGCGGGATTTTCGAAAAGAGTATGGCTTAGAGCGCAGGAAGGTGACCATCGGCCGCCTGCTTTATGCGCTGGAAAGTAAACTGAGTCAGCAGTGAGGTGCTGACCACACGACGCGGAGGTAGAGCAGAATGCACAGGCGAAACGATGGGGCAGGAGGCTTCCTTCGGGAGGAGTTTGGGGATGTGTGCTTCCATGCCCTTGGCATCATCGACCAGAACCGGGAATATCTGCAGATGCATCTGCTGGCGTCGGCCGACCTGCCCACCCGGCAGGCACTTTCGGACATCCAGATAGAGTCTGCCCGGCTGGACCGCACGGTACGCAATGCCATAACGCTTTATCAGCTGGAAAATGAAGAGCTGAGCGAGCTGCAGCCTCTGGACCTGTGCAGTCTGCTGGAAAAAGCGGGCCGTCTGGCCCCGGACATCCAGCGGTCACTGGAAATAGCGCTCACGACGGAGAGCGGGGGCATCGAGCACTGCACCGTCATGGGCGTCCCCGATGAGGCCGAACAGCTGATGCTCCACCTCATCTCCAACGCGCTGCGGGCCTGCGATGCAGGCGGCAGGGTGTGGGTGAGCCTGAAACAGAAAAAGACCGGCGTCGTGCTCCGGGTGGAAGACAACGGCTGCGGCCTGATGGAGGAAGACCCCATCGAGAACAACCGCCGCTTCCTCAGCGGCGCAAAGCTGGGTCTCCGCATCTGTAAGCTCATCTGCCGCCGTGCAGGCTGGAAGCTGACGCTGACGGCCCGGCCGGGCGGCGGCACCCGGGCGCAGGTGGTGTTCCCGCTGGTCTCCTGCGAGGACATCCCGCCGGAAATGGAATTCCACTCCAGCGAGGAGAACGACATCCGCGCAGCGCGGTTCGCAAGCCGGGCGGCACAGGAGATCCTTCTGCTGCGGAGATATTGAACGAGACAAAAAGGCATCTGCAATGCGGCCGGGACGGCGCAGCGCAGATGCCTTTGCTTTTTGTGCGGGACAGGGAAGAGAGCAGAAAAATTGACAGACGGTAAAGAATCTTAGTAGAAACAGCCCGAAATCCACAGAAAAGTTTGCGAAATTAACAAAATGTTTAACTTTGCAAGATGATTTTACTGTTTTTAAGGTGTAAAATAATCCCGAATGATTGATTGTCAGCCGGATTTGGTTTATAATACCCATGTATGCGAGTCTGAAATTTGATTCGTTAGCAAACAACTTCTGCCCGGGCTGGAGAGCCCTGTGTGCAGAGGGAGAGTGCATTGTCCTTCAGGAGGAAAAACAACTGTGAGAGTAGGTCTTGACATCGGCAGCACTACTATCAAATGCGTGGTGCTGGATGAAAACGATACCCTTTTATATTCGACGTATGAGCGCCACTACAGCCACATTCTGGAAAAGGCGCAGGAGCTGCTGCGCCGCATCGACGCAGAGCAGTTGCATGGCCGGAAAGCGCTGCTCAGCATCTCCGGCTCCGCCGGCATGGGCTTGGCCGACAGCTGCGGCGTGCCTTTCGTGCAGGAGGTGTTCTCCACCCGCGTGGCGGTCAAAAAGTTCGTCCCTGCGACGGACTGCGTCATCGAGCTGGGCGGTGAGGATGCAAAGATCCTGTTCCTGACCAACGGCACCGAAGTCCGCATGAACGGCAGCTGCGCCGGCGGCACGGGCGCTTTCATCGACCAGATGGCGACGCTGCTCAAGATGAGTGCCGATGAGATGAACAAGGCGGCCGAACAGGCCACCCGTACATACACCATTGCATCCCGCTGCGGCGTTTTCGCCAAGAGCGACGTGCAGCCCCTCATCAATCAGGGTGCAAAGACCGAGGACATCGCGGCCAGCATCTACAAGGCCGTGGTCAACCAGACCATCGCCGGTCTGGCACAGGGACGTCCCATCCAGGGCAATATCCTCTATCTGGGCGGTCCGCTGACCTTCAGCACCGTGCTGCGCAAGAGCTTCGACGAGGCACTGGGCGTCACCGGTACCTGCCCCGAGAACAGCCTGCTCTACGTCGCGCTGGGCGCTGCCCTCTACGCCGACAGGGAGTTCGTCCTCTCGGACGTGGCCGCTGCGCTGGATGAGTACGCCGCCACGGCGACCTACGCCAGCGAGCCGCCCCTCTTCGCCAACAAGGAAGAGTACGAGGTATTCCATGCCCGCCATATGTCCCACAGCGTGCCGCGGGTGGCGTTCGGCGCCCAGTGCGGCCCGGTGCATATCGGCATCGACTCCGGCTCCACCACCGTCAAGCTGGTGGTCGTGGACGAGCAGAGCCAGATCCTCTACACCAACTATCAGCCGAACCTCGGCAACCCGCTGCCCCTTATCCGGCAGCAGCTGCTGAAAATCTATAAAGAGCACCCCGGCCTCAAGGTGGCCAGCGTGACCACCACCGGCTACGGCGAAGAACTGGTCAAGAACGCTTTCCGCTGCGACTTCGGGCTCGTGGAGACCGTGGCCCACTTCACGGCAGCAAAATACTTCATGCCGGACGTGGACTTCATCATCGACATCGGCGGTCAGGATATGAAGTGCTTCAAGATCGAAGATGGTGCCATCAGCAACATCTTCCTGAACGAAGCCTGCTCTTCCGGCTGCGGCAGCTTTTTGCAGACCTTCGCGCAGGCACTGGGCTACGACGTCAAGGAGTTCGCAGCCCTCGGCCTCTTCGCCGACCGCCCCGTGGATCTGGGCAGTCGCTGCACCGTCTTTATGAACAGCTCGGTCAAGCAGGCCCAGAAGGACGGCGCGTCCATCGAGAATATCTCGGCGGGCCTGTCCATCAGCGTCGTCAAGAACGCACTGTACAAGGTCATCCGTGCGTCCAGCCCCGAAGAGCTGGGCCGGAAGATCGTTGTGCAGGGCGGTACGTTCTACAATGAGGCCGTCCTCCGCGCCTTCGAGAAGGAGATGGGCGTCGAGGTCATCCGTCCCGACATCGCCGGTCTGATGGGCGCTTACGGTGCGGCCCTCTTCGGTCTGCGCCAGTGCCGCAAGAACGGCCAGACCACCTCCGCCATGATGAGCGAGGAAGAGCTGGAGAACTTCGACCAGAAAGTCGTCAGCGTCAAGTGCGGCGGCTGCGGCAACCACTGCCAGCTCACCGTCAACACCTTCGCCGATGGCCGCAAGTTCATTTCCGGAAACCGCTGCGACAAGCCCGTCACCGGCAAGAGCGAGGACAACAGCCTCAACCTCTACGCCTACAAGCAGCAGCTTCTGGCCAGCTATAAGCCCGTGGCCGGAAAGCGCGGCTCCATCGGCATCCCGCTCTGCCTGAATATGTACGAGCTGCTGCCGTTCTGGTACGCCTTCTGGACCAAGCTGGGCTTTGCCGTCCACACCAGCCCGGTGTCCAGCCGCGGTCTCTATCTGGCCGGTCAGGCTACCATCCCCAGCGACACCGCCTGCTTCCCGGCCAAGCTCAGCCACGGCCACATCAAGGCCCTGACCCAGATGCATCTGGACGCCATCTTCTACCCCTGCCTGACCTACAACATCGACGAGGGTCTGGGCGACAACCACTACAACTGCCCCGTCGTGGCCTACTATCCCGAAGTCCTCGCCGGCAACTGCCCCGAGCTGGAAGGCCAGAAGTTCATCTACGACTACGTCGGCATCCACCGTCCGAAGGATTTCGTCCACAAGATGGCGAAGGACGTGCTGCCCAAGTATTTCGGCGGCATCTCCGAGAAGGAAGTGCAGGAGGCTGCCAACGCTGCCTACGCTGAGTATGAAGCCCACATGGCACAGATCCGGGTCAAGGGCAGCGAGATCATTGATGAGGCCCGCCGTCAGGGCAGGCGCATCATCGTGCTGGCTGGACGCCCCTACCATGTGGACCCGGAGATCAACCACGGCATCGACCACCTCATCACCCGCCACGGCGCGGCGGTGGTCACCGAGGACAGCATCTCCAACCGCGTGGAAAAGTTCCCCACCAGCGTGCTGAACCAGTGGACTTACCACAGCCGCCTGTATGCCGCCGCCAAGTACTGCACCACCCAGAACGATATGGACCTGGTGCAGCTGGTGTCCTTCGGCTGCGGTGTGGATGCCATCACCACCGATGAGACCCGCGAGATCCTGCAGGAGGGCGGCAAACTCTACACCCAGCTGAAAATTGACGAAATTACAAACCTGGGTGCTGTCAATATCCGCCTGCGCAGCCTGTTCGCCGCACTGGATGAGCGAGACGAAGATAAGAAGTAACATAGGAGGAACCTATGGAATACAATTACCCCAAATTCACCCCGGAGATGAAGAAAACTCACACCATCCTCATCCCCAACATGGCCATCACCCAGTTCCGCCTGCTGGAATACGCCCTGCGCTACGACGGCTACAAGTGCGAGATCCTTGGCAACTGCGGCAGCGCTGTGGCGCAGCTGGGCCTGAAATATGTCCACAACGACACCTGCTATCCAGCACTGCTGGTCATTGGCCAGTTCCTCGACGCGCTGAACAGCGGCAAGTACGACCTCGAGCACACGGCCCTGCTCATCACCCAGACGGGCGGCGGCTGCCGTGCCTCCAACTACATCCATCTGCTCCGCAAGGCGCTGGTCAAGGCAGGCTATCCGAACATCCCGGTGGCCAGCCTGAACTTCTCAGGCCTCGAGAAGGACAGCGGTTTCCAGATGACTCTGCCTCTGGCCCGCCGGGCCATCGCCAGCGTGTTCTACGGCGATATGCTCTGCGCCCTGCGCAATCAGGTCGCTCCGTATGAGAACGAGAAGGGCGCTGCCGATAAGATGGTAGACCTCTGGGTCGAGCGTCTGGGCCGTGTGCTGCTGGCGGGCAAGGGCTTCACCTCCCGCGAGATGAAGCACACCTTCCCCCTCATCGCAAAGGACTTTAAGTCCATTCCCGTCACCCGTGTGCCGAAGGTCAAAGTCGGCGTCGTGGGCGAGATCTACGTCAAGTACAGCCCGCTGGGCAACAACGACCTGCAGAAGTTCCTCGAGAGCCAGGACTGCGAGGTCAACTTCCCGGGTCTGATGGGCTTCGTGCAGTACTGCATCTTCAACATGGGCGAGGACCATGTTCTCTACGGCGGCAAGCTGGCCATGAAGATGGGTACCGACCAGCTGCTCAACTGGCTGGACAGCGTGGAACGCTCCATGCTCAAGGCCGAGGCCGACGCCGGTTTCTACGCCCCCGGCCCCTTCAAGGAGCTGGTGGAAAAGCCCGAGGGCATCATCTCGCTGGGGGCCAAGATGGGCGAGGGCTGGCTGCTGACGGCTGAGATGATCGAGCTGGTACAGGGCGGTTACGGCAACATCGTCTGCGCACAGCCTTTTGGCTGCCTGCCGAACCACATCGTGGGCAAGGGCATGGTAAACAAGATCCGCGCGATGTACCCCAGCGCCAACATCACCCCCATCGACTACGACCCCAGCGCCACCAGGGTCAATCAGGAGAACCGCATCAAACTGATGCTGGCCGTAGCAAAGGAGCGTCTGAACGCCCCTGCCGAGGCGAAGCCCCTGACCGCCGAGGAGATCGCGGGCGGTGCGCCCAGCCTGTCTCACGTCTGAGAAACTACAGAAGAAACAAAAAAAGCCGCACGGTACAGTTTTTCGCTGTACTGTGCGGCTTTTCTTTTATGCGCCAGAGCGCTTATTTCTTGTGATACTTGCGGTCTTCCTGCTCATAGGCGGGCTCGCAGGTGAGGTACATCCCCAGACGCTTGATGGTGTCCGTATCCACGCTGGACAGGATGACCGTGGAGTGCATGTCGCAGCCCTTGAGCTTGGAGAGCTGCTGCAGAGCGACAGCAGCCGTCTCATTCTCGGCGGCAGAGCTGGACAGCGCGATCAGGATCTCATCAGTGTGCAGGCGGGGATTCCGGCTGCCGAGGTAGTTGGTCTTGAGGGTCTGGATGGGCTCGATGGCGCGGGCGGAGACCAGGTCGATCTCATGGTCGATGCCGGCCAGCTTCTTGAGGGCATTGAGCAGGGCAGAAGAGGCTGCGCCCAGCAGGGGACCGTTCTTGCCGGTGACGACGGTGCCGTCCGGCAGTTCGATGGCGGCAGCGGGTGCGCCGCCGGTGCGCTCGGCCACGGCGTGAGCCTGCTTTTCCACGGCACGGTCGCCGACAGCCAGACCGGCCTGATTCAGCAGCAGCTCCAGCTTGAAGATCTCACTGTCCACGTTCTTGCCGATCTTGTGGTCGCAGAGGGCCTTGAAATAGCGGCGGATGATCTCGTTGCGGGAGGCCTCGCGGCAGGCTTCGTCGTCCACGATGCAGTTGCCGGCCATGTTCACGCCCATGTCCGTGGGGGACTTGTAGGGGCTCTTGCCCGCGATGAGCTCGAACATCGCGTTGACCACCGGGAAGATCTCGATGTCGCGGTTGTAGTTGACGGTGGTGACGCCGTAGGCCTCCAGATGGAAGGGGTCGATCATGTTCACGTCGTTCAGGTCGGCGGTAGCGGCCTCGTAGGCGAGGTTGACCGGGTGCTTGAGGGGCAGGTTCCAGATGGGGAAGGTCTCGAACTTGGCATAACCGGCCTTGACGCCCCGCTTGTGCTCGTGGTAGAGCTGGGACAGGCAGGTGGCCATCTTGCCGCTGCCGGGGCCGGGGGCCGTGATGACGACGAGGGGACGCTGGGTCTCGATGTAGTCGTTCTTGCCGTAGCCCTCGTCGCTGACGATGCGGGCCACGTCGTTGGGGTAGCCGGCGATCTTATAGTGGCGGAAGGTGCGCACGCCCACGCTGTTCAGCTTGTGCTCAAAGGCTTCAACCTCGGGGGCGGCGGTGTACATGGTCACGCAGACGCTGCCCACGAACAGGCCCATGCCCTGGAAGGCGTCGATGAGGCGGAGAACGTCGAGGTCGTAGGTGATGCCGTAGTCGCCGCGCACCTTGCTGCTGATGATGTCCTGCGCGCTGATGACGATGACGATCTCGGCCTGCTCCTTGAGCTGCAGCAGCATCTGCAGCTTGGAGTCCGGCTCAAAGCCCGGTAGCACGCGGGAGGCGTGGTAGTCGTCGAACAGCTTGCCGCCAAACTCGAGGTAGAGCTTGTTGTCGAACTGTGCGATGCGCTCCCGGATGTGCTGGGACTGCATCTGAAGGTATTTCGCGTTGTCAAAGCCTTTTTTCATGGAATGCTCCTCTTCCTGATTCTACAACTTCATCTCCGGCACGTCGGTGGTGCAGCGAGCCGGAAGGTCACACAAACACTCTATAGTATAGCATACGACAGGCTTCGGCGCAATTATTTTTTGAAGGCTTCCTCGTGCTCCAGGTGCTCAAATTCTTCCAGCTCCTCGATGTCCTCTTTCAAGAACATCAGGCAGAAGCTGATGAAGAGCAGCAGGCAGGACAGCCAGATGGCCCGGCTGCCCATGGGGGCCAGTGCAAGGCTGCCGAGGCCGGCACCCAGCGCGAACAGGAAGATGATGGCGAAGTAGTGAAGCGCCTTGCCGAAGGCTTTGGTGTTGCCGCCCACCAGCCATGCGCAGAAGGAATCCATGCCGCTGCGCAGATTGCCGATGCACATGGTGCTGGCGAAGGCATAGCCGTTCACCTTGCGGAAGGATTGTACCTGCATGGCGCAGGAGAAGGAGACGAGGGAGTTGGCCAGCAGATTCAGCTCCTGCGGCAAAAAGCCCACGACGAAGAGCATCAGGATCTCGAACAGCACCACCAGCTGACGCCAGTGGAGCCACTGCATCCGCTTGAGCTTGAGGCGGATGAACTCGGCCACAAAAATGCCCAGTGCAAAGGCGCAAAGGGGTATCAGGTAGCGCAGTGCCTCGCCCCACTTGCCCGCAAACAGCTTGACGGCCATCAGCACGATGTTGCCGGTCTGGGCGTTGGCGAAGACCTTGCCGCGGTATAAATAAGTATAAACATCCTGTAAGCCGCCTGAGACGGAGAGAAACAGAGCGGTAATAAAAGCTTCGGACATCTGTCCGTGAGGTTTGAGAGATGGCATAAAAGCTCCTCCTTCTATCCAGAAAATAATTCCATGCCATACTATAGCGCAAAACCGGCGTTTTGTCAAAAACTGTGCCATATTTTTTATAGATAATGACGATTCCGGGCGGGTATCGCAGGATGCGCTTTGTTTTGCAATGCGGCGCAGACTGTGGTAGAATACAGAAAACAGCTTTTTTCAGGAGAAGGAGGGGCTTTCTGTATGCCCAATATCATCGAGATCACGGATTTCCACGCACCGGAGCTGGACCCTTATGCCCGGCTGACCCAGAACCAGCTGCGCAATCGCCTCGAGCCGGAGAAAGGCATCTTCATCGCCGAGAGCCCCAAGGTCATCGACCGTGCGCTGGACGCAGGCTACAAGCCCGTGTCCCTGCTGATGGAGCGCAAGCAGATCACCGGCCCGGCAGCGGGCATTCTGAGCCGCTGCGGCGACGCGCCGGTGTACACGGCAGATCGGGAGATGCTGGCAGAGCTCACCGGCTTTGAGCTGACCCGGGGCGTGCTCTGCGCCTTCCGCCGCCCGGCACCCCGCCCGGTGGAAGAGCTCTGCAAAAACGCCCGCCGGGTGGCCGTGCTGGAGGGCATCGTGGACTCCACCAATGTGGGAGCCATCTTCCGCTCGGCGGCGGCGCTGAACATGGACGCTGTCCTCATCAACCCTTCCTGCTGCGACCCGCTCTGCCGCCGCGCCGTCCGCGTCAGCATGGGTACGGTGTTCCAGGTACCCTGGGGGCAGTTGGGCGAGACCCCGGCAGACTGGCCGGAGAAGGGGATGGACATCCTCCACTCCCTCGGCTTCAAGACCGCCGCGATGGCCCTCAGCGACCGCTCGGTGAGCATCGACGACGAGCAGCTTGCAAAAGAGCCGAAGCTTGCCATCGTGCTTGGCACCGAGGGCGACGGCCTTGCCGCCGGCACCATCGCTTCCTGCGACTACACGGTCAAGATCCCCATGTCCCACGGCGTGGATTCGCTGAATGTCGCCGCCGCCAGCGCCGTAGCCTTCTGGCAGCTGGGCAAACAATAAACGAAAAAATAATGCCTCCCCGCCGGGGAGGCATTATTTTTTATGCTCAGATACTTGCTAAGAATCGCTCAAAGCCTGCACGGCCAGCCTCGTCCAGCTTGTAGACGCCGGCGTCTGCGAGGACTTCGGCAAACACATGGCCCACCTCGTCCTGCAGGATCAGATGGACGTTGTCGGCGTTCAGCTCGGGGTGGCGGTCCAGGATGTCCTGAGCCCACTCCGCGTGCTTCTGCAGGGCCTCGGGGTACCCGGCGGTGGGAGCCCGGGCCACCAGCAGGTCGGCCAGGTCAAAGAGCTCCTGCTTCAGGCGGCTGGGCAGAACGGCCAGACCCATGACCTCGATGAGGCCGATGTTCTCCTTCTTGATGTGGTGGAGCTTTGCGTGGGGGTGATAGACGCCCAGCGGATGCTCCGGCGTGGTGATGTTGTTGCGCAGCACCAAATCCAGTTGGAACCTGCCGTCCCGCATCCGGGCGATGGGGGTGATGGTGTTGTGGGGCTCGCCGTCGGTCTCGGCGTAGACAAAGCAGCTCTCGTCGGTGTAGCCCCGCCATGCGGTCAAAATCTGATCGGCCAGCTCCACAAGGCGTTCGTCGTCGGCACAGGTCAGGCGGATGCAGCTCATGGGCCAGTGGACGATGCCGGCGTCCACATCCTCAAAGCCGGGGAAGACCCACTTCTTCTCGATGGGCGCTTTGGCCATGGCGAACTCGTAGTGGCCGCCCTGGAAGTGGTCGTGGCTCAGGATGCTGCCGCCCACGATGGGCAGGTCGGCGTTGCTGCCCACGAAGTAGTGGGGAAAGAGGGCCACGAAATCCAGCAGCTTGCGGAAGGTGGCACGCTCGATCTTCATGGGGGTGTGCTGGCTGTTAAAGACGATGCAGTGCTCATTGTAGTAGACATAGGGGCTGTACTGGAAATTCCACGCACTGTCGTTGATGGTCAGCGGGATGATGCGGTGATTTTCCCGGGCGGGATGGTTCAGCCGGCCGGCATAGCCCTCGTTCTCCACGCAGAGCTGGCACTTGGGGTAGGCGCTCTGAGGAGCCAGCTTTGCGGCTGCGATGGCTTTGGGGTCTTTTTCGGGCTTCGACAGGTTGATGGTGATGTCGAGGTCGCCATAAGGAGTCCGGGTCACCCACTTGACGTCCCGCTTGATGCGGTAGCGGCGGATGTAATCGGTGTCCTGGCTGAACTTGTAGAACCAGTCGGTGGCGGCCTGGGGGCCGTCGGTCTCGTACCGCTCTTCGAAGTTGGCGCGGACGATGCTGGGGCGGGGCGTCAGCACACCCATGAGCCGGGTGTCGAAGAGGTCGCGGGCCGTGGGGCTGTCGTCGCAGACGCCCCGGGCTGCGGCATCGTCCACCAGCGTTTTCAGGATACTCTCGAGGTCGGCGTAGCAGACGTCGCCCTCCGGCTCCGTGAAGCAGTCGAGCTGCATGGTCATGAGCAGCTGGTTGCGGATGTAGATCTCGTCGTCAGGCAGGATGAGGCCGGTGTCCAGACCGTAGTTGACGAGCTGCTGGATGGCAGTGGAGATCACAGGACAGCGCCTCCTTCCGGACGGATGGACAGGACGTGGCAGCGGCCCTCGCCGAGGATAGCTTCCATACCGGCCTTGAACTCATCCAGCATCTCCACAGGCACGAAAGCCTGCACCGTGCCGGCGAAACCGCCGCCGTGGACGCGGACAGCGCCCTTATCGCCCAGCAGATGCTTGGCGGCTGCGATGGTCACGCCCACTTCCTGATGCTCCTTGTAGCCTGCGGGGATGACGTTCTGCAGATACTCCCAGCTGCTGCAGCCGGACTCGTTCACGAGGGAGAGGAAGGTGCCGAAGTCGCCATCGTGGAGTGCGGCCACCTGCTTTGCCACACGGTCATTGTCGGCGTAGACGTGGAAGGCACGGAGGACGGCGCGGTCGCCGCACTGCCTGCGGCACTCGGGCAGCTTTGCAAGGAAGGTCTCGAACGGCACATCCCGCAGCACCTCGCCGCCGCAGACAGCGGCTACGGCACGGCACTCAGCCGGGATGGCGGCGTACTCGTCGGTCAGATCGGCGTGGTCTGCGCCGGAGTCGAGGATGCAGAGGGCCAGACCAGCCTTGGAGAAGTCCACAGCCACCGGCTCCACCACGGGCTTTGCGGGGCTGGCGAAGTCGATGGTGATGATGTTGCCCACGCTGGAAGCCATCTGGTCCATCAGGCCGCAGGGCTTGCCGAAGTAGACGTTCTCAGCCCACTGGCCGATCTGCGCGATGGCGATGGGGGAGACCTTCTCGGTCATGAAGCAGTCGTTCAGGATGACGCCGATGAGCACTTCAAAGGCGGCAGAAGAAGAGACGCCGCTGCCCTTCGGCACGTTGGAAGAGATGTAAACGTCCAGACCGGCCAGCTTTGCGCCCCGCTGGGTGAAGGCGGCGCACTCGCCGCGCAGCAGAGAGGCGGTGGTGTTCTCCTCTTCCTTGCGGGCCTCGAGGTCATTCAGATCAATGACGCACAGATCATAGCCCTCGCTCTGGACGCGGAGCTGGTTCTTGTCGTTGGGGGCTGCGGCGGCGATCATATCGATGTTCACGCTGCCGGCCAGCACCCGGCCATGCTGATGGTCGGTGTGGTTGCCGCCGATCTCGGTGCGGCCCGGTGCGCTGTAAAGGCCGGCCTCAGCGTGGGAGCCGAAGGTCTTTTCCAGCCCGTCCAGCACGGCGGCGTAACGGGCGGCTTCAGAGGCCGTCTCGGCGGGAGCACAGCAATACAGGGAGGCGAGGCGTGCGGCGTGGACGCCGTCGGACAGCTCCTGCTTCCATACGGGAATGGACTTCATCATGGAATCTTCCTCCTGACAGACAGATACTTTTTTGTTTCGTGTGGGCGATACAGCCCGCTTCTAATCCTATAGTAAAGGATTTGTCCGGAAAAAACCATGTGTTATTGTTGCATCTCAATGAAAAGTTGCAAAAAATCCCCGCCGGGGCTGTCCGGCGGGGATGCAAAATAAAAATCTCGGATAAATTACAACTGAGACAAAAGTTTTTTCGAAACCGGGAAAGCATTGTGTAACTGCGCCAAAACTTCCCGCTGCCGCGTCCCGGCGGGGGAGCGGGCCGCGATATGGAGAAACCTTACTGCGGCGGGCGGCGCAAAAGAAAAGGCCGCGATCCACTTTTCCAGCGGAGCGCGGCCTTCTTGTTAAGGGAAGAAAATTATGATGTCAGGCGGAAGGCGAGGGAGCAGCGCCCTCCGGCCCGGGAACACAGGGAAAAATTACTGCATCAGGCTGCAGACGGCCTCGGCGTAAGCGGCGGGGTCATCCACGGGCAGGCCCTCGATGAGCTGTGCCTGCGCGTAGAGCAGAGCGCTGTACTTCTTGAGCTTCTCGGTATCGCCAGCCTCCTGTGCGGCTTTCAGCACAGCGAAGACGGGGTGGTTGACGTTCAGCTCCAGCACCTTGTCGCTCTTGACGCCCTCACTGCCGGGCTGCTTGGACAGCACCTTCTCCATCTCGATGGACAGCGGGCCGTCGGCGGACAGGCAGACGGGGTGGTCCTTCAGGCGGGTGGAGACTTTGACCTCCTTGACCTTGCCGTCCAGAGCGTCCTTCATGGCGTCAAACAGAGCCTTGTTGGCGGTGGTAGCCTCTTCGGCGGCCTTCTTCTCGTCCTCGGTCTCGAGGCCCAGATCACCGCTGTTGACGTTCTTGAACTCGACGGTGCCATCCTTGCCCTCGGCATCCTTGCGGGGATAGGTGCGCATGATCTGCAGGCAGAACTCATCCACATCCTCGGTCAGGAGCAGGACGTCATAGCCCTTATCCATGACCAGCTCAGCGGCAGGCAGCTTTGCCAGACGGTCGGTGGAGTCGCC
>ENA-UPXB01001045-UPXB01001045.1-human-gut-metagenome-genome-assembly--contig:-NODE-1045-length-19666-cov-25.505794_pt1 | contig 19666 bp, 10 predicted proteins | sample MGYA00250055_ERZ773386 | MGnify/ENA primary metagenome ERZ773386 (study PRJEB29103, sample SAMN06111974) | human gut metagenome | biome: human gut; feature: ankylosing spondylitis patient; material... | reverse complement strand
CCGCCGAGGGGCATCTTGCCCGTATCGAGGAGAACACCGGCACGAGCGCGTCGCACCTTGGCAAAATAGAGGAAGAGATTCGTAAAATCAATCGTGACGGAGTAAAATGCAAATGATATGGAAAAGATATTAGGCGGTCTGGTACTTGTCAACGGTACCGACATCTGGAGCACATACGGGGTGTTCCTCGTTGAGGACAAGCGCGGCGGGATGGATAACCTGACCGCCATCCTGACCCCGAGCAAGACGAAAACGGATACGGCCGTGAATATCCGGGAGGAGGACGGGGAGAAATATTCCTCCGTGCTGACGCCCAGGAACGAGGCCCGTGACGTGACGCTTCATTTCGCCCTGTTTGGCAAAACGCAGGCCGGCTGGCTGAAGAAGTATTTCGAGTTCATCAATTTCCTGAAGAAAGGCCGTGACGGGTGGCTTGAGATTTCCTTTCCCCAACTTGCCCTGACTCTCCGTGTGAAATATACGGATTGCAGCAAGTTCCAGCCTCTGACCTATCTCTGGAAGGAAGGCGTGCACGCCGGCAAGTTCAAGGTGAAGTTCCGGGAACCTGTCCCGGTCATATAAATGTGATTCAAACCCTATTCAAACGACGTTTAAATAAGATACAGACATGCTGACCATCTATGACAGCAACGGCAACAGACGGACCGATATAGAGGCGGGTGACAGCTCCACCCAGGTGAAGGAGGTACAGGGTGACAATGTCCTGACACTCTCTTTCACGCATTACGAATATATCGCCCTGGACGTGAATGACCGGGTGGACTTTGAGGGTGAGCGCTACTGGCTGACCGAACGGTACGCCCCGAAGCAGAAGAGCGGCCAGGAGTGGGTATATGATTTGAAGTTTTACGGCATCGAGAGCCTGGTGAGACGTTTTCTTGTGCTGGAGACCACCGACGGGAACACCGAGCCTGTGTTCACACTGACAGCGACTCCGCATGAACACGTGGCCATGATCGTGAAGTGTATCAATGACGGAATGAACCACACCACCGACTGGAAAGTGGGGCGGGTGGACGGTACGGACCTTATCGTCATCGATTACGAGGGGAAGTACTGCAACGAAGCCCTGAAAGAGATAGCCGAAGCGGTCGGCGGGCAGGCTGAATGGTGGGTGGAAGGCCAGACCGTGAACGTGTGCCGGTGTGAGCATGGCGAGGAAATAACGCTGGGCTACGGGAAGGGACTGACCGGAATCGAACGCGACACGACGGGTACCGACAATTTTTATACCCGGTTGTTTCCGGTAGGCAGCACGCGGAACATAGATCCGTCAAAATACGGGCATAGCCGCCTGATGCTTCCGGGGGGCAGGCAATATGTCGAGATACATACGGAGGAGTACGGCATCTATGACCGTTACGAGCAAGACGCCTTCAGCGGCATTTATCCCCGCAGGATCGGGGCTGTCAGCAGTGTGCGCAGCGAAGATGTGAAAGATGACGACGGCAACCCTTTCACGGTCTATTATTTCAGGGACGACAGCCTGAACTTCGATCCGAACGATTACGAGCTGCCCGACGAGACCAAACGTGTATCGTTCCAGGACGGTGACCTTTCCGGACTGGGGCAGGGTGAGGACCACTATTTCGAGGTGAATTTCAACAGTGCCACCCGTGAGTTCGAGATTATTACGATATGGCCCTATGATGATGACACGCAACTCCCCGGCGGCAAACTTGTCCCGAAATCCGGTGACCGTTATATTCTCTGGAATATCCGTATGCCGGACGAATATTACCCGCTTGCCGAGGAGGAGTTTCTTACGGCGGTGGAACAGTTCAATACCGAATGCTGGCAGGATCTTGCCGTTTACAAGGCCCCGACCGACCATGTGTGGATTGAGGAGAACGGTGTTTCCCTGTCCGTAGGCCGCCGTGTGAGACTTGAAAGCGAGGAGTATTTCCCCGAAACCGGTTATCGCAGCAGCCGTATCACGAAAATTACCCGGAAGGTGAACCAACCCGGGGAGATGGACATCGAGATCAGCGATGCCCTGCATAGTGGTGCGTTTGAACGGGTGAATGACAGTATCGGGGAACTGAAAAACTATACGAAGTCAAAGGCGGAGGGTGCCGCGCTTCCTGACATTATCCGTAGCTGGGACAAGACACTGCCTACGGACAACAATCTTTTTTCCGCGCGGAGAAGCCAGGCGGAACACATCAGCAAAAAAAAGAATGACCGTGCAAAGGGGAAGATCACCTTCGAAGCGGGAGCCTCTTTCGGACAGGAGGATAATGCGGGTATTGATGACAAGGGCAATGCCGGGCTGCTGACCCTTGTCGTGCGTGAGCTTCTTCGCAGTCCGAAATTCGTGGACGGTCTTTTCGGTGAGGGCTGGCGGCTCTGGATGGAGGACGCTTTGTCCCATCTGACCATCGACAAGCTGACGGTACGCCAGGTCATGGTAGTATTGGAGATGCTTATCGAGAAGGTACGCAGCGTCGGCGGCCAGCTTTGTGTCAGTGCCGCCAACGGGAAAATAAAGACCGCTGTTCTTGAGGGCGGTTACTGGAGGATCACCTTCGAGCAGGAGAACACTTTCGTGGCCCATGACCTCATGCGCTGCCAGACCTTCAGCGGCGGGAATTTGAAAAGCTATTGGGTTGAGGTGGCCGGCGTGGAGGGTGGTTCCATCCTCGTGGGCGAGGACGAGTTCGGCGCTTCCCTTCCGGAGGCTGGTGACGAGTGCGTGCTGATGGGCAACACGGAGAATCCGTTGCGCCAGAACCTGATCCTGATCTCCGCCACCGAGGACGGGCAGCCCCGTGTGGACGTGATGGACGTGGTGAAGGCGAAGAACTTCACCGGCTGCCTGCGTGCCCGTCTGGGCAACCTTGACGGTATCAGTGACGACTGGTTCCCTTCAGACAACCAGCCTCACGGTGATGGCCTGTACAGCGACAACGCCTACCTGCGTGGTACGTTCCTTCTGGTAACGGGCGAGGATATCAAGACGAAGTTCGAGATAGTCGAGGGGAAAATCGTCAGTTCCGTCACCGCCCTGCGGAATGACTTCGCCACCGAGCGCGGCTACCTGAATAACCCCGCCTTTGATGACGGCCTTATGAAGTGGAACACGGAGAACGAGACCGTGTTCTTCCTTGTGGGCAACCGGTGGATCTGGGCGAACGGTAACGTCTTGACGAGGAAGGGTGACAGCGCGAGCGTGACCGAGGATGACGGCCGTACGGTTGTCCGGATTCGTAACAAGTACATCCTCCAGAAACGTGAGAACCTGAAAAGTATTCCCTCCATGCCTGAAAATGACAGTGGGGAGAAGGAAGCCGTCCCGGTGTTCCTGACTTTCTTTTACCGCTGTGCCAAGGCCGGCACGCTGCGTGTGGAGTTTGTGGGTGTGGATAAGACAGGCTTTGCCAATTTCAACAGCATGGAGGTGGAGGAAGAACTGTCCGCGACCGACGGGTACGTACAGTACACCTGTAGCGGACTCTGGAACGGTACAGGTGATTTTAAATTGAGTTTTACCGGTGATATTTACCTGTATATGCTCATATTGAGCACCGACCGTGTGGAATCCCTGACACACCGTTATAAAACCCTTTTCGAGCAGTCGGAGCGTCTGGTAAAGATTTCGGCGGCGGTGTTCGACAAAGACGAGAACCTGCTGGAAGAGACCGGCCTGATGGTTACTTCCAAATATTCCGGGTTGTATGCCATTGACGGTGATGGAAATTTGAAATCCCTTGTAGGTGTTGGGGGTGACGGCGTAAAAATCAAGGGCGATAATATCACTTTGGAGGGGCTTGTTACGGCTAATGATAATTTCAAGATTCTGGAAGACGGTAGTATTGAGACGCGCAACGCCAAGATTTACGGTACAGTGTATGCCTATGAGGGTAAAATCGGCGGTTTTACGATTGATTCCGGACGGTTGTACTGGAAAGCCGGTGATTATTTCGGCAATGATTCCCGCAGTCTGAAACTTGGTGTCTCACAAACGGACATGGAGGGTATTGTGGATGTGTCCTTTAATGCCGCCACGCAGGGACGGTTCGGTGTCAAGGCCGTAGGCTCGAATCTGGGTGGTGCCGCTATCTATGCCTCCAGCAAGTCCTCTGGTCAGAGCTATCCTATCAGTGCCAATACTTATGCCGGCTATTTTGACGGTGGTGTGCATGTGAACGGGGCGGTGTATTGTGGTGATATCCTGTCGAACAATTACGGTACGGGATGGAGCCTGGCCAGCGATGGGACATACAGTTACCGAAAGGGTGTTTCAGGTACCTTCCAGTGGGCTGTAAAGAGTGATTTTATAACTTATAACTATACCCTTGAGGTTGTTAATGGAATTGTCGTTAAGATGACATATATCTAAAAATAAAGGATATGAAAGTAAATTTTAATGTGTATTTTAAGGATTTCGACGGTAGCGTGCTGTTGATTGATAAGAAACCCCAGTGTATGGGAGTCATAGTCTCCCAGTGCCTGTTCAACGGTACCGGTTTCCGTCCGAGCGGTAATATTCAGACGGATAATGAAAAGAAATTACATGCTTACAGTCTTTGCATGAGGATTATGGGTTCCGATGCGGATGTGGATCTGACATCGGAGGATGCGGTTTTGATAAAGGAAGCTGTTACCGGTCTTACTCCGGGCTGTTATTCCCAAATAGTGAAACAGATAGAAGGGTAATGGAGGATTAGCTATGACAAATGCGGAAAAACAGGAGATCCTGAACGCTATCAAGGCCGAGAGCCAGAGCGTTGATGAACTTGTGGAGGTCAGCTCCCTTGACAATATCAAAAGTCTCCCCGCCCTTCGCGGCAGTGAGCTGGTGAGTGCTCCGCTTACCCTTTTGCGTAAACCGGCCGATGATGCCGCTGCCACAGCGAATGCGTCTGCCACGAAAGCGGATAATGCTGCGGCTTTGGCGAATAAAGCTGCGGGTATGGCGTCTGATGCGGCCGGTACCGCCAATCAGGCTGCTGAAACTGCAAATTCCGCCGCGGCAGCGGCATCCGCGGCTGCGAAACAGGCGGAGGATGCCGCCGCCGGTGTGAACGACGGTTTGGTCGGTGGCATGACGGCCGTCCCTGATGAGGAGAACGACACGGTGAAACTCACCCTGCTGGGGAAGACCGGGACGGAGATTGCCTCCGTTGATATTCCCGGTGGTACGGGTGGTGGCGGTAACACGTATAATGTGACGGCGGAAGTCCCTTTGGAGAGCGGTTATTATGTCCTTTCCTCCGCGATCGGTGCCGTGGATGAGAAATACCGTTACAAGGGCCGTTGCATCACCTATGAAGTCTCGCAGGGCAAATGGGAGACCAAACAGTTCGTGGGGACAAGTCTGTCGAGCTGGGAGCAGGAGGCGAGCTGGGAGGACTTCGGCGGTGCCGGAACGATGAAGAGCCTGACGGTGAACGGCGAGAAGAAAGTTCCCGACAGCGAGGGCAACGTGGATCTGACCATCGACAAGCTGGAAGTGGACGAGAGTCTGGATGCTGACAGTACCAATCCCGTCCAGAACAAGACCGTCGCCGCCAAATTCCAGGAGGTGGAAGCCGGTACCGTGTTCGGCATGAGCGCGGAAGTGAGCGACGACGAGAGTAGTGTCCGCCTTGCGCTGACCAACAAGAGCGGGGCGGAGATCGCGAGCGTTGACATCCCGGCCGGCAGCGGTGGCGGCGGTGAGTCCTCCACCACCAAGATCGTGCTGCTTGCCGAGACCGACAAGAAAACCGTGAAGGAAGGCGGAGCGGTGAAACTTACCTATACCTATGACCACCAGGTTGCCGGCGGTGATGACAAGGGTAGCAGTACCGGACAGAAAGCGACCGTCACCATCCAGGTGAAGCGCGGGACGACCACCACTTATTCCTCCTCGCTGAAGGAAGTGAGCAAGGGTACCTATACCCTTGACCTGACCAAATACCTGCTGGTGGGCACGAGCGATATCTACGTCATTGCCGAGACTACCGATCCCACCACGGGTAAGGCGCAGAAGAAGCAGGCGTACGTGAGCGTGAAGAGCGTCACCCTGTCCCTTTCCTGCGGTTACAACCTGGCGGCCACCATCCAGAACGGCGGTTACGGTACCTATGATTCCGCGAGTATACCCTACGCCGTGAGCGGTACCGGCACGAAAACCGTCAGCCTGTACGTGGACGGTGTACAGCAGAACGCGCATACGGTCACCCGCAGCGGCACGACGAACGGCAGTTTCGAGGTTTCCATGACCGGCCTGTCCGTGGGGCGGCATACCGCCCAGCTGGTGGCCGAGATGGAAACTGACGACCTCACGCTGAAAAGCGAGAGCATCCATATCGACCTGCTGAAGGCCGGAACCGGCGCGCCCTTCATCGGTTTGAAGCTCATTCATGCCGACGGGCATGTCCTCGGACGGGACGAGCATCTGGAGCCGGTCCTTGAAGCCGGCCGCTACGAGAAGCTCACTTTCGACTGGGTGGCCTATGATCCCGACCGTGTGCCCGCTGAAGTGGAGTTCTGGAAAAACGGCGTCAAGAGCAGTACCGTGAGCGCTCCCCGCAGCATGATGACCTACAGTAACCGGTTTACCGAGGAAGGCACGCAGACGCTTGTCCTGAAAGCCGGTCCGACCGGGTACACTTTGCGCATCGACGTGGGTGAGAGCGGTATCGATATCAGCGAGGCCACCTACGGCCTAGCGGTCAAGCTTGACGCGGCGGGTCGCAGCAACGGGGAGAGTAACCCCGGAACATGGGAGTCGAACGGCGTGGAGACCACGTTCGAGGGTTTTGACTGGAGCAGCAACGGCTGGACGGGTGAGGCGCTGAAGCTGACCAACGGTGCGAAAGCCGTCATCGGCTACCGGCCCTTTGCCACCGATGTGAAAAGTACGGGGCTGACCATTGAACTGACCCTCCGGGTAAGCAATCCCACTGACAGCGATACCGCAGTTGTGGACTGTCTCGACAGTGGCAAGGGGCTTTATATCACCCCTTCGGAAGCGAGTTTCAAGACCGGTGAGAAAGTGTCCTATACCAACGAGGACGACGAGCTGGTGGAGCGTGAGATCAAGCTGGGCACGAATTATGTGGAAGACCGGTGGATCAAGGTGGCCCTCATGGTGGGTACCCGCAATGAGAGCCGTCTGATGGAGCTTTATGTGGACGGCAACCGTACCGGTGCCGACATCTACGACAACGCCTTCAGCTTCCGCCAGGACAATCCGAAATATATCACCATTGACAGCGCCGGGGCGGACGTGGAGGTAAAGAGCGTGCGTATCTATACCCGCCGGTTGAGTGACGACGAGGAACTGGAGAACCGGATGGTGGACAGTGCGGACGGTGAGGAGATGATCGCGCTGTACGAAGAGAACGATATCCTGGGTGATACCGACACTGTGGATATGGACAAGCTGCGTGCCAAGGGCAAGGGGGTGCTGCGTATCGTGCGCCAGAACAAGCTCGATGACGTGTATGCCGAGAACAACAAGAAGACGGACTTTTCGGCTGATATCTTCTATTACTCCCCTTTCGGATCCGAATACGACTTCATGCTTCGTGACTGTTATATCCGTATTCAGGGTACCAGTTCCACGAAATATCCGAGCAAGAACATCCGTATCTATATCAGCAAGGGCGGCACGAACCTTAGCTTCACCGTTGGCGGCAAGGAGCAGGCGGAAAAGAAATATCCTGTCCGTCCCGGTGGCATCGCCATGAACCTGATCTGTCTGAAGAGTGATTATTCCGACTCGTCCATGTCGCTGAACACAGGCGGTGCCAAACTGTTCAACGACGTGCTGAAGGAGATGGGGCTTCTCACCCCTCCGCAGCGTTACCAGTACGAGACGGGCGGCAGCGATTTGAACGCGGTCACCGTGCGTACCGCTATCGACGGTGTGCCTATCGACATGTTTGTGGCGGCTGCGGAGGACGGCGAGAACGACTATGTGGGGCAGTACAACTTCAACAACGAGAAAAGCAAGAGCGGCGACCTGTTCGGCCTTAGTGGCGTGGAGGGTTACGATCCTGCCTGTCCCCTCACTCTGGAAATGCTGAACAATACCGAGGCCATGTGCCTTTTCAAGACCACAAGTGACGCTCATCTGGAGGAGGTGTTTGATGCCGGTGCCGAGACCAACGTTCCGGATGATGTGAAATGGGCGGGCCTTGACGAGTCGCAGCGTACGGCCGTGAAACGGTTGTACGCATGGATACGCTCGTGTGTTCCGGACGGTGCGACGAGCGCCGACCTCTCCACTTTTAAGAGCGAGAAGTTCAGGGACGAGATAAGTGACTATTTCGACAAGGCTTTCCTGCTGACGTATTACCTCTGGACGGACTATTTCCTTGCCGTTGACCAGCGTGCGAAGAACATGATGCTGCGCACGTGGGACGGCCTGATATGGTACATCACCTACTACGACGGTGATACCCAGATGGGAAAACGCAACGACTGTTTCCTGGTGTATGACTACACCACCGACCGCGACACTTATGATGCCGAGGCCGGGAAATATGCCTTTGAAGGCCGTGACAGCTGGCTTTGGAACCTCGTTCTGGCCAACCTGGACGCTGACCTGAAGACACAGGCGCAGGCTCTTCGCGGTGTACTTACCACCAGCCGTGTCCTGGACATGCTGAACGTGGAGCAGGCGGGCAACTGGTGCGACCGTGCCTATAACAAGAGCGGCGAGCTGAAGTACATCCTGCCCGCCACGCAGGAGATGTACGGCAAGGTGTGGCCGTTCATCTACGCCCTTCAGGGCAGTAACCGTGCGCACCGTGAATATTTCGTGCGTAATCGTTTCGCCCTTCTGGATGCCAAGTACGGCACGAGCAATTTCACCAGTGACAACATCGACCTCTATCTGGCACGTACGGCTGCTGACACCCCCGACGTGCTGAAGATTACGGCCAACGAGGTTTATGCTTTCGGCTACGGTACGAACAACAGCCCGAATATAGGGAATACCGGCATCATCAAGAAAGATGCGGCTGCGAGCCTTTCCATCACCGGTGCCTATACGGTGAACGATCCCTTGAGGGTTTATGGCGCGAGCCGTATGAAGGTGCTGGATATGAGCGGGGCCGCCGACCACCTGAAAAACGCTTTCGACCTGGGCAAATGTACCGTGCTGCGCGAACTGAACCTTCAAAGTTCCGGCAACGGCAGTACCGGCTGGTGGTTGAACATCGGCAACTGCAAGCAGCTACGTAAACTCAACCTTCGTAACCAGGCACAGGCGAAAACCGGGGGAAGTACCAGTACCGAGCTGGATTTGAGTGCGCAGACCAAGCTGGAAGAACTTGAGGCCCGCGGTACGCAGGTGCAGAGCGTGGTGCTAGCCAAGGGTTCTCCCGTGACGCTGCTCCACCTTCCCGGTACACTGACCAGCCTCCGTCTGGAATATCTGGGCAGACTGACCACCGGCGGGCTGACATTAGAAAGCTACAGCAAGGTGAAGACCTTCATCTTTGACAGTTGTCCAGGTATTGACTGGGAAACCCTGCTGGGCCGTTGCACGGGTGTGGAACGTATCAGAGTAACCGGTATTGACCGCGAGGATGACGGTACGTGGCTGAATAAGTTTGTCGGGATGGGCGGTGTGGATTCCGATGGCAATACTACGGACACGTGCGCTTTGGTGGGTACGGTACAGCTCACGCGCTACATTGATGACGATACGTACAGCGCTCTGAAGGCGCACTTCCCGGAACTGAATATCCGGCAGCCGGAATACACGATGATCGAGTTCGACGACGAGGTATCGGATGACGCGAACGTGAGCAACCTTGACAACGGTACCGGCTACAAGTATGACAACGCGTATGAGGTGAGCGGTCATATTTCCGCCATCCTGAAGCAGCGTCACCGTGTACTTGCTAAAGTGACTAAAAAAGCGACGACGCGGGGTGTGAACATGGCGAACGTTGATACCACGGTGAACAACCTGGACGGTGAGATGACCTACTACCCGCTGGACGACACGGACAGCAACAAGTACGCCGACGGCACGGCTGCCAGACTGGACGGCACTGAAGGTGACTGGATGATGTACGAGCCCTTCTTCTGGAGCAAGGGTATCAATGATTACCTGAACGGCAAGCATTACTCCTGTTACAGCAGTAACGGTTCGGATAACATGCCTTCCGTTCCGGATGCTGACGTCCTTACGCTTGACGACATTAAGGGCACGAGTGGCGGTTATCTTTCCGGTCGTAAGATCATGAGCGGAAAGGATACGCTTTCGAACAGCTACAGTACTGACAGTACGTATTCGGTATGCAAGGTGAACGTGGACGGTTACAAGCGTGTGCGTTTCCCGAGCGTTCCCGGTACAAGCCTTGTCGGAAGCATTTTCACAGACGATTCCGGCACGGTCATCAGTTCAATCGTCGTCCCTACCTTGAGCAACAAGTTCGAGGCCGGTATGTACCTGATTGCCGATGTTCCGGAGGGTGCCACTGCTCTTCACTTCTCCATTCTGAACACGGCAGAGTTCGATAAGGTTGTCCTTTCTAACAGTGACAGGATCGAGGATATGGAACCCGAATGGGTGCCTAATGACGAGCACTTGTGTGCCGTTGTGGGCAGCAGTGTTGTCGGTTCCAAACTTCGCGCCTGCATTACCGGCGGGAGTACTACGGCGAGCATGACCTGGGCTGATTTTCACTATTACAGTGTCCAGCGCGGTATGCAGCAGATTGATGCCCTTATGCACTCGCGCATCGCGAATCTTTTCTACGCGAAGTACGGTCGTCGTGACAGCCAGGAACAATGCGGCGCGGGCTCTCACACGAACAACCGTACTACGGGTGGTACTGCCAGCCGCGGGATGACGGACACGATCGGCTACGAGGAAGCCTCCTCAATCAACCCTAATGTGACGAACAGCCTGATAGAAAACTCCGTCCACCAGTATGCGTGGTACCGTGAGAAGGATGACTACGGCGGGGCCACGGTTACGCAGGTGAATAATATTTGTTGCCTTGGCTACGAGGACATCTATGGTCATAAATATGACATGATGGACGGCGTGGACCTCCCTAATGACACGGGCAATTCCGGGAAGTGGCGCATCTGGATGCCTGACGGCAGTACCCGCCTGGTTAAGGGTTCCGTGAGCTCCGGTATCTGGATTACCGCCGTGGCGCATGGCAAATATATGGACGTGATTCCGGTGGGTTCCGTTTCGGGTTCCTCCTCGACAAATTACTGCGACATCTACTACATATCCACTGCCTCCGGCCGTGTGGTCTATCGTGGCTACAGCAGCGCGAGCCCGAATGGCGGTGTTTCGATGTCGTATGCGAGCTACGATTCCTCGGGTACGAGCGCGAACATCGGTTCTCGTCTGGCCTTCCGCGGTCGGCTCGTCAGGGCGTCGAGCGCCGTGGCGTTTAAAGCGATAAGCGAGGTTGCATGATCGGCCGCGTAAAGCGTCAAAGCGGGAGCGAAGCGACAAAACGTCCGGTGTTCCCCGAGCAGGGGAACGCCGTTCATTACGGGCGTCAGCCCGTCGAAAAATATTTTTTGACGTCAGGTTTTGTATCTGTTTGTTAAATAATAATTTGAAAATAGTACTTTTGCATTTGAAAGGTGGCGCCTCCCCATAGGCCGTGTGGTCTATCGTGGCAACAACAACGCGAACCCGAATGGCGGTGTTTCGATGTCGAATGCGAACAACGATTCCTCGAATACGAACACGAACATCGGTTCTCGTCTGAACAACAATCGAAAGGAAATTTTAATCGGCGTACAACACCGGGGACTTGTCCCCACCGTGGTGCCGAGGGGGGCAAGCCGCAGTAACAGCGGTCCGCAAGGGCCGGAAAACTGAAAAATAAAGTGTCGGGTAGGGTTTGGTAGGCCGGAAACGGTTCGAAGAAGCCGGGCCCGGGGGATTGAAGGCCCCGTATTAAAAGCAATAAACAGTAATTTATGCGCAGGGTTGGGTATATCATCGAGGAGATCGTGGAGCCTTCCAACATGGAGGCTTCCTTCCGGCAGGTCCTTCGCGGCAGCAAGCGTAAACGCAGCCGCCAGGGGGGCTATCTGCTCGCGCATAAGCCCGAGGTGTTGGAGGAGCTGGCCGCGCAGATCGCATCCGGTACTTTCCGCGTGAAGGACTACCGTGAACGCGAGATCATCGAGGGCGGCAAGCTGCGCCGCATCCAGGTGATCCCGATGAAGGACCGCATCGCCGTGCATGCCATCATGGCGGTGGTGGACCGCCATCTGCGGAAACGTTTCATCCGTACCACCTCCGCCAGTATCAAGAGACGGGGTATGCACGACCTCCTGGCGTATGTCCACCGTGACATGGCCGAGGACCCTGATGGTACGCGTTACTGTTACAAGTTTGACATCACCAAATTCTACGAGAGCGTGAAGCAGGATTTTGTGATGTATTGCGTCAGCCGGGTGTTCAAGGACGCAAAGCTCGTGACCATGCTGGAGAGCTTTGTCCGCCTGATGCCTGAAGGTCTGAGTATCGGCCTGCGCAGCTCGCAGGGGCTGGGCAATTTGCTTTTGTCTGTGTATCTGGACCATTATCTGAAGGACAGGTATGCTGTGCGTCATTTCTACCGCTATTGTGATGACGGCGTCGTACTGGGTAAAACGAAAGCGGAACTGTGGAAGATTCGTGATGCCGTCCACGGGCGCATGGAGTGTGCCGGTCTCCTGGTGAAGGGGAACGAGCGCGTGTTCCCGCCGGGCGAGGGCATCGACTTTCTGGGGTATGTGACTTTCGGTGCGGACCATGTCCGCCTTCGCAAGCGCATCAAGCAGAAGTTCGCCCGAAAAATGCACGAGGTAAAATCGAGAAGGAGGAGGCGTGAGCTGATAGCGTCGTTCTACGGGATGGCCAAGCACGCCGACTGTCATACGTTGTTTAAAAAATTAACAGGCAAAGACATGAGATCATTTAAAGACTTGAACGTTTCCTACAAGCCGGAGGACGGCAAGAAACGTTTTCCCGGGGTGGTGGTAAGCATCCGGGAACTGGTAAACTTACCGATTATTGTGAAGGACTTTGAGACGGGCATCAAGACCGAACAGGGCGAGGACCGCTGTATCGTGGCCATTGAGATGAACGGCGAACCGAAAAAGTTCTTTACCAACAGCGAGGAGATGAAGAACATCCTCTTGCAAGTGAAGGAAATGCCGGACGGCTTCCCGTTCGAAACCACCATCAAGACGGAAACCTTCGGCAAAGGTCGAACTAAATACATATTTACATGAAACGGGTAGAAGGAACATCCGGGATAAGACTGATCGAGTGCGTGAGCCCGGCACGCAACAGATGGCGCATCCGCTGGGATGTGCAGGAACGTGAAGACGGATCCGCTTCCTATATGGAGGAAAGCTTTGTCGGCAGACCTCACATGGATACTATAAAGTCCGTCATTACAGACTGGTATAATGAGCAAATTGACCGTGAGATACTTTCCGGTTTTCTCTATGAAGGTATGCCGGTATGGCTGTCAAGTGAAAACCAGTTCAATTATAAGGCAGCGTATGATCTGGCCGTACAGACTGGTGGTGCTACGCTTCCCGTGACATTCAAGTTCGGTACGGATGAGGTTCCCCAATATCGGGAGTTCGTCACACTGGAGGAACTGACCGATTTCTACACGAAAGCCATGAAGCATGTTCAGGACACGCTGTCTGACGGCTGGAGGAAGAAAGACGCTTTTGATCCGGAGAAGTACCGGGTGGAATAAATCCTTCGGGGGAGGATAAGAAAAAAGCCCCCGGCCTGTTAAAAAGTAACGCCAATCACTTTTATAAACATGAAACGCCAAACCGCGCGACCGGGGGCAAATACCCTCTGTCACGGTTTGACGTTTTTTTTGTTGTCTAAAAAATGATTGGCGATGCAAAGATATAATTTTTTTGTTGTATGAAAGTGATTGAGATATTAAACTTTAACCGGGAGCTGTTGAAAAGGCTTCAGGCGGCCGGCATTCGTCTGGAAGATGCCCGGTATATCGACCTGTACGCGGACTATACCCGCCTACTCGATCAAGGTGAAAAAGTCTCGTATGCTGTGGCCGTATTGTCCGAAAAGTATTCGGTGAGCGAACGCAAGGTTTATGCCTTGGTGAAACGATTCCAGAGCGACTGCAAGACGCTTGCAGTGTGAACGGGTTGTTTTATGCCGTAGGGAGTGCCGTTTCCCCTTATCTTTAGGGTGTTTCAAATTTAGAAGGAGGAAATGGCTATGAACAAGTATTACCGTATCCTGGACAAGATTCTTGCCACGGGAAAGACACAGACCAACAAGAAGGGAAACATACAGTACCTTCTGAACGAGCAGCTCTCGCTGACACCGGCGGACCTGCTCGACATATTCGAGGGGCATAATATCGCCCGTAAGAAGCTCCGCAGCGAGTTGCAGTTATTTATGCAGGGTGAGCGCAACGTGGAGAAGTACCGGGAGGTCGGCATCAACTGGTGGGACTATTGCGGCTCCATCCTGGTGAACAGTTACCCGACCTATTTCGAGAAGCTGCCCCCGTTGATAGCGAAAATTAACCGGGAGAGGCGCAACAGCAAGAACTACGTGCTTTTCCTGGGCGAAACCGGTGCCGAGAGCAACCAGGCACCCTGTTTGAGTCTGGTACAGTTCCAGTTAGATGGCGGTGAACTGGTTCTATCCGCCTACCAGCGTAGCAGTGACGCGAACCTCGGGCTGCCTTCCGATATTTATCACCTGTACCTGATGGCGCGGCAGATAGAACTTCCCTTGAAGTCGATCACTCTCTACCTGGGCAATGTACATATCTACGAGAATAATATCCCGGGCACCCGTGCGCTGATCGCCGGTGACGAGACGGTCCGCTTCGGGTTGAACGTGTAGTTTGCTGTATATGTCTTGCAGCGGGAACAGTTCATGTTTCCCGCTGTTTTTCGTTTATTCTGGGGACCTTTGCGGCCGTTTTAAAGCAGAATGAAATGAAAAAGATGTATTTGTCCGCCCCGCTTCCTTTCGTGGGGCAGAAACGCATGTTTGCGAGGGAATTTATCAAGGTGCTGGGACAGTTCCCGGACAGCACCGTGTTTGTGGACCTGTTTGGTGGCTCGGGCCTGCTGTCACATATTACCAAATGTGTCAGGTCTGATGCCACCGTTGTGTATAATGACTTCGACAACTACCGCTGCCGACTTGTAAATATCCCGACCACTAATGTGCTGTTATCCGATTTGCGTCGGATAGCTGAAGGGGAACCCAGAAACAAACGTATAACCGGGGAGATTCGCGATAAAATGTTTGCCCGTATTGAGAGGGAAGAAAAAGAGCACGGCTACGTGGATTATATCACGGTTTCCGCATCCTTGTTGTTCGCCATGAAATATGTGACCAGTTTGGAAGGAATGAAGAAAGAAGCCATTTACAATAGGATTCGGCAGACAGACTATCCCGAAGCAAAGGATTATCTGGAAGGACTGACTATAACCAGCGAAGACTACAAGGAAGTATTCAAACGTTACAAAGATGTTCCGGGTGTGGTGTTCCTGGTTGATCCGCCGTACCTCTCCACCGAGGTGGGTACTTACAAGATGTTCTGGCGTCTGGCTGACTATCTGGATGTACTAACCGTTCTGAAAGGGCATTCGTTCGTGTATTTCACTTCGAACAAGTCTTCCATTTTAGAACTGTGCGACTGGATGGACCGAAACCCATTTGTCGGCAGCCCATTCAAGGAATGCAGGAAAGTGGAGTTTAGTGCAAGCGTAAACTATCAAGCTAAATATACAGACATGATGCTGTACACGAAGCCGGATGAGGTGTCAGGTATAGCAGCCTAACATTGCATAAAGATAGTGAATTATTTTGAATCTGCAATGGCTTTTAAATGATATTTTAAAGCCATTTAAAGAGGGTTCAAGTGAAAGAAAAACGGTGGGCTTTGATCATGCTGAATAGGACCGCGCTCACCTTTTTTCTTGTACGTGTCGTTTTTGTACTTTTTGAAACGCATCGTTTTTGTTAAGCGGCACGTCTGGTTTTTCCGGATTTATATGATTGAGCTGATCCATACCTTTGCCAAAAGGCATGACAAGTATGTTGCCATATTTAGGACCTCCTCCTGTCCCGCTGACGTGTACTTGGGAGAAACCGTTGACTTGTTCGGGCATAGGCAGCCAACCACTATTGGGATGGACAGTGCAATCGGGCGATGGTTTCACCATACCATAAGGGCAGGAGGGGCCGATAAATACCCGTCCCAGTCCTTCCGAACCGATTCTGGGATCTACGTAATCAGAAAGTCTGGCTTCCTGTGCCGCGACCGTCACGGGCAGCAGCAGGAAGACCAGTCTTAACAAAGAAACTTTGAATGGAATGTGGGTCATAATTATTTCTTGTTTATTTTTACACGTATTGTATTCTTCTCTTTGATATCTCCTCCGGCTTGTGTCAATTGAGGGAAGGCCCAATAAATGTTACAGCCGGTAATCCGGATATCCGAAGCGGTGTCCAGATAGAAAGCATAAGTCTTGTCATATACAAAACCATCTCCGTTACAAGGACGTTTGTCATACACACCGCCTTCATAACCGGTACGTTTTAACAACTTGACATCTATTTCATCAAAATAGATATGATGCACCTTCTCCGGAGTGTCTCCCCCTACGAAAATGCCGTTTTCACTAGTGCATTTAATCTGATTGAAGAAAATGTTGCTGACTTCTCCCGAGTGTCCTTTCGTTGCACCTTTGGGGAAACGCCAGCCTGCATCTTTATGATTGCCTACGGCACGAGGGTATGAGGTGACATAGATAGGTTCCGCTTTACCCCACCATACATCAGAATAGAACATACAGTCTACTAATATATTGGAGAAAATGACATTGCTCACAGTACCTTCATCCCGGTTTTGTATGCCGATGCCCCGGTTGCTGTTTTTGATAATGCAATTATTGAATAATACATTATCAATCTTGTCCATATTTTCCGAGCCTATCTTAATAGCGCATGAGCGTGAAGTCATGACACAATTAGTCACTACAATATCTTCGCAAGAGCCATATTCTTCAAATTCCCGACGATTCTTCAGGCAAATGCAGTCATCGCCCGATTCAATGAAGCAGTTCGCTATACGTACTTTTTTGGAGTGATCCACATCAATACCGTCGCCGTTGCGTATTTTTAGATTATTCAATAAAGAGATGCCGTCAATCAAGGCATCGTAACAGCCTATCAGGTGTATTGTCCAATAGGCGCTGTTCCGGATCGTGATGTCACGGATAACGGTCTTCTCTACATTGATAAGGGTAAGCACATGTGGGCGTGGGTCAAAATCAGTGACGGGCTTCAGCTCGTAGGAATCATCCAGCTCTTTGCCCATGAAGGCGATTCCGTTTCCGTCTATTTCTCCTGTACCGGTAATGGATATTTGTTTTAAGTCTTTTCCACTGATCCACATCATTCCTTCGCCACGGTTTTCGCGGAATGCGCTTTCTGTATAGATGCTTTCATCGGGGTTGGCCAGCAATCGGGAGTTGGGTTCCAGATGAAGGTTCACATAGGATTTCAAATATAGCGGACCGCATAGAAAGGTGTGTCCGGCAGGAATGATTACGGTTCCGCCACCGGCAGCGGAACAGGCATTGATGGCGCGTTGTATAGCGGCGGCATCATCTGTTTGTCCGTCTCCTTTGGCTCCATAGGTCATGATGTCGTACGTGTTCCCTTGATGGGAAGTACTGCATCCTGTCACAAACAACAGGAGGCAGCATAAGAGGCTGATGATAGTTTGATTCTTCATATGGGTTGTTTTTTTATTTTTTGTACTTATTTCATATTGTCGGGAGGCAGGCTGAGGGCGGATGCTCCCCAGTTTGTATTAGGGTTCGGGCCCATCTGGAACTCTAATGTTCCTCCCTGTATTATATCTTGGTGTGTAAAGTAATTCTTGTCATATTCTTTTCCGTTTAGTTTTGCTGACTGGATATATATATTTTTTTTGTTGGCGTTGTGGGCTAATATGGTGAATGTCTTTCCGTTTTCCAAGCGGATGCTCATCCGGGGAAAAGAAGGACTTCCTATTATATAATAAGGTGTACCGGGACATACCGGATAGAATCCCATAGCAGAAAATACATACCAGGCAGACATCTGTCCTGCATCATCATTACCTGACAGACCACCGGGAGCATTCAGATATTCTGTTTTCATAATATGACGTACCTCCCGTTGGGTTTTCCAAGGTTGTCCGGCATAGTTGAAGAGGTAGGCTATCTGATGACAAGGTTCGTTGCCGTGCCAGTAGCGGTGTTCGCTGAACATGGAATCCAGTTTGGCAATGTATTTTTCTTTTCCGCCCATACATTCCATAAGTCCGTATATATCATGGGGGGCATACCAAGTATAATGGCAGGGAGCTCCTTCGGTGATGAAGCGGGTGAAAGAAAAGGCGTTACCGGCATCGGTGAGGAAACTTCCGTCAGCGTATCTGCCTTGGGCATATCCGGTGCTAGGGTTTATTACGTTACGGTAATATCGTGCACGTATCATTAATGTATCATAAAGTCCTGTTTTTTGTGGATCAGGAAAGTAATCATCTGATGTTTCCAACTTTTGCAGGACTTGGGCCAATACGAAATCATCGTATGCATATTCTAAAGTACGTGACACTTGTTCGCAGGTATGAAAGGCTTCCGGTACGCTGTCTTCCAAAGGAATGTATCCATATTTCAGATAAGAATTCAAAGCACGCCGTCCCATTCCGTTTTTATATTCTTCATAGGTGGCGGGAGTCCTGAATGCGTTCCGGAGCATTCCTTCGCAAGCTTTGTTGATATCAAAATTACGGATTCCTTTGATATAGGCATCTCCCAGTGCGGAGATGCAATGATCGCCTATCATGGCTGCGGTATAACTGTTCCAACAAGGAAATATAGGCAGCCAGCCGCCTTGTTCATATTTGTCCACCAATGATTGCATCATGTCTCCGGCTTTCTTTGGGGTTAGGATATTGACTAAAGGATGGAGAGCACGGTAAGTATCCCACATACTGTAATCTTCATAGTAATTTCTACCGTTGGCTGATTGTCTGAACGGGTGTCCTGTGGAAAAAGAAGGATAGCGCCCGTCTACATCATTGAATGTACGTGGCAGGAATGAGGCACGGTAGAGTGCTCCGTAAAATTTCTCTTTATCGTTTCGGTTGTTTGTCTGTACTGTAACTTGTGAAAGCCTTTGTTCCCAGATGGAGTTCAGTTCCTGTCGGGTGCGGTCAAAATCCCAATGAGGTATCTCGGTGTCCAGATTCTTTTGAGCGCCTTCCATGTCAGTAAAAGAGGAAGCGGCTTTGATTAATATGGGTCCTTCTGAGTGTATTTTGAACCGGAGATATGCACCTATACCTGTTCCATCGGCTATCTGTCGTTGTCCGGCGAAGAGACTGTCATGCCGGAATGTACCATATTCTTCTATTTCATTTTGATATTCAATGATAAAGTACCCGTTGTATCCGGCGGGTTCTCCCCAGCCTTGATAGATGCGGTGGACGGGATTGTATCCGCGTATCTGTTTTTTTATGGTATCGATTTCAATATATCCTTTCCCTTCATCACTGTTAGGATTGACTATGAGATAAGCATCTTCCGGTTGGTTATAAGTGAATCGGAAAATGGCTGAACGGGAACGTCCGGTCATTTCTGCAAA
>ENA-UPXB01001023-UPXB01001023.1-human-gut-metagenome-genome-assembly--contig:-NODE-1023-length-19903-cov-4.725159_pt1 | contig 19903 bp, 14 predicted proteins | sample MGYA00250055_ERZ773386 | MGnify/ENA primary metagenome ERZ773386 (study PRJEB29103, sample SAMN06111974) | human gut metagenome | biome: human gut; feature: ankylosing spondylitis patient; material... | reverse complement strand
TGCTGACATACCTCTGGATCGTCGGGGTATGTGCCAGTACTTCTGCACTTAGAGGCTCTGCGCTCTGGAAATTCCCCCATTTTCACTTTCAGCCTCAAGCGACACGACATTCCCTGATAAGCTTATTTCTTATTTCAGCATATTATCAATGCTCACAAGACAGCTTATCAACATTCCGGTTCATTTAGGACTGGATCATCTGCCTAACATATACTGCGGCGTTGCTGTTTTTGTACTGCTACCGCTTTATGTTATGTGCAGCAAAGTCAATGCACGTGAAAAGATTGGCAAATGTGTCATCCTGCTTATCTTCCTGACAGCATTTAACTTAAATATACCTAACTATATATGGCATGGTATGCATTTTCCTAACAGCCTGCCTTGCAGACAGTCATTCATATATATATTCTTCCTGCTTGCAATGTGCTATGAAGCTGTTATTAATCTTAAGAATTCTACTAACAAGCAGCTTGGTGCATCATTATGGATTGCAATTGGTCTTCTGCTTATTATGGAAGAACTTTTTATTAACTCTGAAACTGAATATTCATTTAAGAGTATATATATAAGTGGAATATTTATTCTTATATATGGTCTGTTAATGTTTATTCATAACAACGCCAGGCTCAAAATTCCTGTTGTTCTTATGCTTGCATTCTCAGTATCAATCATTGAATGTACACTGAATATGGATGCAACCGGTATTGGAACAACAAGCCGTACATCATATCTTCTTGATTATGATGCCGTAAAGACTGTTACAAAAACCGTATCTGATAATGACACATCCTTCTATAGAATGGATAAGCTTTTTGGTGCGCGTTCTAAGAATGATGGTGCATGGCATAATTACAGAACTGTTTCAACATTTTCATCAACATGCAATGCAGGGATGTCAAAGCTTTACAACCTTATAGGAATGGAAAATTCAACTAATGCATATGGCTGCAATGGTCTTACCGCTGTTACTGATTCTCTTTTCTCTGTAAAATACACTATTTCTAACCGACTTTTAGTTGAAAGTGATATAAGAAATTATTATACAGGCAGCGATGGTGAATTTGTGTATAAGAATAATTACACACTTCCTATTGGTTATGCGATTAACAGTTCAACAGCATATGACCTTGTTATGGCTAAGAATAACAATGGTATTGAGAACCAGAATCTTCTTATTCAATCTCTTACCGGAATAAGTGATGTATTTGAATATACTACCTCATTCCCTACTGAAGCCGATTGTATCATCACGCCGGCAAAAAGTGGTCATATGTACCTGTCAGTTGCAAATAAATCTGTTGATTCCGTAACTGTTACTATTAATAACACAACCACTTACACCTACAATAATATAAAGAGCAATAACCGGATTCTTGATATTGGTTATGTCCACGACACAGATACTGTCGAAGTAACTTCTGATACCGGCGGAATGAATCTTTCTGTATACACACTCGATGAAGACAAATTCATCAGGGCTTACAATAAACTCAATTCAGAAAGCTATCAGGTTGAGAAATTCTCTGATACTAAGTTTACAGGAACTCTTACTGCTTCCTCAGACAAAGCAATATTATTCTCTATTCCATACGATGGTGGCTGGTCTGTGTATATTGATGGCAAGAAAGCTGACACTTATGCCTGGGAAAATGCATTGTTATGTGTTGACGTAAGTGCCGGAACTCATACCGTTGTATTAAAATATCGTCCTGTTAATTTAATATTGGGTTGCGTTATTACTACACTTTGCATTATTATATTGATTGGCATTTATCTTGCCAACTGCTTTATTAAAGCAGGAAAAGTAAATATGGCATATTTTCCGTTAGTTATCAGAAAATATCTTGATGATCCGTCTCTTACTGACAAATACATTAAGAAACTGTCTGATGATAATATAGAAAGTTCTATTCTTGATGATATGGATGATTTCGAGAATCTTGAATCACCTGATATTGATGATGAACTTACTGACAGTCTTCTCTCTTCTATTGAAGATGAAGAAGATAATTTTAATGAAGAAAATACAGATATTTAATTCAAGGAGGATTTATAAATGAAATTATGGGGTGGACGATTCACCAAAGAAACTAATGAGCTTGTTAACAACTTCAACGCATCAATTTCATTTGACCAGAAGTTCTATAAGCAGGATATTGAAGGAAGTATTGCACATGCTACTATGCTCGGCAAGCAGGGAATTATTCCTGAAAGCGAAAGTGAGCAGATTGTAGAAGGTCTTAAGGGAATTCTTGCTGATATTGAATCAGGAAAGCTTGAAATCACTGATGAATACGAGGATATCCATACATTTATGGAGGCTACTCTTATTGAGAGAATCGGTGATGCCGGAAAGAGACTTCACACAGGACGAAGCAGAAATGACCAGGTTGCTCTTGATATGAGACTTTTCACAAGACAGGAAGTTCTTAATACTGATGCTGAGCTTAAAGAGCTTATGGCTGTTATCTTAAGAATCATGAAAGAAAACACTCATACATTCATGCCTGGATTTACTCATCTTCAGAAGGCACAGCCTGTTACTGTTGCTCATCATTTCGGTGCATATTTCGAAATGTTCAAGCGCGACAGAAGCAGACTTCACGATATATATGAAAGAATGAATTACTGTCCTCTTGGTGCAGGTGCACTTGCAGGAACAACTTATCCATTAGACAGAGAACTTACTGCTTCTCTCCTTGGTTTCTACGGACCAACACTCAACAGCATGGATTCTGTTTCTGACAGAGATTACCTTATTGAATTCTTATCTGCATTATCAACTATCATGATGCATTTAAGCCGTTTCTCTGAGGAAATATGCATCTGGAATTCTAACGAATACAGATTCATTGAACTTGATGACGCTTTCAGTACAGGAAGCTCTATTATGCCTCAGAAGAAGAACCCTGATATCGCAGAGCTTGTAAGAGGTAAGACAGGCAGAGTATATGGTGCTCTTATGAGCCTCCTTACAACAATGAAGGGTATTCCTCTTGCTTACAATAAAGATATGCAGGAAGATAAGGAATTATCATTTGACGCATTTGACACAGCCAAAGGCTGCATCAGCCTTTTCAAGGGCATGATTGATACTATGAAGTTCAACAACAAGAGAATGGAAGCTTCAGCAAAGAACGGCTTCACTAATGCTACTGATGCTGCTGACTACCTTGTTAAAAAGGGTGTTCCTTTCAGAGAAGCCCACGGTATTGTCGGCCAGCTTGTTCTTATGTGCATCGAGAAAAATATTGCACTTGATGACCTTTCACTTGAAGAATACAAGGCTGTAAGCCCTGTATTTGATGAAGATATCTACGAGGCTATCAGCCTTCAGACTTGTGTAGATAAGAGACTTACTCTTGGTGCTCCGGGACCGGAGGTTATGAATAAGGTTATTGCTATTTATGATAAATATATGGAAGATAATTAAATAGTATTTCGGGGTTGTACAGTCTATGAGTCAAGCATTAGTGCCAACTTTAGGTAAGCTGACCTAGTGGCTGTAAATGCCGCCATATACAGAGTTTATTACGGTGCAGGAAATCAAACGCGCTTCGCTTGAACGAGATTTCCTGCACCGAACTTTTGTATATAGCGGCATTAACACCCACACGGTAAGCTTACATTCCGTTGTCGCTAACGCTTAACTCACAGACACTACCACCGCGAAGTACCGATTTTGTTTCATGCCATATGTCTCCAGTATTTAAAAAATGGTATGGATAATCCCATACCATATTCTGACTAACAAAGTGACCTCGCTGGTCAAATTATTCTTTCAAATGTAGTCTCGCCAACCCAAAAACAATTTAACTAACTATCCATTTATATTTTAGAAAAATATACTTTTTTTATCGGTGGTCATGTCGAAGAAGTGCTTCACACCATCACAACTAAATTGTAAGCTGTCGGTGTGGGTGTTATGCCGCCATATACAGCCACTAGGACCGCTTACCTTAGTTGTGATGGTGTGAAGCACTTCTTCGACTCCCCAACCGTTAAAATCATACTCTTATCTTAGTTCCCTTAGTATCCCTGTGTGCCGTCTTCATCTTGGCAAAGCTGATACTCCTGCCCTTATATTCCATGGTGAACTCATCACCTTCTGTTAGCAGGAATACATCTTCTATATAATCATCTTTTGAAAGCTTGATTCCTCTTACGCCAACAGCACTCTTCTTCTTCATTGGAATGTCTGTTAATGGGAACTTTAAGAATACGCCGCCTTCTGTCTGCACAATTACATTCTGGTTACTCTCAACAACCTCTTCTTCCTTGATTTCTCCATCAAGTGAGAACTTGGAATAGATTTCTACTCTTGCGTCTGTAGAATACATTCCGATTAGCTTATCATCATCTGCTAATTTCGTACATGCAACTGTACGCTTTGAAACCTGGAATTCTTCGCTGTCTACAAGCTTCATCATTCCCTGTCTTGTGACAAACAGCATTTTCTGATTCTTAAGTCGTTCAAATGGAGTAATGTACACAATTATCTCCTTAGAGCTGTCATAGTTACACAGATTATCAATCGGTGTGCCTTTATCTCTGAACTTAGTGAATGGCAGATCCTTTATCTTTAACTGATGCATGTCTCCCATATCAGTAAATATGCAGATTTTATCTGTGTTCATTACCGGAATGACATATTTGTTCTCATTAAATACAGCATCTTTATTTCTCTCAAATGCAGCCATATCAATGGTTCTTGCATATCCGAATCTGTCCATAATAAACATAACTTCCATCTCTGGAATCTTCTTTTCCTCAAATACAGCAGCTTCGCCGTCTTCAATTACAGTTCTTCTTTCAACACCATATTCCTTCTTAATATTAAGAAGGTCAGACTTGATAACCTTAGCCATCTCTTTTCTGCTGCCAAGTATCTTTTCATACTTCTCAATCTTCTTGACACATTCATCATATTCCTTCTGAAGATTAAGAATTTCAAGGCCAATCAGCTTGTACAGACGCATTTCTAATATTGCGCCAGCCTGTCTCTCTGTGAAATCAAGACCTGAAGCCTGCTTTTTTGACTGCTCTGACTTAAACTTGATTCCCTCAACATTACCATTAACAAGGCAGTCCTTAGCCATCTTAAGATTAGCACTGCCTCGTAATATCTCGATAATAAGGTCAATAATATCACATGCTCTTATAAGACCTTCCTTAATCTCCCTGTTAGCCTTCTCCTTTTCAAGAAGTGTTGTGTACTTTCTTGTAGCAAGCTCATACTGGAAATTAATGTGGTGTTTTATTATATCCTTAATACCTAAGGTCTCAGGTCTTCCATCAACGATAGCCAGCATATTTACGCCAAATGTATCTTCCAACTTGGTCTTCTTGTAAAGAAGATTTTCAAGATTCTTGACATCAGCGTTCTTCTTAAGTTCAAGGACAATTCTTATTCCTTCCTTAGAAGATTCATTGGAAATGTCGACAATATCGGTAGTTTTCTTAGTTTCTATAAGGCTTACTACATCAGATATAAATTTACCTATGTTAGCACCAATCATTGTATATGGAATCTCTGTAATAACAAGCTTGTCCTTCTCAGAACGGTTCTTGGCAGGCTCGAATACGACCTTGCCTCTTAACTTAATCTTACCTGTTCCAGTCTCATATATTGCACCAAGCTCGCTTTTATTAATTACAATTCCGCCTGTAGGAAAATCCGGTCCAGGGCAGAGCTGCATAAGCTCGTCTGTTGTGATATCCTCATTATCCATATATGCACATACTGCATCAACAACCTCTGAAAGATTGTGTGGAGGGATATTAGTTGTCATACCAACCGCAATACCATCTGCACCATTTACAAGCAGATTAGGTACTCTTACAGGAAGAACCTCAGGCTCTTTTTCTGTCTCATCAAAGTTAGGCACGAAATCCACAACATTTTTATCAAGGTCAGCAAGATATACGTCCTGTGTGAACTTTTTTAACTTAGCTTCTGTATATCGCATAGCGGCAGCTCCGTCACCTTCGATAGAACCGAAGTTTCCGTGTCCGTCAACAAGAGCCATACCCTTCTTAAAATCCTGTGAAAGTACAACAAGTGTCTCATATATTGAACTGTCACCATGTGGATGGTATTTACCCATTGTATCACCAACGATACGTGCAGACTTTCTGTGAGGCTTGTCGTAATTAAGCCCCAACTGGTCCATGGCATACAGCACTCTTCTTTGTACCGGCTTTAAACCGTCCCTTACATCAGGAAGTGCTCTTGCTGTAATAACGCTCATGGAATAATCTATATAGGACTTCTGCATAACCTCAGAATACTCAGTCCTTATAATCTTCTCAGCCATTTTCTACTCCTTTAGCTTTTACGCATCAATCTCAGCTTCATTAGCATGCGTATATATAAATTCTCTTCTAGGTGGTACATCTGTACCCATAAGCATTGCTGTAACCTCAGTTGCAAGCCTTGCGTCCTCAATCTCAACCTGCTTTAAAATTCTTGTTTCAGGATTAAGAGTTGTCTCCCATAGCTGGTCAGGATCCATCTCTCCAAGACCTTTGTATCTCTGAAGTGTAAATGTTCCTGACGTATGCTTCTTTCTGTAATCCTCAAGTGCCTTGTCATCATATAGATATTCACCCTCGCCCTTCTTAGGAACAACCTTATAAAGAGGTGGTGTAGCAATATATACATGTCCCTGATTAATAAGCTCAGGCATGAATCTGTAGAAAAATGTAAGAAGCAGTGTATCAATATGTGCTCCATCCACATCGGCATCAGTCATGATAATAATCTTATTATATCTTAATCTGCTAATATCAAAGTCATTACCGTAGCCCTCTAAGAATCCACAGTTGAATGAATTAATCATTGTCTTAATCTCGGCATTGGCAAGTACCTTATCAATACTTGCCTTTTCAACATTAAGAATCTTACCTCTGATTGGAAGAATTGCCTGAGTTCTTCTGTTTCTTGCAGTCTTTGCTGAACCTCCAGCTGAATCTCCCTCAACAATGAACACCTCACATTCCTCCGGATTCTTGCTCTCACAGTTGGCAAGCTTTCCGTTGCTGTCTATAGAGAACTTCTGCTTTGTAAGCATATTTGTCTTAGCCTTTTCTTCTGCTTTTCGTATCTTCGCAGATTTTTCAGCACATGCAATTACAGCGTTAAGGTCATCCAAATGTCTGTCGAAATAAAGCTGTACCTCGTCTCCTGTTACATTTGCAACAACTGTACCAGCATCCGGATTATCAAGCTTGGTCTTGGTCTGTCCCTCAAATCTTGGTGCAGGGTGCTTAACTGCAACAACTGCAGTCATACCATTTCTTACATCAAGACCTGTAAAATTCGCATCCTTATCCTTTAAGATGCCAAGTTCTCTCGCATACTGGTTGATAATCATTGTAAACTTGGTCTTAAAGCCTGTAATATGCGTTCCACCCTCCTGAGTGTATATGTTATTACAGAAGCCAAGAATATTTTCCTCAAATTCATTAACAAACTGAAATGCTACTTCAACCTCAATATCTTCCTGCTTCTTCTTAAAGTAGACGATATCGCATACTGTCTCTTTGCCATTGTTAAGGTCTTTGATATATGCCTTAAGTCCGTCAGGCTCATGGAAAGTTTCCTTATCCTCGCTGCCCTTTCTCTTATCTTCAAACTCAATTGTAAGCCCCGGATTAAGATATGCAGTCTCATGAAGTCTGCTCTTTATCGAGTCTGCTTTGAATCTTGTCTTTTCAAATATTTCTCCATCAGGAAGAAATGTAACAGTTGTACCAGTATCATTTTTTCTGCATGTACCAATCTTTTCAAGCGGCGCTGTTGCTTTTCCACGCTCGTATCTTTGCTTGTACACACCACCATCAACTCTTATCTCGACCTCAAGCCATACAGAAAGTGCATTAACTACAGATGCACCAACGCCGTGAAGTCCTCCAGATATCTTATATCCGCCATCTCCGAACTTGCCACCTGCATGAAGTACTGTAAATACAACCTCAACCGCAGGTATTCCGGCTTTAGGATGGATTCCGATAGGAATACCTCGTCCATTATCCTTGATAGTTGCTGTTCCATCATCATTAAGAGTTACATTTATCTGTGTACAAAAACCCGCAAGATGTTCATCCACTGAATTATCCGCAATCTCATATATAAGATGATTAAGACCTTTTGTTCCGACACTTCCAATATACATACCAGGTCTCATTCTTACCGCTTCAAGGCCCTCCAGTATTGATATACTGTTAGCATCATATTTATTAGCTGCCATTATTAATTACTCTCCTCTTTACTTTCCAAAATACGCATTGAAAGTATCCTCAAAGCTGCTTCCCAACGTATACGCATCCTGAATACTTAATTTCTTCCATTCGCTATTATTAAATTCCATATATATACCAGCTTCATATTTCTCAAAATCAGCATTAAACTGCTCTAACTTTCTCTTTTCAAGAATTGCAGACTTATTAACCTCGGTCTTAGCCTTATCATTATCCGATGTACATCTTATAATGTAATATCTGCCTGCTGCCTCAACTATACTGCTCATCTCCCCAGTAGACAGATTGAATGCTGCTTTTTCAAATGCTGCATCCATCTCGCCACGTTTCAGTTCGTACTCATATTCGCCATCCGCATTGTACTCCTTGGCAACAGCAAAGAATGAACTTCCAGAATTCACAAGATTATATGCTTTATTAATATCTTCCTCTGAATCTGATACAATATACTGGATATCAATAACTCTTGCCTCATCTGCGCTTACTTCAATATCCATGCTGGAAGTAAGGTCATCGTAGAGTTTCTGTGCTATTGCAAATTCAGTAAACATTGTATTCAGTTTATCCTTAGTTATTCCTGTACTGCTTATCTGCGATTCTGTTAATTCATTGTAAAATGCATCAACAGCCTTACCCACAGAATCTTTTTCTTCTCTTCCAAGCACAACACCGCGTTCCTTAGCCTTAACATTCATAGCCTTGACGCGCATTAACTTACTCTTAATCTGGTCCTTAATATAGCTTTCAAAATCAGCATCACCAATTTTCTCTCTCCATATATTACTGCCAAACATTTCCTCATATTCCTTCTTCACATCAGACATTAGAATATCTGCCTCGCATGTATAAGTTGTCTTCTGTCCTGCTGTCTTAATAAGCTCACCGCTCTTCATACCTGTTGTGAAATATATCAGACGTCCATTAAAGAACTTAATATATCCTGCAACCAATAAAACTACAACAAGAATAACTGCTAATATAATAAATGGTTTTTTTCTTCTTTTCATATTCTATCCTCTTTAATTATTTGTGATATGGCTCATTCTTCATAATCCTGTAAGCCCTGTATATCTGTTCCAAAAGAATAACTCTCATAAGCTGGTGCGGAAATGTCATCTTTGAAAAACTCAGCTTATAATCAGCTCTCTTAAGTACATCATCTGCAAGTCCCAAAGAGCCTCCTATTACAAATGTTATGTTACTTGTTCCTTCTATTCCAAGTCTTTCAATCTTTTCTGATAGTTCAACAGAATCAAGCATTTTCCCTTCTATTGCAAGTGCACATACATAAGCATCATCTTTAATGGCAGAAAGAATTCTCTCCCCTTCCTTATTCTTAATCTGTTCATTGACTATATCACTTGCATTATCTGGTGTTTTCTCATCAGGTAGTTCAACAATATCAAGCTTACAGTATCTTGAAAGTCTCTTAGAATACTCTTCAACTGCCTGGGTATAAAACTTTTCCTTAATCTTGCCTACACATACAACATTTATACGCATCTGTACTATCCTTCCACGAAGAAATATCCGCCATTATCAAGCCTGAATACTTCTAACTGCTCAAGAAGCTCATCATTGCTTAAGTCAGATACATCCATTCCCTCATCATCCATCACTTCTCTTAATTCTTTAATATCCTTGCAGTATACCGCCATACAGTCCTCTAAGAATTCCTTAGCTTCCTCTAAATCATATGCAACAGGCTCATCGAAAAGTTGTTTCTGATCTCTTAAAAACACCTTCGCACACTCATCAATATGTTTATCCATAACTTAAATCTCCTTATCTTATCTCTTTAAATTGCTCCCTTAATGTTCCTTCTACCCATCCTGTTATGAAATGTCCGTGTTTCTTAACATCATCTACAGCTTTCTCCATAACATATGAGTAATACACCCTGTCTAGCATTGCAATATCATTATAGTTGTCACCAAATGCCATACATTCTTCAGGCTTTAAGCTGAAATATTTCTGTATCTGTTCAATTCCTCTTCCCTTATTGACATTAGTATCCATAAGGTCTAAGTAAAGTTCTCCTGATACGAGTACTGAAGCCTTATCACTCCATTTGTTAATAAAATGCTCCTTGGAATTCTTAATTCCTGTCATATCACACACAGCTATCTTTAATATATCCTCATCAATGTCTGTGAACTTATCAACTAATGTAGTATGGTAATTGACCACCTTGGTCATTCTGTAATAATATTCTTCTGACTTAGGCTTAATATATGCCGTATGTTCTCCTGATACAAGCACCTCACAATTGGGCTGTTCAATTACATCCTCAATTATCTCTAACGCAAGCTTCCTATCCATCGCAGTCTTTCCAATAGTTTCACCCTTATATTCCACAAGTGCACCATTCTCTGCAATATATGCAAGCTTATCACTGACAGCCCCAAAAAGTCTCTTAAGACTCGTTATCTGCCTGCCACTAGCCGGTGCAAATATAACGCCTTTGTCAACAAGTTTATTGATATACTGTATAGCAGATTCGTCGACGCTCTGTGCTCCGTTAAGAAGCAATGTCCCATCAAGGTCACTTGCTACGAATTTAACCATATATTTTCTCCTTAAAATGTTTTAAGCTCATGTACAAGTCTTGCAACAGGCAGACCGACAACGTTATTATAGTCGCCTTCAATACCCTTAATGTATGCTGCGAATTTTCCCTGAATACCATATGCACCAGCCTTATCCATAGGCTCTCCTGTGCTTATGTAATCCCTGATTTCCTCATCAGTCATATCATATACCCACACATCAGTCTTCTCATAAAAACTTACATTCTTATGTGTGCTACATATAGTTACACCTGTATACACCTGATGTATCTGACCTTCTAAAGACTTAAGAATTCTGAATGCATCCTCTTCATCCTTAGGCTTGGTAAGAATCTCTCCTTTATGATAAACAATAGTATCTGCACCTATAACGATTACAGAATCATCTTTATCTGCATATTGCTCTAATACAGACTGTGCCTTAACAGAAGATAATTCTCTTACATAATCTTCAGGCTCCATCTCTTTAATATTCTCATCTGCATCACTTGTAACAACAGTAAAATCAAGTCCTACCTGACTCATTAATTCTCTTCGTCTTGGTGAACCCGATGCAAGTATCAAATGTTTCATAAAACTTCCATCTCCTTGTTCTTCACTGTATTTTGTGTTCAGAGCCTACTTCGACTCATACATATTGCATTATAGCATAAAAAAGCAGAGTGCTTCAATACCACCCCAATAAAAAAGGCACAACATTACTGCTGTGCCTCTCTGATATCATTAACAATTATTATCTTTTATTGCTCTTTTTGCTTATCACAATAACAGCTCCAGAAATAACAGCAGCTGCTACAAGAATCACGATATATACCCATACATGATTATTGTCTCCTGTCTTTACAACTTCTTCATCAGCCGCAACTTCACCAGTTTTTCTGATTCTCGAGCCATCAACGGTCTCATCCTCTTTTCCCGTAACAAATTCTTCATCTCCTGCAACTTCACCAGTCTTCTTTGTGACCTGGATTGATGAAGTTGTATGTTCTTTTGTCTGTTTATTAGAATCTACTGTTGTTTCATTTGACTTTGTTGTCTCATTAACAGCTGTTGTTTCGTTTGATTCTGGTTTTGTCGGCTTAGTTTCCTTACCAGCATCAACTGTTGTCTCATTCGACTTTGTTGTCTCCTGCGCAGCTGTTGTCTCGTTTGACTTTGTTGTCTCCTGTGCAACTGTTGTCTCGTTTGACTTTGTTGTCTCCTGTGCAGTTGTTGTCTCGTTTGACTTTGTTGTCTCCTGTGCAGTTGTTGTCTCGTTTGACTTTGTTGTTTCCTGTGCAGTTGTTGTCTCTTCTGACTTTGTTGTTTCTGATGAAGACTGTGCTACAGATGTTGTTTCCTTTTGTGTCGTCTCCTGCTGTTGATTATCTGATATAAAATGCATTTGTCCATTGACATTAACAAATGACTTAGAAATTGCTCTTCCATTACATGTAGATGTTAAGGTAATATCTGCTTTTGGTGCAACAACTATACCACATACCTCACCTATATTAATATTACCAGTTACATTAACAGCATTGAAAATAACCGTGTCTGATACATCAACATCTGTTAATCCGCCTGTATTCTTTCCATTAATGCTGAATCTCTTAATGTCTGCATCACCATCACCGCCAAGCAAATTAATGATAACAAACTGTCCCTGTGCTTTATTTGTTATGTTGAGCTGTCCTTCTCCATAATAAGATGAAACTTCTTTTCCCTGCCAGTCAATATAATTATTAGCATACATATTTACCACTACAATCTGCTTATTCTTAAATGAAGCAAGATCAATCTTTCTATCATCATAAGCACCAATAACTATATCAGCCTCCGAATCTGGTGTATCTGCATACGCCTTGAAATTATCGTATACATTATCAAGTGCTGCAGTTACATCCATATAATCCTCTGCATAATAAACATTGATTGTATCCTTGCAGTTAGCAACATTAATAACAGCACCTGTTCTTTTTCCGTCAGAATCTTTAATATAATATTTATTCTCTCTGGGTTCATAATCATAATCAGTTCCAAGTACAAGATTATTAAATGCATTTCTATCCACATTAACTTCTGATGAACCAGAATTATCAAAACTCTTGATATATGTTGTTCCAACGCTCATATCAAGCCATGCACTCATCCACTGATCTGTTATTACAAGCTTGTTAGTCGCGAAACATGTCTGATTGTGATTACTATTCTTAAATTCTTCAGCAACTACACCATAAGGTTTTGCTGCTCCTAATAATTCATTAAGGACATCCTGTGTTTTCGAGTATGCACCAGCTTTTAAAGATGTACCGGCAAACACAGAACCTGCAACTATTGCAACTGAAAGAACACCAACTGCAGTTTTCTTAACCTTTGCATTCAAACTACTTAATAGTTTTCTAAAAAACATTACTATCCCTCCAAAAATGTCTAAATCAACAGTTTCCCCTTAACTATATTTCTTTTCCCCTCTGAGCGTATAATAGCATTAGTACTATAGTACCGCTTCCCCCTTTGAGGGGGATTTTTTAATTCTACATAAATAAAACAACCCATATCCTGAATCAGTATCATTCTAGTATACGTTCCGGACATGGGTTATATTACACATTATTCAATTTAAATATTATGCTTCAAGGCTTCTGTTCATAGCTGACTCTAACGCATCAATAGAAGCTCTGATGATATCATGGTCAATACCAATACCAAAGTAATTCTTTCCATCCTCTCCTGTAATACCAACATATGCAATGGCACTAGAATCAGAGCCCTTCTTTAATGAATGTTCTTCATAACAGAAGATATCACAAGGCTTTCCAAAGTGACTGGCAAGAGCATTACTTACAGCATCAAGACGGCCATTACCGCCATCTTCAACATTGCATTTCTTACCATTCTCATCAATAGTCACAACAGTCTGGATTCCATTAATCTGCTTGAAATGCACTTCAGAAATCTTGAATACTGGTGTATATTTCTTATATCTCTTCTCAAATATCTCAAGCACTTCATCTGCTGAAAGCTCCTTATGATTAACATCTGATACATCTTTGACAGCATAACCCAGATCTTCTCTCATAGCCTTAGGAACAACCATTCCATAGTTATGTTCAAGAACATAAGCAACACCGCCCTTACCAGACTGGCTATTAATTCTTATAACATCTGAATCATATGTACGTCCTACATCTTCTGGATTAATTGGAAGATATGGAACTGTCCATTTATTAGGATCATTTTCAATTCTGTAATGCATTCCCTTAGATATAGCATCCTGATGTGAACCTGAGAACGCTGCAAATACAAGCTTACCACACCATGGATGACGGTCATCAATCTTCATCTGTGTAAGTCTTTCAAATACTTCTGCAAGATGTGGCATATCGGAAAGATCAAGCTCAGGATTAACACCCTGCATATACATGTTCATAGCAAGTGTAATTATATCAACATTACCTGTTCTCTCACCATTACCAAAAAGTGTTCCCTCAATTCTGTCCGCTCCTGCAAGAAGTCCTAACTCTGCATCAGCAACACCTGTCGAACGGTCATTATGTGGATGAAGAGAAATAATAACATTCTCTCTGTTGTGCATGTACTTAGACATATATTCAATCTGGCTTGCAAATACATGTGGAAGTGACATCTCAACTGTAGCAGGAAGATTGATGATACATTTCTTATCAGGTGTTGGCTGCCAGATATCAACAACAGCGTTGCATACCTCAAGTGCATACTCTGGTTCTGTTCCTGTAAAGCTCTCCGGACTGTATTCAAAAAGGAAGTTTCCTCCATCAGCTTCAGCAAGTTCCTTTAATAACTTGGCACCTTCAATAGCAATCTGCTTAACTTCTTCCTTAGACTTCTTGAATACCTGTTCTCTCTGTGCTAATGAAGTAGAATTATATACATGAACAATTGCTCTTGGAGCTCCCTTAACAGCTTCAAATGTCTTCTTAATAATATGTGGTCTTGCCTGGGTAAGAACCTGGATTGTAACATCATCAGGAATCATATTTTTCTCAATAAGTGTACGGCAGAACTCATATTCTGTCTCAGAAGCTGCAGGGAAACCAATTTCAATTTCTTTAAATCCTACTTCAACTAACATCTGGAAGAATTCAAGCTTTTCATCAAGACTCATAGGTTCAACAAGAGCCTGGTTACCATCTCTTAAATCAACCGAACACCAGATTGGTGCCTTATCAACATACTCCTTGTTAACCCAGTCATTGCACTTAACTGGTGGCATAAAATAGCCTCTTTCATACTGTCTGTAATCAAACATTCCTAAAACCTCCTGAAAATATAAATATGTATTGTTAATAAGTAAAGGCTTCCTTAAAGATAAGCATAAAAAAATCTTTCGTCCATGGGCAATTCCACCCAAAGAGACGAAAGATAAATCTCACGCGTTACCACTCTTCTTCATAGCTATGCTATGCACTCACTGAATACGTACAACAAATGTGCTGCATTATATTCTGTCCACTATAACGGTTGGCTTCCGGCTACTCCTACTTCTCATAATGATTTCAGGTAGCAGCTCCAAGGCGAGTTCAATAAGTTCCTTCGACTGTCTCGCACCACCCGGCAGTTCTCTGACTCTGGTTCCTATCTAATAGTCCTCTTCACAGCATTTACTTATTATGTACGCTTATTATACTTGTCATTTTTTATAAAGTCAAGCATAAATTCAAGTTCTTCTTTGGAAATATTCTTATCAGAATATCTTGCTTTCTCATAACTTGCTGTAATTCTGTCTGCAGCATCAGCATCGTCAGTTATTCTGTTTATTGTTATATCCTGTGGCTGCATATTTTCAAGTGATTTACCATCCGAATCCCTGGCTGCCTTTGATGATTTTATTGCTGCTTTTCTGAATGCCTTCCTGTACTGCATATTAACAGGCATATTCTTAGCTTCTTCTACTCTCTGACGTCTCTTTATCCTTGCTTCTGTTCTTCTGTCATTGCCAATGAATTCAATCTCATCACCATTATTATCCTGTGACTTTTTGAAATTCTTGGCATATCTGATAATCATATAGACAATAAATACAACAAGTGCAATTACAAGAACTATTGCAAATGCTGTAAATAATGCACTCATAACAGGATTATCAGTAAATGCAAGGTCGTTATCCCCCTTTACCACATCATCATCAGTGCCTGGATTCACAGAATCTTCGGGCATCGTAGAGACTTCTTCTTTCTCTCTTATAAGTCTTAAGAACAGCTTCAGCACTATCCTTACAACTGCTACAAAACCTGAACCAATCAGTGTAAATATATTGCCATAATCCCCACTATAGAACAGAATCATGCCAAGAATCATAAGTCCTGACACAACCATGACCATTATCATGTTAATTCCTGTAATTCTCTCAGCAGGAAATTCTGATTTGCCAGCATTACTTATAAACAGAGAATTAAGCTCTTTTAACTGGTTAGCAAGAAAAGCAAGCAGAACAAACAGCACAAATAATACTGTTTCATAGTTAACAAGCAGTCTGTTGCCTGCTGAACCGCCATAAAGACTTCCTGCGACCATAACCAGACAATACAGAGGTGACATTCTCTCTCCTGCCTGCAAGGCAGCTTTCTTGTCTTCCTGAGTTACATCAGCAAACTGATTCCCATAAAGCGGTTCATTCATATATTCAGTTTTTCTTGCATTAGCCACTCTTATGCTTACAGACCTTATACACACAGCAAGTACGCTTACAAAATATGCTGTAGACTCTGCATCTCCATTACCAATTATAATGGCTGTTATAAGCAAAGCAGCATGAATCAGCATAAATAGAAAATTCTTATGTATATTCTTTCTTGCCGCATAAGTTATAATAACCGGAACTGCCATAAGCAGTGTTGCAATAATATAACTGTCAGATTTATTCGTAAGTCCCAATATAACAAATGCAGAAAATGCGAACGCTACAATACACTGGCTTATTATATCTGTCAATGTTCTTAGTGTTCTCAGTTTATTATAATTATAAACTTGTCCCGACTCATTCATATGTTATCTCCTGATAAACTTATTTCACTTCCCAGCCCTCTGGTCTGATACCACAATAATCAAGGCTGTATTCTCCACCAGTCATATATGGAACAATCCATATAACCTGTCCATACTTTTTCTCAAACTTCTGCATAGTCTGCTGCAGCTTCTTTCTTCTGCTCGCTGATATAACAACATATACACTGTTGTCACTACTCTGGACAGAAACATTTTCTATAAATGTTCTGTTAATAAGCGCTGCAAACTCTTCTTTTTCAAGCTTTAAATCCATTCTTGCAAGTACAGTATTAATACTTCCAAGATGTCCAACTCCTGCTCCTTCTCTTATACCAACTGCTTCCTTTGTGTCAACATCACATGCATTACTAATAAGAGAGACATTAATTCCCTGTCTAATGAATTCTTCCGCCACAGAAGCTGCAAGACTTATTGCTTCTTCATTAACCGAATCATATGTAAGCATTCCATCATCCTCAAGATTAAGAAGAATACATACATTACGGCTGACTGACTCATTATATTCATTAACACACAGATTACCTGTTCTCGCTGTTGCCTTCCAGTTCACATTCTTTAGGCTGTCGTTGCTTGTATAATCTCTTATTCCTCTGAACACAAATGGATCTTCAAGCATATATTTCTTACGTTCTGCTTCTCCTGATATTCTGCTTCTTATAAAGCTGAATCTCTTACTATCCACAGTCTTAGGATAAACTGTTATCTCACAGGTACTACCCACTTTGAGAACATTAATCTCATTCATAAATGGTCCGGCAAATGTAAGCTGTACGCCTGATATTTTGAACACACCTCTGTGATTGCATTTAACAGGAATTCTTCTTGTAATTCTCTGATTAGCCAGAAATGAGAACACATCATTGCGGTATGTAAGGTCTGACACACTTGAATTAGTATCTGTTTCAGGAAATTCAAGTTCCCTGTCCACCTGAAACTTAAGATTCACACATGGCAGCGGCAGACGTTTTTCGTTGGATATAACCTCAACAACATTAACTGTTTCGCCATTTACAACATGCTTTTTCTCAAATTCAAGAGCGACACCCAGCCCCTTATTCCAGTTATAACGAAATACAAGCTTAATTGCCAGATATACTATAAGTACACCAATAAGCATCAATAATACATTCATTATCTTTTCCAATCTTCAGTAGGAACTGCTGTGTTATTAACAACATGTTCTACAATCTGTTCTTTATTATCCATATTCATGTAACCTGTCTGTAACACAATTCTGTGTGCCCATACTACAGGTGCAAGTATCTTGATGTCCTCTGGTACAACATAATCTCTGCCTGCAACATACGCATATGCTCTCGCCGCATTGAGCATACCAAGAGTTCCTCTCGGGCTTACACCGATTGATACATTATCCTGCTGTCTTGTCATCCTTGCCAGTTCAACAATATAATCAATAAGCACTGGGTGAACATATACATTTTTCGCATCTTCTTTCATTGCAACAATATCTTCACATGTTGCAACTGTTGAAAGTTCTTTAGAAGGATCTTCTTTTAAGAATCTGTTAAGAATAAGTACCTCATCATCTTTCTCTGGATAACCCATGTTAATCTTCATAAGGAATCTGTCAAGCTGTGCCTCAGGAAGCTGATAAGTTCCTGCTGTCTCAATAGGATTCTGTGTTGCAATTACAACAAATGGTTCTTCTAACTTAGAATATTCACCATCCACAGTAACCTGATGTTCCTCCATACATTCAAGCAATGCCGACTGTGTTCTAGGTGTTGCCCTGTTAATCTCATCTGCAAGAATAACATTAGCGAATACCGGACCTCTTCTGAATACGAATTTCCCCTCTTTCTGGTTAAACACATGCACACCTGTAATATCTGAAGGAAGCAGATCTGGTGTAAACTGAATTCTTGAAAATTGTCCATCAATGCTCTTTGCAAATGCTTTCGACATCATAGTCTTACCTGTACCCGGAACATCTTCAAGGAGAACATGTCCACCAGCAATAATACTTGTCAGAACAAGTTCTGAAACATTTCTCTTACCCACAATGACCTTACTTACATTATCTAATATATCTGAAGCCTTACTCATAATACCTCCTCGTAACACGAAATTTAAACTCAGATAATTATAACAAAAACACTGCCAGAACAGCAAGTGTCTGACAGTGTTAATAGGTTAAATAATTATGAACTTTTGATGAATTTAATTATCTGTAGGCATCTCCTGATTAACATCAATACCTCTTGGAGCAACAGGTGTTGAGAACACAATCTGTGTACTTGTTCTTCCGAACTTCTGAAGCTGGCCGATAAATGTATCAAGTTCCATGGTACTTGGGAACATAACTTTTAATAGCATTGAATAATTGCCTGTTACACAGTTACATTCAACAACATTAGGGCATGACTTGATAAATGGATAGAAATCCGGTTTCTGCACAGGAGCAACTTCAAGATTAATAAATGCTGTTATATGATATCCCAGCTTTAACTGATTAATCTTAACTTCATATCCTTCAATAATCTCTTCCTTCTCAAGTCTCTCAATTCTTGCTGAAACAGCCGGTGATGAAAGGAAAACATTCTCGGCGAGTGCCTTTAATGGCATTCTCGCATTCTGCTGTAATAATGTAATTATCTTCTTATCGATGTTATCCATGAGGATGATAAGAATCCGAAGACACCAGATACCAACCTTCCAGTGATCACAGCAGATGATGCGACCGTCACAGAAAAAGCACCAATCAGCCCAATCCCAGTAACGGTTACCGATGAGGATGATGACACCATTGCCATCGATCCAAATGATGTGACTGGCTTACCAGATGGCTTGGCCTACAACCCAGCGACAGAAGCGATTGAAGGCACACCAACGGTTTCCGATTGGGGCACAACGGAAGAAAGCCGAGACTTCCCAGTAGAAATCAAGGCAACCGATGGAGCTGGTAACGAAGCTACTAAGACCATCACGATCACGGTTCAACGTGACACAGATGGCGATGGTCATGGTCAGCCATGGCATAAGCCAGCGTTTCAGTTCCATTCTTTTCACGTACCCAAGGGAAG
>ENA-UPXB01000924-UPXB01000924.1-human-gut-metagenome-genome-assembly--contig:-NODE-924-length-21047-cov-4.697854_pt1 | contig 21047 bp, 24 predicted proteins | sample MGYA00250055_ERZ773386 | MGnify/ENA primary metagenome ERZ773386 (study PRJEB29103, sample SAMN06111974) | human gut metagenome | biome: human gut; feature: ankylosing spondylitis patient; material... | reverse complement strand
AATATAAAATCGCATTGGGTATAATGTAATACGACAACTGATTTCTAATGAGTGTTACTCAAAAAATAAATAGAAACTATCGCCTTATCGGTTGCCCCGGGAAAAATAATCCCGGGCCGGTCGGCTGCGCCTCCCTCTCCGGCTCCGGGGCGGAAAAATCATCCTCGCCGGGGCTGCGGTATTTTTCCGCCCCTGCGCCTGCGCCGCGGGCTTATGAATCTTCCCGAGGCAACCGACCCGTTCGGGATATAAAGCCTCATAACATATTATTCATTGCTTGCGCGATAAAAACAATAAAATTCGTGCGAGCAGAAAACACGTGAGACACACGGTAAAAACTGTTACATGTTATGCAGACTGCGAAAGCAAATTCGAAATCGAAGCAGAGCGGTAAGACCGCAGTTCGGACGCCGGCCGTTTCCGAGGCCGTTGCGGCGCAAGCGCAAGACCCGGTTGCAGCCGGGAGTCCCGACATGAAACCCGCCGAACCGCAGGCAACGGATATCGGAGCTGTGAATCCTGTCGCAGAAACCAGTCCTGCCGAACAACCGGCAGCCCATCCCGAGACGGATGTCCGGCTGCTGGATCTGAACAAGATCGTCAATTCGACCTACAATCCCCGCAAAAACTTCCGCGAAGATACGCTGCTGGAACTTGCCGAGAGCATCAGACAGTCGGGCGTGCTGCAACCGATCTGCGTGCGTCCGAGGGACGAGGGTTTCGAGATCGTCTACGGCGAGCGCCGCTATTGGGCGGCTGCGATGGCGGGCCTGCAATTCATCCCGGCCCTTATCCGGGAGTTGTCGGATGCCGAGGCCGAGGATGCCGCCATCACGGAGAACCTGCAGCGCGAGGACGTGCGGCCGCGCGAGGAGGCCGCCGCCTACAAGCGGGCCTTGCAATCGGGACGGCATACGATCGAGAGCCTCGTGGGCAAGTTCGGCAAGTCGGAAGCCTACATCCGCTCGCGTCTGAAATTGTGCGAACTGATCGACGCTTTGGCCGAGATGCTCGACAAGGAGGATATCTCAGTGGGCGTCGCTACGGAGATCGCCAAATATCCGGCCGACATCCAGCAGGAGGTCTACGACGATCATTTCGCCGAGGGGTGTTACAACTCGTGGAAGACGGCGCGGATCAAAGATATTGCCCGGCGGCTCTACGAGCGTTACATGACCAAGCTGGAAAGCTATAACTTCGACAAGACGGAGTGCCTTTCCTGCCAGCACAACACGGCCAATCAGGTGCTGTTCAAGGATGAATGTGCAGACGGCTGCGCAGGCTGCCAGAACCGCGAGTGCATGCTCCGCAAGAATGACGAGTTTCTCGTGCAGAAGGCTGTGAAACTCCTCAAAGACGATCCGCGTACGACGCTGGCTACGGGCGGCGAAACGCCCGTCGCGGTGCTCGAAGCGCTCGAACAGGAGGGCTATCACGTCGAAGAGTTGGAATATAGCATTTATCACTACGACAAAGGCCCTCAGATACCCGACGCTCCGCAGGCCGAAGAGTTCGAATCGGAAGAGGAGTTCTCCGAGGCTCAGGTGGAGTACGAAGCCGAAATGGCGGCCTTCGCCGAAGAGACGCAGCAGTTGGAGTTCGACATCTCGGAAGGGCGCGTGCGCAAATATGCCATCATCGGCAACCTCGATATCGAGTTTCGCTACGAAGAGATCGAGAACGAGGAGCGGGAAATGACGGTAAACGAAGGACAGGACGATGAGCGCAAGGTCTTCGTCACCGTCGTTCCGCCTTCGCCGCTGGAGGGGCTGTTGCAACAGGAGCGTCGTTACCGGGAAATCTGCTACGAGCATATCACGACCGATATGAAGCGTGTCTTTCTCGATGTGAAGGTTGCGAACAAGCCCTTGCAGAAAGAGGAGCAGCAGATGTTCTACTACGCCGTGATGCAGCGCGTAATGAGCGACTCGAAACTCCGTCAGTGCGGTTTCCGACCCAAGGAAGGCTCTTACCTGACCGACCGGGAGCAGTTTGCTGCGGCGGGTCGTATCACGGCCAAGCAGCAGGCGGCGCTAGTTCGCGCTTATCTGGTGGACTACTTCCGCTCGGCGGCTCCGGAGTACCGCTGTACGGACGAAACGCTTCTGACGGGAATGATGTGCCGCTTCGCGGATATGAACTTCGCGGAGCAGAGCCGGAAGGTGCAGCAGGAGTATCTGAAAGTCTACGAGCGCCGCAAGGCCCGGCTTCAGGAGCAGATCGACGCCTTGCAGGCAAAAGCCGAAGCCGAGGAGCTGGCGGTCTCGATGCAGGAGGCTCCGGACTTCGAGCCCGAGGCGGTTCCCGACCTGCTGCCGGACGAGACGCCTGCTGCAGAACCGTCGCCGGAGCCGCTTATTATTCCGCTGGATCCCGATATCGAACCCGACACCCGAATGCCGGAGGAGATGAAAACGGCGGCATAGCCATAAGTCCATACCTTTCGGTCCGGAGCGGCATAAGGCTGCTCCGGGCCTTTCTTTTCCCGGATAAACGACAAAACGTTCAATCATCGCCGTACCTGCGTACGGATAATAACAGAAACCATGATCGAGATATTCAATTCGAACCGCACCCTGAGTCTGGGGCGGTTCCGCAGCTTCAAAGCCGCTGAAAATACGTTGGAGGCCTTTGCTTCGGCAGGACGCCTCGGTGCCATACCGGAGGTATTGCTCTGTACTTATCGCGGAGTGCTTCCGCAGCAGGAATACACCGCATTCCGCCACCACGGGAGATGGCTCCTCCAAGAGGAGCCCGGCGGCAGAACCTTGCCGGTTCTGATCTGATTCCGGAATCACCGGCACGATCGTCTTACTTCAAAAGCATACAGCCTATGTCACATGATCTCGTACGCTTCGATGCGTGGTTCTCGGCCTGCTATGAGCGGCTGCGGAGATACCTCGGCCCTGACGGCCTCGATGAAGACACTTTCCACGACACCTACCTGCTCGTGCGGGAAAAGGCCCGCAGCCCGGAGGTGGATATTCTCGACTTCGGAGCTTATTTCTGCGGCTGTTACCGGAGAATATCGCTTCACAAACGCTGCACCCCGCACTGCTGCATCCATCCCGGCGAGGATTTTTTCTTGCGGCTGGGAGCCGAAGGCCCTGTGGTTCCGGAAGAGGATCTCAGGACTTGCGACCCTCTGGTGCAGGATATTCTGGAATTCGTACGGCGCAACTTCTCTTATGGAGAATACCGTCTGTTCACGCTGCGCTATTACGAAACCTGCGGGCAATGCAGTTATCGGACGTTGGCCGAATATGCGGGTGCGACACCTTCCGAGATATCCCGCAAGGTGCGGGGCGTCGTACAGGCCGTACGCAGGAACCGCTGCTTCGCACTGCGCAGTTACATGCTTGCGGCGGCTGTGGAATCCCCCTATGCGGCATATGCCTGAAAGTATCGAAATGAATCGTCGAATCTAAACAATCGAATATTATGAAATTGATTATCTGGAACAAGGAAAACAGCTATTCACCCTCGAAGTCTGCGGAACACCGTACGATCCGTGTGAACCGTCACGGTTACATCTATCTGTCGGGAGCTTTGGCCGCGGAGATGGATTTGAAACACGGCAGCAGGCTCAATATGGCCCACGACGAAGAGAATCCCAAAGACTGGTACCTGTGCAAGACACAGGACGAAACGGGATTCTTGCTGCGCGGCGACCGGCATAAGGAGCTTTCAAAGACGAAACGGCATGCCGTCAATGGTGTAGAGTTCTCGAACGTCTGTCTGGCGACAAAGCTTCTCGCGCTGGTTAAAACAGAGTGTTTCTCCGTGCGGTTTCTTGTCGCCAAGGAACCTGTCGAGGTCGAGGACGTGAAATACTACAAGATCCTCACCTCCAATCCGATCCCCGGACAGACGAAATCCGTGACGAAAAAATGATTATAACCCGGAAACGGCAGAAGTCCGAACCGGGATAAAAGAATTGTTTAACCGACGGAGCAGGCATAGCCTGCTCCGTCTTTTCATTATTATTGCTATGAATAAGATTTCAGAGATTCCAGAACAGACACCTATTGCGGAAAAAACGGTAGTAGAGATGCCGGCCGATCCGTGGCGCTGCGAAGAGTGCGGTTCACTACGGGTATCCTGCCAAGTCTGGGTGGACAGCAACACGCACGAAGTAGAATCCGAGGCGGAAGACAAGGATGACCTATGGTGCGACGAGTGCGCCGAACATACCCGTCAGGTACGCGAGAGCGAATTGATGTCCGATACGGTCGAGCCGTGGTGGAATGACGGCACGACGGAGGAGAATAGGAAAATTATCACCGGACTGAATCCGGAGAATTTCAGTCTGAAGGACGATCGCAAGGCTTTCCGCGACGCCTGCGACATGTGGTGGAACGGGAAGACAAACGGCGAGAAGATCCGTCTCTGGCGGCAAGCTACCGCTCCGGAGGAAGAATAACATAAAGATAAGAGCCATGAATAAGAATCTGATTGAAAAGATCGCTCCGCAGCTGACGGAGCTGATGATAAAGAAAATGGAGACGCTCACCGAAGCGTGGCGCAAGCCGTGGATCGCCGACCTTGCGCACGGTCTTCCGCGCAACCTGCGCGGCACGCCCTACCGGGGCGGGAATATCCTGATGCTGCTGTTCCTTTCGGAGATCGCTGGCTACCGTACGCCGCTCTTTATGACCTTCAAGCAGGCCAAGGAGGAGGGCCTGAACATCCTCAAAGGCTCCGGTTCGTTTCCGGTCTTCTTCTGGAAACTCTACATCCGCCACAAGGAGACCCGCAAGAAGATTGAGTTGGCGGACTATTACCGCCTGCCGCAGGAGCAGCGGCGGCAATACGACGTGCTGCCCGTGATGCGCTATTACCCGGTCTTCAACATCGACCAGACGGATATGTCGGAACAGCAGCCGGAGCGCTACACTTCGCTTACGACACCGACCGGGCCGAAAGACTACTCGGACGGTCTGACATGCGAGGTGCTCGATCGGATGCTGGCGGAGCAGTCGTGGCTCTGTCCCATCCTGCTCAGATCCGGCAACAGGGCGTCCTATTCACCGACGCTCGACCGGATCGTCTGCCCCGAAAAACGGCAGTTCCCGGAGGGCGCGGCCTTTTGGGGCACGCTTCTCCACGAGGTCACGCACAGTACTGGGCATCCGGAGCGTCTGAACCGTCCTTTTGGCGCTTGCTACGGAGATGCCGACTACATCCGCGAAGAGTTGGTCGCCGAACTTACGGCGGCCCTGTGCGGTGCGATGCTGGGCTTCGCCACGACGCCCCGCGAGGAGAGCGCCGCCTATATCAAGGACTGGCTGGCGGAGTTCCGTAAAGAACCGACCTACCTGTTCGACATCCTCACGGACGTGAACCGCGCCGCGCGGTTGATCTCCGAGCGGCTGGCCTGCGAACAGGAGCCGGAAACCCCGGAAGCGATTCCGGCCGAAGCTGCCTGAACCTTATAAAACAAATTGTCTAACCTGCGCTGCGACCTTTGGGCCGCGGCACTTTCATTATCAGCAATATGCAACATTCCAAAACCGAAGAGCGGTACAGCCTCGAAACACTGCGGCCGATGAATACGCTTTACGACCATGAACACCACCTGACGCAAGAGGACGTGGACATGGCCAATAAGTTGGTGCGTCATATCGAACATACCCGTAACCCGCGTGTCCCGCAGGTCGGCGACCGGGTGCGCTATACCACGCGCCACGGTGACTTCCACGGCAACGCCCTGATCGAGGCTGTCCGTGAAGATGGAACGCGCTCGATCTGCCTGTGCCCATACGTTCCCTTCGTGTGGATGACAGCCGGCGGTATAGGCTGCGCGGTCAGCGGAGGGCCTTTTACGATCGTGGCGCCGAAAGCGCTACAACCGACCGGAAGCGTGCCGGGGGATTTCTGTGTTTGGGGCCATTGCGGCGCCTGCGGCAACGGAGTCGTCCGGTTCTGCGCCGAGGTGCCGCTGTGGGAATTCCGGGAAGGCGATCCGCTCTACGGTGATTTCTCCACCGAGAAATGGCGCAAGATCAGCCTTTACAAGGATACGGAGTGCCGAAGCAGCGATCTTTACCGGGGCGATTGCATTTCGTTCCGGACAGAGGAGGAGTTCCAACGGTTTCTCTCCGATTACGAAGGAACCGCATTCGCAACTCCCGACCCGAAATCCGTCATCGTCTGGTGCTATCGGGACGAGCAGACCGCCGTATTGCAAGAGAAATGGGATGCGCTCGATGCTCCCGTTACAGAGCGTCGCCTCTATAATACGCCCCAACCCGTGAAACTCGTCAAGGATCACGGGCGGCATACCACGGTCTGTTATTTCGTCAGACCGGAATTTTCTTATAAATAACTTGATTCTCTATGATTATGAAAAACAAAGAAACACTCGAAAAACTGCGCACTTATCAGATCGGCGTCATCCGTTCGGTCATCACCAGCCGGCAAGGACGTCTGGGAACCTATTCGGCCGATGCGACAGACCGCGAGAGGCTGGCAGATACGGACGGCCTCGCCTATGAAGAGTATTACGAGTCGCCCCTTACAATCAGATACGACGGTCTTTATCGCAATGTAATCTCCCTCGAATTTTGTGAGGACGGGCTGACTCCCGTCTGCCTGATGAACGGCGGGGATGATTTCCCGCTTCCGCTTGAAAATCTCTCCTGCGATACCCTGCAAGGCATCGTCGAATGGCTGGAAGAATACGATTTCATCCCGTCCGCCGAAGCTGCGCCGCAGACGACAAGCGATCTTACGGAAGATTTTGTGGAACGCTGCCTGCCGGAATATCCTACGCGCTACGACGTTTTCCGGCTGGGTGAATTGCAGAACTTCCTCGATGGCCATGAATCCCCGGAATTCGGGCTGAACCGCGACGAAGCCGCCGCGGAGCGCGACCGTTTGCAGCTTCGGATCTATGCCGAGGCCATTACTGCCTTTATGAAAAGGCAGTCCGCAGCGCTTCCGGGCAATGTGTCCCTGCGCGACTATGCCGAGGCGCTGGTCGATATCGCCTATGAAGCTGGGCGCAGGAAATTCCGGCCCTCGGACAACTCCCGCGATACGGCCGCGACGCTCATTGCCTGGGGCGACGAGTTCTCCCGGCAGCATGAGGATACGGACTGGACGGAGAAGGAATACCTCGACGAGATTTACCGATTCACCGACGAGAAACTGCGAAGCGTTCCGAGTAAGGATGATCCGAATGCGGAGTTCGACATCGCCTTTCTGAACCGTGCAGCACTTGAAAGACACGGATACGATACTGCGACGATTACGGACAGCGATCTGCAGGAGTTGGCCGGACGGATGGGTGATTATTATTGCGAGAGCAGCAAGTTCAGCGAAGATCTGCGTACGGCCTGCGGCGATTTCGGATTGAAGCTCCGGGACACGACCAATCCGAAATAACACGACACTTCACGTATTGTCAAATCAGGCCGCAGCCCTAAAGCTGCGGTCTTTTAATTGCATATCATTATGAGCTATCAGATTATAACACGTATCACCATTACTTCGGACCCAGGGGTGATGGTGCGCATGGCGGCGAACAACATCCGCCCGCTCGACTTCCGTTACGACGAGGTCGTATCCCTGACAGAAACGCTGCGCACGAAAGGCCGTCCGACGCTCGAACTGGAACTGCTGTCGCTTTTTTTCAAGGGCCTTTGGCAGGGCCGAACCCGCTATGACCGGGCTGTCGGTTACACGCTGCTGACCGACGGCATCGACAAATACGAGGCGTGGGAACGCTGCCGCGAGGACAAGGAGTACGAACGTGGCCTGCTGCTGCGCATGCGGGGCTTCCTGCACTATCGGCCCGTTCCGTGCCGCTGCCACCTCGAATATCAAAGAAGCCCTGTGCGGCGTATTTATGTCGGATACATCTCTTTTTCGCGGCAGAGGCGCCGCATCTTTCCGAGCGTCCTCGACGCGCAGGCCGCGCTGTTCGCAAAGGGCTGGAATCCCGACAAGTTCCAAATCGTCGAAGAAGAAACGAACCCTAAATCCGAAATACAATGAAAACCTATCGCATCAACAAGAACGCCGCGCGTCTCGCGCAGGGGACGGGCTTCGCTCCCGAATTGATCTATAACATCTCGCTTGTCCGGTTTCAGGGCCGTAACGGCCGCTGTATCGCGGCATGGACACCGGGGATGAAGCGCCCCCCCCGGTATGTCTACAAGGCCCACACCCCGGAAGAATACGACAAGGCTATGGAGCGTATCCGGCAGGAGGCCGAGCGCTTCCGGCGCCATGACGAAGCCGTAGCGCGGTCGAGTGAGGAGTTCCGACGTTCGCTGCGCGTCGGCGACATCCTCTACTCGTCGTGGGGCTGGGAGCAGACCAATATCGACTTCTATCAGGTCATAGCGATCCGCGGCAGCGCGGTAGACCTGCGGCAGCTCGACCAGCGAACTACCGAAGACGGCTATATGTGCGGAACGACCGTCCCGCTGCCCGATGTTTTCAAGGGCAAGACCCATACGCACCGTCTGTCGAAAAATTATATCCGCATCGACTCATGCCGGACCGCATGGAAATGGGACGGGCAGCCCCTGCGGTGCAGTTGGTATGCATAATATAATGCTATTGAGAATATCATTACGCGCTACCGCCTGCATAAAACGCAGTGCGACAAGCGCCGCAAGGAGATCGATCGGGAGATTGAACATCTGAAGCAAGAACGGGAGCGGTTGAATGATCCGCATTGGACGGAAGGGCTGCTCCGTCCGGTCATGGCGGAGATCGTCCGCCTGACTCCTGAGATCGACTGGGAGAATAACGACGAGTTTTATCCGATAGACCTGCGTGGTGCTATCACGGTTTTCGGCAGAACAAAGCGGGGAAGACCTGTCTGCATCACCTTTACCGAGTCCGGACACGATTTGCAGTTCGATTCGGGGCAGATACACAACTCTTTCTCATTGAAAGAGCTGAAGGATATTGGCGGAACGAACAACATTATGGAATCTGTCGGCGACGGAGAACCGCTGCTGCATTATATCCGGCAGCGGATGCTCTTTCTGGAACAACACCCCGGAATGGGGAAATAGACCTAAAAATCAAGCCTTATGAAAATCATGTGTCAGGAGCACTACGATAAGGTAGTGCAATACGCCGAAAGCATCGGCGACAGCACGCTTCGGGAATGTTTGGAGCGCCTCGAACGCCGTGAGCAAAATCCCCATCATCCGTGCCAGATCGAACTTTACAGGGACTTCGCGCCCTATTCGTTCCTCTTCAAGGAACGCTATCCCGACGGGAGTCTGGGCGTTGTCGGCGGATTGGTTTATCATGGATGTCCGGATCGGTCGTGCTGTTTTATCGACCGTCCCTTTCACGGCTGGGCGACCCACACCTGAAAAACCGGTTATTTATGCGTATGAAAATTTTGCGCTATGCTGCAGACAGGGACAATCGGTTCGGAGATGTCCGTACCACCGTATCCGACCTTCGTCGGGGAGTGTATATCCGATTTGTCCCATGTTTGCTGCGGCGAATGACGAGCGATAAGACACAACTCTTGAAGGCGTATGCCGGACAAAGCACGGAAATTGCATATCATCAGGATAATTCGTATATTTGGCTTCGCCGAAGATACTCCGCCTCGGTAAACTCAAAACAAGTTTTGGTTTACTCTCGGCTTATCCGTATCTTTGTAAAACGAAACGAACTCCGGCCCATGACCATATTCGATGACTATATCCGAAATAAAGGCTGCTGCAAGGTCTCAAAGACATTACTTTGGGACTATGACTTGACGCAGTTCGACTGGCAGCGTTCGCGTAAGGTCGTCGTGCAGCGCATCATAGAACGGGGATGGCTCCGGGACTACTTCGCGGCGTTCGACCTCTACGGAGGCATCGAAGGCTTCCGGGAAATTATCAAAGAGGTTCCGACACTCTCGGCGCAGGATATGAATTTCGTATGTACGGCTTTCGGCCTTAAAAAAGAGGAATTGAGATGTTACACACGCAGACAGTTGCGCCGCAGACACTTGGGTTGTTGAAACAGTTGGAGGCCGAGCCCCGGCTTGCGGCGTTCAATCTGGCCGGAGGTACGGCTTTGGCCTTATATCTGGGGCATCGTGTGAGTGTCGATCTGGATCTGTTCACTCCGGAGTCGTTCGACGCCGGGGAACTCGAAGCGTTTCTTTCGCAGCGATACGGATTCCAAACGGCCTTCAGGCGCCCCGACACGCTGAAAGGCATGATCGACGGCGTTAAGATCGACTGCATAGCTCACAAATATGCATATCTCCGGCAGCCCTATGCGGAATCCGGAATCCGTTTATACAGCATCGAGGATATCGTCGCCATGAAGCTGTCTGCGATAGCCGACGACGGTTCGCGGCTCAAAGATTTCGTGGATATCGCCTGTCTGTCCACCCGCATCCCGTTTTATGAGATGCTCAAATGCTACGAACGAAAATTTCCGCAGGCAAATGTCATCCGCCCGTTCAAGGCACTCACATATTTCGATGACATCGATTTCGGTGAGGATATCGTCATGCTGAATTTCGAATACGACTGGAAACAGATCGCCCGACGACTGAAAGAGATGACAGTCCGCCAAGAGCATATTTTTTCGCAGTGGCCGTTAAAAGAACAGAAACGTCCCGTAGCGGAGGACAAGGATATGACCTCTATGAAACGGGGTCGGAAGAGATGAATCCGTATCCATGTTAAAAATGTCCGAACCCGGATTTTTATTTTCTAATATCACGATGCGCCGTTCTGCGGCAATACAATAAACCTGTTGGTATAATCATCGGATTGTCGATGGGCTTTTTTCAGTTCGGAAGTTTGTTTATCTTTGTCGGACAAAAACTTACAAAAATGACCAAAGCAGATATCGTAAAGCAACTCGCCCAGGAAACGGGCGTCGAAGCCGTGACCGTTTTAGCCGTCGTGGAAGGTTTCATGGAAGAGGTGCGAGCCGCACAGATCCGCAAGGAAAACGTTTTCCTCCGCGGTTTTGGTACGTTCCTGATTAAGCATCGCAAAGAAAAGACGGCGCGTAACATTACGAAGAATACGACGATCAAAATTCCGGCACACGACATTCCTGCATTTAAGCCTTCTCCCGCCTTCCAGCGGCTTTTGGAAAAGAAATGATTGCCACAACGCCCCGATTCGGATGTTCGAATCGGGGCGTTGCCGTTTTATCGCTGCCGGTGACCCGTCAGGCATTCAGGCGTGCATGGTCTGCGAGGAACTTCTCCAGCCCGCTGTCCGTCAGCGGATGTCTGAGCAGCCCTTCGATTGCCGCAAGGGGGCATGTCGCCACATCGGCACCCGCATCGAGACACTGGATAATATGCTGCGTATGACGGATCGAAGCGGCCAGCACCTGCGTTTTGTAACCATAGGTGCGGTAGACCTTCACGATGTGGGCTACCAATGCCACGCCGTCTTCGGAGATGTCGTCGAGACGTCCCACGAACGGAGACACATAGGTCGCTCCGGCCTTTGCCGCCAACAGCGCCTGCCCCACGGAGAATACCAGCGTGCAGTTCGTCCGGATATTCTTCGCCGCGAAGTATTTTACGACCCGTATTCCTGCGGCCGTGCAGGGCAGTTTCACGACGATGCGGGGATGCAGTGCCGCCAGCGCCTCACCCTCTCGCACCATTCCTTCGAAGTCGGTGGCTATGACCTCGGCGCTCACGTCCCCTTCGACGATGTTGCAGATTTCAACGTAATGACGGTTGCAGTTCTCCGTACCCCGGATGTTCTCTTTGGCCATCAGAGAAGGATTGGTCGTTACGCCGTCCAGAACGCCCAGTTCATGCGCCTTGCGAATCTGCTCCAAATTGGCTGTGTCGATGAAGAATTTCATGGTTCGATAGGTTTTAGGTTTCCATAAAGATACGAAAATTCCATATAGGTTATACCGGATAATATCCGATTTTACATTGCGGAAATTCTTTACGACGCTGTCAGTGTCTGGAAAAAGTCCGTCGGCGGCTGTACGGCGGCATGCTGTCTTCCCGGATACCTCGGGCGGCGACATATCTCCGGTTCGGATTCACGAACCTTTGCGGGGATCGGAATTCTCGTTGCGATTTTCGGTTCTTCTCCCCGGGATACCGCATAGTCCTATACGCCGGACACATCCGTAGAAATCGGATGTTAGGACATTCGAACGTCCGGAATGTAGGCCGTGGGGATCGTTCCGTTTGCGGGCATCGTTTTTTTGCTTTACCTTTGCATCCCTGTAAGGAAAAGCCTTGTTTTTCCGGAAAATTCAGAGAGATAAAACTTTACCGAATCATGTATTGGACACTTGAACTGGCATCGAAACTCGAAGATGCCCCCTGGCCCGCCACCAAAGATGAATTGATAGACTACGCCAATCGCTCGGGACTTCCCGAAGCGGTTCTGGAGAACCTGCAGGAGATCGAAGAGGAAGAAGAGATTTTCGAATCGATCGAGGACCTTTGGCCGGACTATCCTTCGAAAGAGGATTTTCTGTTCAACGAAGATGAATATTGAGTTTCCTCAAGCTGCATGAAAGACACCCCGGTACGGTCTGAAAACCGTACCGGGGTGTCTGATTGTTCGGAAACGAACAGCCTTTCAGAGCCGCAGCGTGCGGAACCACGTCTGAATATCCTCTTGCAAAGTGCTCCTGTAAGATCGCCGCACGGATTCGAAACATTCCCACTGCTGCATAAAAACTTCCGCATCGGGTTCGACCGCCTGTCTCTTTACAGGAGTTTCGCATCCAACCATTCCCCTGCGGGTATCTCCACCGTCTGATGGCGGGCTCCGTTTTTCTCGACGATTTCCAGCAAAAGCACCTTGTCGTCGGGGATCGTAAGCTTGGGCAGCGCGAATACCGTCCGCTGACGCTGGTGCCCCCTTACAACTGCCGGATCGTTGCATACGCGCAGGATTTCGAGCGATGTCTGCTGTTGTGCCGTACGCTTGGCGAGTTTGCGATCCGCTACGATGAACCGCCGCGCATCCACCTCGAAGGAGATGTTCGTGTCGTTCGAGATGCAGGTGTGAATGTATATCACGTCATTGAACACGTAAATCCCCAACACTTCGACTTCAATGCCGTACTTCTTCGCACGAATGCCCTTCACGTCCGTACGGTTTTGGCGGTATATGTCGCTCAACATGCGTTTTACGGTCGCGGGCTTCTCACGTCCGACCTCGCGCAGCAGCACCCGTCCCTCGGATGCTGGGGCCGTCGGCTGCGGATAGCCCGCGGCAGCCGGTTTCTTCATACTTTCTGGTTGCGGTTCCTGCACTGTAAGATTGAGGGTCGAGACAGCCGGATTCTCGGCATAGTGGACATCGAAAGTGAAAAATCCGCCGTCCTCGGTGATAACCGTCAGGTTGGTCTCGGCGGTGAAATTCCGCACGGCGGCTTTCACGCGCACGACGTTCTCGGCTCCGTCGGCTTTTCCGGCGATGATGTCCATCGAGCCGATGTCGATATACGTGACGGGCGACGGGAAAAGGATATGCACGGTTTTCGTAAATCCCGCTTCGATACGCTGGGGACGAATTTCCGCCGGCGTTTCCTGTGTCGTCTGTGCCGTGACTTTTGCCGCGGCGGTTGCTGCGACAATCAGGAACAGATAAATAAGGTCTCTTTTCATTTTACTGCTGTTTTGAAATCAATAATAGCTGATGGTTGGCTTTGAGGGTTATCTTCACCTCGCGGAGTTTCCCGGCGACATACTGCGACGAAGCCTGCAATCCTCCGCGCGCCAGCTCGGACAATACCTGCTGCCCGGCCGAACGGGTGACGTTTACACTCGTTCCGGCGGTCTGCCCGACGGATGCCAGCGCCTCTTTGAGGGCCGTCCGCTCGCGGGAGTTCGGGACGTTCAGCCCCAGCTGGCCGTCGAGGTCGTAAGCTGCGGCTTCGACGGCGAAGATCCGCCCGCCGTATTCGACGGACGACACCGTGACTTGCAGCCGCATTCCGGCAATCGTCGCAAGACCGTATAACGGAGTGTTGCGGGGAATTAGCACTCCGTCGATGCGCACGGCTTCCAGCAGCCGCAGCTGTACCGTGCTTCCGGCACGTATGACCTGTGTCTGAGCTACGCAGGCTTTGACGGTCGGTACCTGATTCTCCGCCGCACGTCCCGTCGCGGTCAGAAATCCGAGGTTGCGCTCGATGGTGAAATCCGCCCGCGTGTCGAGCGTCGAGGCTTCGACCTCACCCTCCCGAACGGGCCGCATGACGGACAGGCGCGAATCCCTTCGCTGCTTCGTCGGCCCGGCCTCTTCGCCCGCGGCCGTTCCGCCGCCGAGATATTTCCGGGCAAGCTTGTACTGCTCCTCGGCCATTTCCAACGGGTCGGGCTGCTGCCGCTCGGCATCGAGCTGGGATTGCAGGGCCGTGACCTGCTCTTTCAGGGCTTCGACCTCGGCATTGCGCTGCGGAGCGGCGTAGAAGCCCTGCACCTGCTGCTGCATGGCCCGGTTGGCCTCGGCGGCCCGCTGTGCGGGGTTGTCCGCCGGGGCAGACTCCTCGGCGGGTTTGAGCCCGTCGTCCAGCAGCGAGAACGAGTTGTCGCCGAGTGTCATCATGCGTTTCTGCTGCTGTTCTTCGCTGCGGAACTGTTCCGCGGCTTTGCGTTTGTCGCCGACGGTAGCCTGCGCTTTGCCGTCCGGAACCGACGTATTGATCCCCGCAGCTCCTTCCTGGGACTTGACGGGCGCAGGCCGGAATATGAACCACAGCACGACGAGGAATATGCATCCGAGGATCGCCGCGAAGAGCAGCACCTTGCGCTTGCGCTGCCGCTCGAACTCCGCCGAGGGGTCGTTTCCCGGATTCTTGTTTTCTGTCATAACGTTTACGGTTTTGGATGTAATAATTCGGGATGCCCGATCTCCAGCTCCGGTACCATGTCCATAGCGAACAGGAGCCAGAGGTAAAGGAGCAGCAGCAGGACGAGCGCCGCGAGTACGATCCGCTCCCGGATGCGGGGTGCGAGCATGTCGTGCCGGCGCCGCAGCGACCGCCGCGCCCAACGGATGCGGCAGCTCAGGGAGTGCGGTTTAGCGGTCATAGGTCGCGAGGTCTTTGTTCTCGACGATGTTCAGCGCCTCGACCATGAAGCCCTGCGGATTGTTGTCCGAGCGGGAGACGTTCACCAGACGGCATGTCGTGACGAGCGACCGCTCCGTGACGGTGCTCTCGCGCAGGATACGCTGCCGTGCAAAGGTCGTAACCTCGTAAGGATAATGGTTGAAATCGCAGCGGATGCTGTCCACTTTGACCATCTGCGAGACATTGCCCGCGATCAGGCGGTTGAAGAATCCCTTCTCCTGCAAGACCTTGTAGTAGGACAAGGCGCTTTTGTCGGCCATCTGCAGGGCGCGTCCGACATTGGACTCGATGGCCGCCTTGTCGGGCGAGAGGGTGAAAAAGAGTTCGTGGAAGCGCCGCACATGCTCGCGGGCCTCTACGGGACGGTTCTGTGCGAGGTCCTGCGAGAGCGCCACCATCAGCGAGCGCCCGTTGTCCAGTACGTAGATCTTCTGCCGTTGCCGTTCGGCGAAGGAGTAGGACAACCAGACCGCCGCCACGGTTACGACGGCGCAGATTCCGACGAAGACGAAAGCGTACATGCGCAGTTGCCGAAACGATGTTTCGATGTTCGTTAAACACTTGAATTCCATAACAGCGAATTATTTTATTTTCTGAAAATAAGCCGGGCGCCGTTCATGATACCACGCCCTACGGCCTTACCGCCCGATAATGCCGCCGAGCCGGCGCCTTTGGCCCCGGCCCATGCTTTGCCGGCCGTCCATCCGGCCCCGGCGCTTACGAGCGAAGTCATCTTCGAGACGGTCTTGTTGTAGGCGGCGAATCCGTTCGCCTGCACGACCCACGAGGCGATCGAGGGGATGCAGAGGTATCCGCAGACGGCTACGAGCATGAAGATCAGGTTCAGGCTGCTCGACCAGTCCACATACCAGTTGTATCCCTGCTCCATGAGTTCGGTATCATGCCGCATGGCGAGGCTTTGCAGACGTGCGATGATCGCCGAGAAAAGATCCGAGATCGGCAGCCACAGGTAGATCGAGACATACTTCGTGAGCCATTGCGTCAGCGTGGACTGAAATCCGTCGAACACGGAGATGGCGAAGGCGATCGGCCCCAGCAGGCTCAATACGACCAGATAAAAAGTCCTCAGCACGTCGAGTATGACGCTCGCGGCCGCGAAGAGCAGTTCGAGTATCCATGCCAAGCCTTTGAAGATAAGTCCTTTTACAGACCATGAGGAGCGTTCCTCGTTCATGCGGTCGAGTGTCTGCTGTGTCTGGTCGTCCACGCCCAGCTCGCTGAGCTCGCGCTCCATCTCCTCGTCCTCGGCGTAGTAGCTGTCCGGAGGCATCTGCTCGCGGCCTTCGAGTTCGAGCCGCTCACGCCGCTCCTGCCATTGTTCCATGTCGAGCGTCTGCCCGGCCATAAGTGAATGCGTGGCCTTTACCAGCGGCGAGAGAATGCCGTTCAAGGAGCCCAGCACGAGCGTCGGAAAGAATAGGATGCAGATGCCGACGGCGAAGGGCCGCATAAGGGGAAAGAGGTCGATAGGTTCGGCTTGGGCCATCGACTGCCAGATGCGGTAAGCGATGTAGAGCAGCGCCCCGATTCCTGCGATGGCCATTGCGACCTGCGACATCGGGTAGCACAGCGCCATCATATCGTCGTATAACACCCGGAGAATCGTGTGCAGATTCTCCGTAAGGGAAAGCATGCGTACCATCGTCGGCTACCAGTAGCGTTGTTCGTCGGTTCCGTACAATGAGAGCACACCCTCCATGTCCCGCTTCCGGGCGGCCCGCAGCAGGGATATGGAGATGTTCTTGCGCGTGTAGTAGCGTGCCAGATCGCGGTGGCGCCGCAACACGCCGTAGACGCGCTGCACTACGTCGATACGGTCCTTGTCCGTCAGGGACATGTCCGTAGGGTTCACGATGTCCTGCAGCTCCTTCAATTCCCCGGCCGACTCCTCGATGATGCGGGCGTAGCCTGCGGCGATGGCCGCGAGCTCCGCGGGCGTGAAGTTCTCGTCGCCGACCATGCGGCGATAACCGTCGACGTAGATGTCCGAGATTTCGCCCACGAGCAGGATGCACTGCTGCACCTTGCGGGCCGAGCGGACGAGGTTGCTGACGGATTTCAGGGCGTCGTAGTATCGCTTCCCCTGCTCATAAATCTTCACGGTTTCCTGAAAACTTTGCAGCATGGTGGAGCCGTTCTTGGCGGCTTCGACGATCTGCTTGGTGGAGTTGACGATGCCCTGCGCGAGGTTCGTGGGGTCCGAGACGACCCACTGGGCGTATGTGCTGCGGCCTGTGCAGACGAGGCACAGACACAGCAGAATGATTTTCTGTTTCATGCTCGAATTGATTGTGTTATTGAGGATATTCACCCGAAGACGGGCATCACCGCTTTATCCGCCGACCCGAAGCCGGCTGTTCGGTTTGCTCTTCCCTTGCAGAATTGATTTCTTTCTGCCGCACCCCGGAAATATGTTTCTCCGGCTTCGGGCCTTTCTGCCGCAGGGATTCGAACAGATCGTCCGCGTAGGGCTGCCGCCCGGTTATACGTACGAGCCGTGCATCCAACTCCCGGAAGGCTTTTTCAATCTGCCGGGACTGGTCTTCGCGGGGGATGCCCGACTCGATGCTGTATTTGTCGAGCAGCTGCCGGTTAATACGGCTGTCGTCGATTCGCTCCGGGAAGCGTGCAAGCCATCCCAATGTCTGCAACTCGGCATCGAGTTTCTCGATGTAGGTTTGCCGCAGGGGAATTTCCGGATCGCTCTCCAATATCCTCTCGGCTTCCCGTACCATGCGGTTCTCGGCCTTCCAGATTCGCTCCCGGAGCTGGTACACCTGCTGCGGATCGTCCGGACATGCCGGGCCGTCCAGCTGCCCGCGCATCTCCTGCAACTGGCCCATATCGGTATCCCAATCGTAGAGTCGCACGACGTAACAGGAGGGCATATAACGTCCACTTGTTTCTGCCAGATGGCGCAGCTCGCGGAACGTCTCGGCGCGGAACTGCCGGTCTACGATATGCGCTGCTGCCTGCACCTCGTCCATCGGAGGCTGCCGGAGCTTGCTGTCGGGATGCTGCTCCAGATAAGCATCCAAGAGAAAGGTGTGCATGGCCAGCAGGCCGTGCAGGGAGTGGGCGGAGTCTACCGGAACATCCGCGAGGTGCCGCCCGATCTTTTTTGCGAACGGCGTCCTGCGCAGGGCCTCCATCAGCTCCAGCATATCTTTTCCTGCTGCATCTTCGGGCGTCTTGAGAAAGCGGGATATTGCTGTATTCATTGTCAGCCCGATTCCGGCAATGGTCAGATCCAATTTCCGGTGCTGTCGCACAAGATCTGTAACATTGCTTATATCCCGTTCCCGGAGCAGGTTCTCAGCATGATGTGCAATGAACGTGCGTCGGTGCTCCCTTTCCCACTCCGGCTTGCGGCGGAATAGCCGTGCAATCCTATCTTTCCATTCCATAGCCGTCGGATTTGAGGACGTATAATTGTAGGCGGAGTCCGCCGAAGGGCTGCCCCGACAAGCAGGGGCAGCCCGGAAATACCGAACGTGGTCCCATTATTCGGCCGGTTCGTTGAAATCGCACGATTCGGAAACTATGGCATCGTCTTCCTGCCGTCGGATGCTGTCCTCCGGAACGAATCGTCCGTAACAGCCGACGGTAAGCGTATCGGCGGCAGCATCGTAGATCACGCGGTTGCCGTCGTCGGCGCCGAGCCACAGACGGTGGCGGTGCAGCGCGATGATGCCGTCCTGTACGATACGTTTGTAGCAGAGCGCGTGGTCGAAAACGAGGATGCGCCACGTCCCCTCGCCGATGCGGCGTACCGAGGCCGAGAGGTTGTTTTCCGCCGAGAGCCACGAGCCGCAGATGCGGTCGGCGTCGAGTTGTTCCCGAAAGTCCGCCAAAGTGCGGATGACCTCGGTGCGGGTTCTGATCTCCTGCTGAAGGGCCGCTACGGCCGACGCAGGTGTCGATTGATTATTGTTCATTGTCTTGTGGTTTTGAGATTCGTTTGAAAGCGCCGCCCGGCACGAGGAGCAGCGTATCGGCCGTGGGCGTGTAAAAGAGGTCGACCCGGTGTCCGCCGTAGGTCGTATAATAGACGCAATCCTTGTAGTGCAGGAGGTGCGTTTCGGACGTGCCGCGGCGCGTGATGGTGATCCGGAATTTATCACCGCACGGCTCGATCACCAGCCGCGTATCGTCGAGCGTCGAATGCCATTCGCCGCACAAGGGACGGATTTTGCGGTATTCGTAATCGTAGAAGAGGCGGAAAGCTCCGAGCACGGCGGCCAATGTCAGCAGGATACCGGCGCATATCCAAAGCAACTGTTTCATAACAGGAAGAATTAAGATTCGGTGTTCGTTTTACGCTCGCGTGCCAGCTGGCGGATGGCGGCTTCGATGTCGCCGCCGAGCTTCCCGGCAAGCTCCATTACCTGCATCTTTTCCGACTCTTCGGTGGTGTAACACAGGTACTCTGCCGCGCTCGTTTCAGTGGCATAGACCGCCGACTGCACGCCTCCGAGTCCGATCCAGACCTCTTTATAGCGGCGTTTAGGATCGTTCGAGAGGTTGATAGAGAGAATCTGCGCCCGCTCCTTGTCCGTCAGCCCCAGCAGACGTTGTATGCCGTCGAATTTCGAGAGGTATTTGCGCTGGTCCAAAAGGATTTTGCAGTTGGCGTTGTTGATGATCGACTCCTTGACGATGGGCGACGAGATGATGTCGTCCACCTCCTGCGTCACCACGACCGCCTCGCCGAAATACTTGCGAACGGTTTTAAACAAATACCTAATATATGCACTCATATTGGCCGAGGTGAGGGCCTTCCAGCACTCCTCGATCAGGATCATCTTGCGGACGCCTTTCAGCCGCCGCATCTTCGAGATGAAGGTCTCCATGATGATGAGCGTCACCACCGGCAGCAGCGTCCGGTTCGAGGAGATGTTGTCCAGCTCGAAGACGATGAAACGTTTGTCCAGCAAATCCAGCTGCCTGTCGGAGTTCAGGAGATAATCGTACTCGCCGCCCTTATAGTAAGGTTCCAGCACGTTCAGGAAATTTTCGAGGTCGAAATCCTTCTCGCGCACGCGCTTCTGCTCCAGAAGCCGCCGGTAGTCGGTTTCGACGAACTCGTAAAAGGTATCGAACGAGGGGACGATGGAGCGGTCGGCGCGGAGCTTCGAGAGGTAGAGGTTCACGGCGTTCGAGAGCGCTACCTCCTCCGAGCGTGTCGGCTCCTCGGATTCCCGTTTCCAAAGGGTCAGCAGCAGCGTCTTGAGCGACTCGCGCTTTTCCACGTCGTACACCCCGTCTTCGACATAAAAGGGATTGAAGGCGATGGGCGCCTCCTCGGTGTAGGTGAAATACACCCCGTCGCGGCCTTTAGTCTTGGCGTGAATCAGCGAGCAGAGCCCTTGGTAGGAGTTGCCCGTATCGACCAGCAGGATATGCGCTCCTTGCTCCCAGTACTGACGAACCAGATGGTTCGTCAGATAACTCTTGCCCGAGCCCGACGGCCCGAGGATAAATTTATTCCGATTCGTAATGACGCCGCGCTTCATCGGAAGGTCCGAGATATCCAGATGAATCGGAATGCCCGACAGGCGGTCGGACATCTTGATTCCGAAGGGCGACAATGACGAGCGGTAGTTGGTCTCCTCGTTGAAAAGGCAGAGCGCCTGATCGAGGAAGGTGTAGAAACTCTCTTCGGCAGGGAAGTCGGCCTCGTTGCCGGGAATCGCGGCCCAGAACAGCACCGGCATGTCCACCGTGTCGTGATGCGGCGTGCAGCCCATCAGCGCGAGCTGCGAGCCCACGTCGTTGCGAATGCGCTTCAACTCCGATTCGCTCTCGGCCCATGCCATGACGTTGCAGTGGCACCTTACGGAGCGCACCCCCTGCGAGTGCGCCTCATTGAGATACATTTCGATGTCGAGTAGGTCAGCCCCCTTACGGGAGCTTTCCCCTCTAAGAACCGTACGTGAGAGTTTCCCCTCATACGG
>ENA-UPXB01000913-UPXB01000913.1-human-gut-metagenome-genome-assembly--contig:-NODE-913-length-21287-cov-4.641396_pt1 | contig 21287 bp, 15 predicted proteins | sample MGYA00250055_ERZ773386 | MGnify/ENA primary metagenome ERZ773386 (study PRJEB29103, sample SAMN06111974) | human gut metagenome | biome: human gut; feature: ankylosing spondylitis patient; material... | reverse complement strand
TTCAGTCGATTGATAGATTACCGGCTGCTAAGCTGAAAAGTGCCAACTTATGCCGATTCTCGCACATCTTAGAATAGCAAAAAAAGTAAGGCCCTGTCAAGGAGAACCGGGCCTTGGAGGGACTGAATTTATTAGGGAAAAGAGGAATATCACCTTAAAAACGTAAAAGTGTGCAAAAAGGGGCGAAAAGGGATTGACGTGCGTTGTGCAGTCTGCTATGCTGTGCCTGCATGAAGTTTAAATTTTGAAGAGCTTTATGCATCGGCAGAGTAGGAAACCATGTGTTTACGCGAAGAGCGAATAGTGCCGTTGGGATGGGAAGTTGCCCGCGGACGAAAAACCCATGGTTTGCAGTATGGTTTCCGCATCCGCTTGCCACTCAGAAGAGAGTTTAAGTGAGGCCTCTCCTCCGCGTGGTTCCTGCCATCCGGAGGGAGAGGTGTTTTCTTTTTTCACCGGATCAAGCCGTTCCGCGCGGCACCGCAGCCGCGGGAAGATCTTTTTATGAAAAAAGGAGGTCCTCACAATGTCCCTTCAGATCGAAGCGCTTTCCCCTATCATGTGGACGATCATCATCGCGGTCGCCCTCGTGCTCATCGCCGCAGTGGTCTTCACGTGGAAGTCCTCGGCCATGTCCACGCGCAAAATGGTCACCATCGCCATGCTGACCGCAGTTTACGTTGTGCTGAACTTTGCCGGTACGGTGCGCCTTGGCTGGATCAACATCTCCGTCGCGTCGCTGCCCGTCATCGTGGGCGCGATGCTCTACGGTCCGGTCGGCGGCCTGCTCGTCGGTCTTCTCGGCGCATTCATGGGTCAGCTTCTCACCTATGGTGTGACCGCGACCACGATCCTGTGGATCCTGCCGCAGGCAGCGCGCGGCCTGCTCGTCGGCGTGTATGCCAAGCACTGCGGCTACAAGTTCTCCAGCGGTCAGCTCACGCTTGCGCTGATCGGCACGGCGCTGGTCGTGACGGCGCTCAACACGGGAGCGATGTATATCGACAGTGTGATCTACAACTACTACAGCTACGCCTATGTTTTCGGCGGCCTGGTGGTGCGCATCATCTCCGGTGCGGCTACGGCGGTGCTGATGGTGTTCGTGGCTCCGCCGGTCGTGAACCTGCTGAACCGCTCGCTCGACACGGTGCGCACGGCGCAATAAAAAAATATTCAAAAAAGAGGGACGCAGTTTTCAACTGCGTCCCTCTTTTTTGAGAAAGATTGCACTCCGCGGCAGCGCACGCGCCATAGGCGCGCACGTTTGCGGAGTGAGAAGAGTTTTTCTGACGCGCACGCCCCAGGGCGGCTTCTCTTGCCGCTTTGCGACAATTCACCTTCTGTCGTCAGAAAAACGATTTTAATTTATTTCGCGTCTGCGGACGCCTGGGCAGCCGTTAGCAGCTTTGCTGCTTTACGGATGCCGCGTACCCCTTGCGGGTAAAAACTCTGCGACGCGTTTTATTGCCGCTCATTTTCGACGAGCGACAGGAGAGTCTGCTCAAAGCCGTATTGGTCGCGGAGACGGCGGGACTCGGTGAGTTTTTTGGTGCCGCGGTGGCCGGTACGGTGACAGCGGAGCATCAGATTTTTGGGCGAGTGGGCGAAGTCGATGAACTCGATGACGTCGACGTCGTAGCCCTCGTCCTCCAGAACGGCGGCGCGGATGGCGTCGGTCAGCAGCGCCGAGAAGCGCTCCTGAAACAGCCCGTGGGAGAGCAGAATGTCGAAATCGCCGCCCTTTTGGATGGTCTTATTGACCTCGTGCTGGCAGCAGGGGACGGAGAAGATGTGCTCGACGCCGCGGGAGATGGCGTAGTGCAGGGCGTAGTCGGTCGCGACGTCGCAGGCATGGAGCGTGACAAGCATGTCAATGTGCTCGCTGTAGAGCACATCGCGCGTAACATCAGCCACGACGAAGTGAAGATCTGAATAGCCGTAGCGCGCGGCGACCTCATTGCAGTGCTCGACGACATCCTCTTTTAAGTCATAGCCGATGATCTTGGCGCGCACGCCGCGCTTGACGGCGAAATAGTAGTACAGCACGAACGTGAGGTACGATTTGCCGCAGCCAAAGTCCAGAATCGTGATCTCGTCGCGGCCGTAGGCGCGGAACGCGTCGTCCACGAGCTCGATGAAGCGGTTGATCTGCTTATATTTGTCGTATTTCGCCTTGACGATCTTGAACTCGGGCGTGAAGACGCCGAGGTCGACGAGGGCGGGGATGTTCTCGCCCTCCTGCAAAATGTACTCTTTTTTGCGGTTGTGCGAGGCGGTCACGGCGGCGCGGGCCGCGCCGGACTTGGCCGTGCACTTGTACGCGCCGTTCGTCTTGCGGACGTACTGGCGCGTCTCCGTTTCGGTGCAGAGTGTGACAGAGCGGAACAGACCGTCAAGCTCCTGCTCGAACGTTTCGAGCAGCGCGCCGCGCGCGACGTTGCGGTGCGCGACCTTCTGCCCCTGCTGGTATTCGAGCTGGAAAAAAGCTTTTCCGCGCAGCTTCAGGGGCCGCACGTTGACACGCGAGTGCCCGATGCGCGCGACCGGCTCGGCGAGGACGAGCTTGGTGAGCGTGCCGAGGCGCTCGGCAAGGTCGGAGACTACAATGCTCATGCGCCAAACCTCTCTTTGAGCGCAAGGTGCGCGGCGTACAGCTCGTTTTTGCTGTAGGTGTTGTTCTCGTCCTTGAGGAGCATTTTGATGGCGTCCTTGGCCGTGCAGTCATTGCGCACCATGCAGTCCACAAGCAGCGCCTCGGGCGAGGTGATGTGCTCGACCTCGCGCAGGCGGTAATCGTCGCAGACCTCGACAATGAGGGCATATTCGCCCTTTTCGTAGGTCTCCTTCGCAATGAGCTGGTCCTTGACCTCCTGCGGCGTGCCGCGGAAGGTCATCTCGTGGAGCTTTGTCATGTCGTTGCAGAGGCACAGGCGCAGCTGCGCGTTTTCCTCGATGAAGAAGTCGATGACGCTCATGATGCGCTTGGGAGATTCGTAAAAAGCGTAGGTCGCGGTGTCGCCCTTGCGCATCATCAGCAGCACGCGGCGGCGGTCGGCCGTCTCGCGCGGGAAAAAGCCATAGAAGAGGAAGCTCGAGAGGTCAAAGCCCGAGATCGATAGCGCGTTGACCGCGGCGCAGCAGCCGGGCACGCCGACGACGCGAATGCCGTTTTCGACCGCGGCGCGGATGAGCTCGTTGCCGGGGTCGGAGATGCAGGGCGTGCCCGCGTCGGTGATGACGGCGATGTCCTTGCCGGAGGCAAGCTGTTCGATGAACCACTTCGCCTTGCCGTATTCGTTGAACTTGTGGTTGGCGCTCAGACTGTTGCCGCGGATGCCGAGCTTGTTGAGCAGCACCACGCTGCGGCGGGTGTCCTCGGCGGCGATGATGTCGGCGGTGGACAGGATTTCGCGTCCGCGCTCGGACATGTCGCGCGAGTTGCCGATGGGCGTTGCGACGATATAAAGGGTGCCGGTGGTCTTCTGCTCGTCCATAATATCCTCCAAAAAGCAAAAATTTCTCATTATGCTGACAGTATAGCCTATTTTCGCCCGCTTGGCAAGGCGGGAGAAGCGGCGGGATTTGCGATTGCTTTTTGCCGCGGGCACGGTATAATGGAGAAAACTGCCGAACAAAGGAGAATCGGGCATGAAAAAGAGACTGTTCCGCCTGGGCGCGCTCTGCGGCGTCACGGCGATGACGATAACGACCAGCGCGCAGGCGCTCAGCGTGGAGGAGGCCTACGATATTTTGCAGCGCAGCTATGTTGATAAGCTGCCGCGCGCCGCGCAGGACGCGAAGTCGCTCGACGAGCTCTTTTCCTACACGGACGACTACACGTACTACATGACGGCGGAGGAGTATCAGGCGTTTTTGCAGGGCGTTGAGGGTGATGTGAGCTTCGCCGGCATCGGCGCGGAGATCACCTATGTGCCCGAGGGCATCCGCATCGTCTCCGTCCTCAAGGGCGGCGGCGCGGAGAAGGCGGGCCTTGCCGCGGGCGACATTATCATCGCCATTGAGAGCGAGTCCTGCGCGCCGGGCGGCGCGGAGCACCGCGCCAAGCTCCTCGGCGAAGCGGGGACGAGCGTGACCATCACCGTCCGCCACGCGGACGGCACGCAGGCGGATTATACCGTTACGCGCGCGCTCGTCACGCAGACGAATACGACCGTCTCGGTCACGGGCGGCGTGGGCTACATCGACTGCGACAGCTTCGGCACGCAGACGGGGACGTATTTTCAAGAGGGCGTGCGCGGGAATGACAGCGCTGTGCACGCGTGGATCGTCGACCTTCGCGGCAACGGCGGGGGGCTGACCTCCGCGGCGGTGTCGGCGCTCGGCGCGTTTTCGGGCGAGGGAGACCTCACCTACTTTGTCGATCAGGATGGCGAGAGTACCGCGCAGAGCTATTCGGGCAAGGACCTGACGGACAAGCCCGCCATCGTGCTGATGGACAGCGGCAGTGCCAGCGCGTCGGAGATCTTTGCGGGCGGCGTGCTCGGCACGGGCAGCGGCATCGTCATCGGCACGCGCAGCTATGGCAAGGGCGTGGCGCAGGTCCTATACGATGAGTCGAACTGCCCGTATCTGCACGGCGACGCCGTGAAGGTGACGGCGTACCGCTTCTACTGCGCGGGCGGCAACACGACCGACCGCATCGGCGTGGTGCCGACGCTCTATATCCCGCAGGATCAGGTCGTTGCGGCGGCGCGCCTGCTGAGCGGCGAGAAGACGAAAGACAGCGCGTATCTCTGCCTGGTGCTGAACGGCTGCGACTTTTACATCGACATTCCCGCGGGGAAGGAGAGCTCTTCCGCCGCGCTTGAGGCCATTTTGGCGGCGCTGACGCCGGACGCCGTGCTTTACTGGGGCGAAAACGGCGGCGAAAGGAAGCTCACGCTCGCGCAGGCGCGCGAAAAGTGCGGCTTTGCCGCATCGTCCGCGCTCGACTTTTCCGACGTGGCGGACAGCGAGTACGCGCAGGAGATCGATTCGCTTGCGGCGAGCCGCATCGTCTTTGGCGATGGCGGCAAGTTCCGCCCCGACGCGGCGATGACGCGCGCAGAGGTCTGTGCGCTGCTCGCGCAGGCGCTTGACCTCTACTCCACGGCGAACGGGTACTTTACCGACGTTGCCAAGGGGAGTTGGTACGCGCCCTCTGTGAACGCGATGGCGGCCATCGGCCTTGTCTCCGGCGTGGGCGGGGGAAAATTCGACCCGAACGCGACGATGACACAGGAGGAATTCATTACGGTGCTGGGCAGGCTCGTGGAATTCGTGAATCTGGATGCGCGGGAGTTTTTGGACAAGAACCCGCTGGCCATTTTGCAGCCGCTGCCGAAGTATAAGAGCTTTTCACACTGGGCCATCCGCAGCGCGGAGCTTTTGACGAATTCCGTGTTCGATGAAAACGGCGATGCTGTGAATATGTACTGCATGAGCCTTGAAGATATCGAGCCCCAGGTCCCCATCCTGCGCGAGCAGGCTGCGGCGGCGCTCTATAACGCGATGCGCACAACGGGCGTGCTCAAGTATTGAGATGGACTGGTACGTCTACATGCTGCGCTGCGAGGATGGCTCGCTCTACACCGGCATTGCCTCAGACGTGGAAAAGCGCTTTGCCATGCACAAGAGCGGGCACGGGGCGAAGTACACTCGCTCGCACCCGCCTGTCGCGGTCGTGTACCGCGAGCAATGCAGCGACAAGGGCGCGGCGCTGCGGCGCGAGGCCGCCATCAAGAAGCTGCCGCGCGCGAAAAAACTCGAACTGACGGAGGAAAACTGCGATGCGTGAAACGATCGTCGACCGCGCGTATGCCAAGACGCTCCTGCCGCCGCGCAAAGAAGATGGGCACAAGGGCGACTTCGGCAAGCTCTTAGTCCTCGGCGGCAGCGTGGGCTATACGGGCGCGCCGTATCTGGCGGCGAGCGCGGCGGTGCATTCGGGCTGCGGGCTCGTGTATCTCGGCGTGCCGGAGAGCATCTGGGCGGTTGAGGCGCAAAAGTGCGTGAGCGCAATGCCGTTCCCGCTGCCGGAGACAGACGGAAGGCTCTGTCTCGCCGCGCTCGACAAGATGCAGGACAAGCTCAAAGGCTGTGATGTTTTAGCGCTCGGTCCCGGCCTTGGCCGCGGAAAAGAGACAGAGCAGCTCGTCCACGCGCTTTTGTGGCAGGTGAAAGAGCCGCTGGTGCTGGACGCCGACGGTCTGAACGCCTTACAGGGCTGCACGGAAAAGCTGGACGTCCGCCGCGGACGCGTGACGATTTTGACGCCGCACGACGGCGAATTTGCGCGCCTGACGGACCGGACGCTCCGGGAGATCGCGTCGAGCGAACGGACAGAGCTTGCGAGCCGCTTTGCCTGCGAGCACGGCTGCGTTCTGGTGCTCAAGGGGCACCGGACGCGCATTGCGCTGCCGGACGGGCGGATGCTCGTCAACACGAGCGGCTGCTCGGCGCTCTCAAAGGGCGGGAGCGGGGACGTGCTGACAGGCTTGATCGCGTCGCTTCTGTGCCAGGGCATGGGCGCGGCAGAGGCCGCGGCGCTCGGCGTGTGGCTCCACGGCCGCGCGGGAGAGCTTCTGGCGCAGGAAATGACCGCGTATTGTGCGAGCCCGCGGGAGCTCGTGACGCGGGGACTGGGCCTCGCGTTCCGGGAGCTGCTGGAAGCATAAAAAGGCAAAGAGGAACAAGGCCGCCGCATCGAATGATTCGGCGGCCTGTTTGATAGAAGTAAAGACAGGAAAAGCGCCCCCGAACGAATCGGGGGCGCTTTTGCCTATTTTAACAGAGGATGGAAAGGTTCACTTTTTGCCGGGGATGCGGTTCGGGTCATCGGCGTGCTTGACAACAAGGCTGGTGAGAGCGAACAGCGCAACGGCGTTGGGGATGACCATGAGGTTGTTGAACATGTCGCTCAGCTCCCAGACGAGGTCGTTGGACATCATCGTGCCGAGGAAGATGAACACGAGCGCGAGGACGGTGTAGACCACGGTGCTCTTCTTGCCGAAGAGGTAGGAGACGTTGATCTTGCCGAAGAGGTTCCAGCTCAGGATCGTGGAGAAGGCGAAGAAGAACAGGCAGACGGCGACGAACATGTTGCCCGCACTCTCGCCGAAGACGACGCCGAAGGCGGTCTGGGCGAGGTTGGCCTTGCCGAGCACGCCGGTGACATCGCCGACATAGCCGCTCGCGAGAGGGCCGTCCGCCGTGTAAAGGGTGGAGATGATGACGAGCGCGTTGAGCGTCAGGACGACGAAGGTGTCGATGAACACGCCGATCATGGCGACGACGCCCTGGTCGTGCGGGCAGTCAACATTCGCGAGGGCGTGGGCGTGCGGGGTGGAGCCCATACCGGCCTCGTTGGAGAACAGGCCGCGCTTGGCGCCCTGAGAAATCGCGGTCTTGATGGCGTAGCCGAAGCCGCCGCCGATGATGGCCTGGGGCTGGAAGGCATACTTGAAGATCATGCCGATGGTGGCGGGGACGTACTTGATGCGGACGATCAGGACGATCAGGCCGCCGAGCAGGAAGATAGCCGCCATGATGGGGACGACCTTCTCCGTGACGGAGGCGAGGCGCTGTACGCCGCCGAGGAAGATGAACGCGCAGATCGCGACGAGGATGATACCGACGATCCAGGAGGGAATGCCGAAGGCAGTCTGCATCGTGGAGCCGATGGAGTTGGACTGCACCATGCAGCCGAAGAAGCCGAGCGCCAGCGTGATGGCGATGGCGAAGAAGGCAGCGAGGAACTTGCCGAGGCCGCCCTTGAAGGCCGTCGTGATGTAGTAGACAGGACCGCCCTTGATGTTGCCGTCCTTTTCAACGATGCGGGTCTCCTGGGCGAGGGTCGCCTCCGCGTAGATCGTGGCCATGCCGAAGAAGGCGATGATCCACATCCAGAAGATGGCGCCGGGGCCGCCGGTCAGGATCGCGCCGGACGCGCCGACGATGTTGCCCGTACCGACCTGAGCGGCGATGGCGGTGGCGAGCGCCTGGAACGAGCTCATGCCGCTGTCATGCTTCTTGCCGCGCAGCGACAGGTTGCCGAACACACTGTTCCAGCCCTCTTTGAAGCAGCGGACCTGCACGAAGCGGGTCTTGATGGAGTACCAAAGGCCCACGCCGAGCAGCAGGAACACAAGAATGTAGTTGCTCAGGTAGGTGTTGATGTCGCATACAATGGGATACAGGGTGCTTTCGATGGATTCAAACATGGTTATCTCTCTCCTCTAAAAACAAAAGAAGTTGCCGATACGAAAATCAGCAACTCCGGAAGTAGCATTCAGTTGAGCGGGGAGGAGAAACGGTGCGACGACGTAAAAACGTCCTGCTTCTCTGTCCCTTTGCCTGAGAGATTCGACCGCCATGGCCTTGCACCTTCGGCACTCAATTCAATGAGTTCTCCAGAGTTTCCTCGGCTTCCGGTTTGCGAGATCCCGAAAGCGTCATCGGTAGATATTCGTTTGTTTCAGCAGTAAAAGCGTAACATGCCGTAAAGAAGAAGTCAAGAGAAGCGGCGGCTTCAAAACCGCCAAAGATTCATCAAAAATATTATGCAAATTGATGATGAACTTTTATATTTTTAATAAATGGAAAATGGAATACCATTCCGAAAAGGAATTACGCCGCAAAACATTAAAAAATGCGGGTGGAGCATGAAAAAAGAGCGCGGCTTTTATCAAAAGCCGCGCTCTTTTGCGCTTTTTTGGAGAATATCAGCCGTTTTCCCGACCGGACAGGCGGTCGGGCGTGTGGGAATGCTTGACGACGTGGCTCGTCAGGGCGAGCAGGGCGATGGCGTTGGGGATGACCATGAGCTGGTTGAGCATGTCGCTCAGCTCCCAGACGAGGTCGTTGGACATCGTGGTGCCGAGGAAGATGAAAATCAGCGCGAGCAGCGTGTAGACGCTGGCGCTCTTTTTGCCGAAGAGGTAGACCATGTTGATCTTGCCGAACAGGTTCCAGCTCAGGATCGTGGAGAACGCGAAGAAGAACAGGCAGATCGCGACGAACATACTGCCCGCCTTGTAGCCAAACACCGTGCCGAACGCGCACTGGGCAAGGTTCGTCTTATTGAAGGTGCTGCTCAGCGCTGCTGCGCCGCAGCCGGCGAGCGGGCCGTCGCCTGCGTAAAGTGTGGAGATGATGACGAGGGCGTTGAGCGTCAGGATGACGAACATGTCGATGAACACGCCGATGATGGCGACGGTGCCCTGCTCGTGCGGATTTTTGACGTTAGCGAGCGCGTGGGCGTGGGGCGTGGAGCCCATACCGGCCTCGTTGGAGAACAGGCCGCGTTTCGCGCCCTGGGAGATGGCGAGCTTGATGGCGTAGCCGAAGCCGCCGCCGACGATGGCCTGCGGCTCAAAGGCGTAGCGGAAGATCATGGCAAAGGTCTCGGGAATGTACTTGATGCGAACGACAAGCACGATGAGGCCGCCGAAGAGGAATACCGCCGCCATGAGCGGCACGACCTTTTCCGTCACGGACGCAAGGCGCTGCACGCCGCCGAGGAAGATGAAGGCGCAGATGACGATCAGCACGATGCCGACGACCCAGGACGGGATGCCAAACGCGGTCTCCATCGTTGCGCCGATGGAGTTGGACTGCACCATGCAGCCCATGAAGCCGAGCGCCAGCGTGATGGCGACGGCGAAGAAGCCCGCGAGAAACTTGCCGAATTTCCCCTTGAAGGCTGTCGTAATGTAGTAGACAGGACCGCCCTTGATCGTGCCGTCGGGCTCGACGATGCGCGTCTCCTGCGCGAGCGTCGCTTCCGCGTAGATCGTGGCCATGCCGAAAAACGAGATGACCCACATCCAGAACACCGCGCCCGGGCCGCCGGTGAGGATCGCGCCCGCGACGCCGACGATGATGCCGGTGCCGACCTGGGCGGCGATGGCAGTGGCGAGCGCCTGAAACGAGCTCATTCCGTCGCCGCCCTTCTTGCCGTTGAGGGTGATGTTGCCGAACACGCGGTTCCAGCCCTCCTTAAAGCAGCGGACCTGCACGCAGCGCGTTTTGATCGTGTACCAGATGCCGATGCCGAGCAGCAGGATGACCAAAACGTAGTTGCTGAGGTATTCGTTGATGGTCTGAACGATAGGGAAAAGGGTGGTCTCGAATGATGAAGCCATGATGCTCTCCTTATATTGTAAAGTCGAAAATGCAAAAAATAAAAAGCTGCCGATCCAACAGAAGATCGACAGCCTAAAAAACAATAGAGAGAAAAAGTGAGGACGGAAAAACCGGCATGGTGCGATGCTCTCCGTCCTTTTGCCTGAGAGATTCAGCCTTAACAATTTTAGCAAAGGCCTTGCCCCTTCGGCACCCAACTGAATGAGTTCTCCAGACTTTTCCAGCGCTTTCAGTTTCAAAAAGATCCTGAAAACCGTGTATCTTCGCTCGTTGCAGCGAAAAAGAGGGTAACATGCCGCAAAAATCTTGTCAAGAAAATCGCCTTGGCGAAAATGACAAAAATTATGCAGACTCGATGTGCAAAATGACGGAAACCTTGCAGAATTTAAACGGAAACGGATTTGCCCTGTAATTTTTCAAGCACATCGCGGGCAAAACGTTCGGTTGCGGCGCTGGGCGAAACGTTGTGCAGCATGCAGAGGTCGACGGTGCGCGGCGGGATGGAAAAAGCGGTGGAAAGCTCGCGGATCTCGCCCGCGGCGAGCTCGCCCTGGACGAATTCGCGCGTGACGCCCGCAACGCCGAAGCCAATCCTCGCCAGGTCGACAAGAAGGCTGCGCGCGCCGAGCTCGATCTCCGGCGTGAGCCTGACGCCGCTTTGGAGAAAGTATTTTTCAAGGTAAGTGCGCGAGGAGGCCTTCTTTTCAAGAAGAATGAGCGGGAATGCGGCGATCTCCTCGGTTGTGTAGGCGCGGGTGAAGTCGCAGGGGTAGTCCGGCGCGGCGACAAAGCAGGAATGCGTTTCAAAGCAGGGGATGTGCTCTAAGTCGTCCGCGTCGCCGGGGGCGCTCGCAAAGGCGATATCGACCCTTCCGGCGCGGAGAAGCCCCAGCACCTTATAGCTGCGGCCGCTGATGATGCGGATGTGGATGTTGGGATAGCGGCGGTGGAAGGCGTCGAGATGCGGCAGCAGGAATTGACTTGTCACCGTGTCGCTCGCGCCGATGACGAGCGTGCCGGCCTGAAGCGTGCGCGACTGCTGGAGCTTATCTTCTCCGGTCTCGAGAAGACCCATGGCGCTGCGCACATATTCAAATAAGAGGCGGCCGTCCTCGGTGAGCGTGACGCCGCGCGGCGAGCGCAGGAAAAGACGCGTGCCGAGCTGCTGCTCGAGCTGCTTGACGCTCTGGCTGACGGCGGACTGCGAAAGGTAAAGATTCTCCGCTGCCAGGGAAATATTCCCGGCCTCGGCGACCTCGCGGAAGACGCGGTAAAGCTCCAGCTTGACCATTTGGCAAACCCTCCTGATCTTAAACCATAAGAATGATTTATATTTATTATCAAAAAACGATGCTTTACTTATCCCTATACCGTGATTATAATACTAAACTGTATGACTTTGCAAGAGCGCCTTGTGCGCTGACTATAAAATAAAAAGGAGATCAAGATGAGAACGATCGGAACTGTCGTGCGCGGCGTGCGCGCACCCATCATCCGCGAGGGAGATAACATTGCTGAGGTCGCTGCCGCTTCCGTGATGGAAGCGTGGAAGGAAGCGGGCATCGAGCCGCGCGACCGCGACGTCGTCGCCGTGACGGAATCCGTCGTGGCGCGTGCGCAGGGCAACTACGCAACGCTCGACCAGATCGCGAAGGACGTGCGCGAAAAGACCGGCGGCGGCACCGTGGGCGTCGCGTTCCCAATCCTGAGCCGCAACCGCTTCTCCCTGCTGCTGCGCGGCATGGCGATGGGCTGCAAGAAGATCGTGCTGCTGCTCTCCTACCCCTCTGACGAGGTGGGCAACGGCCTTGTCGACTGGGACAAGCTCGACGAGGCGGGCGTCGACCCGTACAGCGATGTTCTGACGCTCGAACAATTCCGCAAGAAATTCGGCGCGGCGGTGCACCCGTTCACGGGCGTCGACTACATCGACTTCTACTCCGGCATCATCACCGACGCCGGCGCTGAGGTCGAGGTCATCTTCGGCAATCGCGTGCAGACGCTGTGCGACTACACCGACGCCGTCATCACCTGCGACATCCACACCCGCGCGCGCAGCAAGCGCCTGCTCAAGGCCGCTGGCGCCCGCGTGGTGCTCGGCCTCGACGATCTGCTCAACAGAAGCGTCGACGGCAGCGGCTACAACACCGAATACGGCCTGCTCGGCTCCAACAAGGCGACCGAGGAGACCATTAAGCTCTTCCCGCGCGACTGCATGGCCGTTGCCGAGGAGCTGGGCGAGAGACTCAGCAAGGCCAGCGGCAAGCACATCGAGGCCATGGTCTACGGTGACGGTGCGTTCAAAGACCCCGTCGGCAAGATCTGGGAGCTCGCTGACCCCGTCGTCTCCCCCGGCTACACCAAGGGCCTTGTCGGCACGCCGAACGAGCTGAAGCTCAAGTACCTCGCCGACAATGACTTCGGCGATCTCAAGGGCGAGGCGCTGAAGGAAGCCATCGAAGAGCGCATCCGCGAGAAGACCAGCGAGAGCCTGGTCGGCAACATGGTGTCCGAGGGCACGACGCCCCGCCGCCTGACCGACCTGATCGGCTCGCTCTGCGACCTGACGAGCGGCAGCGGCGACAAGGGCACGCCCATTGTCTACATTCAGGGCTACTTCGACAACTATTCCAACGACTGAGCCACAAACAGAACATAAAAAATCGCACCTCGTTCGAGGTGCGATTTTTTGCGCTTATTTTTTGTTATTCGGCGCGCTTGCGCGTCTTTTCGAGCGCGTCGGCGGCGGCGTTCAGCCATGTGCCCTCGAACTCTTCGATCTTGCCCGCGTCCACAAGGGCGGCGAGCTTCGGGTCGATGGGCATCTGGGCGAGGAGGGGAAGATTGTGACGCTTTGCGGCCTCTTCGCTCTTGCCCTCGCCGAAGAGGTAGATCTTTTTGCCGCAGTCAGGGCAGGCGACATAGCTCATGTTCTCCACGACACCGACGATGGGAACGTCCATCTTTTCAGCCATCTTCACGGCCTTCTCCACGACCATGGAGACAAGCTCCTGCGGGGAGGTGACGACGATGATGCCGTCGAGCGCGATGGACTGGAAGACGCTCAGCGGCACGTCGCCCGTGCCGGGGGGCATATCGACGAACAGATAGTCCACATCCCAGGCAACATCCGTCCAGAACTGCTGGACGACACCGCCGATGACGGGGCCACGCCAGATGACGGGATCGGTCTCATCCTCCAAAAGCAGGTTGATGGACATGACCTCGATGCCGCTGTGGCTGACGCAGGGGTAGAGCGCGGTCTGCGTGCCGACGGCCTTGTCGTGCACGCCGAAGGCCTGCGGGATGGAGGGACCGGTGATATCGGCGTCCATGACGCCGACCTTGTAACCGCGGCGGTGCAGCGTGACGGCGAGCTGGCTCGTGACCATGGACTTGCCGACGCCGCCCTTGCCGGACACAACGCCGAACACCTTGCCGATGTGGCTTTCGGGGTGCGGCGCTTTGCGCAGGGATTGCGGCGTTGCACGCTCAGCGCAGCTCTCGCCGCAGGTAGAGCAATTATGGGTGCATTCGCTCATAGATCAGTATTCTCCTTTGCTGCGTGGTGTGCCGCCGGTTGGCCAGCGGCGCGCTTAGTTTATACCGTTTGCGCGCGGAAGTCAACCGCGCGCGGCTTGGCAAATTACGCCTTGCGCTCATCGCCGAAGAGCTCGTCGGCAGCTTTCTTGGCCTCGGTCTCGCTCTCGTTCAGGCGGGCGCGGATCGTGGCGAGCAGGTCTTCACGCGACTTGCGGATGTCGGGGTGGGAGTGGAGCAGGCGGCGCTCGAAGATATCCGCACCGTCACGCAGCATGCGGGCGCGCTCGCGTACCTCGGCACGGCGCTCGGCCTTGCGCTCCTGGCTCTCCTCACGCTTTTCGGCGACATAGTCCTTGAGCTCCGATTGCAGCTCGCGCAGCTTGCCCATCTGAGCGCTGAGCTGGATGGCGCTGCGGATGGAGAGCACGGTGTCCATCAGATAGATGCCGAAGATGAAGGACGCGAGCGGCACGGTGATGGTAGGGCCGAGATTCACGATGTGCTCCCACAGCCAGGGCTGGACAAGGTGGCACAGCAGCACGCACGCAAGGCCAAAGCATGTGGAGTTCAGAAGGCACACACGGCCATTGATCTGGAATTTATAATGAGAGTAGTCCCACCAGCGCATGTGGAAGAGCTTTTCCATGATCCAGCTCGTGAAGTATTCAAGGATCGACGTGACGATCGCACCGAAGATGAACGTGAGCACCGGATTCTGGAAGCCGCCGTGCAGAAGATACAGCACGAGCAGCGCGCCATGGCCGTAAATGGGGCAGAGGAAGCCGTTGAGGAAGCCTCTCTTTTCGCAGATGTGACCCTTGGGGATGGAGCAGTATAGCATCTCGCCGCACCAGCCGAGGGTGCTGTACGCGATGTAGAGCAAAAACAGCTCGCAGAGGTCTTCGAAGTTGGAAGGCAGGGGAAGGGCTTGCAGTGTGGTCATTCAATTTCTCCTTTATCAATTTGGAATTATAGGGACAGGAATGTGACGCCGTCGCGGCCGGAGAGATACGCGCTCTCGCGGTGCTGGCAGGTGAAAAGCAGAATTTGACGGGATTTGCTTTCCTCTAATAAAAGCTCGAGCGCGGCGCGGCAGCGCTCGTCGTCGAAGCGGACAAGTGCGTCGTCGAGCACGATGGGCGGGGGATCGTCCGCGGGCAGGGCGCTTTCGCAGATGGCGAGGCGCACGGCAAGATACAGCTGGTCGAGCGTGCCGAGACTCAAAAGCTGTGCGTCATGGGAAACGCTCTCGCCCGTTTCGCCCGCCTGCGCGGAAAACGTGCGGTCAAGCAGGACGCTTTCGTATTTGCCGCCCGTCAGGCGGGAGAAAAGCTCGCCGGCGCGGCGGCTGAGCGCGGGAGAAAAGCGGTTTTGCAGTGCGGTGTTCGCGCTTTGCAGCGATTCCATCGCGAGAGCGATGGCGTCGTATTCCGCTTGTTTTTGTGCAAGCTCGTCGCGCTTCTGCGTGAGTGCGGCTCCAAGCTCGGCGGCGTCGCCGATGGCGCGGCAGCGGCCGGAGGTGTAGTCAAAGGTGCTCTGCGCTTCACGACGGCACCGTGCGAGCGCGTCGAGCGCAGTTTGCAGCTCCGCACGGGAGCGTGCGGGGCGCACAACTGGCTCGTCGGGAACGTCACCCTTCGGCACGCGGGCGGAAAGCAGCTCGCAGCGCAGCGACAGGTCGCGCGCCTCGCGCGTCAGGGCGTCCAGCTCGGCGTATTTTTGGAGCGCGGCGTCGAGATATGCGCCAACGCGGGAGATGTTGCCCGCGGGGATGAGCACGAGCAGCTCGCGCGCGGCGGCATCATACAGCTTTTGCTGTGCGGCGGCGTCGGAACGCGCATCGCGCAGGGCTTGCTCTAAGACACCGCGCTTTTCCTCATGTGCGGCGCGAACTTTGCGTGCGTTGTTCCAGTTTAAGACAAGAAGTGCAGCCAGCGCAGCACCGGAGACGATGCACCCGGCCAGAGCGACAGGGCGGGGCAATGCGGAAACAAATATAAAGAGCAGCAATAGCACGGCGCTTACTATTATATAAGGTAATAGTGAGCGTGGACGTTCGACGGGTCTTGCGTCAAAATCGGACAGAGCGGTTTCGGCGGTGTCACAGCACTGCTGCGCGTCCGCGGCCTCAACCTTGAGGGAAGAGAGCGCGTTGAGCCTTGCGCGGCCCTGCTCCAGCGCGTCGCGTGCGGGCACATTCTGTTCAATCAGCGCGCGGCGAAGATATTCGGCTTTGCTTTCGGTGCTCTGCCATGCCTGCTGCACTTCCGCGGCGGCGCGGCGGGCGTCCTGCGCATCGCAGAGATCGTGTGCGCGGAGCTGTTCGCGCAGCGAGGCTTCCTCAGCATCGAATGAGGCAAGGGTTTCCTCGGCCTTGCGCTTGCTGCGCGTGAGCTGCGACAGTTCCTCGAGCGCGCGCTCCTGTGCGCTGATCTCGGCCTCGAGTGCGGGGATGCGGCCGGACTTGTTGTATTTGCGGGCGTTGAGCTGCTTTTTGAGCGCGGCGGACGCTTCGCTGAACGACTGGCCCTCCTCGCCCGTGGTGATGAGCGCGGCGATGCGGCGCTCAAGCTCGGCGCTCGCGTCGACCGTCAGACTGCTCTGGCGGATGAACGCGCTGCGCTCGTAGACCTCGCACGGGACACCGAGCAGCGTTTCGCCGCAGTCGGCGGCGGTCAGGCCGTCGACCGTTTCACTGCTGCCGGTATAGACGGCGGAAAAGCGGCCCATGGGACTATTCGCGCGCGCGGTGTCGCGCTGCAACGTAATGTCGCCCTTTTGACATGTGAGAGCCAGCGTGCCGCGCATCGGCGATAGTGACCATGGGGCGTAGCGGTTCTTGTCCGCCAGCGCGCCGCGCTCCCGCGGCGGAAAGCCGTAGAGCATCACGCGAAGAAACGCGAGAAGCGTCGACTTGCCGGACTCATTCGGCGCTTCTATAATATTAAGACCTTTCGAAAACGAGAGCGAACGGTGCTCCAGCTTCCCGAAAGTTGCCTCAATATGTTGGAAATCCAAGGGAAATACCTCCAAAATGAAACGGTTTTCCTATTATAACATCTATGGATGGATTTGTCTCTATCTGGCTCTGAAAAATAATTTGAAAAAAGTGAAAAAAGGTGTTGACAAAAGGGCGGGTAGGTGCTAAGATAACACCTGTTCCGCGAATGGAGCGTGCACCTTGTAAATTAAACAACGAAACTTTGACAAGCACCAGATGAAAAACTGTGCAATATGTACAGTGGCTTGCGAGGAGGACGGTTAAGTCAATTACGTCTGAATCGTAAGGATAAAAAGTTTTAAGCTATGACAAATAGCTCGATAAAGATTAGCTCAGACTTAGGTCTGTGTTGATACCATTTTATTGAGAGTTTGATCCTGGCTCAGGACGAACGCTGGCGGCGTGCTTAACACATGCAAGTCGAACGAGAATCTGCTGAAGGAGGATTCGTCCAACGGAAGTAGAGGAAAGTGGCGGACGGGTGAGTAACGCGTGAGGAACCTGCCTTGAAGAGGGGGACAACAGTTGGAAACGACTGCTAATACCGCATGACGCATAGGGGTCGCATGATTTTTATGCCAAAGATTTATCGCTTCAAGATGGCCTCGCGTCTGATTAGCTAGTTGGCGGGGTAACGGCCCACCAAGGCGACGATCAGTAGCCGGACTGAGAGGTTGAACGGCCACATTGGGACTGAGATACGGCCCAGACTCCTACGGGAGGCAGCAGTGGGGAATATTGGGCAATGGGCGCAAGCCTGACCCAGCAACGCCGCGTGAAGGAAGAAGGCTTTCGGGTTGTAAACTTCTTTTAAGAGGGAAGAGCAGAAGACGGTACCTCTAGAATAAGCCACGGCTAACTACGTGCCAGCAGCCGCGGTAATACGTAGGTGGCAAGCGTTGTCCGGATTTACTGGGTGTAAAGGGCGTGCAGCCGGGTCTGCAAGTCAGATGTGAAATCCATGGGCTCAACCCATGAACTGCATTTGAAACTGTAGATCTTGAGTGTCGGAGGGGCAATCGGAATTCCTAGTGTAGCGGTGAAATGCGTAGATATTAGGAGGAACACCAGTGGCGAAGGCGGATTGCTGGACGATAACTGACGGTGAGGCGCGAAAGTGTGGGGAGCAAACAGGATTAGATACCCTGGTAGTCCACACTGTAAACGATGAATACTAGGTGTGCGGGGACTGACCCCCTGCGTGCCGCAGTAAACTGTTACAAAAATCTCTGTCAACGCAGAGGTTTTTGCTTAGCTGTTTATATCAGAAATTACGCTGATAGCTGATACCGACAACTTTAGCATAGTTATCATGGCTGCGGGCGGTATCATAAGTATCACCAGCTGCTATATGTCCTTTGATGCTCAACCCATCAATATCGATAAAGCCCAAGGTCATGGCAAGTGTCTGTTTTTTATCGTGGTACTGGAAGCCCAGACTGTAGGTGCGGCGGGCACCGGTCGGCACGATAAAATCGGCGCCGTCAAAAGGTATTACCGATTCATCATAGGCATAACCGCCCATGATGGTATATTTATCGCTCAGTTTATGTTCTACGCCCAAAGCATAACGCCAGCCGTTGCTCCAGTTTTTCTGACTATAACTGCCTGGAATAGTCCCACCAGGTATACCCATAGGATCATCAAAACTGATATTCAAAGCATCATAGGTACTCCATTTGGTATAAGTACCGTTCAGTTCTACCCGGGTCCGATCATCGAATTTATGGTTGTAACCAATAGCCCAGCTGTCCGGCAAAGTAACTTTTCCATGCGCTTTGGTAAAATGATCACTTCCTGTAATGCCGCTGCTGTAACCTCTAAAATCTGCATCCATAGTATGGGTCACTTTGCTGCGGTAAACCAGTCCGATCTCATTTTTAGAATCAAAAGCATAATTGGCAGCCGCATTCCAGCCCAGGGCCCAGCTTTCTCCTTTTGTTTGTGTAGGAATAATGCCCAACGCGTTTTTTTGCAGTTCCAGACCCACATAATTGACTTCCGCCCCCACGGCCGCACTCCACTTGTTATCAAACTTGCGGGCATAGGTCGGCGTCAGGCTGGCGCCGTTCAAGCGAGAGAAAAAGGCATTAGATGCAACTTTAGAATCCCGTTCAAATTCTGAGATCATGCCGAAACGGCTGAACAACCCTATACCAATCCAGTCTTTGTCGTTGAGCTGTTTGACATAGTAATTGCCGGGAGCCCAACCGGCATGTACGACATTTTTACCTTCGTCAATAGACTTTCCTGTAGCGTCATAAGCCGTATATTTGCCATGCGGGCTGATATAAACCGCACTCTGTTTAAAAGCTTCGCCCCGCACTTTGGTGATCGACGCCGGATTGTAGGCAATATTGGCGGCGTCATTCTCAGCAAACATTCGCGCTCCGCCCATAGCCACGCCTTCAGCTGACCACTCGTTGATCGCAAAGCCTTCGGCCCCAGCATCGACAACCGGCACAGACAAAACACAGGCCAACCCTATTATCGTAAAATGTTTCTTTAAAAACAAAACAGACACCTCACAATTAACAAAATTTTCCAATATTAATAACAATATTTTAACAGCTTTTGCTTTTTATTGTGGAAAAAGTTTTAATCCAACAATTAAATTATTTTTTATAATATATTTAGCTTGCATTTTTCAACCTTTTACGTCATAATATTAGTTGAAAGTTCAACTAATATGGCGGTGAATATTATGACAAAACTGCATAATGACCTGCTGCGTGACATCGGCACGCTGGCGCGCACGATCCACTATCTTCACGATCTGCATTTTAAGGAACTGGCGCTGCAGCGGGGACAGTTTATTTTTCTGACCCGGATCTGCGAAAATACGGGTATCAATCAAAACGATTTATCGCTCTTATTAAAAGTCGATAAATCTACGACTGCCAAAGCTGTCCAAAAATTGACCGCTGCCGGTTATATAAACAGGCAGCGCAGCAGCGAAGACCAGCGGCACTGGCAGCTTTTCCCAACAGAAAAAGCTCTCCTGCTCTACGATCAAATCATCACTGAAGAAAACACCTGCCTGCAGTTGTGTCTGCAAAATTTTAAAGCGTCAGAACGCAAAGAACTGAACAGGCTGTTCAAAAAAATGTGTGCCAATCTGGAAACACACTGGCAAAAAACAAAGGGTCAAAAACAAAGAATCGAGGTGCAATGATGCTGCGTTTGGCAACTATGCAGGATTTAACACGGATCATGGCTATCGTGCAGGCTACGGTCAGGGAAATGCACGCTTACGGCAACTACCAGTGGGACGAGGTTTATCCAACTGAACAGGATTTTGCCGCAGACATCACCCAAGGCGATCTTTTTGTATCAGAAGCTGAAGGACAGATCTGCGGCCTGATCTGCATCAATCAGACCGAACCAGCTGTTTATGCTGATGCCGGCTGGACTTTGGCGGAAAAAGCCCTGGTCCTGCATCGCATGGCAGTTGACCCGGCCCTGCGCGGCCGCGGTACCGGCTCTGAATTGCTGCAGCAGGCTGAAACGCTCGCTCTCAGCCTGGGACTGCGTTATTTAAAAACAGATACCTACGCCCTGAACGAAAAAGCTCAGCAGCTATTTCTAAAGCACGGCTATCATTTCTGCGGTGAAATCCAGTTCCGTAAAATGGAGCACCAGTTTTACTGTTATGAAAAAGTACTGTAAAATAAAAACACACCCTTTAAAAAGGGTGTGTTTTTACTTATAAAGCAGGGTCGTCCACGCCGTTGGCCTTAAAGGCATTGGCCCTGTCGATGCAGGTGCCGCATTCGCCGCACGGCCTGTCGCCGCCTTCATAGCACGACCAGGTATATTGATAAGGAGCACCCAAATTCAGTCCCAGCTCCACTATCTGCGCTTTATTTTTATTCAGCAGCGGTGCTTCCAGATGACACAATTTACCGCTGCCTTCATAAATAGCAGTATCCATAGCCGCATAAAACTCCGGCGTACAATCCGGATAAGCCCGTCCAGCCGCATCGTCAGCATGAGCGCCATAACAGATCGCATCAGCTCCCAATGAAATGGCAATAGCGGCAGCAGCGCTGATCAAAAGGCCATTGCGAAACGGTACATAAGTCGCTACCGTACCTTCGCCATGCTCAGCCAGCTGCTGCGCGTAGCTTTTATGTTCGATGGCTTCACTGCTGGCTGCCAGCAGTGAGCAATTACTATAGGACATGATACCGGCAATATCCTGCTCCAGTAAACGTACACCATAATAAGCCGCAACCTTACGGGCTGCTGCCATTTCCCTGCTGTGCTTCTGCCCGTAAAAAACACACAGCGCCGTGACATTTTCCGCACCGCAGACCTGCACAGCCTGCGCCAGACAGGTGGTGCTGTCGATACCGCCGCTTAATAACACTACTTTTTTCATACTGCAACCTCCGTCACAGATCGCGCCTGATGATGGCAGGCGGTAATTCTTCCCAGGGCTTGTATTGAATCGTGCTGCAAAATACATAAGCCTTATAACGGTCGGCAGCTGTTTCAGCCGTTGCCGCTTTGGCCAGATCACGCTCACCGGCTTCACTGACCGGATAATACCTGAAAGCCTCCGCAAACAGCTGTGCCGCTTTTTCGTCATCAC
>ENA-UPXB01000881-UPXB01000881.1-human-gut-metagenome-genome-assembly--contig:-NODE-881-length-21749-cov-12.495663_pt1 | contig 21749 bp, 18 predicted proteins | sample MGYA00250055_ERZ773386 | MGnify/ENA primary metagenome ERZ773386 (study PRJEB29103, sample SAMN06111974) | human gut metagenome | biome: human gut; feature: ankylosing spondylitis patient; material... | reverse complement strand
TGTAATTTTCAGTCGCATGTGATCGAGCAGACGTATGGAATTAAGAATGCGGATGCCTATAGTATTATCAATTCTGTACCGATGTTAAACCGTTATACTGCACCGGATTTTGAAAAGATCAAAAAGACCATAAAGTTATCTCCTTCAAAAATGGAGGACGTTTCGTATCTTAGTGAGATCAATGAGAGCCTGGAACAGAAATATTCCTATCTGGTGGTAAGAATCGGGGAGAATATTTCTTTCAATGGGGGAAGTGATAATGAAAAGATTCTTTCGGAACTTCCGGTATATGGGGCAAACAGTTCGAAACAGGGAGTGGACAAATATATCGACCGGGACGATGAAATTCTGGTAAAACAGGCAGATTTTAAGCTGGATTCGGGAGAAAAATGTACGGCGTATATAGTCACGTCTTTTGATGCTACCGGGCAGGAGATCCGCCAGTTTATTTTATGGGGGATTATCTGTGTGGTAATCATTCTGTTACTGACAGCGATCATGATGATTGTGTGGATCTACCGGAGCATGATTACACCGATCCAGAAACTGCGCGTTGCGGCAGAAAATATCAAAGAAGGAAATCTCGATTTTGCGTTGGATACCGGAGGCGACGATGAGATCGGGGAACTTTGCACGACCTTTGAACAGATGCGTCAGCGCTTAAAAGATAATGCAGAGGAAAAACTAAGCAACGAAAAAGAAAACCGCACGCTGATCAGCAACATTGCCCATGACCTGAAAACACCGATTACGGCGGTAAAGGGCTATTCGGAAGGCATCATGGATGGAGTAGCCAATACGCCGGAGAAATTAGATAAGTATATCCGTACCATTTACAACAAAGCAAATGAGATGGATACACTGATCAATGAACTGACACTGTATTCCAAGATCGACACCAACCGTATTCCATATGATTTTGCAAAGCTGAACGTTGCCGCATATTTTAAGGATTGTGTGGAAGAAATCGGACTGGATCTGGAGGCAAAGGGGATTGCCCTGTCCTATTTTAATTATGCAACACCGGATACCCAGATTATTGCAGATCCGGAGCAGCTGCGCAGAGTAATCAATAATATTATAGGAAATTCCGTAAAATATATGAATAAAACGGAAAAATTCATCAACATCCGGATTAAGGATGTCGGGGATTTTATTCAGGTAGAAATCGAAGACAATGGAAGGGGAATCGCCCAGAAAGATCTGCCATATATTTTTGACCGGTTCTACCGGACAGATGCTTCGAGAAATTCGGCAACCGGTGGCAGCGGAATCGGACTTTCCATTGTAAAAAAGATCATAGAGGATCATGGAGGGAAAATCTGGGCAACCAGCAAAGAAGATTCCGGCACCACCATGTACTTTGTAATACGCAAATATCAGGAGGTAACAGCAAATGAGCAGAATACTGATCGTTGAAGATGAAGTGGCTATTGCAGATCTGGAGAAAGATTATCTGGAACTGAGTGGCTTTGAAGTGGAAATTGAAAATGACGGAACCAAAGGACTCGAAAGAGCCCTGCATGAGGAGTTTGATCTGTTTATCTTAGATCTCATGCTTCCGGGAGTGGATGGATTTGAAATCTGTAAAAAGATCCGTGAGACAAAGAATACACCAATCCTTATGGTTTCCGCAAAAAAGGATGATATTGACAAGATTCGCGGGCTCGGACTGGGGGCAGATGATTATGTGACAAAACCATTTTCCCCGAGTGAACTGGTAGCCCGCGTGAAGGCACATCTGGCACGGTATGAGCGACTGATCGGCAGCAATATGCCACAAAATGATATCATTGAGATCCGGGGCATTAAAATAGACAAGACGGCGCGCCGGGTATGGGTCAATGGAGAAGAGAAACAGTTTACGACAAAAGAGTTTGATTTGCTGACTTTTTTGGCAGAGAATCCAAATCATGTATTTACAAAAGAGGAATTGTTCCGTAAAATATGGGATATGGAATCTATCGGTGATATTGCAACGGTTACCGTACACATCAAAAAGATTCGAGAGAAGATTGAGATGAATACGAACAAGCCGCAGTACATCGAGACCATCTGGGGAGTCGGATATCGGTTTAAATTATAAACGGTCTGCCTCCTGAAACTATGATCAAGGGGGCTGTTATGAACGAACACAAAAAACATGGCAGCAGTTTCTCCAGCAAAATGGGCTTTATTCTTGCCGCTGCGGGATCTGCTGTCGGACTTGGAAATCTGTGGAGGTTTCCTTACCTTGCCGCAAAATACGGTGGAGGTTCTTTTTTACTGATCTATGTGATCCTTGCGGTTACGTTTGGATTTGCACTTATGATCACAGAAATTGCACTGGGCAGAAAGACCGGGAAAAGTGCACTGTATGCATTCAGCACGCTGCATGAAAAGTGCGGTTTCATTGGAATTCTTGCCAGTATTGTGCCGATTATCATTCTTCCGTATTATTGTGTGATCGGTGGATGGGTCATCAAATTTGCATGGGCATTTCTTACAGGAAGCGGAAATGCAGCGGCAGCAGATGATTATTTTTCAAATTTTATTGCAAGGACCGGGGAACCGGTGATGTGGCTGGTATTTTTTATCCTTGCCACTTCGGTTGTGATTCTGCTTGGCGTAAATAAAGGAATTGAAAATATCAGTAAAGTGCTGATGCCGCTTCTGGTAGTCCTTTCCGTTATTATTGCGGTATTTGTTGTGACCCGTCCGGGAGCAGGGGCAGGAATTGTCTACTATTTAAAGCCGGATCTTTCCAAGATCAGTGCGAACGCTTTTCTGGCGGCACTGGGACAGCTGTTTTATTCCATGTCGCTGGCGATGGGCATTATGATTACATATGGCTCCTATATGAAGAAAAATGAGGATATAGAGAGCAGTGTGCGGAATATCGAAATCTTTGATACCGGAATTGCATTTCTGGCAGGACTGATGATTGTACCGGCCGTGTTTGTGTTTTCCGGTGGAGATCAGGCATCGCTGAAGGCAGGACCGACACTAATGTTTATTACACTGCCAAAAGTGTTTGACAGTATGGCGGGAGGACACCTGATCGGAACGGTATTTTTTGTGCTGGTATTGTTTGCTGCACTGACATCGTCCATTTCCCTGATGGAGACAGTGGTTTCCATTTTCGTGGATAAGACAAAAAAGAGCCGTAAATTTATTACGGTCTGTGTAACCGTTTATACGGTGTTGATGGCAATTCCGTCTTCTCTTGGATTTGGAATCTGGAGCGGTTTTTCGATTCACGGAATGAGTATTCTGGATTTCTTCGATTTTATATCCAACAGTGTCCTTATGCCGATTGTGGCATTCCTGACCTGTGTATTTGTCGGTTTTATTGTGAAACCAGAGACGATTACGGATGAAGTGGAATCTTCCACACAGAAATTTAAGAGTAAGAAACTGTATATTGTATTGATCAAGTATGTTGCACCGATACTGGTACTGTTGATTTTATTCAGTTCGGTATTAAATGCACTTGGAATCATTACTTTGTAACGGACAACAGAAAAGAAGAAACAAAAAACCCTATGCATAATGCATAGGGTTTTTAGATAAATATATGTTTGTTCTGTTCAATTGTATTCGGACTTGCTAGGCAGTTCCGGAGTTTAACCTCTCCGGCAGGGGTGTGAGCACACGACGGATACCGGAACCCTCCGCAGGAATTCCTGATCCAAATAGTCCGCATCTGCTGTACTGCGTTTTCAACAGGCAGCATGTCATGTTGTGAAAACAAATCCCTGCGCTGGACAATCGCGCTTGCTGTAAAAAACAGATCAATGAAATCTATGACATACTGAGCTGTAATACTGACAGTTCAGAGAATAAAGCCTACTTGTTTATGCGTGCGGTACTCTCACCGCCTGAGCCTGATGGTCAAATATTGTACCGTCCTTATATGGACTCATATAAGCGTACCCCGAAAACCGAAGTTTGTCAAGTGTTATTCGCTTTTCATGACCATTATACGCTATGTTTGCCGGGAAATCAATTGTGGAAACCCGAGAAATATAAAAAGTTGTGTCAAAAGAGGGAAAAACGGCTCAAAGATTGCAAGAAAATGGTCGATATAGTATAATAAAGTATAAAAAAGTAAAGGCAAGGAAAACCATGATCGATATTCACTGTCACCTTCTGTACGGAGTAGACGACGGAGCAAAAACAATAGAAGAATCTGTGGCGATGCTTGAGGCAGCAAAAGAGCAGGGCATTTCTGCAATGATCCTGACACCGCATTACCGGCACGGCATGTTTGCTTATCCGAAGGAAGAAATTGAAGAACATTTCCGTATTCTGGAGCCGTATGCACAGAAACTTGGAATTTATCTTGCACTGGGCACCGAATACCATGTGAACAGTCATATTGTCGAGGCACTTGACAGTGGCAGATGCCGGACAATGGCCGGCTCGCGGTATGTGTTGTGTGAGTATTCGCACGACAGTGAATATGCCTATATTTACCAGATGACGCAGGAACTGGTTCTGCACGGATATATTCCGGTATTTGCACATGTGGAGCGGTATGGAACACTTGCGGATTTGCAGCTGGCAGAGGAGCTGCGCAATCTTGGGGCATGGATTACGGTGAATGCGGATGCGGTACTCGGACTTGAGGGTATGGGTCCAAAGAAATACTGTAAAAAGATGCTGAAGGCAGAATGTGTGGATGCGATTGCATCGGACAGTCATGGAATAAAAAACCGTGCCAATCATATGGGAAAATGCTATGAGCTGATTGAAAAAAAATTTGGCAGGGAATATGCGGATCAGCTTTTGGTGAATCATCCGGCAAAGATTCTGACCGGAGAAATGAAATAGTTAGTAATGGAGCATTGATATGGAGCAGCAGTTACAACAGGAACGTATTGTAATTGAAAATGATGATGAAATTGAAATTGATCTGAAAGATCTCGTTTTAGAGATCCTTTCTTTCTGGAAATGGGTGTTGTTTGCACTGATTATCGGAGCCGTGACCGCATATTGTATCAGCAGGTTTGTAATGGTGCCGCAATATGAGTCAACATCCCAGTTTTATGTATTGTCCAAAAGCATGTCGATTACAAGTCTTGCGGATATACAGACAGGTACAAGTCTGACAAACGATTATATGGTTATCGTAGAGGGGCGTCCCGTGCTTGAGCAGGTAATTGAGAATCTCGGACTGGACGAGACCTACAGTTCCCTGAAGAAAAAAGTTACCCTGAATAATCCTTCCAACTCGCGAATCCTCGAGATTACGGTGCGCGATGCAAACCCATCCATGGCAAAAAAGATTGCGGATGAGATTGCGCGTGTCAGTGTGGCCTTTATCCAACAGAAAATGGATCAGGATGCACCGAATATCATTCAAAAGGGATATTCCGACGGAGAACCGGTCAGCCCGAATATCATGAAAAATACGGCGGTCGGAGGAATACTTGGCATGTTTTTGGCGATTGCGGTTATTGTGGTGGCTTATCTGTTCAATGATACGATTATGAATGCAGATGATGTACAAAGGAAGCTGGGGCTGAATGTTCTTGGTACGCTTCCTTTGGAAGAAGCCGAATACGATGGGGAAAAAGAGCGCAAGCGTAAGAGAAGGAAGAAAAAGAAATGAAATCGGTAACATTTGAGAATCTGAAAAAACAAAATTATACGATGAAAGAATCACTCCGGGCATTAAAAACCAATATCCAGTTCTGCGGAGATGATATCTGCACCATCGTTGTGACGTCTGCCATGCCAAACGAAGGGAAAAGTACCGTGACGATGGATCTGGCACGTTCTTTTTCGGAATCCGGCAAACGTGTATTGCTGATCGATACCGATATGCGTAAATCCGTATACGTGGGACGATTACGGGCAGTGGCTTCGGATGGAAGAGAAATCTACGGATTATCCCATTTTCTGTCCGGACAGAAAAAACTCGAAGACGTACTTTACGGTACAACGATTCCGGGCCTGTTTATGATTTTTGCCGGTCCGTCAGTACCAAACCCGACAGAAATTCTGGAAAAAAAGTATTTTACCGAGTTACTTAATTTTGCAAAAGAACATTTTGATTATGTATTGCTGGATTGTGCGCCGATCGGAGCTGCAATCGACGCAGCAGTGATCGCAAAACACTGTGATGGTGCGATTCTTGTTATTGCCCAGGGCATGGCAAGCGGACGTCTGATCCAGACGGTCAAAAAGCAGATGGAAGCTTCCGGAGTGAGGGTACTTGGTGCGGTACTGAACAAAGTACGGATGAAGAAGAGCGGCTATGAGGGTGGCTACTATGGCGGCTATTATGGCAGCTATTATGGAAATTACGGAGAACATCATGAGAAGAATGCATGAACCATCGACAAAACTTCATAATGCATTGTATTTTATGTCCGGAATGATGGTGGTGATTCTTGCACTTGTGATTGTGGCAGGGGTCAAAACGAAGGCGGAAAATGCCGGCTTCCACATTGCAGATGATACAGAAAATTCTTATGAGCAGCAGGTTGCGGGGCAGACAGATACCACACAGGATTCCGGTCAGGAAAAGTGGCAGGAGGGTGTGGTCACTTATGAGGGAAAAGAGTATTTGTATAATACAGATATCAAAACCTACCTCATGATGGGGGTTGATATCGATGGTCCGGTACAGCAAAGCAGCGATTATACCCAAGGCGGGCAGTCCGATGCACTGTTTCTTCTTGTTGTAAACAACAAAACAGAGCAGCTGCAGGTCATTTCCATCAATCGAAACACGATGGCAGATATCGAATTGTGTGATGAAGAAGGTATTGATATGGGACCGCTTAAAACTCAGATCTGTTTGCAGCATGCATTCGGGGACGGTAAGCGCCTCAGCTGCAGCAAAACCGTGGATGCGGTTTCCGGCCTGTTTCAAAATATTCCGATCAGCGGTTATCTTGCGATGAATATGGGGGGAATCCCACAGATGAATGATGCTGTGGGAGGAGTGGAAGTGACTGTACAGCAGGATATTTCGTTTCCAAAAGCCGGTGTGAATTTGAAGAAAGGGCAAAAAGTAACCCTGAATGGGACGCAGGCTTATTATTACCTGCATGGAAGGGATACCGAAGAATATGACAGTGCAACAAAGCGTCTGCAGCGCGAAGAACAGTATATTGTTGCCTATATGGATAAATTAAAAAAAGTATCCACAGAAAACCCGGATCAGGTGACAGAAATTTACAATTCTGTTTCCGATTATCTGGTAACCAGTGTGGATTTCACAAGTATGATTGAGCAGCTGATGAATTACGGTTTTTCAGAAGACCAGATGTATACGGTTCCCGGAAAAACGGTGGAGGGAAAGCCGATTGACGGGAAACGGTATGAGGAGTACCATGTTGATGAAGATGCCATGGAAGAACTCATTATGAAGGTGTTTTATACACCCGTACAATAAGGTATCCAGTGCGCGCGCACTTGATATAGATAGAGTTACATGCAGTTTATATTACGTGGAAAGGAGGTAGATTGCGATGAAAAAGAAAATTTTCACAGGAGTTGTGACAGCTATGATGCTGGTATTTACAATGGGCACAACCGTGTTTGCAGATCCATCACCAACAAGTGATACGGCACTGGTTCAAAGAACCAATGAGCTGAATAAGGCAACAACCGTTGAAAGCAGCGGTTATAATGCAAACAATGAGCTTATCACGGTTTCTTCCAAGGGTGTGGACAAAGATGTTTACCGCGAGGGAAACCGTCAGGCAAATGCTGTGGCAAGTGCACAGAACGGAAGTGCAACCGTCATGGCCATGTCTGATATCAGTGTTCCGTCTGCAACGAATACATCCAAAGGAATCAAAGTAACGATTTGTGCAAGTGGAATTAAGGCTGGAGACAATGTTTATGTATTACATAAATTAAAAAGCGGAAGCTGGCAGACTGTAAAGCCGGACAGCGTTTCCAATGGCAAAGTCACGGTTACATTGTATTCATTTTCACCGGTTATAGTTGTAAGGTACAGTTCAAATGTGAATCCTACCGTTACAACAGATCCGTCAAAGGATGAAAATTCCCAGGGATCAAATACAAATTCCAATGTAAATGACAATTCCAACAGCAGCAGCCAGACAAACAACAACAACCAGAACAACTCACAGACCAATAATCAGTATAATCCGGTTAGTGTAAATCAGAATGTGACAGTAAACTATCCACAGTCTTATGACGATGGAGAGGACAGTTTCGAGGATGATTATGACGATGGTTATACAGATGGTTATACCGATGGAAAGAATTCCGTACGGAATACTTCCACAAAGAGTTCTTCTGCCCGTGTCAATGGCAAAAGTGGAGCAGGAAGTCAGAAAGGAACATCAGCTTCCGGATCTGTTTCCTATAAGACATCTCCAAAAACCGGGGCAGCGCTTCCGGCACTTCCGTTCGTTGCAGTATTTGCGGCAGCAGGTATTGTTGTATGCGGAAGAAAAGCACGTAAGAATTAATCTCACTGGATACAATTTTATTTAGCATGTAGGTCTATGGATAGGTGATGCATGGCATCACGTGAGGGCGGTGGAATGGAATCTGCCGCCCTGCCTCAATTTTAAAGAAAGAAAACTATTTTATGAAAAGACAGGAAAGAAAGAACGACAGAACGATCAATATCTATAAAATTCTGACCATTGTTCTGGCAGTTGTATTGATCGTGGTACTCATAATATTTGGAAGAAGCTGGATGGTTCAGAAGAATGCACAGAAAGAATATGAAAAGCTTTCTGCCCAGGTAAATGATCTGCAGAATCAGGTGAATGATAATCAGATCAATATTCCGTCAGATACGCAGACTGAGACGGAGAATGTGGCACAGGAAGTGCAGACCGAAGACAGCGAACTGGAACAAAAAGGAATAGAAATTCCACAGAAAAACTTAAACTGGAAAAAATTAAAGGGAGTCAATCAGGATATTTACGCATGGATCTACATTCCGGGAACCGGGGTGGATTATCCGGTGTTACAGCATCCGAGTGATGATTCCTATTATCTGAATTACAATATGAATGGTACCAGGGGATATCCTGGATGTATTTATACAGAGAAGGCAAACAGTAAAGAGTTTACGGATTTTGATACCGTCGTGTATGGGCACAATATGCGCAATGACACAATGTTTGCTTCTCTCCACAACTATGAAGACCAGACATTTTTTAACAATTTTCCGTATATATATGTGTATACAAAGGAAAAGGTGCTCGTGTATGAGATTTTTGCGGCATATAAGACGGACGATGCACATATTCTGCACACCAATGACTTTTCAACGAAAGAGGGACGTGTAAGTTATCTTGAAAGCATTGTGAAAAAATCCAAGAATTCGCCGGAGGTAAAGGACAAAATCCAGCTTTCGGTGGACAGTCATCTGCTGACTTTATCAACCTGTGTGAGCAGACAGGCAGACAAGCGGTTTGTGGTTCAGGCAATTTTATTAAATGAGGAACAGCTATGAAACAGTGCAAAGTAGGTATGGATCAGGAAAATATCATATCGACCTTTGCAAGTACGCAGTTTTACGGAGATCCGGATGCCTATATCCGGGAGTTTCTTCAAAATGCCATTGATGCATGCAATACCAGGGCGGCGTTGGAATGGAGCTGGGGAACAGAGTTTCTGGAGATGGAGGAGGCAAGAGCCTTAAATTCCATGCGAAATCCGTATTCTCCTCAAATTTCCATTCAGTATAATTCCGAAACGCAGCGTCTGGTGTTTGAGGATAACGGAATCGGAATCAATGCCAGGGATATTGAGCAGTATGTCGCCAAAATCGGAGTGAGTTTTTATCAGAGCGAGGATTTTTCTACACAGCAGCTTCACTATGAACCGGTGGCGCAGTTTGGAGTCGGTATGCTTTCCGGTTTTATGGTTGCACGGGCACTGTTGATTGAGTCGAGAAAGGACAAATCGGTAAATACCGCGTGGAATGTTACGGATCGCCAGACGTTAGAACCGGTTACCGCAAAATGGATAGAAGGGGCGGAAACAATGGAATATATCAATTCCAACCGCGAACAGTCCGGAACCAGAATTACGCTGGTGTTACGGCCGAAATATGCGAAGAATCTGTCCCTTCAGAGGCTGGTGCACGCAGTACAGCACTATATGCTGTATCAGCCATTTCCCATTCAGATTTCCTTTGATGAAAAAAGCGTGACGCTGCGGGAACAGAATCATATCATGGACAATCCGTTCGCGGATATTCTTGGAATCATATCGATTCGTATCATGGATGAACTGATGGAGGGGTGTATCTGGATTTATAATTCCAAACATCAGGGACTGATCGGGACATCCTGCCTGTATCAGCAGGGGTTTCTTGTGACCGATGAAAAGAAAGATCTGGGGTTAAAACCGGAGTGGCTCAGGCATATGACGTATCATCTGCATTTACGGAAAAAATTCCTGACATTGCGGCTGGCAAGGGATGATGTGGCGCATGATGAAAATCTGACGGAGCTGCGCAGGCTGATCGGCAGACGGATTGTAGAACATTTTGCATCCAATCCGCTGGGACTGAACCAGTATATTGCCAGCGGACAGCAGCCGGTTCTGACAGAGTATGAAGAAGAGATGCAGCTGCTTGGCAAAGCTGTCACAGTGGAAGTTTATTTAAAAGGGAGAGAGATTGAACTTCCGGTTGCAACAATTATTCAGGGTTATACCGGAAAAAGCATAAGGATTGCATTTATCAGCAAGGGGCTGTTTACATATTACAGGCAGAACCATATTATGGATTTCCGGCGTTTTCTGGCAGAATACCAGCTGATTGTATTCGAAAAGAACCGGGATCTGTTCTGCCAGCTTCTGGCGCCTTATCAGGGTAGCATGCACTATGTGATAAGCAGTGAATGTCCGGGGGTTATATATGAAGAAATGGATGCAGATTTCCATATGATAAAAAGTGTGGTACCATATCGTTATCAGTATCATCTGCGGCCGGAAACGTTTCCGGATAACGAGATTTTCTGTATGGTGACGAATACGGCAAACGGAACGCTGGAACTGCGTGTCAATCCAAAGCACCGACTCTTAAGGATTCTTGAGCCTGTGATGTATCACCCGAAAGTTCACCGGATGATGGAGGTCATCTATGAGAATATCAAGCAGCGGGTTATCAATACGCAGCATCGTTGGAATAAGATTGTTGATTTCGGCGGTTCGTTCGTAGATGACTGGAAAAATCAGGAGAATGTGCCGACAGTGAGCTGTATCTGGTGCCTGGAAGGCGATTTTGATGTATCTGTGAATGAATTTATTGCGCAGACCCTGACACAGAAAGAACGTGTGGATCTGGGACTTGTGGGACTGGTTTTCCGCAGGGAAGATTTTATTGACTGGTGGTTTGCACCAAGAGAGTAGAGTGATTATGGAAGAGAAAAAAGAAATGTCAACAGAAGAAATAAAGATGGACAATGATCCAAAGGGCGAGGGAAAGGAGAAAGCTTCTTCGCCTCTGCGGGAAGTGCTCAGCTGGGTAGTCACTCTGCTGGCAGCCTTCGCGCTGGCGATGGTTTTGAAGAATTACGTGATCATCAATGCAACAGTCCCGACCGGATCGATGGAGCATACCATTGAACCGGGCGATGACCTGTTCGGGCTGCGGCTGGCGTATCAGTTTTCAGAACCGAAGAGAGGAGATATCGTGATTTTCCGGTTCCCGGATGACGAAACGCAAAAATACGTCAAGCGTGTGATTGGTCTGCCCGGAGAAAAGGTTACCATTGAGGATGCGAAAATCTATATCAATGACTCTGAGACTCCTTTGAAGGAGGATTACCTGAAAGAGACATGGACAGAGGCAACCGGACCGTTTGAGTTTGAGGTTCCCAAAGACAGTTATCTGGTGCTTGGAGACAACCGGAATGATTCCTATGATGCCAGATATTGGGATCATACCTATGTCAGCAAAGATAAAATTATCGGAAAAGCTTATTTCATATACTACCCATTTCAAAGACTGGGCAGTCTATATAAATAAATCATTAAATAATTAACAAGGAGGCTATCATTATGCCAGAAAATTCAAGTTGCAGCGGAGCATCATCCTGTTCCAAAGAAAGCTGTGAGGGATGTTCCCATAATTCTCAGAATCCGCAGAGTATGCTCGAAGCGATGAATGCATATTCCAATATCAAACATGTGATTGGAGTGGTCAGCGGAAAGGGAGGTGTCGGTAAATCATTTGTTACTTCTTCCCTGGCGGTACAGATGGCGAAAGCCGGATATAAAGTGGGAATTCTGGATGCCGATATTACCGGACCGTCCATTCCGAAGATGTTTGGAGCACACGGTCAGCTGGTCGGTGACGAAAAAGGAATGTATCCGTATGAGACAAAAGAAGGAATCAAAATCGTTTCCATCAATCTTCTGATGGAAGATGAAGAGGCACCGGTTGTCTGGAGAGGACCTGTGATTGCAGGGGCTGTGAAACAGTTCTGGAATGAGGCTGTCTGGGGCGATGTGGACTATCTGTTTGTGGACATGCCACCGGGAACCGGTGATGTACCGCTTACCGTGTTCCAGTCCCTTCCGGTGGACGGTATCGTTATTGTTACATCTCCACAGGAACTGGTACAGATGATCGTAAAGAAAGCTTTCCATATGGCAAATATGATGCATATACCGGTACTTGGACTGGTGGAAAATTTCAGTTATCTGAAATGCCCGGACTGTGGAAAGAAGATCGCACTGTTTGGAGAAAGCAACATTGACGAAGTTGCCGCAAAAGAAGGAACCAGAGTTCTTGGCAAACTGCCATTGGATCCGGCATATGCGAAAGCTGCGGATGCCGGTGCATTCTATGAGATGGAAAATCCGTATCTGGATGCCGCTGTGGATGCGTTAAAGACAATTTAAGACAAGAAAAGACCTGTCAGTGAATAAATTCACTGGCAGGTCTTTTTTGCTTATTTCTGGCTTTCTGAAACTGTAGATTCGGTATTGCTGTCCGACTCTGTTCCCGTAACGGTTTCTTCCACAGCAGGATCTTTGTATGTGTACGTGTTGGATTCACGGAAAATCGTACTGTTGGAACCCATCTGGCACACTTTAATGGTATCACCGTCTTTGACACTGTCTTTTGGAATAATCAGACAACCGGAATTGCTGAAGGTTGTATTGACTTTCTCGTCATTTACAAATACCTTACTCCACTTGGTGAAGTTGTTTCCATAGACAAACACTTCCGATCCGCCGATGGAATCCGACGTCTCCGATACAGTTACATCGTCAATTCCCATTACAATGTCGGTTGCAGGGTATTTGTCTTTGCCATCATAGCAGTAACGGTTTCCGTAAAGAATGTCATACTGCAGATTATCCAGTCCGTCCAGATATGCAGTGTGGTCTGTGTTGTTCATCTGGGTCTGATGGTAATTTAAGATGGTTCCCTCATGAATACCTGTGGAATCCGTAATGCTTGCCATCAGCTGGTATGCATACAGATCTGCATCCTGCTTCTTTAATCCCATGTTATTCCATGTGACATATTTTGTCTTGTAGATATCACCGGATTTCATATCGGAATCTTCCAGACCCATGGTTGGAAGATGATCACCGAACGCTACCACGATGGTATCTTCATCTCTCTTGGAGAGCTCTGTAATCAGATCATTCAGGAATGTATCTACTTCATTTAACTGGTTGACGTAATAAGTCCACTGGTTTTTCTTTTCTTCATCATCCACACCGCTGACGGTATATACCGGATTTGCGATAACCGGAGTCTTTGGATAATCACCATGTGTACCTACGGTAATGGTGTAGGTAAAGTCCGGCTGATTCGGAGTGGAATCCAAGGTTTTGATTGTTTCAGGAACAAGAATATCATCGGTAGCCCAGCTTCCGTTTGGCGTATAACTCTGAATGTTCATCAGTTCCTTGCTGGTGAAAGTATCAAATCCCATCATGGAAAAGGCATTGACACGGCTGTAAAAGTTACCGCCATTGTTATGTACGGCATGGGTTCCATATCCGATGGAAGCCAGATCAGCAGCAGTGCTCTCGCAGTCTGTCTTTTTCAGGATTGTTTTATACGGATACTCGCCGGTTCCGAAGTACTGCATACTCATACCGGAGAGAACTTCAAACTCAGTGTTTGCGGTTCCTGCGCCAACAACCGGAACTGTCAGGTAACCACTCGTGTAGTTCTTCTCGAGATTGTGGAAGGTAGGAATCGGATCCTGATTATAATTCAGAAACTTGATCTCATCCGGATCACAGAATGATTCAAGAAGAATACAGATAATATTTGGTGCATTCTTTTTGGTGACAGTTGTTTCTTTTTTTGTGTCATTTACATTTTTTTCAATCGAAGCAATTTTCTGCTCGGAGTAGTCATCCGGCTTGCTCATTCCACGGTCTACCACACTCGAAGAGAATCCATAGATAAAACCATAGTTTTCATATCCCTGTGCAATGTTGGAGAAGTAACTTGCAACAACATTGGCATTCTGTGCAGCAGAGGTTGTAACAGGAAGACCGACAAACAGTACCGATACAATGGCACCTACTACAACAATTTTATGGGTCTTGCCCTGATAGCGCGGTCCTTTAATGAAGAGCGCAACACAAAACAGAAGGAACAGACCGAGCCCGATGACTACGATAGTGGCCTCTTCTGCCGTGAAATAGTTGGTATTGTTCATGGCAAACAGATCATTGATACATTTAAGGTCTGTAAAGCCAAACGGTGTTACACGGTTTGAAAGGATGCATCCGTTAATGATTCCAAGGAGCACCCAGAAACCGCTGATAATGATCCGCCAGAATGCACGTCTGCGGAACAGATAAACAAAGCTTAAAGATGCAAATACAATAAAGGCATTATAAAAAAATGCACCGGTATGCATCCCAACGAAGGAACATGCCGAGAGAAAACTCCTTCGGGAAAGAACCTCCACCATAAATACGATCCCACAGGATATCAACATGTGGAACAGCAGGGAATATTTATTCAGAAATGAGATCCGACGCAGGTAAGCTTCGGAATGTTGTTTTTCAACTCTGGTGAATAGTTTTTCTTTGATAATACTAAAAAATTTCTTCATCTTTACCTCTCCTTTACTCGAACTATAGATTACTAAAAAAGGATAGTAAAGACAAGAGGTAAAATTTATAAAAAAACCCCGTTAAAAACGAGGTTTTTTTGCAATATGAATAAATTGTGAACAAACGGTGTTCTTATCGGTTGGAACGTCTCCAGATGTGCATCTGGTCTGCCTCTTTGATCAGATCATCACGGAAGTCCGGATGTGCAATGGAAATCAGAGCCTCTGCCTTCTGCCAGGTAGATAATCCCTTTACATTGACCATGCCATATTCGGTAACGACATAGTGGGTATTTGCACGGGTGTCTGTGACAATAGAACCTTCTGCCAGGGTCGGGCGGATGCGGGAATGCATAACACCTTTCTTATCCGTGAATGTGGAAGAACAGCAGATAAAGCTCTTTCCACCTTTGGACATATAAGCACCGAGAACGAAGTCAAGCTGTCCGCCGGCACCACTGATGTGTTTGGTTCCGGAAGACTCGGCACTGATCTGTCCGAACAGGTCGATATCTACACAGTTGTTGATGGAGATGAAGTTGTCCAGTGCTGCGATGGAGCGGATATCGTTGGTGTAACTGACAGGTGCGCTCATCAGTTCTGGATTTTCATCCAGATAATCATACATCTTCTTGGTTCCGGCACCGAAACCATATACCTGACGGTAGCGGTCAATGTTTTTGCAGGCACCGGTAATCTTTCCGGCTTTGGCAATGTCTACGAATGCATCTACATACATTTCTGTGTGAACACCAAGATCCTTTAAGTCGGACTGTGCGATCAGGGAACCGACTGCGTTTGGCATACCACCGATACCAAGCTGCAAGCAGGCACCGTTTGGAATCTGGTCTACGATCAGCTGTGCAACTTTCTGGTCTACTTCGGTAGCAGGACCGCCGGCACCGAGTTCTCCGATTGGAGGATTGGAGCCTTCTACGATTGCATTGACTTTGGAAATATGTATACCGTTTTCTGTTCCGCCAAGGCAGCGCGGCATATTTTCGTTGACTTCTACGATGATATGTCTGGCTGTCTCACACATCGCACCAAGATGGGAAGCACTTGGCCCGAAGTTGAAGTATCCATGCTTGTCCATTGGAGCAACCTGGAACATTGCCACATCATCCGGACAATCCAGCTCACGGTAATAACGAGGGAGCTCGGAATAACGGATCGGGCTGTAGAATGCACAGCCACGTGCGATCATATGACGTTCGATTCCGGACATATGCCAGGAATTCCATGTAAAATGCTCGCCGGCGTCTTCGCGCTCAAATACGGCAAGCGGTTTTAAGAGGATTCCGCCACGCAGGTTGATATCCTTCAGTTCATCGGTACGCTTGGCAAGTGCTTTGTCCAGTGTATCTACGGTGTTGGTACACCAGCCATAGTCTACCCAGTCACCGGATTTGATTACTTTTACGGCTTCGTCTGCTGAAACGAGCTTCTGTCTGTATTCTTCTGAAAAATCCATTCGTATAAGACCTCCTTGTATGTCTTAGCGTGAAGTTGTGAACAGAAATGCAACAACTTCGTTAATTTATTAACAACATTATAACATTTATGGATTTCAAAAACAATGGGGAGTGCTGGAAAACGTAATTATTCTGTGGTACACTTTAAGGGAAAAAGTCCTGAGGTAGACAGGGAGAGGGCATATAGAAGATATTTGAGAGAAAAAATTCTAAGATAGACAGGGCAGGGATATATGGAAGATTTTTAAGTTGAAAAGTCCCGAAGAAGAGTCAGAGTGGGATATATAGAAAAAGTTTCCACTGATATGTCCCGGAAAGCGTTAAAAATGGGATATAGAAGTGCAGATATTATGTATATGTCCCGAACGAAAATAAAAGTGGGACATAAAAGAAGAAATATTGTGCATATGTCCCAAACGAAAACGAAGCCGGGACATAAAAGAAGAAATATTGTGTATATGTCCCAAACGAAAACGAAGCTGGGACAGCGAAAAGAAGATATTGTGTATATGTCCTCAAATGTTCGACATCGCACATGGTATCTCTATGAAGAAAATATTTACAGGAAGGAAAAGAAGATGGAGAATCATACAATTGTTACTTTAAAAAAGGGAGAAGGCCGCACGATCAAGGCGGGTGGCGCATGGATTTTTGATAATGAGATTGATACGATTGTGGGGACATTTACCAATGGAGATGTGGTGACGGTACATGATTTTGATGGATATCCGATGGGAAAGGGATTTATCAATCAGAATTCGAAGATCCGCATCCGGATGCTGACCCGTCATGCGGATCAGGAGATTAACGAGAATTTTCTTCGTATGCGTGTAAAGAATGCCTGGGAATACCGGAAGACAACGGTGGATACATCTTCCTGTCGTGTGATTTTCGGGGAAGCGGATTTTTTGCCGGGACTGGTGGTTGACAAGTATGAGGATGTGCTGGTGGTGGAATGTCTGGCACTCGGTATGGAGCAGTTCAAGGAAACAATCGTTTCATTATTAAAAGGGGTACTGAAAGAGGAAGGTATTTCTATCCGTGGAGTCTATGAGAGAAGTGACGCCAATGAGCGCAGGAAAGAAGGACTTCCGAAGGTGAAAGGATTTATTGGGGAAACATTTGATACAGAGGTGGAGATTACGGAAAATGGCGTGCACTATCTGGTCGATGTGGTAAATGGTCAGAAGACGGGCTTTTTCCTGGACCAGAAGTATAACCGGCTGGCAATGCAGCGGATCTGTAAAGGAAAGAGAGTTTTGGACTGTTTTACACATATGGGAACGTTTGCACTGAATGCAGGAATCGCAGGTGCTTCCGATGTGACGGGACTTGATATTTCGGAATATGCGGTGCAGCAGGCAAATGCCAATGCCGTGCGTAATCATCTGGAAGATACGGTACATTTTCGCTGTGCAAATGTACTGGACGAGCTTCCGAAACTGGCAGAAGCCGGAGAAAAGTATGATGTAGTCATTCTCGACCCGCCGGCATTTACGAAATCCCGTGAGGCCACGAAGAATGCCATCAAAGGTTATCGGGAGATCAATATGAAAGGGTTAAAGCTGGTAAAAGACGGCGGATACCTGGCAACCTGTTCCTGTTCCCATTTTATGACACAGGAACTGCTGGCAAAGACGGTGAAGGAAGCTGCAAAGGCGGCACACAAACGGCTGCGTCAGGTGGAATTCCGTACGCAGGCGCCGGATCATCCGATTTTGTGGGCAAATTCTGCGAATGTGCCGGAGAGCTATTATCTTAAATTTTTTATTTTTCAGGTGGTGGATGAGAAATAATCCGAAGAATGCTTATTTATAGGGGTTCCGGAACAATTCTCTGATATGAAATAAAAGACTGACACACCTTTTGACACACTTTTATAGAAAAATATCTCGAAATAAGCAAATCCTCTTAGTTCATTTGCACCCTTGTTGGATTGTGCTACACGATTTTCAAGGGAAAACGAAAATAGCCGCCATTACTGCGAATAATGACGGCTGTTGATAAAACAGTTACTTAATATATTCGGGTAAGCCGCTTCTCTGGCTTTCCCTTTTTCTACGCATAATATAACATATCTTAAAGGGAAAAACTGGAACAAATGAACAGTTTTTCAGATCAGTGATGACTTATTTCGGTTATAATAAAAGGAGAAAGCTCTCGATTGACTAACCGGGTATAAACTCCATATAATAGTGGTAACCGAATGGAGAAGCTATAGAAGGAGGGAGCATTATGCAGGCATTATCAAAAGCAGAAGTTGGTGGAAATTATACCATTCAGTGGTTATTCGGATTACCGGAAGTTGTAGAATTCCTGCACCGCCATCATGTAGAAGAAGGTGGCAGCGTACAGGTGATTCAGAAATTATCCAATGGACTGATCATCGGTGCCAATGGAGAACGGTTTGCCATGGGAAATGAGATTGCAGATCGTATTCAGGTATAAGTACACCCGGCTATAGAAAACAGACACCCCGGTATCCGTTATAAAAACGGCTGCCGGGGTGTTTTGGGTAAAAAAATGAAAAGGGCAGTATACTTGCATTTTAGAGAGCATTATGGCATAGTTGAAAAAGAAAATCGAAAGCGAAGGATGAAAAGAAGAAAAATGAAGTTTCGAAAAGCTAAGCAGGACGATAAGGAAGAAATTCTTGCGCTGTATCAGTCACTGATCGGTACTCCATACTGCGCATGGGGCAACGGGTATCCGGGAGAACAGGAATTTGATTATGATATGAAAAGAAATGCTCTTTTTTGTATGGAAAATGAAGATGGAGAAATCATTGGCACGATCACAGTGGATGAAGATCCGCAGGTGGAAGCACTCACCTGCTGGTCCAAAACACTGCAGCCGTCTGCGGAGCTTTCCAGACTCGGGGTGCGCACCGATATGCAGAATCAGGGAATTGCCCGGCGGCTTCTGCAGCATGGCATGGAAGAATTGAAAAAACAGGGAAAAAAGAGTGTGCATTTTCTCGTGTGTAAAACAAATAAAAAAGCGCTCCGTTCTTATGAAAAACTGCATTTTGACGTAGTGGGAGAGAGCGATTTATTTGACGAGGACTGGTGGTGCTACGAGAAAGAACTTTAAAAATCAAGTACAGGAAGTTGGAAAATATGCAAATAGGACAGAAAAAAACAACGGGACAGAAGATGAAAAAAGAGAGGAACAGGGGAAGAGAAACGGATAGAAAACCGAACATAAGCCAGATACAAAAAACAGGCGAACACTGCATTTACGCAAAAAGATGCGGAGGATGTGACTATCAGGGAATTTTGTACAGTCAGCAGCTTTCCAAAAAGCAGAGTTACATGCGCAAACTCATGGAACCGTTTGGAAAGATCAATCCAATCATCGGGATGGACGATCCATACCACTATCGGCATAAAGTACAGGCGGCTTTTTCCTGCAATAAACGCGGACATATTGTGGCAGGCGTATATGAGAAACATTCGCATGACATCGTGGATGTAGAGCAGTGCCAGATCGAGGATGCACAGGCAGATGCCATTATCCGTGAAATCAAAAATATGATGCGTTCTTTCCGGATTCGTGCATATGATGAGGATACCGGATATGGGCTGCTGCGTCATGTGCTGGTGCGAAAGGGCTATCACAGCGGACAGATTATGGTGGTGCTTGTACTGGTATCTCCGATCCTTCCATCCAAAAATAATTTTGTCAAGGCACTGCGGAAGAAGTTCCCGGAGATCAGTACAGTAGTGATCAATGTCAATGACCGCAAGACCAGCATGGTGCTCGGGGAGCGCAATATTACGGTTTATGGAAAAGGATTTATTGAGGATGAACTGTGCGGATGCACATTTCGTATTTCACCGACTTCATTTTATCAGGTAAATCCGCAGCAGACAGAAAAACTCTACCGGAAAGCCATTTCCTGTGCCAAACTGACGGGAAAAGAAACTGTGATCGATGCGTACTGCGGTACGGGCACGATCGGGTTGATTGCCAGCAGCCGCGCAAAGCATGTGATCGGAGTGGAGTTAAACCGTGATGCGATAAAGGATGCTATCTCCAATGCAAAGCGCAATCATATTCACAATGTTACTTTTTATAATGAAGATGCCGGACAATTTATGGTAGAGATGGCAGAAAAAGGGAAACGCGCGGATGTGGTCATTATGGACCCACCGCGTACGGGAAGCGACGAGGCGTTTCTTTCCTCTGTGGTGCGACTGGCTCCGGACAAAGTCGTGTATGTATCCTGTGGTCCGGAAACGCTGGCGCGGGATCTGAAGTATCTGACAAAGCATGGATACCGGATGAAAGAGTGTACACCGTTTGATCTTTTTCCGTTTACGAAACATGTGGAAACGGTATGCTTATTGTCCAAACTTCATGAAGCGAAGCATCATGTGAATGTGAAACTTGATATGGATGAGATGGATATTACTTCTGCTGAGAGTAAGGCTACGTATGAGGAAATTAAGAAATATGTGTTGGAGGAGACAGGACTTAAGGTATCTAATCTGTATATTGCGCAGGTAAAAGATAAGCATGGATTGGAGAAGAGGGAAAATTATAATCTTTCAAAATCGGAGGATGCAAGACAGCCAAAATGCCCAAAGGAGAAGGAAAAGGCGATTGAGGATGCGTTGAGGCATTTTCAGATGATATTATTGCATTAGCAAATTTCTAGTAAATATTACGTAAGGAGAAAATGATGGATATAAAAAAGACAGATGTTTTTAGCGGCATAGGTGTCTTCACAATCCAAATGATTGCGAATGGAATATGGTATGCTTTTCAAAAAAATAAAATATTTTTAACTATTGGAATAATATTTGCAGTAATTATATCTATTTTTATTGTAATTATTATTGGTCTAAGAAGAAAACTAAGGGTTCAAGAAGAGTATTTCGATAAACAGATTGAAAATTTAGGAATTGATAGTCTGAAAAAAGAAAAAGATGAACTACTAGAATCAATAGCTTCTTTAAATAATAGAATAAATGATGTGGAACGTGAAAGAGATGATATAAATCAAGAAATTGATAGCTTAGAGCAAGAAATAGAATTACTAAAGAATAAGTGCGAATATTACATAAATACAGCTTCAGTTAATAGAAAAATACTTTATTCTTTAAAAAATAGAAAGAAATATGAAAATATAGAACTACAAGCTCTAATCGCAGAAGCCCCGACTGTCGCTCTGGGTAACGGAGCGTACTGCCTTACGAAGTACGGGGAATTTTTCGCCGTCCCTTGAAGA
>ENA-UPXB01000865-UPXB01000865.1-human-gut-metagenome-genome-assembly--contig:-NODE-865-length-21942-cov-24.818797_pt1 | contig 21942 bp, 18 predicted proteins | sample MGYA00250055_ERZ773386 | MGnify/ENA primary metagenome ERZ773386 (study PRJEB29103, sample SAMN06111974) | human gut metagenome | biome: human gut; feature: ankylosing spondylitis patient; material... | reverse complement strand
TGTTCATACGGAATTATTGTATTTATTGCCACATCGCACAATCCATCGACTGTAATATATGCTCTTGGATAATAAAATGCAAAAAGGCAGATCAGATATGGACCGAACACTGCAAATGCCCGACTACTGTAGCCGTTTGGAATGCCGTTGGCATCAAAATGTGTTGCCACCTGTTCCGGAAGTTTATTCCATAAAATCAGTCCCGCCAAAATCGGCAGAATCGTAATCATGCTTGTGATCAGAATGATCTTTTTATTTTTCTTCGTCATCTTCACTCTCTCCTTTCAGCTCTGCAAGCCAGAGCATCACTTCCTCGACCACGGAAATGTTAAGCGAATAGTAAATATAATTTTTCTCCTTTGTCTCGCAGACCAGACCTGACTTTTTCAGGATCTTCAGGTGATAGGAGATCGTCGCTGCCGTCATATCAAACTGTGCTGCGATATCTCCCGCTGACATGCTTCCTTCTTTCAGCAATGTCAGAATGTCACGCCGTACCGGGTCAGACAAAGCTTTGAAGGTTTCTGCAAATCCCACGTTAGCCTGCCACTCAAAATATGATTAAATATACTCACACCGAGATAATGTAGACCCTCACGAGTTCTACTTACTGCTTTATCGTGTATGCTTTGGATTGACCGAAATCATATCTACTCACAAGTTCTTGTACACTCCACAGTCGTAAATTCCCGAAATAGCCTTCGGTACATACCTACGTTCGCGTTTATTTATGCAACTTCGTAAGTCATGGCATCTCTCAAATTAAGTGCAGCATTGAGATCTACCTGTATTCCAGCAGTATGCAAACCAGCCATACAATGTGGACTTGATGGAAGTCATCAAGACTTTCGGAGAAAAAGGAAAGATGATGATCGGACACTGTGCCGGTGCAATGATGTTTGACTTTACAGGTATAACAAAAGGTAAAAAAGTCGCTGTCCATCCGCTGGCCAAACCTGCCATTCAAAACGGAATTGCCACGGATGAAAAATCTGAGATAGATGGCAACTTCTTTACTGCACAAGATGAGAATACGATCTGGACAATGTTGCCGAAAGTCATAGAAGCATTGAAATAATGCCGGAAAGTATAGAAAGGAATAAATCCACACACAAAAAGAATTATTCATACAATTGAATAATAAACTCATTCGTTCCTTTAAAACCAACGGCCCGTTCCTCGGTGTGCAACGGGTCCTTCCTTTAAAACCAACGAGCCGTTGGTTTTAAAGGAAAAACAGTCACCCATACAACATTCATAATCAACAATTTACGCATTCTGCTTTTAACAAGCAAATATTGCAGCTTCATTCATCAATAAAAACAGACAACAATAGGCTAATTATTGATAAAAACAAGTGCATCCTTTTTCGTACACCTACATATTTTTGGTTTACACATCCGCATAAGGTCGGATTCGAAATTCCTTGAACAAGACATCTACTTTATTATTTTTTAATTGGATGCCATCGTTTTTCAGATTGTTTTTAGTACTTTTGCCCGTATCAAATCAATAAATAATATATCGAACACAAACATCATACTCTCATGAATATGAAAAAATATGTGCTAGCATTTTTTCTATGTTTCATATCTATTACTCCTATTTTAGCACAAAGAGACCACATAGATATTTCAAACTATATTTTATGCATCAATTCCTATGCAGAATCTTCTCCTTGGAGTAACAGGATGATTTCAACCGTATCGGAGTACGTTCAAAAGAACCCAAAACTGGCATTATATGCGGAACATATGAATACTTTAATGATCGATAACGATACGATTTTAGGAGAATTCAAGAATATGATCTCTCAGAAATACGAGCATCATCGCCCACGGCTGCTAATATTATTGGGAAACCCTTCTCTATTACTACGTGATGAATATAGAGAGCTTTGGGGAGACATTCCTATTGTACTCTGTTCGGAAGAAAAGTTTATAGGTCCTAAAGACACCTACATCTACAAACAACCAGTTACACAAGCGGAGCGTGTTCCGATCTCCCAACTTGCCGATCCCTACAATCTGGTACTTTTATATTCAAACCTTTATTTACGGGAAAATATCCAACTGATTTCTCACATAATCCCTGATATGAAGAAATTCATATTTATCGGTGACGAGCGAGAAGTCAATCAGACCAATAATCAGGAAATACAGACAAAGTTAAAAACCATAAATCCTAATATTGAATACCAGTACATCACGCCACAAAAAATGACAACGAACCAATTATTGGATTCATTGTATCATGTTGATCCGAATACAACCGGAATTTTATTTGCTTCCTGGTTCTACAAAACGACATTTGCAGGTAATACTCCATTGGTTACCAATGCTCACAAACTTATCGTAACAACTACAGCTCCAATTTTCACCCTTAATATGGCTGATATAACAGAAGAAAACGGTGGCATGATAGGTGGTTATACTTATGACCAAAAACACTATAACCAGCAATTAATTCATACCATTTCAGAAATACTTACAGGAAAGCCGGCTAGAGAAATTCCCTTTTATATGCCATCAGATGGCGCACCTATTATCAACTATACGATATTACTCCGTAAAGGATTCTCTCCTTCCATGTGTCCTCCAAACACACATTTTCTGAATAAACCGCTTGGATTCTGGAAACAGAACAAATATTTCATTATGGGTACCTTGTCTTTTATGATATTACTGGCAATCGTATTCTTTTATCGTATCCATAGCCTGAATAGCATCAAAAAAGCACAGCAAAAAGAAATTGACGCAATGACAAATTATAAGAATCTGGTTAATAACATGCCCATTCTCTATATGCAGGAAGAAGTGCTTGCTGATAAAAATGGCATTCCCGTAGAACTGATTTACCGCAATGTGAATGCGCATTTTGAGAAAAACTTTTTCCGCAAAGAAGAAGTTGTCGGGAAAAAAGCGAGTGAAATATTTCCAGAATCAATGCCGGACTTCCTGCACTTCACTCAAATAGCCTTATCAGAAAATAAAGTAATAACATTCCCCTACTATTTCAAAAAAATAGATACCTTCTACGATATAGTACTTAAAGCAAACCGGCAAAATAATATGATTGATGTATTTTGCCTGAACAGCACAGAGCTCCATAAGGCACAACAAAAGCTAAGCACTATCAACAACAAACTCGCCATGTCACTTGACGTAGCTAATATCGTGCCATGGAAATGGGATTTGCGAAGTAAAACAATTTTATGCGACATCAACAAACCGATAGAACTTAGCACACAAGGAAAAGACGTTGCCGAAGAACAACTGGCAGTACCCGACTATCACTATTTTTCCAAGATATTTAAGGAAGACCGGAAACGGGTAGAACAAGCTTATCAGAACTTAATAGACGGTCATTCGGAAAAAGTAAAAGAAGAATATCGCGTAGTCAGCACACAAAAAGGATTTCATAGGATAGAATGGGTGGAAGCCCAAGCAGCCGTTGAAACGCGGGACGAAAATGGCAACCCATTGACTCTTGTTGGCTCCTCACTCGTTATCACTGAACGAAAAAAAATGGAGATGGAACTGATTAATGCCAAAAACCGTGCCGAAGAGTCCAATCGGCTGAAGTCTGCTTTCCTTGCCAACATGAGTCATGAAATTCGTACTCCTCTAAATGCTATCGTCGGTTTCTCCGGTATATTGGCATCCACCGAAGAAGAAGAGGAAAAACAAGAATATGTCAGTATCATTGAAAACAATAATACGTTATTATTGCAGCTCATCAGTGATATCCTTGATTTATCAAAAATAGAAGCAGGAACATTGGACCTGCACTATTCCAATGTTGAAATCAATGATTTAATGAAAGACCTGGAAAACATGTGTCAACTGAAACTTAAGTCGGATGCTGTCAAACTGGAATTCGTAGCTCCTGAAGAACCATGTTTCGCACATATAGAAAAGAACAGGTTATCTCAGTTAATTATTAACCTGGTGACGAATGCCATAAAATTCACCATTCAAGGTAGTATCCGATTTGGATACAAACGTCAGAACAATGAATTATATTTCTATGTGGCTGATACAGGTTGCGGCATTCCTCAAGATAAGCAAAAAAGTATTTTTGGACGTTTCGTCAAATTAAATTCATTTGCACAAGGTACGGGTTTAGGACTCTCAATCTGCCAGACACTTGTCGAACACATGGGAGGTAAAATCGGGGTAGAATCAGAAGAAGGAAACGGCTCTACATTCTGGTTCACTTTGCCTTACAAGCAAGCAGAGACTGTTAAGAAGAGCCTTCCAAAGGACATACAACCTATTGCCATAGAAAAGGATAAGCTGGTAATTTTGATTGCTGAAGATAATGAAAGCAATTATAAGTTGTTCGAATCTATTCTAAAATATGATTATCATCTGCTTCATGCCTGGGATGGTCAGGAAGCTGTAAACATGTTCAAGGAGCATAATCCACAAATTATATTAATGGATATCAATATGCCTGTCCTGGATGGATATGAAGCAACCAAAGAAATCCGCAAGTACTCTGCCAAAGTACCGATTATCGCCATTACGGCTTTTGCATATGCTTCAGACGAGCAACGGGTGATGGAAAGTGGTTTTGACGGGTATATGCCGAAACCTATCAATGCCCGTCAGTTGAAGGCGCAACTGACAGATATCATGCAAAAACGTATTGTATTGCTATAGGGGAAATCAATTCCCTTTTGGAAGATAACAAAACAGCTAATAATTCAGCCACATTCTGAATGAAGCCATCTTGTCTTTACTTATCATTATCTTATCTTTGAAAGGTGGTTGTACATGAACGATTGCCTTTCCTAAGAAATAGGATTCAATACGCTGAATGGCATCAATACAGACTAATGTCTGACGATTCGTCCGGAAAAAGTGATCCGGATCGAGTTGTTCACTCAATCGGTCTAGTGCCAGATCAATGAGATACTCACGATTCTTATGGGTTACGGCAAAGGTGAGCTTATTTTCCGAATAAAAGTAAGCGATATCACTCACCTGTAAGGTGAATAGTTTCTCGCCACTAGAAATAAGGAAACGAGTACGATACTTTTTCTGCACAGAGACAGAGGTCTCCTGCGCAGCAGAAAGTTGCTGCAATATTTCCAGCATCCGGCTTTCCTGATTGAAATCATGGATGTAGTTCTTTGTCAATCCTTCAAAACGTTGAATGGTCTGCATCAGGCGGTCTTCATGAATCGGCTTCAAAAGATAGTCAATGCTATTCACTGAGAAAGCACGCACAGCATATTCGTCATAAGCAGTAGTAAATACAATCATACTCTCCGGATGCGCCTGTTCTATAAAAAGAAAAGAATTGCCATCCGTTAGCTGAATATCCAGAAACAGGATATCCGGATGAGGATGCTGCCCGAACCACTCTACTGCCTCTTCAATATTACCGGGCAATAACTGTACCTCCCAATCGGGACGAAGAGACAATAACGTATCCCTCAGCAGACGGGCTGCCGGAATTTCATCTTCTATGATGGCTGCTTTTATCTTATTCATAGAGCAAAGGTATTTTTACGGTAAACTCTTTCCGGTCATTTTCTACCACAATGTCACGGTTGCACAACAACATATATCGGGCAGAAAGGTTCTTAAGTCCCATTCCGGAAGTTACCACTGTTTTTTTAGTTTGTATCCGGTTTCTGACGATCAGTTCCCGTTCCTTTTCCATATAAAGAAGTTCGATAGTCATCGGTTTTCCCGTATGAATGACATTATGTTTGATTACATTCTCCGCTAACAATTGAATAGTAAGCGGAGGCAACTGAGCCTCCATACAAGTCTTCGGAATACGGTTGTCAATATGAATGCAATCGCCCAAACGAACCCTATGCAGAAAAATATAAGAGTTCAGAAAATCCATTTCCTCTCGCAGTGTTGTCAGCCTTTGATTCTGACACTGAAGAATATAGCGATACACATCCGAAAGATGCTGGGTGAACAATTCCGCATTAGCCGGATTGTAGCGAATCTCAGAAATCAAGGTATTCAGACTGTTAAACAAGAAATGAGGATTCAACTGATTCTGTAGAGCTGTATAGCGTGCCGTATTATTCTCTTTTTGCAAGGCAGCCGCTTTCTGTTGTAATCTTAACGTATTACGCATGGAACGATTGGCCAGCAACAATCCAAGGATGACGAGCTCTACCAGCCATACAGTTATAAGAATCCGCCAGCCTCCGTTGGGAAACGTAAACGGATAAGAAGCTCCTGCCAACAACTTGGCAGTTACCATTAAACCGTAGTTCAGCAAAAGAAACATCCCCATTACGATAATATAGACTGAAACCAGCTTCCAACGCCGATGCAAATTCAACGCATACTGATTATCAATCCATGAACTCAGCCTGATGGTAGTATATCCCAGCACATTAAAAGCCAGTATGAAGAACCCCAGTGTACTGACTGAATGTAGCATATCGGCAACCCGATCAGAGAAGGTTGCATAATTTATCAGTAACAGGAAAGAGAATATACCCAATCCTGAAAACAGCGCTATATACAATAAGGTGTTCAACTTTACATTCATACAGTTGGCTCTTTTCATACAAAGTTAGTGCTTTTTATCGACAATCATATCCGTGGAGCGCTTTTATTAACTCCGAATAGTGTCCTTGTGCCGCAGCTTTGGCTTGTACATAATTCACCTGCGATGTCTGCCGATAGGTTTGCGCGTCAATCACTTCCACCACTGACACTTTTCCTTCATTATAACGTTCTATTGCTTTCGCTTCATTCTCTTCTGCCTTCGCCAGTGAATTTTCGCTCAAACGAACCCGTTCCATTGCTTGTGACAGCGCTTTACGTGCCACTCCTATTTCCAGTTCAACCTGATCCATCACTTTATTCAGATTATCCTCTGCCATACCTACCCGAAAGGAGGAAGCACGCTTCTCACTTTTACGCTTCCCCCACTCAAAAATAGGTACTGAGACTTTTGCATAAACAGCATAATTGGGATCCAGATCTTTCTTGAAATTATATCCGGGAGAAGAGTAACTCCCGTCTATTCCCACATAAAACTGAGGTTTGAACTGCGAATCATTCAACTTTTTCGTACTCTCGGCCATACGAATCCGGTCATAAGCCATCTGAATTTCAGGACGTGCCATACCGGTAGACAACCATGTAGAATCATCGACAACCACCACCGGTATCTGTGAATCCAGTTCCGTATGATGTTCCAGCCGGACACCAATCATAGAATTCAATGCCATCCGCCCTGTTTCAAAATTACTTTGTGCCTGGAGCAACTGGTACTCCGCTTCGTTCAGTTTTACTTCCGCCATCAGTAAATCCTGCGGATCAACCAGCCCCACCTCTACCCTTTCTTTAATTGTTTTAACCAAAGCGGCTATTGAGTTACGAAAATCTTCGGCAACAGTCACAATCTCCTGCCGGGCTACGGCACTCCAGTATTGAATATCCGTTTGATAGCAAACAGCATCATTCAATGCCTTTGCCTGATTGGCAGCAAATGATTGCTGATGTTGTGCCATACGGATGGATTCCAGTACTCGTCCGCCTGTATAGACCGGTTGCAGAATGGAAAGAGAACCACCATAGTTCAGTTGTTTCCCTTCCACTGTTCTTGATAATCCTAAAGAAGGGACATCCAGAGTCAATTCCAACGGATTCTCCGTATACTGAAAGTTAGCTGTTCCGGAAAGTTTCGGTTTCAAATCTGCCCGTGCCGATTTTTCCACTTCCATACTGGCAGCTATATTCTTCTCAGCCGCTTTCAAGTCGTGATTGTAATCCAATGCCATAGTCCGGTACTTTTCAAGAAGAGGACTTTGCTGGGCTAAAGCAGACAAAGACCCTAAAGCAAAACCACATAACAACAAGCTATATATCCTTATTTTCATCTTTATTTTCCTTTTACTTTATAAAACATTGAATATAATGCAGGCGTGACAAACAAGGTCAATCCCGTGGCAAACGTCAGTCCGAAAATAATAGTCGCAGCCATTCCGCCGAAAGCGACATCAAACAATAGAGGGACCATACCGAAGATGGTAGTGGTTGCCGCCATCAATACCGGACGGGTTCGGGAAACCGTAGCCTCAACAATAGAGGTATACAGATCAATTCCACTACGATGCTGCACATTGATTTCATCAATCAGTACAATCACATTCTTGATTATCATTCCAAGCAACCCCAGCCAACCGGCTATCGGAAAGAAACCGAAGTCAAAACCGGTCAAGAGCATCCCCACCGCAATACCTATCAAAGACAAAGGCAAGACACAAAGAATAATAATCGGTTCACGGAAATTACCGAACAGCCCTACCAGGATAACCACTAATGCAAGGAATGCCAATGGGAAATATTTAGCAATGGCCTGCATCGCCTCACCCTGATCTTTATACTGGGCATCCCAAAAGAAAGTATATCCTTCAGGAAGCTGGATGTTCTCTATTTCTTTCCGGATTTCTCCATGTACTTCCGCCATCGTATGCCCCGGTTTCACGCCACACATTGCAGCCATTGACAGCTGACGGTTATAAGTTCTCACCTGGGGAAACTCCCAGGTTGTCTCTATCCGTTCTGTTACCTGCGAAAGCGGAGCCGACCTTTCTCCATTCCATATCGAAAAGTCTCCCAAAGAATGGGTGTCCGCTATATCCACATTACCCGATTTCAAAAGAACAGGAACTTTTTTCTCATTATCCCGATAGACACCGACAGGCAAACCATCATTAATTGATTTTACCGATTCCATCATCGAAGCTTTTGTAATTCCTAATGCTCCGGCCTTCACCGGATCATATACCGGACGGATAACCATCGACATATTCCCCCATTCGTTCCGGGCATCCGCAACTTTAGGATTTTGTCGCATAATCTCAATGGCCTGCCCTACCAAAGAATCAAGTACAGCAGGGTCCGGTCCGAGGAAACGAGCCTCGATCACCGCTTCCGTCAACGGGCTCAACTCGAATTTATTTACTTTAATCAACGGTTCGGGAAACTTCAACGAAACAGAGTCCTGCAAACGGGCATGCAGCTGACGGGAAAGTTTCGAAGTCTTGCATTTCACCAAAATTTGTGCATAGTTGGATTGAGGTCCAAAGGAAACGTTTGACAAGTAATAACGCGGCGGAGTCCGTCCTACATAAGTAGATACCATTTCCGTTTCTTCCTGTCCGCGGATATACTCTGCCATATCCATCACCATCTTATCTGTTTCTTCAATCCGTGTCCCTTCGGGCAGCCACATATCCAATGTAAAATACTGCTTATCCAATGCGGGGACAAAGACCTTCGGAATGAACTTGAAACTCCATGCCGACAATACCAGCATAATGACCATACACCCAATCGTTGCATACCGGTGACGAATCACCCATCTCAATGCAGAACGAAATTTATCATAATACTTGCCTGCAAAAAGAGCCGCCTTAAGTTCGTTGGGTCTTGGCCGACGGACAAACTCCTGAATAAAGAAAGGAGTCTGCGTCAGCGCAAAGACCCAACTGAACATCAGCGAAACGCCGATAACTACAACTAAGGATGACAATAACTCGCCGGTAATATGCGGCGAATAATATATAGGTAAAAAAGTTAGAATCGCAATGACTGTCGCCGCCAATAAGGGCAACGAAGTTGAAGAACAGGCCCGCAATATGGCTACCCGTTTCCGCATTCCCCGCTGCATATTGACCAATGCCGAATCGGAGACCACAATGGCATTATCTACCAACATTCCCATAGCTATGATAATGGCAGCAAGTGACATACGTTGCAAGGCAATTCCCTGTGAAAGCATCACAATCAAAGTCGCAAAGATGGAAAACACCAATCCGCTGCCAATCAGAATACCATTCTTGAATCCTATAAAAAACAACAGAATAGCTACTACCGTTACAACAGATATAATCAGGTTCAGAATAAATCCCTGATTGCCCACTGCCGATTCATAACCCTGATCATAAATCGTCTGCAGCTCAAAACCTTCGGGCATGGTCTCTGCAAAATGGTCAATCTCCTGTTTTACCGCCTCTGCCATATCGACAACATTTCCTGTGAGTATCGTAGAAATAGCAATACCTACCGCAGGTTTCCCGTCAATCCGCATTTTGTTACTTGGAGGCGTCTGATAACTCTCTTCAATCTCTGCAATATCAGCCAGCCGGAAATGCTCTCCTGTACGTGATACGATAGTCATATTCCGAATATCATCCAGAGAATAAAAATTACCGGTAGATTCAATCCGTATTCTGTTTACGCCGGCATCAATTCCTCCGGCATCCACTACCCTGTTCTGTGCATCGAAGGCACGTGAAATATCCGTAGTCGTGATTCCACTCCGTGCCATAACGGAAGGATTAAGAATGACGTCAATCGTTGGAGACTGTACACCATAAATCTCCACTTTTGCCACATCCTTCACCCTGAGCAGTACATTCTTGATAAGCTTCGCCTGATTTTCCAGTTCCCGATATGAATATCCTTCACCCGTCAGACCATAGAAAACACCCAGCACATCACCGAAATCATCATTCACCACTGAAGGACCGGCTCCTGCAGGAAGTTTCGACTGTACATCATTGACCTTCCGACGAAGTTTATCCCACAACTGCTGCATCTCATCCGCCCGGATTTCTTTCTTTACATACACCGTGATCTTGGATAAGCCTGCCCGATTTTCAGTTTTCAGATAATATAATTCGCCTAATGACTGTATCGATTCCTCCAATACATCCGTCACCTGAGATTGTACTTCGGAAGGGGAAGCACCCGGATATGGAGTCATCACCAATGCTTGCTTAATAGTAAACGGAGCATCTTCCAGTTTTCCCATCTTGACATAAGAAAACAATCCTCCTCCCAGCACTAATATCAACAGCAGAATAGTCACCGACTTCTTCTGCAAGAAATATTTTACCAACTTCATATTCTTCTACTTACTTTTGAGCGGTAACCGCCCTTTTTTCTTTCTGAGAAATGATATCTACAGGCATTCCGTCCGAAAGAAAACGTAATTTGCTCACCGCGACTTTATCTCCTGCCTGCAATCCGCCTTTCACTTCTACTTTTCCATTGGAAAGCAATTCGCCTAAAACGACTTTTCTCTTCACGACTTGTCCTGTCGTTTGATCCACCATCCATACATAGTCTCCTTCAGTGGGACGATGATTAAGGGCCGTTTGCGGAACAGTCACCATAGGAACAGATGATGTAGCAGGAAGGTCCAACAACATTTTTCCTGAGATACCGGCTGGCCATTCTCCTTGTTTGTTGGGCAGCAATGCCGTCATCAGGAAAGAAAGATTATTGCGCGTCGTACTCTTTGAAACCTCTATCACTTTAGCCGGATATACTGCTTCGGGACGAACATCAAAACGAATACCCACTTCCTTGATTTCCTTCGCTTGAAATGCGATCTCCTGAGTAACATACGCTTCTATCTTCAACTGAGTGATATCGATAAAAGAGACGACAGACTGAGTCGCTTTCACATCCTGATATTTTTCAATGTAGACTTCCCCTATATATCCGTCAAAAGGAGCAATAAGTTTCGTATCTTCAAGTTCATTTACAGCTGTTTCATAAGCAGTTTTGGCAGAAGTATAGTCTGCACGTGCTTTTTCATAGGCACTGGCGGACAGGTTGTTTTTCTCATACAACACTTTGATTCGCTCAAATTCTGCTTTTGCCTGATGATAAACAGCTTCCGCACGTTCCTTACGAATACGAAAATCACGGGAATCGATTTCAGCTATGATATCTCCCCGATGATAGTAATTACCCGCATACACTTCGAAACGGTCAATCGGTCCGCCCACCCGAAAAGAGAGTTCGGTCTCCTTGAATGGTTTGGCAATAAACGAAAATTCACGCTCGGCAGAAGGAACCAGTATTTCCACTTCCGCCACTTTTACCCGTACAAGCTCGTTTGTTTTCTTCTCACCCTTACTACACGATGTGAGCAGGCAAAGACAAAAAATACACAATGAAAAATTAGTCGTTGTCATTCTATTCTACATTAGTTACGTTGTCAACGGCACGAAAGTAGCGGAAAGAAGAAAAAAGAACGGGAATTTAATTTCCGAAGCGGAAAAAGAAAAGATGAAAATCTGAGCCTTTTATCGTACTTATGTGTTTCCTTACTATCTTTGCAGTTCGAATATATACCACAATATCAATTTATGACTGAAGAAAAAATACATAAAGAACGTCATGGCAGCTGGTGGGCACTGAGTCCGTTACTCGTCTTTCTCTGCCTTTATCTGGTAACTTCCATTCTTGTTAATGACTTTTATAAAGTACCCATCACTGTGGCTTTCCTCGTGTCTTCCTGTTACGCAATTGCCATTACGCGAGGATTGAAGCTCGACCAGCGTATCTACCAGTTCTCCGTAGGAGCCGCCAACAAGAATATCCTTCTGATGATATGGATATTCATCCTTGCCGGAGCTTTCGCACAAAGCGCCAGGCAGATGGGAGCTATTGATGCAACCGTCAATCTGACACTGCATATCCTCCCTGATAATCTGCTATTGGCCGGGATATTCATTGCCGCCTGTTTTATCTCATTATCCATCGGAACCAGCGTAGGGACAATTGTAGCCCTTACTCCCGTTGCTGTCAGCCTGGCCGAAAAGACAGAAATCGCCCTTCCGTTTATGGTAGCAGTCGTTGTCGGAGGTTCTTTCTTTGGAGATAACCTGTCGTTTATATCCGATACGACCATTGCCTCAACCAAAACTCAGGAATGCGTGATGCGTGATAAGTTTCGGGTAAATTCTATGATTGTGGTTCCGGCAGCGATTATCGTACTGGGAATCTACATTTTTCAAGGACTATCCATCACTGCGCCCGCACAAGTACAGACTATTGAATGGATAAAAGTCATACCTTATATAATAGTACTGGGAACAGCCATTGCCGGAATGAACGTGATGCTGGTATTAATAATTGGTATCCTGACCAGCGGTATCATCGGCATAGCTACCGGAAGTTTTGGCGTATTCGATTGGTTTGGGGCAATGGGTACGGGTATCACAGGCATGGGTGAATTGATCATTATCACATTACTGGCAGGCGGTATGCTCGAAACAATCCGTTATAACGGAGGTATCAATTTCATCATCAAAAAACTGACCCGTCATGTCAACAGCAAGCGTGGTGCGGAACTGAGCATCGCCGCTCTGGTAAGTATCGCCAACCTATGCACTGCCAACAATACGATTGCCATCATCACCACAGGACCTATTGCAAAGGATATTGCAAAGAGATTCCATCTCGACCGGAGAAAAACAGCCAGTATTCTGGATACATTCTCCTGTCTGATACAAGGTATCATACCCTATGGAGCACAAATGCTGATTGCTGCAGGGTTAGCCAACATCTCTCCTATCAGTATCATCGGCAATCTCTATTATCCGTTTACGATGGGGATCTGTGCCCTGCTCGCTATCCTGTTCCGATATCCGAGGAGGTATTCATAAGAAAAAGAAAGGAAATATTTGTCAATCAAAAGAAAAGCTGTATCTTTGCGCCCGCTATTACGAGTTAGTAGCATAATTCAAATCATTAATTAAAAACAATTATTAAAAATGGCAACTAGAATCAGATTGCAAAGACACGGACGTAAAAGTTACGCGTTTTATTCAATTGTAATTGCAGACAGCAGAGCACCACGTGATGGTAAATTTATTGAGAAGATTGGTACTTACAACCCGAACACCAATCCTGCTACAGTAGATTTGAATTTCGACGCTGCATTGGCATGGGTACTGAAAGGTGCACAACCAAGTGACACTGTACGTAACATCCTTTCTCGTGAAGGAGTTTACATGAAGAAACATCTTCTGGGCGGTGTAGCAAAAGGCGCATTCGGAGAAGCAGAAGCAGAAGCTAAATTCGAAGCTTGGAAAAACAACAAACAGTCAGGTTTGGCTACTTTGAAGGCTAAACAAGACGAAGCTAAGAAAGCTGAAGCAAAAGCACGTCTGGAAGCAGAAAAGAAGATCAACGAAGTGAAAGCAAAAGCACTCGCTGAAAAGAAAGCTGCTGAAGCTGCTGAAAAAGCTGCTGCTGAAGCACCTGCAGAAGAAGCAACTGAAGCTCCGGCTGAAGAAGCTGCTGCAACAGAAGCTGCTGCTGAATAAATTTCGGCAGGTTCCTAACAAGACATTTGGAAAAAGCTATAAATCCTCTTCGGTTCGCCGAAGGGGATTTTTTTTATTTCCTGCTATAGAACATATTAAAACAGTTCTCTACTTCTGAATAAATTTCTTTTCTTTGCAACAGCATAGCTCAGCACAGTCATTTATCTTATAACAGTATGAGACGAACTGATAAAAAGAAAACATTCGGTCAACAGTCCAGCAAAGTTACGCAATTAGCGGATACATTAAGCCAGGCGATTTCCATGAAAAAATTTCGTGAAGGAGATTCTTTGCCTTCCATCAATCAGTTAAGTGCAGAATATGGAGTATCACGCGATACCGTTTTCAAGGCCTTTCTTGATTTGCGCGAACGGGGACTGATCGATTCCACTCCGGGAAAAGGATATTATGTAACCAGTCAGGTGACCAATGTCCTGCTCCTGCTCGACCAGTACACTCCTTTTAAAGAAGCCCTTTACAATAGTTTCGTCAAACATCTGCCTATTAATTACAAAGTAGACTTGCTGTTTCATCAATATAATGAACGGCTTTTCAATACCATTATCCGCGAATCTGTCGGAAAATATAATAAATACATAGTGATGAATTTCGATAATGAGAAATTCAGTATGGTTCTCAATAAGATTCATCCAACAAAATTATTGCTTCTTGACTTCGGTAAATTCGAGAAAGAAAAGTATTCTTATATCTGTCAGGATTTTGATGAAGCTTTCTATCAGGCATTACTCATGCTGAAGGAGAAACTACGGCACTACCCACAACTTGTTCTGTTATTCTCTAAAAATCTGAAGCATCCCCAAAGCAGTAAAGAGTATTTTACCCGTTTTTGTGAGGAACAAGGATTTTTATGCGAAATTCAGGAAGATATCGAGAATCTGACCGTACGCAAAGGAGTAGTCTACATAGCCATCAAGCAACAAGATGTAGTGAAGGTTGTGAAACAAGGAAGACTGGAAGGACTGAAATGCGGAAAAGATTTCGGTCTGTTGGCATACAATGATATTCCTTCCTACGAAGTGATCGACGAAGGAATTACTTCATTGAGTATTGATTGGGAGATGATGGGAAATGAAGCGGCAAACTTTGTCCTGAACAATGTCCCGATACAAAAGTACCTGCCTACCGAAGTAAGACTCCGAAAGTCCCTGTGATTTTTTTTGCTGTATTTACAGCACAGTTCAGCACAGATATTAACCACTAAATAACAAAAAAATTAAGAAACCATGAAAAAGTATCCGAAAATCGGGATTCGTCCCACTATCGACGGTCGCCAGGGCGGTGTTCGTGAAAGCCTTGAAGAAAAGACAATGAACCTTGCCAAAGCAGTAGCTGAGTTAATCAGCAATAATCTGAAGAACGGTGACGGAAGTCCTGTAGAATGTATTATTGCAGACAATACTATCGGACGTGTAGCCGAAAGCGCTGCTTGCGCAGAGAAATTCGAAAGAGAAGGCGTTGGGTCTACTATCACTGTTACCTCCTGCTGGTGCTATGGTGCGGAGACAATGGATATGAATCCTCATTACCCGAAAGCTGTCTGGGGCTTCAACGGAACCGAGCGTCCGGGAGCAGTATACCTTGCAGCCGTATTGGCAGGACACGCACAAAAAGGACTCCCTGCATTCGGTATTTACGGACGCGATGTGCAAGACCTCGACGATAATACAATTCCTGAAGACGTAGCGGAAAAAATTCTTCGTTTTGCACGTGCCGCACAGGCAGTAGCAACGATGAGAGGCAAATCTTATCTGTCAATGGGTAGTGTATCAATGGGTATCGCCGGCTCTATTGTCAACCCCGACTTCTTCCAGGAATATCTGGGAATGCGCAATGAGTCAATTGACCTGACGGAAATCATCCGCCGCATGGAAGAAGGTATCTATGACCACGAAGAATATGCCAAAGCAATGGCATGGACTGAAAAATACTGCAAAGTAAATGAAGGAGAAGACTTCAAGAACCGCCCGGAGAAACGCAAAAAGCGCGAACAAAAAGATGCTGACTGGGAATTTGTCGTGAAGATGATGATCATCATGCGTGACCTGATGACCGGAAACCCGAAACTGAAAGAAATGGGATTCAAGGAAGAAGCTTTGGGACACAATGCTATCGCTGCCGGCTTCCAGGGACAACGCCAATGGACAGACTTTTATCCTAACGGTGACTATCCGGAAGCATTGCTCAACACTTCTTTCGACTGGAACGGTATTCGTGAAGCATTCGTAGTGGCTACCGAAAACGATGCTTGTAACGGTGTAGCAATGCTGTTCGGACACTTGCTGACCAATCGTGCACAAATATTCTCTGATGTACGTACGTACTGGAGCCCTGAAGCCGTGAAACGTGTAACCGGTAAAGAACTGACCGGCTTGGCAGCCAACGGTATCATCCACCTGATCAACTCTGGTGCAACAACACTCGACGGTTCCGGCCAGTCATTAGACGCAGAAGGAAATCCTGTCATGAAAGAACCATGGAATCTGACTGATGCAGACGTGGAAAACTGCCTCAAAGCAACGACCTGGTATCCGGCAGACCGCGATTACTTCCGTGGCGGCGGCTTCTCGTCCAACTTTCTTTCAAAAGGTGGAATGCCTGTTACTATGATGCGTCTGAACCTGATCAAAGGCTTGGGCCCTGTCCTGCAAATCGCAGAAGGATGGACCGTTGAGATTGATCCGGAAATCCATCAGAAACTGAATATGCGTACCGACCCGACATGGCCGACTACGTGGTTCGTTCCTCGTCTGTGTGATAAATCCGCTTTCAAGGATGTATATTCTGTAATGAACAACTGGGGCGCTAACCACGGAGCCATCAGCTACGGTCACATCGGACAAGACCTGATTACGCTTGCCTCTATGCTTCGTATCCCTGTTTGCATGCACAATGTAGATGAAAACGAAATTTTCCGTCCGGCTGCATGGAACGCATTCGGTATGGACAAAGAAGGAGCAGATTACAGAGCTTGTACAACTTACGGTCCTATCTATAAATAAACAAGAATCTTTCGTCCTATTTGATTTAATAATTTAACTTTGCCGTATCATAGTGGAAGCAGTCTTCAAACACAAGCTTCCACTATATGACGGCTTAAATAAAAACACTATGATAACTGACGAACACATCGAACTGTTTCTGGCACAGGCACACCGCTACGGAGACGCAAAATTAATGCTTTGCAGCAGCGGTAATCTTTCCTGGAGAATCGGAGAAGAAGCACTGATTTCGGGTACAGGTTCATGGGTCCCTACCCTTGCCAAAGAAAAAGTTTCTATCTGTAATATAGCCAGCGGTACACCGACGAATGGCGTAAAACCATCTATGGAAAGCACATTCCATCTTGGCGTTCTCCGCGAACGGCCGGATGTAAATGTAGTACTCCATTTCCAGTCGGAATATGCCACTGCCATCTCTTGCATGAAAAACAAACCGACAAATTTCAACGTAACGGCAGAAATACCTTGTCATGTCGGGTCGGAAATTCCCGTGATTCCTTACTACCGGCCGGGATCTCCCGAATTAGCCAAAGCAGTAGTAGAAGCAATGCTGAAACATAATTCCGTCTTACTGACCAATCACGGACAAGTAGTATGCGGAAAAGACTTCGACCAAGTTTACGAACGGGCTACCTTCTTCGAAATGGCTTGCCGCATCATAGTTCAGTCCGGCGGTGATTACTCCGTACTGACATCGGAAGAAATAGAAGACCTGGAAATATACGTATTAGGAAAGAAAACCAAATAAGTATCCGGGAATACCATGAAAGATACCACAAGAAACACATATTTAGCAGTAGACTTTGGAGGAGGAAGCGGTCGGGTCATCGCCGGCTCCCTTCTCCAGGGAAAGCTGGAATTAGAAGAAATACACCGCTTTACCAACCGGCAGGTTAAACTCGGGAATCATGTTTACTGGGACTTTCCCGCCCTGTTCGAAGATATGAAAACCGGACTGAAACTTGCTGCACAAAAGGGATATCATGTCAAAGGAATCGGCATAGATACCTGGGGAGTAGACTTCGGCCTGATTGACAAAAAAGGAAATTTACTGGGCAACCCTGTCTGCTATCGGGATGCCCGAACAGACGGAATGCCGGACAAGGTATTTCAAATACTGGATGCACAAAAGCATTACGCCTGCACAGGCATACAAGTAATGCCTATCAATACGCTGTTTCAGCTTTACAGCATGCAACAGAATCAGGATGTACTGCTAGAAGTTGCACAGCGGCTTCTCTTTATGCCCGACCTCTTCAGCTATTACCTGACGGGAGTAGCCAATAATGAATATTGCATAGCTTCCACCTCCGAACTGCTCGATGCACACCAACGAAACTGGTCGATGGATACCATCCGTACTTTGGGACTCCCCGAACACTTATTCGGAGAAATTATTCTGCCGGGAACTGTCAGAGGAACACTTAAAGAAGAGATAGGCTGTGAAACAGGATTAGGCACCGTCGACATTATCGCTGTCGGCTCGCATGACACAGCCAGTGCCGTTGCTGCCGTTCCGGCAACTGAAGGTCAAGTAGCCTTTCTCAGTTCCGGCACCTGGTCATTGTTGGGAGTCGAAGTGGATGAACCCATATTGACGGAAGAAGCGAGACTGGCTCAATTTACCAATGAAGGAGGCGTAGGCGGTCACATCCGATTCTTGCAAAACATTACCGGACTGTGGATTCTGCAACGCTTGATGAGCGAATGGAAGCTACGTGGCGAAGAACAAAGTTATGATATGATTCTTCCGCAAGCTGCGGACGCAGAAATTGACACGATTATTCCCGTGGACGATGCAGAGTTCATGAACCCCGAAAATATGGAAACAGCCCTTCTGAACTACTGCCGGAATCATTCACTTAAAGTTCCCGGAAACAAGGCAGAAATGGTCAAATGCGTACTACAGTCACTGGCCTCCAAATATCGTGAGGCGGTAGCACAGCTCAATCGTTGTCTCCCCTCTCCGATTCACCGGCTAAACATTATCGGAGGAGGCTCACAAAATAAACTGCTCAACCAACTTACTGCCAACGCACTCGGCATCCCTGTTTATGCCGGACCGGTAGAAGCCACAGCAATGGGGAATATCCTGACTCAGGCAATGGCGAAAGGAGAAATATCCAGCCTCCGGGAAATCAGAGAAGTAGTAAGCCACAGTGTTACACCACAAGTATATTACCCTGAAAAATAAGAAAGATATGGAAACACCTCAAACTGGCTATCAAGTAAAAACCTACAACGTCCCTGTCAAGCGATATTGCCAGACTCTTGATCTACGGGATTCACCGGAGTTAATAGCTGAATATCGGAAAAGACACAGCCAGGCAGAAGTTTGGCCCGAAATCCTTGCAGGAATCCATGAAGTAGGTATCCTTGAGATGGAAATCTACATTCTCGGTACCCGTCTGTTCATGATCGTCGAAGCACCCGTCGACTTTGACTGGGACACAGCCATGGCACGTCTGAACACTCTCCCCCGGCAACAAGAATGGGAAGAATACATGTCCATCCTCCAGCAGGCCGCTCCGGGAATGAGTTCCGCTGAGAAATGGAGACCCATGGAGAGAATGTTCCATTTATATAATACCTAAAATAACAAGAAATTACCATGAAACACACTAAGCAGTCTATTATCTCAAAGGATGGCGTCAGCTATCTTATTCCATTCATACTTATTACCTCCTGCTTTGCACTGTGGGGATTTGCGAACGATATTACCAACCCGATGGTAAAGGCATTCTCCAAAATTTTCCGGATGAGCGCTACCGACGGGGCACTGGTTCAGGTAGCCTTTTACGGTGGATATTTTGCCATGGCTTTCCCTGCCGCCATGTTCATCCGCAAATTCTCTTATAAAGCCGGAGTATTGTTAGGACTCGGCCTGTATGCTTTCGGAGCCTTCTTATTCTTTCCCGCCAAGATGACAGGAGAGTATTACCCGTTTCTGATCGCTTACTTTATTCTGACCTGCGGACTCTCCTTTCTGGAAACCAGTTGCAACCCCTATATACTTTCTATGGGAACGGAAGAGACAGCTACAAGACGTCTGAACCTCGCCCAGTCTTTCAATCCAATGGGATCGCTGCTCGGAATGTACGTGGCGATGCAATTTATTCAGGCTAAACTGCACCCGATGGGCACTGATGAACGCGCTTTACTGAACGACAGTGAGTTTCAGGCCATCAAGGAAAGCGATCTTGCCGTATTGATAGCTCCTTATCTCACTATCGGACTCGTTATTCTGGCGATGCTGCTTCTGATACGATTTGTAAAAATGCCCAAGAATGGAGATCAGAATCACAAAATAGATTTCTTTCCTACGCTAAAACGTATTTTCACCCAGACACGCTATCGGGAAGGTGTAATAGCACAATTCTTCTATGTGGGTGTTCAGATTATGTGCTGGACCTTTATCATTCAGTATGGTACACGCCTGTTTATGTCACCGGAATATGGCATGGATGAAAAAAGTGCGGAAGTTCTGTCCCAGCAATACAATATCGTAGCGATGGTTATTTTCTGTATCAGCCGCTTTATCTGTACTTTCATTCTGCGCTATCTCAATGCAGGAAAGTTGCTCATGATCCTTGCCATCTTCGGAGGCATTTTCACATTAGGAACGATCTTCCTTCAGAATATCTTCGGACTATATTGTCTGGTAGCAGTTTCTGCCTGTATGGGTTTCAACAGCAAGAAAGCTCAAAAGACTACTTGCCATCATCGCTCAAAGTGCGCCATTCAAACCTAACATGAGCCAGATAGGAGGTCAACTTGAAGTTTCAAGAAACAATATAGCCGACCTTTGCGCCTACTTGGAGAAAGCAGGACTTATTGGGCAACTCCGTACTTCAACAGGTGGCATTCAAGGTCTAGGCAAAGTGGATAAGATCTATCTGGATAATCCAACACTCATTTATACCCTTGCTGGAAAGAGTGTGGAGATAGGAACAGTTAGAGAAACTTTCTTCTTCAATCAGACACGCTCTCTCATGCCTGTCACAGTATCCCCTATATCAGATTTTCTGATTAACGGGAAATATACATTCGAGGTTGGCGGAAAGAAGAAAAAGCAAAATCAGCTACAGAACATAGAGAATGGATATGTGGTAAAGGATGATATAGAAACGGGCTATGGCAACATCATTCCGTTATGGATGTTTGGCATGCTCTATTGATAGATAATCCTTTATTATAGAAAAGATGACCTCGCGTTTTGCGAGGCCATCTTTTCTGTTGCTACTCCCCAGACTTCCACCAATCCAGGAAGAAGAGGTTCTGCTACCAAGGGAACTATTTTACCCAATCCAATACGATCGTCTTATCTTCATCAATCATAAAGTTCATACCAATCTTTTCCACGGTTTTGTCTCTTAGGGCAAAAGCATCAGCATAATGCTTGTTGTTAATTTGGTCAAGAGCCTCTTGTGCCGACTTATTAAATTTCAGTTCTATCACATAGATGGTATCCTTTGTTTCCATCGTAATGTCTGTTCTTCCCCGGAAAGTATGCTGTTCCACCAATATACGGAAATTCGTAAGCAGGGCAAAGATGATATACATTGTCTGCTGATAATGCCCCTCATAATCGGTATTATCGCAATAAGGTACCGTCTCCCAGAACGTTTTCAATAGCTGAAGAGCACCATCCATATTACCCTTATTGATAAGAGCCGACATCTTGGCCACGGTCGTATTGCACATTGCAGACTTTGCCGCCAAATAAAGCGGCAACATACTGCGGTACAAACCTATCCTCACCTCTTTGTTAGGCAGAGCCAAGGTATAGAGTTC
>ENA-UPXB01000854-UPXB01000854.1-human-gut-metagenome-genome-assembly--contig:-NODE-854-length-22072-cov-18.417186_pt1 | contig 22072 bp, 20 predicted proteins | sample MGYA00250055_ERZ773386 | MGnify/ENA primary metagenome ERZ773386 (study PRJEB29103, sample SAMN06111974) | human gut metagenome | biome: human gut; feature: ankylosing spondylitis patient; material... | reverse complement strand
TAGTGTATGCTGAGGAATCAGGAAACCTCAACTACTTTGTGTCAAACGGCTCAAAGGTTGCAACAAGTGATGTTGTCTACTCTGTTGATACAGACGGCTCCATTGCAACCCAGATTACCGGTGCTCAAAATGATGCCTCCGCCATCACTGACGAGGCTGCCGGGAAGATTATCACTGACATAAACAGCTTTTCATCCGGCTACAACAGACGATACTTTTCAAAGGTTTATACCTTCAAAAACGATCTGTCTGCACAGCTGACACAGGTTCTCAGTCAAAATGCACTGACAAGCCTGGCAGATACTATCAGTACTGCTGAGGCTAACAACACCTTCTATACATATAAGCCGACAGCTCCCGGAATAGTCTATTACGGAATAGACGGCTATGAGGATGTCACTACAGACAGCTTCACTCTGGATCAGTACAACAACACTAATTATGAAGAGACTGATTTAACCGACAACAGCACCATCAATCAGCTGGATCCTGTTTATAAGCTGATTACAAGTGAGAACTGGAATATACTCATAAATGTTCCTGACAATGTTGCCAAGAGCCTGAATGACAAGTCAGTCATAAAAATCAGATTCTGCGATGACGACTATACAACCACGGTATCGTTCAGCCTTTTGAAGAAGGATGATGCTTTTTTCCTGAAGCTGAATATGAAAAACTCGCTCATCCGCTATATAAATGAGCGTTTTACCAATATAGAGCTCGTGCTTGGAGCAGACACCGGGCTTAAAATACCTAATTCAGCTATAACCCAAAAGGAATTTTTTACTATTCCAAAGGATTATTTCACTGCAAGCGGCGATTCCAATGATTCATCACTCATGATAAAGGATAAAAGCAGTGGTTCAGTTAATATAGTCAGTCCAACCATATTCAGCCAGAATGATGACTTTTATTTCGTAGATGATGAATATCTTAAGGACGGCGATATCATTGTAAAGCCTGATTCTTCGTCAACCTACAGGGTGGGAACAGATAAGGACAAGCTCACAGGTGTCTACAATATCAACAAAGGATACGCTGTGTTTAAGCAGATAAAGGTACTTGCATCAAACGATGACTACACAATTGTAGAAGCCAAAACGCCATATGGCATTTCGCTTTATGACCATATAGCCCTGGATGGCAAATCCGTGAAGGAAAACCAGACCATAACCAAATAATTTATGGTAATAAATACTATTGAAAATATACAGAAAGGACAGATTTTATGTTAAAAGACAACTTACATCAGGTTCAGCAAAATATAAAGGCTGCATGTGACAGAGCTCACAGAAACTATAGTGATGTCACACTAATTGCAGTCAGCAAAACCAAACCTGTTGAGATGCTCAGTGAGATATACGATGAGGGCATCCGTGAGTTCGGCGAAAATAAGGTACAGGAAATGTGTGAAAAGATGGAGGTTATGCCAAAAGATATTCACTGGCACATGATTGGGCATCTTCAGACCAACAAGGTGAAATATATAGTTGGAAAAACATCACTTATTCACTCTGTAGATTCACTGCATCTGGCAAAGGAGATACAAAAGCAGGCCATAAAGCATGACTGCAGCTGCGACATACTGGTTGAGGTCAATATAGCAGGAGAGACATCTAAGTTTGGCACATCACGAGATGAGGCTATCTCTTTAGTTGAAGAAATTGCTAAACTGGACCATATCCATATAAAAGGACTTATGACTATAGCACCATTTGTAGATGATCCTGAGGATAACAGACAATACTTTAGAGATATTAAGCAATTATCAGTTGACATAGCACAGAAAAACATAGATAATGTCAGTATGAATGTTCTGTCCATGGGTATGACAGGAGATTACACAGTAGCAATAGAAGAGGGCGCAACAATGGTACGTGTCGGTACCGGAATATTTGGAGAGCGCGACTACAGCAAGGCTAACTGATACTTTGCATATGCTATACACAAAATAAAAATAGAAAAGGAATATAGAAATGAGTTTCATAGATAAGATTCTTGACAAAATGAGTTTAAATTCTGAGGACGATGAGGAATTCGATAACGAGGATTATTACCTTGATGATGAGGAAGAAGAAGAGCTTCCAAGAAATCCTTTCCGCAGAAAAAAAGAGGCTGCTGAAGAGGAACCGGCCATAAAAAGCACAAGGCGTGATACAACACCAAAGGAGAAGCCTGTTAAGACTACATCCAAGATTACACCAATATCAAAATCATCCAGAAAGCAGGTATCATCAGACATGGAAGTTTGCGTAATAAAACCAAGTTCAATTGAAGACGAAATAGAAATAACAGACACATTACTTAACGGACGTACAGTCGTCATCAACATGGAGGGACTTAATGTCGATGTGGCACAGCGCATCATAGATTTCACATCAGGCTCAGCATATGCCCTGCACGGTAATCTGCAGAAGATATCCAACTTTATCTTCATCGCCACACCACACGGAGTAGATATCTCAGGAGATATCCAGAGTCTCATGGATTCATTTGATCTCCCGGGTTCATCTTATTAAGCGGAGTCTCTAATCAGCTATGAAGAAAAATAAAACAAAAAAACAGATGTGTACAGCAGGCATCATTGCATTGATTCTTGTAGCAATTGACCAGCTTACAAAGTATCTGGCTGTTATAAATCTAAAGCAATCATCCACGGGTGTATTTGTTCTCATTCCGGGAGTTTTCGAGTTCAGATACCTAGAAAACCAGAGTGCTGCATTTGGTGTTGATATACTTTCAATAATACAAAATATCTTTCATTTTACATATTGGTCTGAGAATCCATTGGCATTTTTGCGTGCCAAAATGATTTTTTTCTCAGTGATTACCATTGCAGTTGTTATACTTTTGTGTGTATGGTATCGCAAAATACCTGTCTCAAAACGTTTTAGACTGCTGAATGTTGTTGTAATACTGTTTGTTGCAGGTGCACTCGGCAATCTGATAGACCGTATTGTAAATAATTATGTGGTTGATTTCTTTTATTTTAGCCTGATTAATTTTCCGATATTCAATGTAGCTGATATATACGTCACTGTAGCGGCATTTATGTTTATCATACTCGGGCTGTTTTACTACAAGGAGGAGGATTTTTCCTTAATCTTCCCTGACAAAAAACATGATGGAAAGCATGAAAATTAGTGCGGTATGCGCTTTTTAAAGTGTGCAATGTAGTTTTAAATAGTTACTAAAATAAAAAAAGAGAAAGCTTCACTATGAATAGAGATACATTTGAAGTCCAGAGTGAACAGGAGGGAGAACGACTGGATAAATACCTAAGCAGCATTTATCCGGATATTTCTCGCTCCTTTTTTCAACGGATACTAAAAGAAAATCAAATATTGGTAAATGATAAGCCCCAAAAGGTAAATTACAGGCTAAAGACTGATGACATAGTAGATGTCACAATTCCTGATGCCGTACAGACACCTATCCTGCCACAGGACATTCCTCTTGACATACTCTACGAGGATGATGACGTACTGGTAGTCAACAAGCCAAAGGGCATGGTTGTACACCCCTCAGCAGGGCATTACAGCGACACTCTTGTAAATGCCATAATGTACCACTGTAAGGACTCTTTAAGTGGCATAAACGGTGAAATACGGCCCGGTATAGTGCATCGCATAGACATGGACACCACCGGCTCCCTTATTGTCTGCAAGAACGATGAAAGCCATATAAAGATATCGGAACAGATAAAGGACCATAGCTGCAACCGTATATACGTGGGCATTGTCTGTGGCAATGTAAAGGATGATGAGGGCACCATAGAGGGCGCCATAGGCAGGAATCCCAATGACCGCAAGAAAATGGCCATCAATGAGAAGAATGGCAAGCCGGCTGTTACACATTATAAGGTGCTTGAACGCTTTGGTGACTACACATATATGCAGTTTAAGCTTGAGACCGGCAGAACACACCAGATACGCGTGCATATGGCAAGTATTAATCATCCCTTGCTTGGAGATATGCTGTATTCGAGCTATTCACCTACCAAAAACCGGTTTAAAGGCCTTGAAGGACAGTGCCTGCATGCTAAAACTATAGGGTTTGTTCATCCAAAAACCGGCGAATACATGGAATTTGATGCACCTTTACCAAAATACTTTGCCAATTTGCTTGAAGTGTTATATAATATAAATAACAAATAAATTGAATTATCACATAGTGATGTATTAATTATTTATATAAGGGGGTCTGAATTATGGGATCAAACGAAATTTACACAATAGGAAGAGAATTTGGAAGCCTCGGAAAACAGGTCGGACAAGATTTAGCTAAAAGACTTGGAATTAAATTTTATGATAAAGAGCTCTTACAGAAGGCAGCTAAGGAATCAGGACTTTGCGAGGAAATATTTGAGTCGCATGACGAAAAGCCTACAAACAGCTTTTTATATTCGCTGGTCATGGACACCTACACAGGTGGCTCTTATTCCACAGCACCGTTTCTTGATATGCCTCTGAATCACAAGGTATTTTTAGCACAGTTTGATGCTATCAAAAAGATTGCGGCAAATGAATCCTGTGTTATTGTAGGCCGCTGTGCAGATTATGCTTTAGCAGACGAGCCGCATTGTCTCAATATCTTCATACGTTCCAACATGGACGACAGAATTAAAAGAATCAGTGAAAGACTCAATGTCCCGGAGAACAAGGCTAAGGACATAATTAAGAAAAAAGATAAAGAGCGCTCAAGCTATTACAATTACTACACCAGTAAAAAATGGGGAGATGCAAGAAGCTATGATTTGTGCCTGAACACAAGCCAGATATCAGTTGAGGACTCAATCGAGCTTATACTTAAATACAGGGAATGCATGAGAAGTCACAATAAATAATTGTATTGTTGTATGGAAAGCTATGGATTTAAAGCCATCGGAACTGATGCAAATAGAGGTTTCGGTGGCTTATTCTTGTATTATTATAAAAGGTATCATCGAAGCATGCATCGATGATACCTTTTGACCCTTTAATCATAATATTGTTGTACGTATCAAAATTGCAGATATTATGCAAAAAATAAGCAGATGTATGTTTTTACTATAGTACCTTAGTACTTTTATAGGGTCATTTATTCGTTAAACTTGTGTTTAGCGAATAAATGTGTACCGCTAAAAAATTAGTACCTCTCCGCTTGCAGTACATTAAAAAGACGGTTGAAAAATCAGCTGTCTTTTATATTTGGAATTTATGATTTTATTATAAAATAGATAACACATCCTCCACAATCTGCTCTGCAGTCAGATGATTCTCCTTCAGTACAGCATCCACATCATACCTGTCAAGAAATTCCTTCTTCAATCCATAATTCATCACTTTCATATTGCTTGCACCATAGAATCGTGCGATTTTTTCACCAAAGCCGCCATCTAAAATACCATCCTCTAAAGTAATAACAGTATTATGATTTTGCTTAAGCTTAGTCAAAAGCGCCTCATCCAATCCGGTGATGTAATACGGATTGATTACAGTTGCATTGATTTTGGCTTCTTCTTTAAGAAGCTTCGCAGCCTCCCTTGCCAGTTCAAAGAAGGTTCCCAGACCGATAATCGCAATCTTTTCTCCTGTCTGAGCCACCTCATATCTGTTGAGTCTGCCAAAATCCTTTGTCACCCTTGAACCATCTGAAATCATCGGTCCGCCTGGCAACTTTATTGCAACCGGATAAGATGTCTGCTCCATACTCCAGTCGAGCATGGCCAGATACTCTTCCTTTGTTGCCGGTGCCAGATATACCAGATTGGGAATATTTGAAAGCATCGGAATATCCTGAAAGCCTAAGTGTGTAACGTCATTCATTCCATATACGGAACCCTGATATATTACCATTGTAATCGGACTGTTATTGATGCAGACATCCTGTGATACCTGGTCAAAGGTTCTCTGTACAAACGAACTGTATACACCATAAAATGGTTTACCACCATTTACTGCGACACCTGATGCCAGTGCCACTGCAGTCTCCTCTGCAATACCTACATCGACAAACTGACTGCCAGCCTCTTTTCTCTTATCTTCTGTAAATCCCATAACAGTCGGCGTACCTGAAGTAATTGCAACAACAGAAGAATCATTTTTCATCTTTTCAAGCAGATATTCACAGGTCACAGAAGAATAATCCTCTTCCACATTGTCAAATAGTGGCTTTCCTGTTTCTATATCGAACGGACCGCTGTAATGCCACTGCTCCTTACATTTTTCTGCTGGTGCATAGCCCTTGCCCTTAAGTGTGTTTATATGCACTACAACCGGTTTAGTGCTGTCCTTGACCTCTTTAAATGCCTTAATAAGAGCTGCAACATCGTTGCCCCTGTCCACATACACATAGTCAAGTCCCATAGCCTTAAACAGATTGCATTCTGTCTGACCGTCAGTCTTTCGAAGCAGAGCAAGATTCTGATAGAGACCTCCATGATTTTCAGCAATCGACATATCGTTGTCATTTACTATAATAATAAAATTGCTTTGAAGCTCAGCAGCAAAATCAAGTCCCTCAAGTGCTTCTCCTCCGCTTAATGAGCCGTCTCCGATGACAGCAATCACATTGCCGTTTTCACCCTTTAAGTCCCTTGCCTTTGCAAGACCTGCAGCCAGACTGACCGACGTTGATGTATGTCCGACTGTAAAAAAATCATGCTCGCTCTCGTTTGGATTTGTATAGCCCGACACATCATCATAGTGCTGTTCAGACAAATACGCTTCCTTACGCCCCGTAAGCATCTTATGAGGGTAACTCTGGTGCGATACATCATAAACAATCTTGTCCTTAGGTGATTCAAATACATAATGTAAAGCGATTGTCGCCTCTACCATTCCAAAATTCGGCCCAAAATGTCCGCCATGCTTACTAGCTCTTACCAAAAGGGCATCTCTTATCTCCTGCGCCAGCACCGGCAGTTCATCTATCTTAATTTTCTTTACATCTTCTGGTCCGTTAATTTTCTCAAGATACATATTATATTTTGTCCTCCTATTTGTCCCAGGTCAATTCACCTGTCTTTATCGCATTCTCGTATTTAGAAATTTTATACTGTAAGCGTTCCATCGTGTTTTCAATCTGTTTTTTCTGCTCATCAAGCTGCTCGTATTGCTCCTTGAGAAGCTGACACCTTGCTTCAAATGTGGCATCTCCCATCTGAAAAAGCCTGATATATTCTATAAGCGCCTCAATCGGAACTCCGGCATTGCGCATACATATAGTGTGCTCCACCCAGCTGATATCTGATTCGGTATAATCGCGTATACCTCCTGCAGTCCGTGCAATCTGTGGAATCAGGCCTATACGTTCATAATACCTGAGTGTATCAGTAGACACACCAAAACGCTCACTCACTTCCTTGATAGTCACTCACATCGCCTCCTTTTTAATTGTTACAATGAAACTATATCACTTGGAGTCCACTCCAAGTCAAGAGCTTTTCACCTGTTTTGTATACATAAAAAAATTATCGTGTTATAATCTAATAAAATTTAAAAAGATTTACACTTGGAGGAAAAATATGAACTATACAGAATGTATCGAAAATGCCAGACCACGTCTTGGAAAATACTGCAAGGCCTGTCCTGAATGCAACGGCCGCGCATGCAAAAACCAGATGCCAGGTCCCGGCTCAAAGGGCATCGGAGACACAGCCATACGCAACTACGACAAATGGAAACAAATCCGTGTAAACATGGATACTATTGCCGAAAATAAGCCTGTAGACACCTCTCTCACTCTTCGGCCGTACTTTTAAATATCCGGTATTTGCAGGTCCTGTAGGTGCGGTACAGCTGCACTACGGAGACTGTCTGGATGATGTAACATACAACGATATCCTTGTGTCAGCCTGTGCAAAGAACGGTATCGCAGCTTTCACAGGCGATGGAACTGACCCAAATGTCATGGTTACAGCCACCAAGGCTATCAAAAATGCAGATGGTGCAGGAATACCTACCGTAAAGCCATGGAACATTGAGACCATTCGTGAGAAAATGGAGCTGGTACATGAATCAGGCGCATTTGCAGTAGCTATGGATATCGATGCGGCCGGTCTTCCATTCCTCAAAAATCTTGATCCGCCAGCCGGAAGCAAAACAGTTTCAGAGCTTTGCGATATCATACAGATGGCCGGAACCCCATTTATTGTAAAGGGGATTATGACCGTAAAGAGTGCGCTTAAAGCAAAAGAAGCAGGCGCAAGCGCTATTATTGTATCAAATCACGGTGGACGTGTGCTGGATCAGTGTCCTGCCACTGCTGAGGTGCTTGAAAGCATCGTAAAGGCTCTTGAAGGCTCAGGCATTAAGATTCTTGTAGATGGTGGCATCAGAAGCGGCACAGACGTCTTTAAAGCCCTTGCACTGGGTGCAGACGGAGTTCTTATCGCAAGACCGTTTGTAACGGCTGTATACGGCGGTAAGGCCGATGGTGTACGTGCATACATAGACAAAATCGGTACAGAGCTTGAAGACACCATGAAGATGTGTGGTGTATCTTCGCTTGATGAAATCACAAGGGACTGTGTGATGACCTTCTAGTTTAAAAACATGCTTCATGACTTTTTGTTTTTATATAAATTCTTCATACAAAAGCACCATAACCGGCATCGTCACTACAGCACAAAGCGTTGTCACTACATTTATTGCGCTGGCATACCTTGAATCATTGCCATACACCTGACACATCTGTGTGACAGTCGATGCCGAAGGCGTAATAACCGCTAAGAAAACAATAAGCATAATCTTTGGCGCATCTGCAGAAAGATATGCCATATGGCTGATTTTAATAAGAATAAGCGATATCAACGGAACCAGAAGCATCCTGAGAAAGGTAACAAAATACACCCTTCTGTTGGCAAAAACCTTCTTCAAATCCATCCCTGCAAAAAGCATGCCCGTCACAATCATGCTTGCAGGTCCAATCATACTGCCGACAGAACCGATTGTGTCATTGATAAGCTGCGGCAGATGAATCCTTGTAAAGAAAAGCACCACACCTATTACTATGGAAATCATATTGATATTAAGGACAATCTTTCGCCAGTCATAGGAGCTTTCACGGCTTATAATCTTTTTGCAGTGAGTCCACAAAAATACCAGCTGCACACTCATGAAAGCACAGCCGTAAAGCACCCACTCCTGCCCCAGTATAAATGTCACAATCGGAACAATCAGATTGCCTGAATTTGAATAATAAACTGATGCGACCTCCACCTCATTCATATGGAAAAGCCTGCCCATAGCAGAAATGATAAACAGCAAAACTAACTGCAAAATCACCGATGCTGCAAATGCAATCAAAAGACCTCTCACTGTTTTTGAAGTGTAATCCACCTGAAAGGCATTGATAATAACACACGGTATAATCAGATACAGCACAATCTTTGATAAAACCTTGCTGTCCTCATCCTTCACAATACCTGCTTTCACGATAATAAAACCCATTAAAATCATGATAAAAAGCTCTATTATCTGTTCCATTAAAAGTATACTGATATGCATAAAAATCATCTCCTGCTTTAAATATTTATGTCTTAAAAGTCATGGCAATGCAAGTATCATGTTTAAAAATGATACTCATGCTGCCATATTAATTTCATTTATTATTTATAAATATTCAGTTACTTTTATTTTATAATCTCGTAGTCCACTTTGAACAATCCCACACATCCGTCGCAAGCCCATCATAGAAATCCGGCTCGTGGCATACCATCAGTATGCTGCCCTTATATTCCTTTAAGGCACGCTTCAGCTCATCCTTAGCATCCACATCCAGATGGTTGGTAGGCTCATCCAGAAGCAGAATATTTGTCTCTCTGTTTATCAGCTTGCACAGGCGTACCTTTGCCTGTTCACCACCGCTTAACACACGCACCTGACTTTCAATATGCTTTGTGGTCAGGCCACACTTGGCAAGCGCGCTTCGCACCTCGTACTGCGAAAATGCAGGAAACTCGTTCCATATCTCCTCAATACATGTGGTTGTAACCGACTGATCCATCTCCTGCTCAAAGTACCCTATCTCCAGATAATCTCCAAGTGTAACACTTCCTGAAAGCGGCTTTATCAGCCCAAGAATACTCTTAAGCAATGTCGTCTTTCCGATGCCGTTTGCACCGGTAAGAACAATCTTTTGTCCTCTTTCCATCTCAAGGTCGAGAGCAGATGAAAGCGGATCATCATAGCCAATGACCAGTCCATTTGTCTGGAAAATATATCGCCCCGGAGTACGCGCTGTCTTAAAGTTAAACTCCGGTTTTGGCTTTTCAGCGGCAAGCTCAATAACATCCATCTTGTCAAGCTTCTTCTGACGTGACATCGCCATATTCCTTGTAGCGACACGCGCCTTATTTCTCGCTACAAAATCCTTCAGCTCTTTAATCTCCTGCTGCTGTTTGTTGTACGCAGCCTCAAGCTGGGCTTTCTTCATCTCATAGACTTCCATAAACTTGTCATAATCCCCGACATACCTGTCGAGCTTCTTATTATCCATGTGATAGATGAGATTTACCACGCTGTTTAGAAACGGTATGTCGTGAGAAATAAGAATAAACGCATTCTCATAATCGTTCAGATATCGCTTAAGCCACTCAATATGCTCTACGTCCAGATAGTTTGTAGGCTCATCCAAAAGCAGGATATCCGGCTTCTCCAAGAGGAGCTTTCCCATCAGCACTTTGGTTCTCTGACCACCGCTTAAATCGGTAACATCCTTATCAAGCCCCAGGTCTAAAAGTCCAAGAGCCCTTGCAACCTCCTCAACCTTTGCATCGATCATATAGAAATCATGCATGGTAAGCATGTCCTGAATCGTGCCGGCTTCCTCCATCAGCTTATTCATCTCGTCCTCGTCCACATCGCCAAGACGCGCATATATGTCGTTCATCTCATTTTCCATATCATAAAGGAAATCAAATGCAGAGGAAAGAACGGAGCCGATAGTCATACCCTTTTCAAGCGCTGTGTGCTGGTCGAGATAACCCACACGCACCTTCTTTGCCCACTCTATTTTGCCCTCATCAGGCATAAGTCTGCCTGTGATAATATTCATAAAAGTCGATTTTCCCTCACCGTTTGCACCGACAAGCCCTATGTGCTCGCCCTCCAACAGTCTGAAAGAAACATCCTCAAAAATAGCACGGTCGCCAAAACCATGGCTTAGGTGCTCTACGTTTAAAATACTCATGTATACCTCTCTTCAAGATTATATTTTCCCAATATGGCACTTTCTTCAAGATTTAGTCAGCAAGCTCATATTGTTTTGCCAGTCTGTTAAGCTCATCATGAACCTCTTTCACCAGATTCTCCGGGCCTATTATCTTAAAATTATCCCCCATTGCCATAATCCAATGAATAAAAAGCTTGTTATCAGCTACCTTCACAAAAACACGCGAATGAGCTTCATCCTTATTTAAGATTGTCACATCGGTTCCAAACCTGTCAATCAGGACACCTATAGCGCTGTTTTTGCACAGTATCTCAGCCTTAATCTCTTCTCCATTGTACATACCAAACTTCGATTTGCCATAAGAAGCAATATCGAGTTTTTTAAGCTTCTCCCTGCCCTCACGGACTTTATTTTCAATCAGGATATTCTTCATCTTGTCTACACGGTAATGACGAATATCATTTACCTGTGTATCATGGTCATATCCAATCAGATAATAATTGCCATCATTCCACAGTAATCCCCATGGACTGACATGATATCTTGCGCCGTCATGCTTCACCTCAAGCTCTTTTTTCGTATTCCACCGGCAATATTGAAAAGAAAGGCTTGAATTATTTGCAATTGCATTGTGTATGGCATCGACATTTTTCATGATGTCGCTGTTCATGGTTTTCACTCTTCCGGCAACATATACCTGACGCTGCAGAGTGGCAGCCTCCTGTCTGCTTGTAAGACTCTCCAGCTTCTTAATAAGCTCATTGGATTTCTCCTCAGTGATGAACTTGGCAGCCGCGACAGAATCCACCAAAAGCTTAAGCTCCGCCAGTTCAAACGCCCTGCCTATCACCTTATAATGGACAGTCCTGCCATACTGCGTCTTTTGGGTTTTGATACCAAAATCATTCAGCTGTGCTATATCATCATACAGACTTTTTCTCGCGGCCGTGACATCGTATGCATGCAGCTTATTTAAAATCTCATCAAGCGTAATATCATGATTGGCATCAGTATTATTCAAAAGAATTTTGGCCAGATACAAAAGCTTTAGCTTTTGATGGCTCCTAGGTTCCTTAGATTGCTTCCCGGCAGTCAGCTCATTGTTTTCCGTTTCACTCATATACACTTATCTCCCCATCAATTTGTATTGTAACTATTCAGAATCACACCACACACATTTACAAAACCGTACGATACTCGTCACTTGATTATTGCAGCAAGTTTTTCGCCACACATCACACCGAGTATACATCCTAAACAGCTCAACAACACATATCCGCACCCAAGCAGGCAGTGATTATGTTCAAACAGATTATAGGATTCCAGCGAAAATGTAGAAAACGTGGTAAAGCCACCGCATACACCGGTCTTCCAAAACAAAACCATATTCTTGGATACTCCATCCCTTGCACTTGTGATTCCGACAATAAATCCAATCAGAATTGCACCGATTACATTGGTGATTAAAGTCAAAAAAGGAAACTCAGTTTTTAAAGGTATAAGGCTGATGGCATATCTGGCCATTGCACCTACGGCGCCACCCAGTGCTACAAATAAAAAATTCATGGTGGTTATCTCCTATATGTAAAATACGCGATTCTCTTTTCTCGGAATCACGTCAGGATAATCTCCATCGACATATCCAAGAGCACAATGTCCGATTCCCTCATACTCATCCTCAATACCGAGTGATTTGAGAAGCTCCTTGCCCCAGTCAGACTCAAACTCTTCCTTCGCGCGGTGAATCCAGCAGCTTCCAATACCAAGATCATGAGCCGCAAGCATTAGATTACCCATCACAAGACTGCCATCATAGACATGTGTAGGCCAGTCCTTCTTTCCAAGAACGATAAGAATAACCGGCGCACCATAAAATGGATCAGTATTACTTCCCATTATGTCGGCATTTCTCTTAGCGATTTCATCCCTTATTTCCTTGTTTGTCACCTGAATAATAATGGTATTCTGTGCACCCCTGCCGTTTGCCGCAAAGGTTCCGGCCTCAATTATCCGGTCAAGGATGTCCTGCGGAATCATGTCCGGTTTGAATTTGCGAATACTTCTTCTGGTTTTCATTTCTTCTAATACTTTGCTCATGATTTGGTCCTCCCATTAATTCAAAAATTTATAATCTCTCTAGCATCATAAAAAGCCGAACCGTCAGCGCCTATTGCAGCCTTTTGATTAATTTCAGTAGATATAATGCATAATACATATTTGTTCCCCCGTTTTAAGTATTATGCAGTAATTAAGCATAATTTGCAAGTATGCATAAATACTGCATATGTTATTATTAAGCATCTATATTGTATAATTGTCAAATCAGATTTTTTATCTCATTAAACACTTTTAAGTATCCGTTTGAAATAGTATTTACAACAATTCCTTTAACTTCAACATCTCATCCTCAGACAATGTAACACCCTTTCCCATTTTCTCGTGTTCCGGTGCCCAGTCTCTGATATCATATTTAGGTTCTCCGCCATTCCATGAAATTCTGTTGAGTTCCTTTGTCCATCCTTTGGCACTCTCTGAGAGGGTGCCGATATGTTCTACTATTTCATATTTAAAATCTGCCATTCCTATAAATCCTTTCTGTTAGAATTGATAATATTATATTTGTTAATCATTAGTTGTTAGATGATATTTCCACTCAGAGAGTGGAAAATCTTTTATTTCGCAATCTCATATAATAATAAAAATATACTGCTCCCAGATTGTCGACGCAGTGTGTCGATAATCTAAAAACTGTGAAAAGCTGCTTCGCATTCTTATATATTACTTTAATAAATCAAAATCGTCTAGTTTGATTTTTGATAAAACAAAACACTGACATAATATTGCTTGTTGTCTTGATTTTATATACAGTCACGTAAATTATTCAGTTACTAAAATAGTGAAATTTATTGAAAATAATAATCTATATTACTCAACTATTTACTAAATACTTGTTTAACGTAATCTACAACAGTAGAAATTATTCTATATTACTTAACGAGATTATTGACGACCGACTCAGAGGAATCTACAACAGTAGAAATTATTCTATATTACTTAACCAGTTGTATCATCAAGACCCTTTGTGTTATCTACAACAGTAGAAATTATTCTATATTACTTAACCTTATAGGAAACTATAAGAAGTAGAGGAATCTACAACAGTAGAAATTATTCTATATTACTTAACGCTGACCATATCGGCAAGACGGTGGAATCTACAACAGTAGAAATTATTCTATATTACTTAACTCGTAATGCTCGACAATGATATAAATGATCTACAACAGTAGAAATTATTCTATATTACTTAACGACATACCACTTGCACATTTTGCAGAATCTACAACAGTAGAAATTATTCTATATTACTTAACCTCACAAAAAAAGGGTGAGCCAATCGATCTACAACAGTAGAAATTATTCTATATTACTCAACTCCAAATTTGTGTATTTGCACAATTTTTTGGGGCTAAGCAACTTTATTTTTATTATTTTATATAACATTTGCACAATATATGTTAAGTAATATAGATTATTATAAAATTAAGGTCCAGGTTTGCATTACGTTATGATGAAAAAATCATTTTCTTCATTTTTGGCATAACCATATCTTAGAACTTCACAGCTTGATGACATTTTGAAAATATATACACCATCTGATTGTGAAAATCGTTTTTCAAATGTGTTCGTCAAATCGTTAACTATATTATCAACAATTCTTTTACTGTTGTCAATCTCAAATACCGGGACCTCTCCCGCCCTATCCTTCATAAAAAATCTATAGTATTTCTGAATATACATCTATCGCCATTAGTGTTTTTTCGTGTTGAATATGTCCCATTGTCTATTTTTTCATGTGCCTTGGTTCCATCAAGCTGAGCTTTTGACTGATACATAATTGTGTCCTCGCTTCCATATAATTTATGGAAATATATGGAAGCCGCACAAAAAATGAAATCATTTAAATTTGAAATAATTATCAAATCATCCATTATAAATACCTTTTATTTTGAATAAAGTCAAACCAGTCCTTATTGGAAATTTTAAGTTTATCTCTTGAAAACTTACCGTCTTCTTTCCAATTCTCTGTAATTTGTTTGATTTCATACAAGCCTTTTAGAGCTATACAATATGCACCATTAGCATCTGCGTCTTTAGGTAACGCATCTCCTGCTTTAGCTGAATCATAAAATATATTATTTTCATTAAGCACCGGAGATATCAAACGGTCATAATCCCTGTCTTCTAATTCACTTAAACTGTTTCTCATTTGTACAGTCAATCTAAAAATCTCAAATATGTGTTGTACGATTTCATAATCAATAATATCCTGCCTCAGATCATGACCATCTCTCCAATTTATATCTGTCATTTCGAGGGTTTTTTCCATATCTTTTGTTATATCAATTGTATCCGATTCATTTGAGAACCTGCCATTGACAAATCTTCTTTTTATCCTAACTCCGTACGTATATACACTCCAGCTTGACTTTGACATAACAGTATTTTGCGTAATAAAGTTATTATAATCAAATGTAAAACAAAACAGATTTTTTTCTGAATCATATCTGATACTGTCAAATTTTTTTATAAATTCTCTCTTCGCATCAACTGTTAAATCTTTAAATTTGAATATATTTACAAATCCGGTTGTAGGATCTATTTTTGATGTATAGGCAGCAGGTACGTAAAATATACAGCCACACTGATGACCGACATTTTTAAGTTTTTCAGGAATATATGTAAGCTGATATCCCTTTAGAAGCCCACCGTTTTCAGTTATGGATATATCTTTAAATACCAGATAGTTAAGTTTGTTGATAAGCATTGTCTCAAACTTCTGGTAAACCTGTCGCTCAACCTTGAAACGACCTTTTTTAAATCCGTAGCTTAAATCCTCCATTGCAATTATGGCATTATATTTAATAACCATCTTTGAAATTTCATGAATTACAAGAGATAAATAGCCTTCTTTAATTTCTTTTATTTTGCCGATTTCTTTCCATTCTTTTCGTGCGATTTGTCGCGCCCCCTCCTGCTGCTTGAGCTTAATCTGATAATCATATCCATTAACAATGTTAAACGATTTTTGTTCAACAATATTTCCACAAGTATCAATTACTGAAACATATATCAGGTTTCTTTCACCACGATCAATGCCTATTACATGCAAATCCTTTTCTTTAGCAATATATTGTAATATTCTGTCATTAATAAAGCTTGTCTTATTGGCTTTAAAATTGATTGTAATAGGCATATGAAGAAAATATTTATCATATGTATATCTATAATCTTTTACTATGTTTGTAGCAGCCTCATGATGACCTACTACATTCTTAAGCTTAGCTGCTTCATCCGAAAGTTCTTTATCACTTTTATCATTGAAATATTTATAAAGCTCCTGATATATATTTTCCGGTATGGTTTTTCTGACTATCCGGATATTTCCAAATTGATCTTTTTCCTCTGCTTCATATGTTCTATTAACAAGAATAGAGCCTTTTTTATGAATTATAGGATTCTTTATGCTTGATTTTCTAAAGAAGATTTCCGCTTCACCGTTTAATTTCAGTACAATATCCTTTAAATTCTCTTCACTAAACAAATTCTTCAAATACATAGTATGAAGATTATCATTTCCGGTGCTTTTCTTTGAAAAATCCTTGTTATATATTTGGAATAAATATAACTGTCCTTTTTCCTGCAACAAATCAATATCTTTTTCGCTGATATATGTCCAGTCGATTTTATAACCTTGTAATTCGACTTCTCTGTAAAATCCGCTGATATCTTCATATGTGGAGGTGTCAGAAAAATCAAAGCCAAAATTCTTCCATTCAGGATGTATTGCTATACAGTTCTTAAAATAATCAATCAAATCGTGACAAAACGTTATATCAAAATCCTTAGAGGATTTAAGATGCTTGTTTTGTTTATAGCCCTCCAATATATAGGCAGACGGCTTATATGTTTCCACTCCGGTTTTCGAAGATAGAAATACCTTGGGGATCATTTTATTTGGTCCTGGCAGAAGATTATAAATCATCTTCTTATAATCCCCTTTATTTTCTGATGTATTACCTTCAATTATCTTTTTGTCAGGCTTATTTTTTGCATTAAATATTCCTAAATAGTACAAATTATCATGCATGAGAATAATTGCATTATTACTATATTCTTTACTTTTACTCCATCCATCCGCTAGTGTAGGAATACCAAAATTCAATTTAATTTTTTTTGTACTATATGGCTTCTGCGTTACATAATTACGCACAAGATTATACAATGAAATTACCGGATATATTTCGTCATATATCTCTTCTAACTCCGCATAAAAATTATTATCTTTATCTACCAGCTCCTCTGTCATGAAAACCGAACACCAATGAAAAGCATTCATTATTACATCGAGAACATTTTTTAATTCAGATGCTTTCAATTCACTTTCCACCAGATGAATTTCAGGATTATACTTAAGCTCCTGTGCTTCAAAATTATTCAAAATATGTGATATTTCATGTATATATGTCTCTGCTTTAATATTATCATCCGGACATAATTTATAATTGCTAACAAGCTCATTAATTTCAGTAATGCTTTTTTGCAGATCATTCTTTACCGCTTTTTTTACCTTGTCAGCTTTAGATTTACCATTTCCGGGTAATATATTGTTGTAATGAATTTCTAATGCAGTATTTATTGTTTCCCAATCTCTATATGTCTTTTGTGAAACTGATTCATAGAATTTACTAACAATATAAATCTTATCAAGATTGTAGCCGTTATAGTTGTCTCCAATCTTACGCAATCTTTCAACGATATGTTTTGAACTAATATTGTCCAAAAATCCATTCACTGATTGATAAACCTCTTCATCTGATTCAAATTTATACGGCACCTCATAAGAAGTATCTGCTATGCACAGTATCTGTTTATGAAGCTTTCTCAGCTTATAGAGATTTTTGTTTTCTTTATTTTTCTGGCAATATAAATTCATAAATGAATTTACTTTACCGCATATATCATTATAAAAAGATATCCCTTCCTGTGTAATAAATTCCCCATATTTTTCATAAGAATAAATTTCCTCCAGAGACATTTCCTTTAATGAATCCTTCATATCTCCGGATATTTTATTTATATCATCATTTGAAAGATTTTTTACAATTCTCCTATACACCAATGCATTACTAAAAAATATCTCTGCATTATCATTAACTATTCTATGACAAGAAGATGAAGATATATCATCAGCCGAAAAACAATTAGCCCTGTTTTTAAAATAGTCCTTGAATGACGTTGCAAATCTGGAAAATAATTTAATTACCTGTGTTTTTTCTTCCTTTTCTGATGCAGAATAATTATTGTTATGAATGACAAATTCAGGAAGAATATCTGAGATTAATTTTGCACTGAACATATTTTTAAATCTGTCATCATCTGCAAATTTTTTATAGATTGCCTTACGTTTTTCAGCCTGTTCTTTTATAAGAGTGTCTTTATTATCTCCATTTTTTAACTGAATTTCCATTTTCTCAAATAAAGAAGTCCAGTCAATATCATCAATTGACGATAAAGTTTCTGAAATGAAACCTCTGTAATAATCATCCATGATATCTTTAAGTATCTGACGATTTTCTCCTCTTAGCTCATCTTCTTTAATTATTCCGTTTTTAACAATAAATTGCTGTGTTGTTTCTGTTGGAATGAGAGCATTCCTAAGAGTCTTCTGCAAAGAAGAAATTCCGATAAAATTCTGAAAGTTATTTGTTTCGTTATTCATATTTCTCTCCTTTTTTATAAAGATATGTAATGTGTAACTAGCGTCCTTGTAAAAAAATAACGTTTTTTAACGTTACTTCTTTAATACCTGATATCTTTAATCTACCAACTGAAATAAGTAGAAATTACTTGTAATTCAAATATACTATTTTCCTATGGCGATGTCAAATATTTTGCTTAAAGAAGTAACAATAGGTCTTTTTTTGCTTATTTCTTATGATGGCTCTAGCTTATCACATTACGAGTCCCAAAGTCTGCCCTCGTAGTTCGAATTTTTGTTCGAAGGTTACTGTTCAGTCCCTAGCCAGAAGCCCTCTCTCGTAACCATATTTTATTTATAAAAACATCTGTAATCCTTAAACAAAAAATCGCTCAACCTCACGGTCTGAGCGATTTTTCTATTCGGGAATTGGTTTAGTTCCCCATCTTTATATAAGCTCTACTCAAGCTTGAATTTGCCGACTTCCGTTGCCAGATCCTCTGCGATGCCATTGTTGTCGGAAGCCTCGCTTTGGATATCATTGACGTTACCGGTAAGCTGTACTGAAGACTCGGAAACTCCCGCAATGCCCTTGGCACTCTCTTCCACAGCAATGTTGACCGCAGAGATGGATTCACGGATGCCATCCATCGTGCTGCGAAGTTCTTCCGCAGTCTGCGCGAACTGCTCCATCATTGCACGCATTGCATTCGCATCGGTCGCATAATTTTCACTCGTTGCAACAAGACCTCCGAAGCCTTCCTCTGTGGAATTGCGGACAAATTCGATCATCTGCTGCGATCCCTCTGCCAGTTCATCCACTGCCTGAATGACCTCTGCACTCACATGGCGGATTTTTGCTGCGGCATCCGCAGAATTACCTGCCAGCTTTCCGATCTCATCCGCAACCACCGCAAAGCCGCGTCCTGCTTCCCCTGCGCGTGCCGCTTCAATACTTGCATTCAGCGCAAGAAGATTGGTCTGTTCCGTAATCTCGATAATGTTGGAAGTCAGAATCTCGATCTGTTCCACCGATTTGGACTTTGCAATCTTCTCATTTAAAGAAGCCGCCATCTTCTCGGTCTCAATGTTTGCTTTCTTCTCTCCCTCCGCTGCTGCATCATTCGCCCCGGAAGCACGGCTCTCCATCTCCTGAGAAGAGACTTTTCCGGCATCCGCATTGCCTGCAATACGCTCTACCGATGAATAGATTTCGTCAATTGCCTCCGTGATCTGATTGAGTGAAGAAGTCGTTTCCTCCATCGCCGCACTCATCTCCTGCATCGTTGCCGACACATCGGTAATGCTTTCATCCGCAGAGCTCAGATGATCCACCATTTTGCGGGAAGAAGACATAAGCCGCATGGATCCGGACGAAATACCGATCATAATCTTGCGGATATACGCTAACAACTCATTCACATTGCCCGCAATCAGTTCCAGCTCATCCCCGCTTCTGACATCCAGTTTCTGTGTCAGGTCACCCTCATTATGTACCAGATCATAAATCTTCGCATTTACCTGCATCAGTCCCTTTGTAATCCTGCTAACGATAATCGTCAGAATCAGGATTGCCAGAATCAGACAGATGCCTCCGATCTGTAACGTCTGGACAACTGCCTTCTGTAATTCTGCTGCAATCGATGACGCATCATAATCGCATCCAAGTACTGCAACAACCTTGCCTGCATTGTCCTCAATAGGCTTGTATACCGTAATCAGATCTCCGTCTTCTGTATGGTCGATGTAATCCTGAATGTATTCCTTTCCACCGAACACCGGCTCCAGTTCCGCGTATGAATCCGCAAATTCATCACCGACTTTTGCCGCATCCTCGTCCGAATCCACACCATAATACACTTTCTTTCCGTCCGTATACAATGTGTATAAAAAAGCAATTCCGCATGCTTTTTGCTTTTTTCTTAGATCTCCCTGCAGATTCTGATAGACCTGCGTACCTTCCGATCCTACCGTCACTTTGTATACCAGATTGGCATCCAACGAATCCGCAACGATCGTTGCCGCCATGTCTGCTTCCTCAACGCCCATCCTCACCATGCTTTTCTCAAAACGCGTGTAGGAATTGTATCCCATCAAACCACAGACGAGTACAACGATTATGATTGACGGAATCAGGATCTTCGCGCGGATTGTGAGTCTCCTTGTACGAATTTTGCCTTTGTTCATTTCAACGCTTCTCCTTATGTCTACATTGTATGGCACAAGTATAACACATTATCGAACTGTGGGCAACGGGCATGTTCGTCAATTATTATCGAATAGGAATCGTGACGGAATCCTTTGCCTTTTTCCATACGATCACTGAATGGTAACTGTTCGAAGCTTTGTTTTTTCACAGATTTGTAGTATAATACCTACCATGAAATTACAAAAATTATACAGCAAGGTCCGTCAGGCCCTTGACGACTACAATATGATAACTGAAAATGACAAAATCGCCATCGGTGTCTCAGGCGGAAAGGATTCTCTCACTCTGCTTTATGCGCTTTCCGGCATCAGAAGCTTCTATCCTGTGCCTTTTGAGCTAGTAGCGATAGCGGTTGACCTGGGATATGAGGATTTTGATTTGTCTCCGGTGAAGGCGCTGTGCGATGAGCTCTCTGTGGAGTTTTATGTGGTGAAAACTGATATTGGAAGAATATCTCTTGAGAAATCTAAGAATCAGGCTAGTCCCTGCTCATGGTGTGCAAAGCTTAGAAAGGGAGCTTTGAATGATTTTGCGCTGTCTGTCGGCTGCAATAAAATCGCATATGCACACCATATGGATGATATTATAGAGACTATGTTTCTTTCCCTGCTATATGAGGGACAGTTTTATTCTTTCGCGCCTGTTACACAGCTGGACGGCAGTGGGCTTGCCATCATCCGTCCGCTTATGTATGTCGGCGAGTCTGATGTGAAGGGCTTTAAGAATAAATACAATCTGCCGGTGTGCAAGAATCCATGCCCTTACGACGGCCACACTAGACGGGAATATGTAAAGCAGCTTGTCAGACAGCTCAATATGGAAAATCCGGGTGTCAAGAAGAGGCTTTTTTCTGCTATTCAAAACGGCAATATCGATGATTGGGTGAAATGCACTAAGCCTTCCGATGCTTCATAGAGCGCTTTTTCTCATACATCCTAGAATCA
>ENA-UPXB01000839-UPXB01000839.1-human-gut-metagenome-genome-assembly--contig:-NODE-839-length-22413-cov-7.433292_pt1 | contig 22413 bp, 20 predicted proteins | sample MGYA00250055_ERZ773386 | MGnify/ENA primary metagenome ERZ773386 (study PRJEB29103, sample SAMN06111974) | human gut metagenome | biome: human gut; feature: ankylosing spondylitis patient; material... | reverse complement strand
GGGAGGGGGGATTCGAAACACCCCTCCCTGCCTCTGGCCCGCGCGGAGCGCAAGCCACTTGACCAAAAGAAAAAACCTGCCCCGCGCTGCCAGCGCGAGATTCCACACAAAAGAGGAAGGATAACCATGCAGAATATCGACCTGATTTGCGTCGGCAAGCTCAATGCGAAATACTTCGCTGAGGGCGTGGCCGAATACCAGAAGCGTCTGGCGGCGTTTGCGTCCTTCCGCATTATCGAGCTTCCGGAAGAAAAAATCGAAGAGAAGAACGCCTCCGACGCTGTGGTGAAAAAGGCGCTGGATAAAGAGGGCAAAGCCATCCTCGGCAGCGTCCGCAAGGGCGCAGCGATCGTCGCCATGTGCATTGAAGGAAAACAAATTTCCTCCGATGAGCTGGCCCAGTTCCTTGCCGACCGCGCAAACAGCGGTGCGGGAGATGTGGCCTTCGTCATCGGCTCGTCTCACGGCCTCTCGGATGAGGTCAAGCGCGCGGCGGCGCTCAAGTTCAGCATGGGCCGCATCACGATGCCCCACCAGCTGGCCCGCCTTGTTCTCACCGAACAAATCTACCGTGCCTGCACCATCAATGCCGGAATGAAATATCATAAGTGAACCTCAAAGCCCTCGCAGAAGCGGGGGCTTTTGTCGTCTGCGGAAAATTTCGTCAGACGCTTTATTTTTTACCATTTTTCTATATGATAAATCCGATTGTGTTGTTCCGGATGCGGGGCAAGGCTTTACAATCCCCGCAAAACATGATAAAGTAAAGATACTGTGCTTTTAACAGGAAAAGCACGCCCGGCTGCGGGGAAAGCAACCGGGACAAATACACAACACGACACGGCAAACCAGCCGCGGACGGAAAGGATGTACTTACAATGGAACAGAGCGAAAAGACCCTTGATATGATCGTCAATCTCTGCAAGAACCGTGGTTATGTGTTCCCCGGTTCCGAGATCTACGGCGGTCTGGCCAATAGCTGGGACTACGGCCCTCTGGGTGTCGAGTTCAAGAACAACGTCAAGAAAGCATGGCTGAAAAAGTTCGTGCAGGAGAGCCCCTACAATGTGGGCCTCGATGCCGCCATCATCATGAATCCTCAGACCTGGATCACCACCGGCCACGTTGCCGGTTTCTCGGACCCGCTGCTGGACTGCCGTGCCTGCAAGGCCCGCCACCGTGCTGACAAGCTTATTGGCGACGAGCACCCCGAGGTCAACGTCGATGCCATGAGCTTTGACGAGATGGACGCTTTCATCGCTGAACACGAGGATATTGTCTGCCCCGTCTGCGGCAAGCACGACTTCACCCCCATCCGTAAGTTCAATCTGATGTTCAAGACCGCCATCGGCGTCACCGAGGACAGCTCTTCCACCTGCTACCTCCGTCCCGAGACGGCACAGGGCATCTTCGTCAACTTTGCCAACATCCAGCGCACCACCCGCCGCAAGCTGCCCTTCGGCGTCTGCCAGGTGGGCAAGGCATTCCGAAACGAGATCACCCCGGGCAACTTCACCTTCCGTACCCGTGAGTTCGAGCAGATGGAGTGCGAGTTCTTCTGCAAGCCCGGCACCGACCTCGAGTGGTTCTCCTACTGGAAGGACTATTGCGAGAACTGGCTGCTGAGCCTCGGCATCAAGAAGGAGCACCTGCGCCTGCGTGACCACGAGCCTGCAGAGCTGGCCTTCTACAGCCGTGCTACCACCGACATCGAGTATGCCTTCCCGTTCACCGACTGGGGCGAGCTGTGGGGCATTGCAGACCGCACCAACTACGACCTGAGCCGTCATCAGGAAGCCTCCGGCAAGAGCCTCGAGTACTTCGACAGCGAGACCAACGAGCACTACATCCCCTATGTCATCGAGCCGTCTCTGGGCTGTGACCGTGTGGCTCTGGCCTTCCTGTGCGAGGCTTATGATGAGGAGCACCTGACCGACAGCAAGGGCAAGGAGGACATCCGCACCGTCCTGCATCTGCACCCGGCTCTGGCTCCCTATAAGTGCGCTGTCCTGCCCCTGAGCAAGAAGCTGGGTGACAAGGCAATGGAGATCCGCAATGAGCTGAGCAAGTACTTCATGGTGGACTACGACGATACCGGTTCTATCGGCAAGCGCTACCGCCGTGAGGACGAGATCGGTACTCCGTACTGCATCACCGTGGACTTCGACACCGTGGGCGACGAGGCCAAGGGCATCGTGGCCGACAACTGCGTCACCGTCCGCGACCGCGACACCATGGAGCAGGTTCGTATGCCTATCTCCGAGCTGAAGAGCTACATCGAGAGCAAGATCGAGTTCTGATAAAAACTCACTTTTGTGAGTGAGAAAAACAGCCCCGCCGTTGCATTTTCGGCGGGGCTGTGGTATAATACAAATAAAGAAAGTGCTGTCTGGCAAACGGTCAGCACCTTTCCGGCAAGTCAATTACAACAAAGAATGACCGCACGAGTTTGGTAGGCACGGCGGTCATTTTTTGTTGTTGAAGATTTTCCAGGCGACATCGAAAACGCCGAAGCTCACGGTTGCAAGCAGCGTGAGCAGAGCTAAGGTTTCCAAAAGCGTCATAGAGCATCACCCCTTTCGCTGTGGAGCGTCGGGGGGCGCAACAAAAATGTTCGCCTTCCCGACGCAGGGCCGGAAAGGTGCAGACCGCCTGTCGTATGTAGACAGCACTCTCGAATGATAGTATAACAGACGTTTCCCGTTTTTTCAACCGGAAGAGGCGTCTGTTTTGTTTTTATCGGGTGGACAATTCGCCCGGGAACGGTTATACTGTCAGATAGAAAATGCACCGCCGTGTTCTGCACGGCAGAAAGGATATTCCGTGGAAAACTTTGACATTCTTCTGAAAAAATATGCCGACTTCATCGTCCGCGTGGGCGTCAACCCCCAGCCGGGTCAGACCCTTGTCATCAACTGCTGCCTCGAGGCCGCCCCGCTGGCCCGCCTGTGCGTGCGCAGTGCCTATGAGGCCGGCGCCCGTGATGTGCTGGTGAATTGGAGCGACAACGACGTTTCCCGCAGCCGGATGGAACTGGGCAGCGAGGAAGCCCTGAGCGATTTCAAGTCCTGGCAGCTGCGCCGCTATCTCGACTACGCCGAGAGTGAGGGCGGGGTCTGCGTGCTGCATATCCTCGCCGATGACCCGGAAGTCTACGCCGGTCTGGACGGCGCGAAAATCAGCCGGGTGAACGCTGCGCAGCGCAAGTTCATGGCTCCGTGGCGGGAGTATACCATGAACGATCGCGTCCAGTGGTCCATCGCAGCCATGCCCAGCGCCCCGTGGGCGAAGAAGATGTTCCCGGAGCTGGACGAGGCTGCGGCCATCGAGAAGCTCTGGCAGCTCATTTTCGATGTCTGTCGCGTGACGGGCGGCGACCCCGTCAACGAGTGGAAGGCCCACCTCGACCGTCTGACCGGCCTGAAGGACAAGATGAACGCCCTCGACCTCGAGAGCGTCCATTTCGAGAGCAGCAACGGCACGGATCTGACCGTCGGCATCGCCGACAAGGCCACCTGGGAGAGTGCCGCCAGCGTCAGTGAAAAGGGCGTGGTCTTCCTGCCCAACATCCCCACCGAAGAGGTCTTCACCGCACCCCACAAGGACAAGGTGAACGGCATCGTCTACGGCACGAAACCCTACGTCTTCAACGGCCAGCTCATCAAGGGCTTCCATGTCACCTTCAAGGATGGCCGCGTCGTGGAGCACGGTGCAGACGAGGGCGCGGAGCTTCTGGGTCGGCTGCTGGACACCGACGAGGGCGCACGGAGCATCGGCGAAGTGGCGCTGGTGCCGGCGTCCAGCCCCATCAACCGCAGCGGGGCGCTGTTCTACAGCACCCTCTTCGACGAGAACGCCGCCTGCCACATCGCCTTTGGTGCCAGCTATCCCGGCACCACCGAGAACGGCACCCGCCTGAGCAAGGACGAGCTGCTGGCCCGGGGCATGAACCAGTCCGCCATCCACGAGGACGTCATGGTGGGTGCCGAGGACAGCCATATTACCGGCAAGTGCCGCGACGGACATACGGTTGACCTGTTCCGCGACGGCGTCTGGGTGCTGTGAGAAGAGGATTTTTCACGAAAAAGCTTGCATAATCCGCAAGAGTATGCTATATTCTAGTAGTACGCTATAGTTTTATTGGAAAGTGGGCCGCAAGGTCCGCTTTTCTTGTTTGTTTGGAGGTTTTTTATGGCGAAGCAGTCTGGCGGCAACACCGCCCAGAGAGTCGAAGCGCTTGTCCGCCCCGTCGTGGAGGGCATGGGCCTGCGCCTGTGGGATGTGGTCTTTGAGAAGGAAGGGCCGGACTGGTATCTCCGTGTGCTCATCGACAAGGACGGCACCATGGACACCGACACCTGTGCCGAAGTGTCCCACGCGCTGGACCCCATCCTCGATGAGGCAGACCCCATCGACCAGAGCTATTATCTCGAGGTGGGCAGCCCCGGCCTTGGCCGCAAGCTGACCCGCCCGGAGCACTACGAGGCACTCAAGGGCGAGAAGATCGGCGTCAAGCTCATCCGCCCCACCGCCGACGGCGTGCGCGAGTTTGCCGGCATCCTGAAAGGCCGCGAGGGCAGCACCGTCACGGTCGAGACGGAGAACGGCCCGGTGAGCTTTGAGGTGAACGCTGCATCCGGCGTCCATCTCTGTGATGACGAACATCTGTTTGATTAAGAACAGCCCTCTCAGGCGCGTTCCGCGCCAGCTCTCCCAGAGGGAGAGCCAAAGATGAATCGAGAAAAGATACCATTATAAACTAGGAGGAACCCGAAAAATGGCAGCAGCGAACAACGAATTTTTTGAAGCTCTCTCCATGCTGGAGCACGAGCGCGGCATCACTGCGGAGTACCTGATCGAAAAGATCAAGGCTGCTATCGTCATCGCCGTGAAGAAGAACTACGAGGTCGAGGACGACCACGTCATGGTCGAGATCGACCCCAACACCGGCAAGTTCAACGTCGCCCTCATCCAGGACGTCGTGGCCGATGAGGACTGGTACGACGAGCACAGCGAGATCGGCATCACCGAGGCTCAGCACATCCGCAAGAGCTATCAGGTGGGCGACCGCGTCGTGACCCCCCTCAAGACCAAGGACTTTGGCCGCATCGCAGCCCAGACCGCAAAGCATGTCATCCGTCAGGGCATCCGTGAGGCTGAGCGCAGCCAGCAGCTGAGCGAGATCCAGTCCCGCGCCCACGACATCGTGCAGGCTACCGTCACCCGCGTTGACCCCGAGAAGGGCATCGTTGCCCTCGACCTGGGCAAGGGCGGCGAGGCTATCCTGCCCCGCAACGAGCAGGTCCCCGGCGAGGTCTACACCGAGGGCCAGATGCTGCAGGTCTACATCGTGGATGTCGTGGCAAGTGAGCGCGGCCCCCGCGTCATGATCAGCCGCACCCACCCCGGCCTCGTCAAGCGCCTGTTCGAGCTGGAAGTGCCTGAGATCTACGACGGCACCGTCGAGGTCAAGGCCATCAGCCGCGAGGCCGGCGCCCGCACCAAGATGGCTGTCTGGTCCAAGGACGCCAACGTCAACCCCGTCTCTGCCTGCATCGGCCCTCACGGCGACCGTGTGGCCGCTGTCGTCGAGAAGCTGGGCGGCGAGAAGATCGACATCGTGAAGTGGAGCGAGGACATCTCCGAGTTCATCTCCGCAGCTCTCAGCCCCGCAAAGGTGGTCAAGGTCGAGCTGCTGCCCGGCGAGACCCGCTCCTGCCGCGTGACCGTGCCGGACCAGCAGCTGAGCCTTGCCATCGGCAACAAGGGCCAGAACGCCCGTCTGTGCGCCCGCCTGACTGGCTACAATATCGACATCCGCCCCGAGAGCGGCTACTACGGCGAGGAAGAGCCGAAGGCTGCCGAGGCTGAGAAGACCGAAGACACCGCCGCAGAATAAGCGCGGAACACCTGCCGAAGGAGGGAAAACCGGATGGCACAAAAGAAGATCCCTGCCCGCCAGTGCATCGGCTGTCTGACCAGCCGCCCCAAGAAGGAACTGGTGCGTGTGGTGCGCGCACCCAGCGGAGAGATCAGCATCGACCCCGTGGGCAAGAAGCCCGGCCGCGGTGCTTACCTCTGCCCGGATGCCGCCTGCCTTGCAAAGGCAAAAAAGAAGAAGGCGCTGGAGCGCTGCTTTGAGCAGCCGGTCCCCGCCGAGGTATACGATGCACTGGCCCAGCAGCTGGCCAGTGTGGAAGCAGAAAAGGAGGCCGACCGCGATGGCAAAGAAGCATAACGCCCCCGCAAAACCGGCCCTTGAGCCGAATGAGGCCCTGTTCCAGACCGTGAGCCTCTGCCGCAAGGCGGGCGCTCTGACCATGGGCTTTGACGCGGTGGAAGACGCCGTCGTCAAGGGTAAGGCATGGCTCGTGATGACTGCATCCGACGCCAGCCCCAAGACCGTGCAGCGGCTCAACTACGCTGTGGGCGATATGGTGGACGTCATCCCCATGCCGCTGACACAGGATAAGCTGGCTGACATCAGCCGCAAACCGGTGGCCATTTATGCCGTCACCGACCGCAACCTCGCCAAGCTCTGCTTTGACCGGCTGACGGCGTGCGGAGCGATTCAAACTGAGGAGGATATGAGCGAATGACCGTAAAATATAAAGTGAGCGATTTTGCAAAGGACCTGAGCATCTCTGCCAAGAAGGTCCTCGACGAGCTGAACGCCATGGGCAGCACCGGCAAGAAGAACAGCTCCACTCTGGAAGAGAACGAGCTGAACTACCTGCTGGAGAAGTTCAGCAAGGACAACAGCGTCAAGAGCCTGGACGAGTTCCTGAACAGCGCCAAGGCTCCCAAGGCTGAGCCGAAGCCCGCCGAGAAGAAGGCAGAGCCCAAGGCCGAAAAGAAGCCCGAGGCTCCCAAGGCTCCCAAGGCTGAGCCCGCAATGGCCGAGGCAAAGCCCGCTGCCAAGCAAAACAACAAGAAGAACGAGCAACACAAGAAGCGCGAGGAGAAGACCGTCTCCCTGAGCGAGCTGGCCCGTGAGACCGGCGCAAAGGCTACTGCAGCTTCCGCTCAGTCCGTCTCTGTCCGCCGCGAGGACAATCAGGTCACCGTCGATACCCGCACCGTCGATATGAACGTGGACCGCTTCGACGCCCGTTACGACGATCTGGCCTCCACCAAGAACACCGAGAACCGCCGCAAGCCCACCCCCCAGGGCAACAAGCAGAAGTTCACCCAGCGCGGCCAGCGCCAGCGCCAGCAGTTCCAGAAGGGCAAGCGTGAGACCGAGTTCGAGCGTCTGCAGCGCATCCAGCTGGAAAAGGCCCGCAATGCGCAGCTGAAGGTCCTCATCCCCGATGAGATCACCGTCGGTGAGCTGGCTGCCCGCCTGAAGCAGCAGGCCGGCAAGGTCATCGCCAAGTTCATGCAGATGGGCGAGATGCATGCCATCAACGACATCATCGATTTCGATACCGCCGCTCTGGTGGCCGAGGAGTTCCACGCCAAGGTCGAGAAGGAAGTCCACGTCACCATCGAGGAGCGCCTGTTCACCCAGGAGGAGGATTCTCAGGACGATCTCGTCACCCGTCCCCCGGTCGTCTGCGTCATGGGCCACGTTGACCACGGCAAGACCAGTATCCTGGACGCTATCCGCAAGACCAACGTCACCGCAGGCGAGGCCGGCGGCATCACTCAGGCCATCGGTGCATATCAGGTCAAGGTCAACGACAGCCTCATCACCTTCCTCGATACCCCGGGCCACGAGGCATTCACCTCCATGCGCGCCCGCGGTGCCAACATGACCGATATTGCAGTTCTGGTCGTCGCCGCCGATGATGGCATCATGCCCCAGACGGTCGAGTCCATCAACCACGCCAAGGCCGCCAACGTCAAGCTCATCGTGGCCATGAACAAGATGGATAAGCCCACCGCCAACCCTGAGCGCGTGATGGAGGGCCTGACCAAGTACGGCATCATCACCGAGGACTGGGGCGGCGATGTCGCCTGCATCCCCGTCTCTGCTCTGACCGGCATGGGCATCAACGACCTGCTGGAGCGCATCGCTCTGGAAGCTGAGGTCATGGAGCTGAAGGCCAACCCCAACCGCCGTGCCAAGGGCGCTGTTGTCGAGGCTCGTCTGGACAAGGGCCAGGGCCCCATCGCCACCATTCTGGTGCAGAACGGCACCCTCCACTCCGGCGATGTCATCATCGCCGGTACCGCCGTGGGCCGTGTGCGTACCATGCGCAGCGACAAGGGCATCCTGCTGAACGACGCCGGCCCCTCCACTCCTGTGGAGATCACCGGTCTGACCGCTGTGCCTGAGGCCGGCGACCTGTTCGAGGCCGTCGAGGACGAGCGTCTGGCCCGTGAGCTGGCCGAGCAGCGCATCGCTGCCGCCAAGGAAAAGCAGTTCTCCGCCTTCCAGAAGGTCACTCTGGATAACCTGTTCAGCCAGATGGCTCAGAACGATATGAAGGAGCTGGCCATCGTCGTCAAGGCTGACGTCCAGGGCTCCGCCGAGGCCGTCAAGCAGAGCCTCGAGAAAATCTCCAACGACGAGGTCCGCGTCCGCGTCATCCACGCCGGTGTCGGTGCCATCAGCAAGTCCGACGTTGACCTGGCCGACGCATCCAACGCCATCATCATCGGCTTCAACGTCCGCCCCGACAACGTGGCGAAGGAAGAGGCCGCTGCCACCAAGGTCGAGATGCGTATGTACCGCGTCATCTATGACGCCATCAACGACGTCACCGACGCTATGAAGGGTATGCTGGCTCCCAAGTTCCGCGAGGTGTCTCTGGGCGAGCTGCAGGTCCGTCAGGTCTACAAGATCTCCAACGTCGGCACCGTCGCAGGCTGCCGTGTCACCAATGGCAAGATCACCCGCGACAGCAAGGTGCGTGTCGTCCGTGACGGCATCGTCATCACGGAGGACGAGATCGCATCTCTGAAGCGCTTCAAGGACGACGCCAAGGAAGTGGCCGAGGGCTACGAGTGCGGCGTTACTCTGGCAAAGTTTGCCGACGTCAAGGAAGGCGACGTCTACGAGGCCTTCAAGATGGAAGAATACCGCGACTAAGAGAAATAACCTCTCAGTCTGCCTTCGCTCGACAAGGCCGGGTTGCGGCACCCAGCATCCGCAGCACTTCGTTTGCGTCTTGCTGGCCGCTGCCCCAACAGCGACTCCCTGTTTCCGCCACTGGCGGCGGTCGTCGTTGTTGCCCCTACCGAGGGGAGCCTCTGGCGAAGAGGTGAAGCTTTACGAAATGCCAAGGCCTCTCCTCGATAGGAGAGGTGGCATTGCGAAGCAATGACGGAGAGGTTTATTTTAGAGGAGAAACTATGTCTCAGAAAAATATGGGCCGTCTGGCGCAGGACATGAAGCGTGAGCTCATCGCCATCATCGGACGGCTGAAAGACCCGCGGCTGGAGGGCGGTCTGCTGACCGTCACCCGGCTGGATGTGACGCCCGACCTGGACGTGGCGAAGGTCTATGTGAGCGTGATGGGCCGTGAGGACGGCCCCAAGCCCGCCATCGAGGCCCTGAACCGCGCCGCAGGCCATGTGCGCACCGAAGTGAGCAAGAAAATGCACATCCGCAAGGCACCCCGCTTCATCTTTGTGGAGGACGACGGTGCCGCCTATGCAGCCCACATCAACGAGCTGCTCCGCACGCTGAATGTGAACGGCGACGCTGAGGACCCTCAGCCCGCCGAGACCGAGGAATAAATCCAGCGCTGCGGAAAGGATGGATCCATCAAATGACAGAACAGCTCAATGTGCAGCAGATGGCCGAGCGCCTCTGTGCTGCGGACAACATTCTGGTCCTGTGTCATAAAAACCCGGACGGCGACACCATCGGCTGCGGCAGCGCCCTCTGCCACGCGCTCAAGGCGCTGGGCAAGACGGCAGCTGTCCTCTGCTCCGATGCAGTGCCTTCCCGCTACAGCTTTACTGCACCGGTGCCGTTCCGGGGCGAGTTTGAGCCCAAGACCGTTGTGGCTGTGGATGTTGCCAGCGTGCAGCTCTTTGGCGAAAACAACGGTGTGCCGCAGTATACCCGCCACGTCGATCTCTGCATCGACCACCACGCGGGCAACAGCGGCTATGCGGATTTCACCCTGCTGGACGGCAATGCGGCCGCAGCGGCAGAGCTTCTGTATGAGGTCATCAGCGAGATGGGCGTGGAGATCACCCCCCTCATCGCCAACTGCCTCTACACCGGCCTCGCTACGGACACCGGCTGCTTCCGGTTCTCTTCCACCACTGCCAACACCCACCTCGTGGCTGCAAAGCTCATTCTGGCCGGTGCGCAGGTGGAGGAGCTGAACACCCTGCTCTTCGACACCAAACCCCGGGAGCGGATGGAGGCGGAGCGTATCGCCCGCAACCATCTGGAATATCATCTTGAGGGCCGCTGCGCCCTGATGTATCTGACCCGGGACGAGATAGAGCAGAGCGGCGTGGACCCGGCTGACCTGGAAGAGCTGACCAGCCTGCCCATCAGCATCGAGGGGGTCAAAGTGGGCCTGCTGCTCCGTCAGCAGCCCGGCGGCAGCTACCGCATCAGCGTGCGCGCCGCCAAGGGCGTGGACGCCTGCGCCATCGCCCGGCGTCTGGGCGGCGGCGGCCACACCCGCGCAGCGGGCTGTGAGCTGCTGGGCAACCTCGACAACGCCAAGAGCGCCATTCTGGCCGAAGTGGAGGCGGAACTCGACCGCCCCGAGATGCAGGAGGAAAGCTGATGCAGGGCATCCTTATCGTAGATAAGCCAATGGAGTGGACCAGCTTTGACGTCATCGCCAAGCTGCGCGGCATCCTCGGCACCCGCAAGCTGGGCCACAGCGGTACGCTGGACCCCATGGCCACCGGCGTTCTGCCGGTGTTCTGCGGCGGGGCCAGCAAGGCCGTGGACCTTCAGCTCGACCACACCAAGACCTACTGCGCCCGGCTGCGGCTGGGGATGCAGACCGACACCGGCGACATCACCGGCACCGTGCTGGAAACAGCCTCGGTGACGGCGGGGGAGAAGGAACTGCTGGCCGTTCTGCCCCGGTTCCTTGGCCCCCAGATGCAGACGCCGCCCATGTACTCGGCGGTTAAGATCAACGGCCAGCCCCTTTATAAGCTGGCCCGCGAGGGCGTCACGGTGGAGCGGAAGGCCCGCCCCATCGAGATACTGGACATCCGGTACGGCGGCAGCCCGGTAGAGAACGAATACGTCCTCACCGTCCGCTGCTCCAAGGGAACGTATATCCGCACCCTGTTGGAGGACATTGCCGCCGCTATGGGCCAGAAAGGCACCATGAGCGCTTTGCGCCGCACGACGGCGGGTGTCTACACCGAGGCCGACGCCCACACGCTGGAAGAGATACAGGCGGCAAAGGACGCAGGCCCCGAGGCACTGCAGGCTTTGATGCTGCCGGTGGAGAGCGTGTTCGAGAGCCTGCCTCTGCTGGTGGCAGAGCCAAGGGTGGAGCAGCACCTGTACAACGGCTGCCCCACCAGCCGCTACCCGGCGGCAGATGGCCGTTACCGTGTCCGCAATGCCGAGGGCCAGTTCCTGGGCCTTGCGAACATCACCGGCGGCGTGCTCAAGGTCGAAAAACTCTTTGTAGAGAGGAATTAAAGAACATTCATGCAGATCTATTCACAGCTTGCGCCGCTTGCGCTGGGCGGTGCCCACGGCTCTGCTGTGGCAATGGGCTTTTTTGACGGCATCCACATCGGCCACCGCGCGGTCATCAATGGCGCAGTGGAGTGGGCCAAGGCCCATGGCGCGGCACCGGCGGTGTTCACCTTCCGCCTGCCCACCGAAAACAAGATAAAGGGCAAGCGCCTGCTCTCCACCGAGGACAAGCACGCCCTCATCGCCAGCCTCGGCGTGGAGCACTATCTCTGCCCCGATTTCGAGGAGATCAAGGCCATGACGCCGGAGCAGTTCGTGCTGGGCATCATCCGGGACTGCAACGCCCGGGCGCTGTTCTGCGGCGAGAACTTCACCTTCGGTGCCAGGGCGGCAGGCACACCGGAGCTGCTGCGTCAGCTCTGCGAGCCGCTGGGCGTGGAGGTAGTCGTCCTGCCGATGGCACAGTTTGAGGAGAAGCCTGTTTCCTCCACCCGCATCCGCACCGCGCTGGAAGGCGGTGACATCCCGGCGGCCAATGCCATGCTGGGGATGCCCTACGCCATCCGCTTCACGGTGCATCACGGGGCGGGCCTTGGCCGGACGCTGGGCGTGCCGACCATCAACCAGCTCTACCCGCAGGGCTTCCAGCTGCCCCGGTACGGCATCTATATCACCCGCACCAGAATAGGAGACAGGTGGTACCCCTCGGCCACCGGCCTTGGCACCCGGCCCACCGTCAACAGCGACGAGAGCAAGGTGACCTGCGAGACCTTCATCCCGGGCTTTACCGGCGACCTTTACGGCACCGACCCGGTGGTGGAGTTCCACGCCTACCTCAGCCCCAGCAAAAAGTTCGACACGCTGGATGAGCTGCGCGAGTGCATCGACCACGCAGCCCAGCGCGCGCAGGAATACTTTGCGGAGTGAACTTTATGAAAAAACAAAACAGAAATGGTGCCTGCGCATCCTGGTCTGGCTGGTGGCGCTGCTGGTCCTTCTGGGGGTGGCAGACTCCTGCCGTGTTCAGGAAGACCCCCACCGCACACTGGTGCAGGGCAGTCTGCAGGAACTGAACGACAGCTGGACGCTGGAAACAGACCAGCTGGCCGTATATGACATTCCGGAAAGCATGGGGGAAAGCCTGATGCTGAGCATCCGCAGCACGAAGCAGAAGTTCAGCCTCGGGCTGCGGGCGGCGGACGGTCAGGAGACGGTGTTCTATACCTATGACCCGGGCAGCGGCCCGGCAGAGATGCGGCTCTTTGCTGCTCTGCCGGAGGGCGCGGCCGGAAAGACGCTGGTGCTTCGCTGTGCGGAGCCGTCGGCCCTCAGCGCGATGCTGGGCAGCGAGTCGGTGCTGGCCACCCAGACGAAACTGAGCAGCTATTATTTCAGGCGCAGCCTTTACGCGCTGGTGTGCGCCGTGGAGCTTGGCGTTCTGATGGTGACGATGCGCAGCATCTTCACTCCGGAGGTCTGCCATCAGACTCGGGTGATGATCGGGCTGATGCTGGACGTCGGCATCTGGGCGCTGACCGATTCCGAGCTGCTGGCACTGGTGACGGACAGGGCGAATCTCGTCGTGTTCGTCTCACTGGTCACCTTCAGCCTCACAGTGCCTTTCGTGCTGGAATTCATCCGCTGCACCGTAAAGAATGATGGCTGGCTCATCCGCCTCCCGCAGATGGCTGCGCTGGTACTGCTGGCAGCAGACGCTGCGGGTTGGCTGCTGGCCGGACAGCCCATGTTGTGGCTGCTCATGCCCATTCATATCACCGTCATTGCCAGCATTCTGGCAGCATTCCATACCCTCATGGTCTCCTATAAAAAGAACCACAGCGGTGAGGTGAGGAACATCCTGCTGGCTTTCGGCGCGCTGGCAGCGGGTACTCTGCTTGCGCTGGCGACCTTCTACAGCGGCTACCGGGACCGGACTTACGCCGTGTGCTACTGCGCCGGTCTGCTGGGATTTCTGGTGATGCTGGGCCGCATCGTGCTCCACCGCATCCGGCAGGCCAGCGACGAACAGGCCCAGCTGGAAAACTACAAAAATCTGGCCTACGTCGACTCGCTGACCGGGCTTTTCAACTATACGGCCTTCAAGTATATGAAGTCCCGCTGGCCCGAGCGCACGGACTGGACCTACATCGTCATGGACATCAACTGGCTCAAGCAGACCAACGATCAATACGGCCACCGTGCCGGTGACGAACTGCTCTGCTGTGCGGCCCGCTGCATCCGGGAGGCCTTTTACCGGGCCGAAGACTGCTTCCGCATCGGCGGCGATGAGTTCGCGGTCATTGCGGCTGCGACGGATGAGGACGCTGTGAAAGCAGCAGTCGAAACGCTCCGGCGGCTGTGCGCGGAGTGGGATGCGAAGGAAGAGTATCCCGTCTCCATCGCAGTGGGCTATGCCATGCAGGCAGGCCGCACCATGACGGCGGACGAGCTGTTCATGGAGGCCGATGCTGCGATGTATCAGAACAAAGCCGAGATCAAAAAGGCTGTGGGCGGCATCAGCCGCTGAATAAAACAAGAACGCACCTCACCGATGAAAGCAATCGGTGAGGTGCGTTTTTGCTTAGTCAGAAAGAGAAACCGGAAAAATAGAGGTGCTCCACCGTTTCCTTTTCGGCGGCGGAGAGGGACGTGTCTGCGGCCATGGTGGCGCGGATGCTTTCCTGGGTATCCGGGTAGGAGCTGAAGGTGATGCAGGCTGTTTCGCTGTCGGCATCGAAGCGGAGGGCAGCGTGGTCTTGCGGCGTCCAGGCGTCCCAGCCCGGGGAGCCGCTGGTCATGAAGCCGGCAAGCGCCTGTTTCAGCTGGGCCGAAAGGGCCTGCGCACCTGCCGAAGACAGATCAGCACAGGCAGAATAGCTGCTTTCGGACGAGAAGAGCGCCAGCGGCAGGCCGTGGAAGGAGCCGAGGCCCGGGATAGTCGTCTGACTGTCGGCTCCGCCGTAGTCGATGAGGCCAAGCCAGACCGGAGCACTGCCGCCCAGCGCTTCGGCGACGGCTTCGGTGCTGCTCCAGCGGCAGAGGGCTGAGCCGTATTTTACGGCATAGGCCCGGGCCGCGCTGGAAGCGGGCCGCAGGTCGTCCCGGACAAAGCCGCTGAATTCGGTGGCACTGCTGAGCAGCAGGAGAGGGACAGCACTCCGGGCGTCCCGTGAGAGCACCACATCGTCTGCGTAAAGGATGGCTGGTTTGCCGAGGGCCGCAATGCGGGCCGGTTCGAGGCCGCAGAGCCATTCCCGGACGTCCGCCCCCGGCGTCAGCAGCCATTCGGCGGCGGAAGCCGTGTCAGCGAACCGCCCGTCTTCCACGGCCAGCGGTGCGAAATTTTCAGCCAGCTTCTGGGCGGCGGCGTCCGGGTCGGCGAGGGACAGCCCGCCGGAGATGGCGACGGCTTTTTGGAAGCGTTCGCGGAAGAGCGGGCTGCCCGCAAGGGCCGCTGCCATCCGCCCGCCGTCAGAGAAGCCGCAGAGGATGATGTTGTCGGCATCGCCGCCGAAGCGGTGGATATTTTCCTTCACCCAGTCCAGCGCCCGGGCGATGTCCAGCAGGGCGAAATTGCCGGCGGCGTCGGAGCCGGAAGTAAGAGCGGGCAGACAGTTCCACCCGAACAGCCCCAGCCGGTAGTTGAGCGCGACAAAGACGCAGCCCGCGTCCCGCACGAGTTCGCTGCCGGGCAGCTCGAGAGATGAGCCTGTGGCGGCGCTGCCGTGCAGATAGACGAGGACGGGCCGCTTTTTGGCCTCGGCGGAAGAATAAATGTCCAGTGTCAGGCAGTCCTCGGTGCCGAGGGGAAAGGTGGTGTACTGGTAGGCCGCCGGAGCGGGGCTGGTGCAGTCCCGCACAGTGAGCCAGCGGGCGGGCTCCTGCGGCGCTGTCCAGCGGCTTTCGCCTGTGGGCGCGGCACCGTAGGGGATGCCGTACCAGCAGAGCTGACCGTTTTCGCCCTCTCTGCCCTTCACCGGGCCGTACTGGGTCTGGCAGAGAGCAGAGACAGGGGAGAACAGGCCGTTTTCGGTTTCAGAAAAAGCCGCATCAGCCGGGAGGAGCGGGCTGGTGAGGGCCGCTGCGGCGGCTGCGCTTCCTTTGAGGAAGCTGCGGCGGGAAAAGTAATGTGTCATTCGATCTACCTCTTTATTACAATAGACAGATTATAACATGATTTGACAGGAAAACAACATCCTTATTTTTGCGGATCTGTAAAAATTTTTCTTGCTTTTTACGTTGGTTTCTGTTATACTAACCCTGTTACCGCGATACGGGGCTGGGAGTATGCCCACTCGGGAGTACCGTTTTCCCGCTGCTGTGTCGCTGGCAAATAAAAATTTTATAAAGAGGTACTGTTACTATGAACAAGCAGGAAGTTATGGCCAAAGTCGCTCTGACCGAGAAGGACACTGGCTCTCCCGAAGTCCAGGTCGCTCTGCTGACCGCTCACATCAACGAGCTGAACGAGCACCTGAAGAAGAACCCGAACGATCACCACAGCCGCCGTGGTCTGATGAAGATGGTTGGCCGCCGCCGCAATCTGCTGGCCTACCTCCAGAAGAAGGACATCGAGCGTTACCGTGCTCTGATCGCAACTCTGGGTCTGCGTAAGTAATAGAAAACAGAGGGCAGGTACCGCAAATGGTGCCTGCCCTTTGCTCTTTTATGTTGGATTTTCCCTTGTATCCCAGGCACTGGAACAAATAGGCCGCTGCTGCGTGTTGCAGCAGTAAATCGAACGCCTGTGTGAAGCGGCACGGACGCTGGATTTATTGCTATGATGCGCGGCGGGCAGCCTTTTGGAATATCAAACGGACATAAGGAGGCAAACCAAATGGCAATCGAATTTGGTTCCCGCAAAGAAAACTTTGACAACTTCAAAGTTTACGAGACTACGCTGGCAGGCCGCCCCTTCAAGGTGGAGATGGGCAAGATGTGCGGCTTGTCCAACGCAAGCGCCCTCATCCGCTACGGCGAGACCTGCGTGATGTGCAACGTGGTCATGAGCCCCAAGCCCCGCGAGGGCGTCGATTTCTTCCCCCTGAACGTGGAGTACGAGGAAAAGCTCTACGCCGCAGGCCGCATCCCCGGCAGCTTCATGCGCCGTGAGGGCCGCCCCGGCGAGCGCGCCATCCTGACCAGCCGCGTCGTGGACCGTCCCATGCGCCCGCTGTTCCCGAAGGAGATGCGCAACGACGTCTGCATCACCATGACCGTCATGAGCCTTGACCCCGACTGCAGCCCTGAGATCGCCGGCATGATCGGCGCTTCTCTGGTCACCGCTGTGTCCGAGATCCCCTGGAACGGCCCCATCGGCGGCGTGCAGGTGGGTCTGGTGGACGGCGAGATCGTCCTGAACCCCACCCAGGAGCAGCGCAAGAAGAGCGACCTGGCCCTGACCGTCGCCGCCACTATGGACAAGATCGTCATGATCGAGGCCGGTGCCAATGAGGTCGATGAGGACACCATGCTGAACGCCATCAAGGCTGCTCACGTGGAGATCAAGAAGATCATCACCTTCATCAACAGCATCGTGGCCGAGCGCGGCAAGCCGAAGATCGATTTCCAGGTCGTGGGCCTCGATATGGACGTGTTCCACGCCATCAAGGAGAAGTATCTCGACGACTTCAAGTCCGCCATGGATACTGACGACAAGAATGTGCGTGATGCCGCTCTGCTGCCCATCATGGACAAGATCGCCGAGGAGTACCCCGACCTGACCGAGGCCGACCTCGACCTCGTCAGCTACAAGATGCAGAAGTACGTCGTCCGCCGCTGGCTGCTGGACGAGGGCAAGCGCGTGGATGGCCGCGGCATCAACGAGATCCGCCCGCTGGCCGCAGAAGTCGGCATCCTGCCCCGTGTGCATGGCTCCGGTATGTTCACCCGCGGCCAGACTCAGGTGCTCACCACCTGCACCCTCGGCGGCACCAAGGACAACCAGCTCATGGATGACCTGACCGACGAGCAGACCAAGCGCTATATCCATCACTACAATTTCCCGCCGTACTCCGTCGGCGAGGCCCGCGCACCCCGCAGCCCCGGCCGCCGCGAGATCGGCCACGGCGCACTGGCTGAGCGCGCTCTCGTGCCTGTGCTGCCCTCTCTGGAAGAGTTCCCCTACACCATCCGCTGCGTGTCTGAGGTCCTCTCTTCCAACGGCTCCACCTCTCAGGCTTCCATCTGCGGCTCCACGCTGGCTCTGATGGACGCAGGCGTCCCCATCAAGGCTCCTGTCGCCGGTATCTCCTGCGGCCTCATCACTGAGGGCGACCGCTGGATGACCATGCTGGACATTCAGGGCGTCGAGGACTTCCACGGCGATATGGACTTCAAGGTGGGCGGCACCCGCAAGGGCATCACCGCCATCCAGATGGATATTAAGATCGACGGCCTGACCTACGACATCATCGCCGAGGCCTTCGAGAAGTGCCGCAAGGGCCGTCTGTACATCCTCGATGAGATCATCAAGCCCGTCATCGCAGAGCCCCGCCGCGAGCTGAGCCGCTGGGCCCCCAAGATGTTCAGCATGATGATCCCCACCGATAAGATCAAGGACGTCATCGGCAAGGGCGGCAAGGTCATCCAGGACATCTGCGCCACCTGCAACTGCAAGATCGACGTGCAGGAGGACGGCCATGTCTTCGTCTCCGCTGTGGACCAGGAGGACGCAAAGCGCGCCATCTTCACCATCAGGACCATCGTGGAAGACCCCGAGATCGGTGCTATCTACAAGGGCAAGGTCACCCGTCTGATGAACTTCGGTGCTTTCGTCGAGATCGCTCCGGGCAAGGAGGGCCTCGTCCACATCTCCAAGCTGGACACCAAGCGTGTCGAGCGCGTGGAAGATGTTGTTGCTGTGGGTGATGCCATCGTCGTCAAGGTGACGGACATCGACCAGCAGGGCCGCATCAACCTGAGCCGCCGCGACGCCATCCTGGCTCTCGAAGCCAAGAAGGCACAGCAGGAACAGGGCTGATAGATAGCTTCTGAATATGCCCCCGCGCTGTGTGCGCGGGGGCATATTTTGTCTCATGGGCGAAGGATCTTCAATTCCCTACTGAAAAAGTTTGTTTTAGGGGGTTGACAAATCCCGTCGAGGCGAGTACAATAAACGCAATATCACAAAAATGGCTGTGAAGAGAAGAGTAAGCTTTCGCATGAGCCTTACCAGAGAGCCCGGCAGGTGGAAAAGGGCAGGAAACAGGGAGCCGAAAATGGTCTCGGAGCTGCGCGGACGAAGAGCAAGAGCACTAGTCCGCGACGGGTGCGCCCGTTAAAGCGTCCGGCTGTAAGCAGAAAAAATTCTGCCGCAGTTTTGAGGCAGTGTCCGCGAGGACGCTGTGAACCAAGGTGGTACCACGGAAGTTTCAGGCCTCCGTCCTTGTGCAGCGCATGGCTGGCAGGGACAGGGGCTTTTTTTGATGCTTCCGTTCAAGGCTGGCGCGGACTGTGCCGCGCCGCCGCTGTACATTATATCCAATAATAGAGAGGGAAAAACTATGATTACTCGTCGTGATTTTCTGAAAGTTACCGGTGTTGCAGCCGCTGCTGCTGCCCTGACCGCCTGCGGCGGCTCTTCTTCCACCGCAAGCTCTGCTGCCGCTTCTTCTGAGGCTGCTTCCGCTGTGGCAAAGCTGGACAAGGTGAAGGTCGCTGTCCCCAACGACACCACCAACGAGGCCCGCGCTCTGACCCTGCTGGAGAAGAACGGCTTCTTCAAACTGAAGGCTGACGCCGGCCTGACCGCCACCAAGAATGACATCGAGGAGAACCCCCTGAACGTCACCGTCGATGAGGTCGAGGCTGCTCAGGTCCCCAACGTCCTGCAGGACGAGGACTACGCTGTCATCAACTCCAACTACGCCATCTCCGCTGGTCTGGACCCCATGACCGACGCTCTGGCAATGGAGGACGGCTCTTCTGCTTACGTCAATGTTCTGGTCTGCAAGGAGGGCAACGAGAACGAGCCCAAGATCAAGGCCCTCGTCGCCGCTCTGCAGAGCCAGCAGGTCAAGGACTTCATGGATGAGAACTACAAGGGCGCTGTCGTCTCCGTCGTCGAGACCCCGACCGATGGCTATGACGCTTCCATCGACTACGATGCACTGAACGGCGAGACTGTCAGCTGCGCTGCTACTCCCGCTCCCCACTGCGAGGTCCTGGAGGTCTGCAAGGACATTCTGGCCGCCAAGGGCATCACTCTGGACATTCAGGAGTACGACGACTATGTGATCCCCAACACCATCGTCGAGGACGGCCAGTGCGACACCAACTACTTCCAGCATCAGCCGTATCTGGATAACTTCAACGAGGAGAAGGGTACCCATCTGGTGACCGTCGCCGGCATCCACGTCGAGCCCATGGGCATCTACGGCGGAAAGCAGGACAGCCTGGCACCCATCGTGGGCTGAGCTTTACCAACTAAGGAGTAAATCGTGATCGAGATCAAACACCTTTCCAAGACCTTCCAGATGAAGGACGGCGCGGTGAACGCGCTGAAGGACATCGACCTGACCATCCCCGATGGCTCCATCTACGGCATCATCGGTATGTCGGGCGCGGGCAAATCCACGCTGGTGCGCTGCATCAATCTGCTGGAGCGCCCCACTGAGGGCAGTGTCATCATCGACGGCACCGCGATGGAGACCCTGTCCCCTGCAGCCCTGCGTGAGCGCCGCCGCGACATCACCATGATCTTCCAGCAGTTCAATCTGCTGATGCAGCGCAGCTGCCTGAAGAACATCTGCTTCCCGATGGAGCTTGCGGGCGTGAAGAAGGCCGATGCCGAAAAGCGCGCCAGGGAGCTGCTGGAAATGGTGGGCCTGCCCGATAAGGCCAACGCCTACCCGGCCCAGCTCTCCGGCGGCCAGAAACAGCGCATTGCCATTGCCCGTGCGCTGGCCACCAACCCCAAAGTCCTGCTCTGCGATGAGGCCACCAGCGCGCTGGACCCCAACACGACCCACGCCATCCTGACCCTCATCAAGGACATCAACAAGAAGCTGGGCATCACCGTGGTGGTCATCACCCACCAGATGAGCGTCGTGGAAGAGATCTGCGACTCTGTCGCCATTCTGGACGGCGGCGTGGTCGTGGAGCAGGGCGAGGTGCGCGAGATCTTCGCAAATCCCAAGACGGCTGCGGCCAGACGCCTCGTCGCCCCCAACGGCGGCAGCGCAGCCCGCGACCTCTCGAGCTTTGCGCCCGACGATCACGTGGTCCGTGTTACTTTCAATGGTTCGTCTGCCGCAAAACCGCTGGTGGCGAGCCTCGCTGCGGAGAAGGGCATCCTCGTGTCTGTGCTCAGCGCCGACACCCGCGACCTGAGCGGCCAGTGCTACGGCTCCATGCTGCTCAAACTTCCCCGCGATACCGAACAGGCAAAGCAGGCTGCGGCCTATATGCGCAGCCAGAATGGTGTGACCGTTGAGGAGGTGACCGGAGAATGAGCTTTGCAGATTATGGCTTCGCCATTTGGGAGACGTTCTACGTGACCGTCCTCTCCACGGCATTTTCTCTGGTTCTGGGCCTGCCGCTGGGCGTTCTGCTGGTGGCTGGCGATAAGGACGGCGTCCTGCCCCTGCCGGGCTGGCTGATGCACATCCTGAACATCGTCATCAACATTCTGCGCAGCGTGCCGTTCCTGATTTTGATGATCTGCGTCTTCCCGCTGACCCGTGCCATTGTGGGTACTACCGTCGGCACCAAGGCCACCATCGTTCCGCTGGTGGTCGCAGCCTTCCCCTTCGTGGCCCGTCTGGTGGAGACCAGCCTGCGTGAGCTGGACGAGGGCGTCGTGGAAGCTGCCCAGAGCATGGGCGCGACTCCCTTCCAGATCATCACCAAGGTCATGATCCCCGAGTGCCTGCCCGGCCTCATTTCCAGCATGACCACTGCCCTGACTACCATTCTCGGCTACTCGGCCATGTCCGGCGTCATCGGCGGCGGCGGTCTGGGCAAGATCGCTCTGTCCTACGGCTACTACCGCTACCAGACCAACATCATGATCGTCTGCGTCGTGCTGCTGGTGCTCATGGTGCAGGTGTTCCAGACCGTCGGTACCTTCTGGGCGACCAGGAGTGATAAGCGGCTGAGAAAGTAAGTTTCTGCTTCCTGCAGGGAATAAAATTTAACGAATCGATTCCCCGCAGGAGCATGAGCCTCCTGCGGGGAATTGTGCTATACAGACAAACCCAGTAAAGGAGTATGTTGCAATGAACCGTGATACCATCTGCGTGCAGGGCGGCTACACCCCCGGCAACGGCGAACCCCGCCAGATCCCCATCATCCAGTCCACTACGTTCAAGTATGCTACCAGCGAGGACATGGGCAAGCTGTTCGACCTCGAGGCCGACGGCTACTTCTACTCCCGCCTGCAGAACCCCACCTGCGACATGGTGGCGAAAAAGATCTGCGAGCTGGAAGGCGGCACCGCCGCTATGCTGACGTCCAGCGGTCAGGCGGCCAACTTCTTTGCGCTGTTCAATATCTGCGAGGCAGGCGACCACATCGTGGCGTCCAGCACCATCTACGGCGGCACCTTCAACCTCATCTCCGTCACCATGAAGAAGATGGGCATTACCGCCACCTTCGTGGACCCGCTGTGCAGCGAGGAAGAGCTGGATGCCGCCTTCCGGCCCAACACCAAGGTCGTGTTTGGTGAGACCATCGCCAACCCTGCCCTCACCGTGCTGGACATTGAAAAATTCGCCAAGGCCGCACACGCCCACGGCGTACCGCTCATCGTGGACAACACTTTCCCCACGCCGGTCAACTGCCGCCCCTTCGAGTGGGGCGCTGACATCGTGACCCACTCC
>ENA-UPXB01000824-UPXB01000824.1-human-gut-metagenome-genome-assembly--contig:-NODE-824-length-22666-cov-5.139404_pt1 | contig 22666 bp, 15 predicted proteins | sample MGYA00250055_ERZ773386 | MGnify/ENA primary metagenome ERZ773386 (study PRJEB29103, sample SAMN06111974) | human gut metagenome | biome: human gut; feature: ankylosing spondylitis patient; material... | reverse complement strand
ACCAATTCTTTGATTGCATGATGGACTTCTTTGAAAAACATTGGCGCGCGTGTAAACGAGGTGCTCTACCTAACTGAGCTATAGCCCTTGTACTTGCCATTGTGGGAAATGGTGGCGTCCGACTCTCCGGTGGACAGGCACAACGGCTGGCATTGGCGAGAACCCTGTGCCATAAGCGTCCGGTCCTGATCCTGGACGATCCTTTTTCCGCACTGGATCGTGAGACGGAGGAAGAGGTCTTCGCCAATCTGCGGAAGTTTACAGCGGACAGTATCGTGATCCTGCTGTCCCACAGACTCTATCTGTTCCCCGAAATGGATCAGGTGCTGTGGATGGAGGATGGAAAAGTGACCGCAGGAACCCACGAACAGATCCTTGAAAAGTTCCCGGAGTATGCGAGACTGTATGAAGCACAGGCGGATGGCGCTGATGCACACAGTACGCGGGAGGGAGGTCCGGATCATGCAGGAAAATAAACAGATGCAGAAAAATAAGAGACGGAATGTGAAAAATGTCCGCAGCGTGATCCGGCAGACTGTGACAGGCTATGCAGGGCTGTCACTGGGAATCCTGTTGGCAGTCGCAGGTGCCATTGTAACCGCGCTTTTGCCGCCCTGGATCCTGGGAAGTATCGTGGATACGATCACCGCAGGAAACGCAGTTCCGGTTGCATTGGTGATACTGTATTTTGCTTTTACGGTGCTCACGGGGCTGACCGAAAGCCTTCGGGAAGGTCTGCTGACGGTCTTCGGTCAGAAGATCACCCACGCACTGCGGAGCAGCATGATGGAGAAATACACGAACCTGACGGCAGGGGAACTGACGAAGCAGGAACCCGGTACTATTGTATCCCGGTTCGTAGGAGATGTGGATACGGTGGAGAACCTGTTCGCCTCCGGAATCATCAGTATGTTCGCCGATGCCTGTAAGATTATAAGTATCCTGGTGGTGATCTGGTTAAAAAACAGAGGACTGGCGATCGTACTTTTGGTTCTGCTTCCATTTCTGTATTGGTTCACCCGGACGGTGCAGAAAAACATGCTGAAAGCCCAGATCGAGAATCGTTGCGCCGTGGGCAGAGCATCCGGACATGTGCCGGAGACGCTGCACAATATCCGTACCATTCATACGCTGGGAAAAGAGCGCTACATGGAGCAGCGATATGATGAATATATTGCGGAGAGCTATCGCGCGATAGAACGTACGAATTTCTATGACGCCATCTACTCCCCGGTGATCCTGATCCTGAATGCTGTTGTGGTGGCTGTGGTGATGCTGTTCTCAGCCTCCGGCAATGCCAGAGTGCTGACTATGTTTGGAATGTCAGCCGGTACGGCGGTAGCTGTGATCAACTATATTTCGCAGATATTTACCCCGGTGGAGAGCCTGGGAATGGAGATTCAGACCATACAGTCTGCCATTGCCGGTGTACACAGGATCAATGAATTCTATGCGCTGGAGGAACTGCCGGAGCATGTACGAAACCAAAAAGAGACCTGCGAAAATGCAGAAGCTGCAGAAAAAGCTGCTGCTAATGTTGCAGCCTCAGATTCTGCATTTGTAGAACTGCAGCATGTGGATTTCGGGTATGATGACAGAGAGATCCTGCATGATTTAAGCTTCGCAGTCCGGACCGGAGAACAGGTCACCCTGTCCGGCAGAACCGGTGCAGGGAAGAGTACCATTTTCAAACTGTTGTTGGGACTCTATCAGCCGGGAGAGGGTAAAGTGCTGATTCAGGGAAGAGATGCTTTTCAGATTCCGGAAAATGAAAAGCGCAGTCTGTACGGCTATGTGGAGCAGACTTTTCACAGAGTACCCGGTACCGTGAAGGAGCAGATCACGTTATATGACGATTCTTTTACTATGGAAGAGGTACGGGAGGCCGCAAGGATTGCGGGACTGGATGCAACGATAGAGCAGCTGGAAAAAGGCTATGACACGCTCTGTACTTCGGAGATCTTCTCGCAGGGACAGTGGCAGCTGTTATCCATTGCCAGAGCCGCCGTGGCGAAGCCGAAGCTCCTTCTGCTGGATGAGATTACGGCAAATCTGGATGCCCAGACTGAGGAAGAGGTGTTGCAGGCATTGAAACGTGCCTCCGAGGGCCGGACTGTCATTTCTATTTCTCACAGGGTCAATGCAGAGACAGGACGGATTATATACATAGGCTAAGATGCCATAAGGATTATAAAACAAAACCCTCACGCAGGTGCGAGCACAGCGTGGGGGTCGTTTTAGATCCTGGCATTGTTACATCGTAATCCATCCGAAGGCATTTGCCACAGAGCTCAACAAGATAATGGCAGCAAATACCGGGCAGAGATACTTGATCATGAAGTTGAATATCTTTTTGCGGCGGAAAGCGGATTCTCCGTGCATGACTTCTTCTTCCACAGCCTTTACACCGATGACGCGGGATACCAGCAGACAGATGGTGATGGCAGCGATCGGCATCATCACGGAGTTGGTCAGGAAATCGAAGAAATCAAGGAACTGCATGCCGATGATCTTCACAGCACCAAGCGGTCCGTAACCCAGTGAGGATAACGTTCCCAGTGCCAGCATGATCACACCCATGATCACGGTAGATTTTTTACGACCCCAGCCAAGCTCGTCCTCGAAAGTAGACACAGCACTTTCGGTAAGGGCAATGGAGCTGGTCATGGCTGCGAACAGTACCAGTACGAAGAACATAATACCTACGAAGGTGCCCATTCCCATGCTGTCGAAGACTTTGGGAAGTGTGATGAACATCAGGGAAGGACCGGCCTGTAAGGTATCGGGATCTCCACCGGAGAATGCGAACACGGCGGGAATGATCATCAGACCTGCCATGATGGCAATAGCGGTATCGAAGATTTCTACATTTTTCGTGGAACCTTCAATGGAGACATCTTTTTTCATATAAGAGCCGAAGGTGATGAGAATACCCATGGCAATGGACAGAGAGTAGAACATCTGCCCCATGGCAGCGACCACTGTCATCCAGGAGAAATTCGCGGGATTCGGGATCAGGAAATACTTCACACCGCTCAGTGCTCCCGGTCTGGTAACGGAATAGACTGTGATGACCACGGAGAGCACTACCAGGATCGGCATCATAATGCGGGATACGCGCTCGATACCGTTGCGGACACCGGCGTAGATGATGCCCAGCGTACACAGAGTGAATACGATAAAGCACAGCTCAGTAGAGACACCATTGGAAATAAACGTGGAAAAATAACCGTCTGCTGCCAGATCATGTCCGTGACCCTTGGCATATTCCACCAGATATTTGATCACCCATCCGCCGATGACGGAATAATAAGGAACGATCAGAATAGGAATAATAGCGTTGATCCATCCGCCGAAGGACAGCCATTTGGATTTTCCGAAGGTATGAAAGGCCCCCACGGGACTTTTACCTGTCATGCGTCCCAGTGAAGTCTCTGCCACGATCATGCTATAACCGAAGGTAAGCGCCAGAATAATATAGATCAACAGGAAGATACCGCCGCCGTATTTGGCTGCCAGATACGGGAAACGCCAGATGTTGCCCAGGCCTACTGATGCTCCGGCAGCCGACAGGACGAAACCGATCTTGCCGGAAAATGAACTTCTTTTATTATTTTTGTGATTCATAGTTTAATCTCTCCCACACTTAATATTTTGTCACAAGTAGATTAAGTGTAACACAGAAATATAGGAAATACAAAGAAAAAAACATTTTGGTAAATGTCACATAATTTCTCCATGCTTTCCACATACTACCCACACAGCACAATTATGGAAAGTAATCTGGAAAGCAGGAGGTTTATCAATGAAAGCAACCGGAATTGTAAGAAGAATAGATGACCTGGGACGAATTGTGATCCCGAAGGAGATCCGCCGCACGTTACACATCAGAGAGAGTGACCCGCTGGAGATCTTCACCGACAGAGAGGGGCAGGTGATTTTGAAAAAATATTCCCCCATCGGAGAAATGACAACTTTTGCAAGACAATATGCGGAAAGTCTTGCGCAGGTGTCCGGACATACGGCACTGATTGCAGACAGGGATCAGTTTATTGCGGTTGCAGGTGGCAGTAAGCAGCTGCTCAATAAGGCAGTAAGCCGTCAGCTGGAAGAGAAGATCAATAACAGAGAGACTGTGATCGCTGCAAAAGGAGACCGCAACTACGTCAACATTGCGGAAGACATTGCCGTGGACTATGCCTGGCAGTTGATCACCCCGATCCTATGCGAGGGAGATATCATCGGAAGTGTGATCCTGTTGGAAAATGACGGGAAGAGCAAAATGGGAGAAGTGGAACAGAAGCTTGCGCAGTCTGCGGCAGGCTTCCTGGGCAGGCAGATGGAGCAGTGATTACTTTGTTTATTTACAATTTGAAATAGAAAAGTGCAACCAGTTGCAAAACTCTATTCCGAAAATGAAGCAAGTATATTGATTTTCAGTTAAATTATCCATATAATAGAATAGAAAAGTGTAACTAGTTGCAAAAACCTATTCCAGGGAGAAAATATATGGATATTCGCAGAGATTTCTATTTGGAAAAGTTAATAAAAAGAAAGAGCAATGGATTAATCAAGGTGATTACCGGTATTCGAAGATGTGGTAAGTCTTATCTGCTGAATAACATTTTCTATCATCATTTGCTGGATTCCGGTGTGGAAGCAGACCATATCATACGGTTTGCCTTTGATTCTGCGGATGATCTTTACCTGATCGGTGAAAGTCTTATTCAGATCGAAAAGGAAAAGCGGGGTGTGGATCCGGAGAAATTTATGGCATATATTCGGTCGAAAACTACAGGAGAGGGAATATATTATCTGCTGTTGGATGAAATTCAGATGCTGGATTGTTTTGAGGCTGTTTTGAATGGATACCTTCGTAAAGAGAATATTGATGTGTTTGTGACGGGAAGTAACGCAAAACTGTTGTCAAAGGATATTGCTACGGAATTTGCAGGCAGGGGTGATGAAATTCATATGTACCCTCTCAGCTTTGCTGAATTTATGTCTGTTTATAACGGAGATAAATATACCGGGTTATCTGAATATATGCTTTACGGTGGAATTCCATTAGTGGTTCTGCGGGATGGTGCCGTGGATAAGGCAACAGCGCTGCAGAATTTATTTAACGAAATTTATATAAAGAATATTGGGGAATTGGAAGATCTGCTAAATATTCTTTCCTCTGCGATCGGTTCGTTGACCAATCCGGAAAAACTAAAGAACACTTTTAAAACCGTGAAGAAATCTAAAATTACGTCTGCAACCATAAAGAAATATTTGGATTACTTTGAAGATTCTTTTTTGATAGAGTCAGCACAGCGTTATGATATTAAGGGAAAGTCATATATAGAGACTCCTAAGAAATATTATTTTTCTGATTTGGGGCTTCGGAATGCCAGAATTCATTTCCGGCAGTTGGAGCAGACACATTCCATGGAAAATGTAATCTATAACGAACTCCGGATGCGGGGATATAGTGTGGATGTAGGTGTTGTCCCTATCGCAGAAAAAGATTTGGAAGGAAAGGTAAACCGCAGGCAGCTGGAAGTGGATTTTGTCTGCAATCTTGGTTCTGCCAGATATTACATTCAATCGGCATATTCTCTTCCGGATGAAGCAAAGCGGACGCAGGAAATCCGACCGTTCCGGAAGATTGATGACTCTTTTAAGAAAATTGTCATTACAAAAGATATTGTGCAGCCATATTATGATGAATATGGTATTCTGACAATCAATATTTATGATTTCCTGTTGAATCCGGAATGCCTGCAAGGTTAAAGATAACAAGATCAGAAACAAATAAAAAACGGTCGTAACCGGGTTAAGATACCACCTGGTTACGACCGTTTGTCTTACCGATATATAATTTCTCATCAGCTTCTTTTAATAATGTATGAACATCTTTGTCAGACTCACAGATCAGTCCGAAGGTCATATTTATCTTCACGTGTTGCCCCTCGTAGAGTGTATCCAGTTCGTGTATTTTGTCCATGAGAAGCTCCAGTTGTTTCCGTGCTTCTGCAAGATCTACATTTTCAAACACCAGTAGAAATTCCTCACCACCCCAACGCGCGGTAAAGCCACGGCGCCACATATGCTGCTTTAGCAGGGCAGAAACATTTTTCAGTACGGCATCCCCACATTCGTGACCGTAGGTATCGTTAACCTTTTTGAAAAAGTCAATATCTCCGATGGCGAGCGCAAAAGAATGGCGGGAAGATTGGGCTTCCTCGAAGATCTGGCGCAGCTTTTTTTCCCCGCTGCGACGGTTGTACAGCTCGGTCAGGGCATCCTGTTCGATCATGGTACGAAGAGAACGCTGCATAGACAGGGCACAGCGCCCGATATCACCTAATTCATCATTGCGTTTTGTTACGGAATGATCCAGTGTGGCGTTCAGATTCCCGGAGGCTACCTCCGACAGGAAGCTGTGAATATGGAGTAATACAGCCACGAATCTTCTGGTGTAAAAATAGATGCAGCCAGCCACGAGAGCCACAAAACCGATGATCAGCCACGTCAGCGGATAGACATAACGTTGAATGGATTGAGATACGGCGGCACTGGATTTTCCTATAAAAAGCATGCCAACTATGCTGCCGTCCTGATTGCGGACAGGACTATAATAGGAAAAATAAGTCTTTCCATTGATCAGAGTGTTGATATAAAAATGATCTTCACCGGTATTCAGGACATCACGGATCACCACATCCGGAGCACCGGAGCCGACAATGCGGTCACCCTGGGTATTATACAGAGTCGTCAGAATGCGGGTATCCTGATAGAACAGGGTGATGTCCAGTCCGGTATCCTCTTTGAATTGATCAAACAGAGAATATTCACGGGTGATATCTACATCGCCCTTATACAGAAGGTAGGCAACATCACCTTCCAGCCGGTAATCGCCAGGATAGGCAGCGTTCAGAAGTGTAGTGGCACTTTTGGTGGCATCATACAATTCACGTTCCACTTCCTGATACATAATTTTTGTGAACCATTGGGAAGTGAAAAATAACATGACGATCCCCAGCGTCAGCAGGGGAATCAGGCCGATCGCCTGCAGAGTATATGATATTTTACCGCCGCTTCTTTTCGGCGTATTTTGCGTATTTTCCATAGAATCGCTGCCCCTTCCGGTAAGATCGGTACACATATCAGTCTTAAAATAATTATATGAAATAAATGTCGGAAAAGCAAGAAAGAAAAGCTTTCTAAGCAAATCGCAACATCCGGCTTGACAACTGAAAAAAATGGGTTATATAATAGCGGTATATCAAAAAGCACTGACGAAGAGAGTAACTTTTCCGCAGAAAGGCAAAGCGAGCCGGTGATGGTGAGAGACCGGTGCGAGTAAGGAAAAAGTGAAAATCACTTCTGAGCTGTCAGAACAAAAGCCCAGGTCAGTAGTTCTGAACGGAATCCCGCCGTTACCGGGAAGCATATCACTCCTGTGAGATTACACATGTGGAATCGTATGGGAAGTATGTTGTAAGAGGTGGTTAACGAATGCATGAGCTTCGTCCTGTTACGGGACGGAGCCATTTTTTTTAAGAAAGGAAGCGCACTATGTACAAGCAGGTACCCACAAGCCTGAATTTCGTAGACCGTGAGAAAGCTGTCGAGAAATTTTGGGAAGACAACAACATTTTCAAAAAAAGTATGGAACACCGTAAGGAAGGCGAGACCTATACCTTCTACGACGGACCGCCTACCGCCAACGGTAAGCCCCACATCGGTCATGTAGAGACCCGTACCATCAAGGATATGATCCCCAGATACCGTACCATGAAGGGATATATGGTTCCCCGTAAGGCCGGCTGGGATACTCACGGACTTCCCGTAGAACTGGAAGTCGAGAAGATGCTGGGTCTGGACGGCAAGGAGCAGATCGAGGAATACGGTCTGGCACCTTTCATTGACAAATGTAAAGAGAGCGTCTGGAAATATAAGGGAATGTGGGAAGATTTCTCCCGTACTGTTGGTTTCTGGGCGGACATGGATAACCCTTATGTTACCTATGATGACAATTTCATCGAGTCCGAGTGGTGGGCACTGAAGACCATCTGGGACAAGGGTCTGTTGTACAAGGGCTTCAAGATTGTTCCCTACTGCCCTCGCTGCGGAACCCCGCTGTCCAGTCACGAAGTGGCACAGGGCTATAAGGCAGTCAAGGAGCGTTCCGCCATCGTACGTTTCAAGGTAAAGGGCGAGGATGCATATTTCCTGGCATGGACCACCACCCCCTGGACTCTTCCTTCCAACGTGGCACTGTGCGTGAACCCGGAGGAGACCTACCTGAAGGTGAAGGCCGCCGACGGTTATACCTATTATATTGCAAAGGCACTGGCAGACAAGGTTCTGGGACGTCTTGCAGAAGAGGGCAAGGATGCTTACGAAGTACTGGAGACCTATGTTGGTAAGGATCTGGAGTACAAGGAGTACGAGCCTCTGTACAAGTGTGCGGGAGATGCCGCTGAAAAGCAGAAGAAAAAGGCACATTTCGTAACCTGCGACGGTTATGTAACCATGACCGACGGTACCGGTATCGTTCATATCGCGCCTGCTTTCGGTGAAGACGACAGCCGTATCGGACGTAACTACGAGCTGCCCTTCGTACAGTTCGTAGACGGCAAGGGTGATCTGACCGCAGAGACCCCTTATGCAGGAAAATTTGTAAAAGACGCAGATCCTTTGGTACTTAAGGATCTGGATGCAGAGGGCAAGCTGTTCGATGCACCGAAGTTCGAGCATGATTATCCCTTCTGCTGGAGATGTGATACTCCGCTGATCTATTATGCAAGAGAGTCCTGGTTCATCAAGATGACCGCTGTGAAGGATGATCTGGTACGTAATAACAAGACCATCAACTGGATCCCCGCTTCCATCGGTGAGGGACGTTTCGGCAACTGGCTGGAGAATATCCAGGACTGGGGCGTATCCCGTAACCGTTACTGGGGTACTCCGTTAAATATCTGGGAGTGCGAATGCGGACATCAGCATTCCATCGGCAGCCGTGAAGAACTGTACAAGATGAGCGGCAATGAGAAGGCGAAGACCGTAGAATTCCATCGTCCTTACATCGACGAGATCACCATCACCTGCCCCGAGTGCGGCAAGCAGATGAAGCGTGTTCCCGAGGTGATCGACTGTTGGTTCGACTCCGGAGCAATGCCTTTTGCACAGCATCATTATCCGTTTGAAAACAAGGATCTGTTCGAGCAGCAGTTCCCCGCTGACTTTATCTCCGAGGCAGTGGACCAGACCCGTGGATGGTTCTACTCTCTGTTGGCAGAATCCACCCTGCTCTTCAATAAGGCTCCTTACAAGAACGTTATCGTTATGGGTCATGTACAGGATGAGAACGGTCAGAAGATGAGTAAGAGTAAGGGCAATGCGGTAGATCCTTTCAACGCACTGGAGACCTACGGTGCAGATGCCATCCGCTGGTATTTCTACACCAGTTCCGCACCCTGGCTGCCGAAGAGATTCTCCGGCAAGGCCGTACAGGAAGGCCAGCGTAAGTTCATGGGTACTCTGTGGAACACCTACGCATTCTTCGTGCTGTATGCGAACATTGATAATTTTGATGCTTCCAAATATACACTGGAATACGATAAGCTACCCGTAATGGATAAGTGGCTGCTGTCCAAGTTAAACTCTACCGTTGCAGAAGTAGACAGCAATCTGGACCAGTACCGTATCCCCGAGGCTGCCAAGGCTCTGCAGGACTTCGTCGATGAGATGAGTAACTGGTATGTAAGACGCAGCCGTGAGCGTTTCTGGGCAAAGGGTATGGAGCAGGATAAGATCAATGCCTACATGACGCTGTACACCGCACTGGTGACCATCTGTAAGGCAGCCGCACCCATGATCCCCTTCATGACAGAGGATATTTACCAGAACCTGGTAAGAAGCAACGATGCAAATGCACCCGAGAGTATCCATCTGTGTGACTTCCCGGTAGTGAACAAGGATCACATCGACAAGAAGCTGGAAGAGGATATGGAGGATGTACTGGATGCTGTCGTTATGGGACGTGCGTGCCGTAACGAGGCTGCCATCAAGAACCGTCAGCCCATCAGCAGAATGTATATCAAGGCAGATTTCACCTTAAGTGAGTTCTACCAGGAGATCATTGAGGATGAGTTAAACGTCAAGGAAGTGGTATTCACCGATGACGTACGTGACTTTACTTCCTATACCTTCAAGCCTCAGCTGCGTACCGTAGGACCTAAATATGGCAAACAGTTAGGCGGCATCCAGAAGCACCTGGCTGCACTGGACGGCAACGCAGCCATGGATGAACTGAATGCAGACGGCGCATTAAAGTTCGATGTAGACGGTGTGGCTGTGGAACTGACCAAGGACGATCTGCTGATCGACATGGCACAGAAGGAAGGCTATGTATCTCAGGAGGACAATAAGATGACCGTTGTGCTGGATACCAACCTGACACCGGAACTGGTAGAGGAAGGCTTCGTATACGAGATCATCAGCAAGATCCAGACCATGCGTAAGGAGAGCGGCTTCGAAGTGACCGATCACATCCGCGTATCCATCAACGGCAACGATAAGCTGTCCGAGATCGCACAGAAGAACAAAGAAGCCATCAGCGGCAAGGTTCTGGCTGATGAACTGACAAGCGGTGCGGAATACGGCGTATCGAAGGAATGGAATATCAACGGCGAGAACGCAGTGATCGCTGTGGAGAGAGTATAAAGATAAAGATTCTGTGGTTTTCCGGAAGGGGGACCGCAGAATCTTTTCTGTTTCGGAAAAACATTTACGAAACTTACGAAACCCGGCGAAAACAGTTGGAATGCGCATGGAAGTTTGTTATAATATTACCTGTATGTGGTTAAGAATATGGATGAAATCATAACGCTATCCGGCGCGGAATATCTTGAGAAGAGTACAGTACCGGAGAGGTAATGGAGAGGAGAACATAGGTGAAAAAATCAGTAGCAGCCAGCGAGAAGCCGGTAAAGGCAAAAGAGTTCGACAAGGAGCTCTTCAAGAGAAGTGTGGAATATAATGTGCGCACCCTGTATCGTAAGAATCTGGAGGAAGCAGATGCACAGCAGATCTTCCAGGCAGTATCTTATGCGATCAAGGACCGTATCGTAGAGAACTGGATGGAGACCCAGAAGGCATATGAGAAGGAAGACCCCAAGATGGTCTACTACATGTCCATGGAGTTTTTGATGGGAAGAGCGCTGGGCAATAACCTCATCAATTTAAAGGCATATAAGCCCGTAGCGGAAGCTCTGGAAGAACTGGGACTGGATCTGAACCTGATCGAGGACCAGGAGCCGGATGCAGCACTGGGTAACGGTGGACTGGGACGTCTGGCAGCATGTTTCCTGGATTCCCTGGCAACGCTGGGATATCCTGCATATGGCTGCGGTATCCGTTATCGTTATGGTATGTTCAAGCAGGAGATCCGCGACGGTTATCAGGTAGAGGTTCCCGATAACTGGCTGATGAATGGTAATCCTTTCGAACTGCGCAGACCTGAGTATGCGAAAATTGTGAAATTCGGTGGCTATGTCAGTGTGCATACCGATGAGAACGGCAGAAACGTATTTACCCAGGAGGGCTATCAGTCCGTTAAGGCGGTTCCGTTTGATTTCCCCATCGTGGGTTATGGCAATGGCATTGTAAACACCCTGCGTATCTGGGATGCGGAGCCTGTAGAGTGCTTCCAGCTGGATTCCTTTGACAAGGGTGATTACCAGAAGGCGGTAGAGCAGGAGAACCTGGCACGTAATATCGTAGAGGTTCTGTATCCCAACGACAATCACTATGCAGGTAAGGAGCTGCGTCTGAAGCAGCAGTATTTCTTCATCTCTGCATCCGTACAGGAAGCTGTAGAGAAGTACATGAGAAAGCATGACGATATCCATAAATTCTATGAGAAGGTTACGTTCCAGCTGAACGATACCCATCCTACTGTAGCAATCGCAGAGCTGATGCGTGTGCTGATGGATGATTATTATCTGACCTGGGAAGAAGCATGGGAGATCACCACCAAGACCTGCGCTTACACCAACCATACCATTATGGCGGAAGCATTGGAGAAATGGCCCATCGAACTGTTCTCCAGACTGCTTCCCAGAATCTACCAGATCGTAGAGGAGATCAACCGCAGATTCGTTCTGGATATCCAGCAGAAGTACAGCAATGTACCCGGCGTGGATGTACAGGAGAAGATCCGCAAGATGGCCATCATCTATGATGGACAGGTGAAGATGGCAAATATGGCTATCGTTTCCGGTTACTCAGTCAACGGCGTGGCAAGACTGCATACCGAGATCCTGGAGAAGCAGGAACTGAAGGACTTCTACGAGATGTTCCCGGAGCGCTTCAACAATAAGACCAACGGTATCACCCAGAGACGTTTCCTGCTGCATGCGAACCCGCTGTTAGCTGACTGGGTAACGGCTCACGTAGGTGACGACTGGATCACCGATCTGCCGCAGATCTCCCGCCTGAAGGTATATGCGGATGACAAAAAGGCACAGCAGGAATTCATGAACATTAAGTACCAGAATAAAGTACGTCTGGCAAAATACATTTTAGAGCACAATGGTATCGAAGTAGATCCCAGATCCATCTTCGATGTACAGGTAAAGCGTCTGCATGAGTACAAGAGACAGCTGCTCAATATTCTGCATGTAATGCACCTGTATAACGAACTGAAGGAGCATCCGGAACTGGATTTCTACCCCAGAACCTTTATCTTCGGCGCCAAGGCTGCAGCCGGTTACCGTAATGCGAAGTTGACCATCAAGCTGATCAACTCCGTAGCGGATGTGGTTAACAACGATCCCGCTATTAACGGCAAGATCAAGGTTGTATTTATCGAGAACTATAACGTATCTAACGCAGAGATCATTTTTGCGGCAGCAGATGTCTCCGAGCAGATCTCTACCGCAAGTAAGGAAGCATCCGGTACCGGTAACATGAAGTTCATGCTGAACGGTGCCCTGACCCTGGGAACCATGGACGGTGCCAACGTGGAGATCGTAGAAGAAGTGGGCGAAGAGAATGCCTTCATCTTCGGCCTGTCCGCACAGGAGGTTATTAACTATGAGAACCATGGCGGATATGACCCCATGGAGATCTTCAACAATGATCAGGATGTCCGCAAGGTACTGATGCAGCTGATCAACGGAACCTTCGCACCGGGAGATCCCGAGCTGTTCCGCCCGCTGTACAATTCCCTGCTGAACACCCAGTGCACGGCCAAGGCAGACACCTACTTCATCCTCAAGGACTTCAAGTCCTATGCAGAAGCACAGAAGAGAGTGGAAGCTGCTTACCGCGACGAGGACAACTGGGCGAAGAGCGCAATCCTCAACGTATCCTGCTCCGGCAAGTTCACATCTGACAGAACTATACAGCAGTATGTGGATGAGATCTGGCATCTGGATAAGGTAGTACTGAAATAATTAAGAACTTAAGAAAGAAGTCATACCGCCTAGAGAGACTGTTGCGCTCTATAGGCGGTATTTTTTACGTACGCTCAAGTGAAAAAACATCCGATAAGATCATTGCATCTGAGAAAACAATCCAGTATAATGAAGGGAGTGCACACAAGATGCACTCTATCTATGCATAAGAAGTGGAACAACAGGAGGACGAGCATGATTCAGTTAACACAGGGCGGCGCTTACCTGGTAAACGGTACAGATATTGTAGCGGATACCCCGGAAGCAGCAAGACAGATACAGGCGAAGACCGGCATTACGATCTCCAGAGAAGAAGCAGCGAAAAACACCATGGCATATGGTATCCTGCGGGAGCATAATACTTCCGACAATATGGATAAGCTGAAGATCCGTTTCGATAAGCTGACCAGCCATGATATTACCTTTGTAGGTATCATTCAGACCGCAAGAGCATCCGGACTGCAGAAGTTCCCCATGCCCTATGTACTGACCAACTGTCATAACTCTCTGTGTGCCGTAGGCGGCACCATCAATGAGGATGACCACATGTTTGGTCTGACCTGTGCGAAAAAATACGGCGGAGTCTATGTACCCCCTCATCAGGCAGTTATCCATCAGTTTGCCAGAGAGATGTTAGCCGGCGGTGGCAAGATGATCCTGGGTTCCGATTCCCATACCCGTTACGGTGCACTGGGTACCATGGCTATGGGCGAGGGTGGTCCCGAGCTGGTAAAACAGCTGCTGAACCAGACCTATGATATCAATATGCCCGGCGTGGTAGCCGTATACTTAAAGGGTGCTCCCGTGAAGGGTGTCGGTCCTCAGGACGTGGCACTGGCGATCATCGGCGCTGTATTCAAGAATGGTTATGTGAAAAATAAAGTCATGGAATTCGTAGGTCCCGGCGTGGCTTCCCTGAGTGCTGATTTCCGTATCGGTATTGATGTCATGACTACAGAGACCACCTGCCTGTCCTCCATCTGGAAGACCGACGACCAGATTCGTGAGTTTTATGAGATTCATGGACGTACGGAAGATTATAAGGAGCTGAATCCCGGTCAGGTAACCTACTATGACGGTCTCATAGAGGTGGATCTGGACAAGATCCGTCCCATGATCGCCATGCCGTTCCATCCCAGCAATACTTACACCATTGAGGAGCTGAATGCGAATCTGATGGATATCCTGGATGAGACCGAGAAACGTGCGAAAGTAAGCCTGGACGGTGCCGTAGACTTTACTCTGAAGAATAAAGTAAAAAATGGCAGATTTATCGTAGATCAGGGTATTATCGCAGGCTGTGCCGGCGGCGGATTTGAGAATATCTGTGCAGCAGCCGATATCTTAAAGGGCAGATATATCGGTGCGGATGAATTTACCTTAAGCGTATATCCCGCATCTATGCCCGTATACATGGAGCTGATCCGTAACGGTTGTGCTGCGACCATCTTAGAGACCGGTGCAGTCATGAAGACAGCCTTCTGCGGTCCCTGCTTCGGTGCCGGAGATACCCCTGCCAATAACGCGTTCAGTATCCGTCATTCTACCAGAAACTTCCCGAACCGTGAGGGCTCCAAGCTCCAGAACGGTCAGATTGCTTCGGTTGCCTTGATGGATGCCCGTTCCATCGCGGCGACGGCAGCAAACAAGGGCGTGCTGACTCCCGCAACAGAGTTCGACGGCGACTTCGGAAAATATAAATATCATTTCGACAGCAATATTTATAAGAACCGTGTATTCGATTCCCACGGTGTGGCAGACGAGAGCGTAGAGATCCAGTTCGGCCCCAATATCAAGGACTGGCCCGCTATGGGTGCCCTGCCTGAAAATCTGGTATTACAGGTAGTATCCGAGATCCACGATCCTGTAACCACCACCGATGAGTTGATCCCTTCCGGTGAGACCTCTTCCTACCGTTCCAATCCTCTGGGACTGGCAGAGTTCACCTTGAGCCGTAAGGATCCGCAGTATGTAGGACGTGCCAAAGAGATCCAGAAGGCAGAGAAAGAGCGTATGAACGGCGGACATCCCTGCCAGGCGGTTCCCGTACTGAAGGATGTCATGGGCGAAGTGAAGAAACAGTATCCTGAGGCTGACCGTAAGAACACCGGATTCGGTTCCACAATCTTCGCAGTGAAGCCCGGAGACGGTTCTGCCCGTGAGCAGGCTGCTTCCTGCCAGAAGGTACTGGGCGGCTGGGCGAACATCGCCAACGAGTATGCTACCAAGCGTTATCGTTCCAACCTGATCAACTGGGGTATGCTTCCCTTCCTCATCCAGCCCGGGGATCTGCCTTTTAAGAATCTGGATTATCTGTTCGTTCCCGGCATCAAGAAAGCCGTGGAAGACAAGACAGAAGAGATCAAAGCTTATGTGGTAACACCCGGAGAGGGCATGAAGGAATTCTCCCTGAAGTTAGGCGAACTGACCGATGAAGAACGCCAGATCATCCTGAAGGGCTGCTTAATCAACTATAACCGTGTATAAGGAGCAAAAATATGGAATTTAACAAACCGGTATCCAACCCCATGATGGTAGGATCTATCGAATTATTAAAAGCAGAAGACACACCGGAACACAGACAGATGTTCCTGGAGGAGCTTCAGAAAGCAAAGTTTCTGGCCCCGGTAGTGATCGATCCTGCGCCCCAGCCGGATGAAAAGGGACAGGTGCGAATTCCCCGTGATGCAAAAGTCCAGTTCCCCATGTTATCTACAGAGGACGGACGGAAATTCTTTATGGCTTTCACAGACTGGATGGAATTAAAAAAGTGGAAGGACGAAGAGAACCAGCAGACGTTCGCTATGAATTTTGACGATTATGCGGGAATGCTGCTGCGCAAGGATGCACAGGGCAATAGCAGTCCGGCGCTGGGATTTGTCATCAATCCTTTCGGCGGCAACATCGTAGTGACCAGAGAGATGGTAGCCGGTATGATCGCCGCGAAGCTGAAAGCAGCCGGGAAACCGGTACCTCCCGCACCCGGTGCGCCTGCTGCACCCACACAGCAATAAATTCAGACTAAACAAAACGCCCGATACGGACGATATAAGTAGCAGAGAGGTGACAAGGCCGGTCACTTCCTGCTACTTATTTTTTATATAGTTTTTAACGACACCACGGATGGTAATCGGATAGAATAATATTAAAATATTCTGTTCTGTTACCATTTTTTTGACTTAACCGTTCAGCCATGCAATATCACATGTGGTGGTGAACGGTTAAGCTTTACAGGAAGCGCGCCCTGTATGGTGAGGTCGGGGAAAGGAGAAAATTACAGATTTGAGAATTGATTCCGCAAGCATAGGAATGGATTCCGCCAGAAGTTATCATACTTCTAAGACGAGCGTCAGACGCTTTGAGATAACGGATTATCAGGCAGGGCTGACAGATGTATCCACGAAGGGACAGAAGACACCGGAAGGAGAGGATACAGCACAGAACACCGGGGAACAGGAGAATACCGCAGAGAATACTGCAATGACTGCAAAAGACTGGCAGAGCCGTTTTCTGGTATCCTCCGCGAGATGGAATATGCGAAGCAGCGCCAGTGAACAGACACTGTCCACCATCCGGGAATATACGGTACGTTATATTTTTGATTTATTATTCCCCTCCCGGAATAGTACTCTGCATGACTGGATGCAGGAAAACGGTTGGAGTGGCGGCACGCAGGAAACAGTCACGGCAACACCTGCATCGGATGTATTTCCGCAGGTGACTTCCCGCGTAAAAGTATTGAACTATGTCGGGGAGAGCTGGAGCATAGAGCAGGAGGACACCAGCTTCTCTACCGTGGGAACCGTGCGTACCAAGGACGGCAGAGAGATCCATTTTAATGTCAATGTAAATATGAGCCGCAGGTGTGAGGAATACTACAGAGAAGAATTGAATGTAGCGCAGTTTGCCCTATATGATCCGCTGGTGATCAATCTGGATACCGATGCGACGGAGCTGTCGGATCAGACCTTTTATTTTGACCTGGATGCCGACGGTGAGGAAGAAGAGATATCTATGTTAAAGGGCAGCGGTTATCTTGCACTGGATAAAAACGGAGACGGCATCATCAACGACGGCAGTGAACTGTTCGGAACCGGGAACGGTGACGGATTTGCGGACCTGGCACGGTATGATGAGGACGGCAACGGCTGGATCGATGAGAATGATTCCATCTGGTCAAAATTAAAAATCTGGTGCAAAGATGAAAAGGGCAATGACGTATTGTACAAACTTTCCGACAAGGGTGTCGGTGCAATCTGTCTGCAAAATGTTTCCACAGATTTTACCTTACAGGGAGACAGAACGGCCCGGGACGGTGCGACAGAAGCCAATGCAACGAACGGAGCGATCCGTAAGACCGGTATTTTCTTATATGAAAACGGAAATGTGGGTACTGTGCAGCATGTAGACATGGCAGCTTATGCTCAAAAAGCGTAACACCAATAAAGATCAATGGAAAATGCATCCTGAATAAAACCTTCGAATCGGGCAAGACTATAGGATAAACCAGGGAAAGTGGTTGAAACGATTGTATAGCAGGAAGTTGGTTCAGGGAACAGGAAGGATGCGGATATGAGAAGAAATAAAAAAAGCGGTATTCATAAAGAGCGTATTATAATGTTGGCCTCTTCGGCCTTTGTTCTGGCAGCGTTGACCATGACGGGGGTCTATATGAAGGGGCAGAATGTGGAGTCCAAGGATGATGGCTATACCTTGGACTTCACTGCACTTGAAAATAATGCGGATGATAAAATGCAGGAGATATCCGAATATAATGAGGAGCATTTGCTGAAGGAGGAAGAGAATATTCCGGAACTGACCGCGAATAACACAGCCGGAAATGAGATCGCGGCAGCACCGGTCACGGAGGATGATCTGGATTATCTTCCCCAGGAGGTGGGCTCCGGCCATGTGGAGATCCCGGGACTGACAGATCAGGAGACCTTACAGGAGGCTGCAGAGGCAGAGCAGCAGATGCCGGAGCTGACAGTAGAGAAAACCCTGCATTTTACGGAAAGCGATGGAATGCAGAAACCGGTACAGAGTGATATTCTGATGCATTACTCTATGGACAAGAGCATTTACTTTGCCACACTGGATCAGTACAAGTACAATCCGGCTACGATCTTTTCCGCGGAAGAAGGCATGACGGTAACCGCCTGTGCGCAGGGAAAAGTAACTTCGATTTTTGAAAATGAGGAGATCGGTAAGGCGGTGACGCTGGATCTGGGAGACGGCTATGAGGCCACTTACGGACAACTGGCGGAGATTACCGTCAAGGAAAATGCTTATGTGAATCCGGGTGAAACGATCGGCAGTGTAGCAGCGCCTACAAAATATTACAGTGCTGAGGGGAGCAATGTGTATTTTGCCCTGACGCATAATGGGGATCCGGTAAACGGGGAGGCATTGTTCCACTGATGTATATACAGAATACCTATGGAAATTTTCATGTGGACCGTTTATACTATTATCAATGGAAAAATCGTGTACTGTAATCTCCCGGGAGATTGTGCGGAGGACCAATTTGAAATACAACAGAAAATATGCAGCAATATTGTCGCTGCTGTTCATCGTGAATATCATAGGGAATACCGCCTGTGGCAATACCTCTGCCGAGACGGGACATGTCAGTATTGCGGATATGGCAATGGAAAATACCCCGATAATCAATTATACCATTCCGACACTTACTCCTAATGTACTGGTGGATCAGCAGGGGTATGCAGGAGACGGAGAAAAGCAGGCAATCGTCAAAAGCCGGGAACCGGTGGAAAGTTTCCGGCTGATCGATAAAGAGTCCGGAGAGATCGTATATCGGGGGAAGGTAAAGCAGCCGGAGTACAACGAGGATCTGCAATTATACATCGGAACAGTGGATTTTACGGAATATACCAGCGAGGGAAGCTTTTATCTGGAATGCGACCGGGTGGGGCAGTCGCTCTCTTTTTCCATCAAGGAGAGGTATTATGAGGAATTGTTTAAAGCATTGTGCGAAAGGGTGCATGAAAGCTGCCGGGAGCGCAGCATTACAGAGGATGAGATCCTGACACTGCTGGAGGCATGCGAATGGTATTCGGAAGTTTTTACGGACGATAATGGGAATGAGATTCCGGATATGCTGGAATATATTGCGGACTGGCTGGAAAAAACCGTCAATGAGACAGAGGATAAGGAGCCGGAAACCATGACGTATGTGGCTGTCCTGGCAAAATTCAGTTATCTGTATCAGAAATATGATGTACAATATGCAACGCAATGTCTTCAGCACGCATCCGCAATCTACACAAAGCTGGCAGCAGCATCCGGCAGAGATGCGGAGAAATTCATGGCTTTGACGGAACTGTACCGGGCTGCGGGACTTCCTTCCTATCGTTCGCAGATTTTGGAGTATAAGGAATTTTTCAAAGATAATACAAGCTATCTGGAGGAAACTGCATATCTCTACGGTTCCATGACATATCTGGCTACCAGACAGTCGGTGGATATTGATCTGTGCACAGCATTCATGGAAGGTATCAGAGATCAGGGAGAGGAACTGGCAAAACGTTCCGGTAAAATGATCGACGCCGTGACTTCCGTCAACAACGGTACGGAAGATCTGCTGAAGCGGGCGGAGGAACTGGCCTGTGCCAATTATATCTTATACAGTTATCAGTATACGGAGATATTGGAAGATTTTTTACATTATCTGATGGGCAGAAACAGAGATTCCGTGTGCTATTATCCGGAAGAGGGAAAAACGTCGGATTATCTTCTTCTGATCGCCCAACAGGTCTCCCTCACCGGAAAACATTAGATATTAGATCAGTTCTTTGTTTTTGAAATAGGTCTCGGAGATTATATTCTGTACATAGGTGCCCATGCTCTTGCGGGTCTCTTTGTCCAGATCCTTCATATAAATGGGCTTACCGTATTCAATGACTACGGTGGCCTTTTTTATTTTGGGAAAATGGTCTTCAAAAATAGCGGCAGAGTTCACAATGGTCATGGGAATTATGGGAACATTGCCTTTTTCGGCGATCTTGAAGCTGCCTTCATGGAAAGGGAGGAAAGTATCCTTGGTCTTATTCCGGGTACCTTCGGGGAAAATACAGATAGAAATACCGTTTTTCACCTTATCAATGGCAGCCAGGATTGTTTTCAGCCCGGCCTTGATATCCTGGCGGTCCAGGAAGAGACAGTGCAGATCCTTCATCCAGATATTTAACAGGGGCCATTTCAGCATTTCTTTTTTCGCAACGTAGCCGGTAGGTCTGGGAACGCGGACGTAGGTCAGGACCACATCGAAAAAGCTGCGGTGATTGCCCACATACAGTACTGCAGTATCGGTGGGAATATTTTCTTCACCGATGGCGATCACTTTGGTACCCGCCAGGCGGATCACCTGACGGAATGCCCAGTTGACAATGGCCAGGGAACTTTTGTCCTTCAGCCCCGGATTGAACTTGCCAATGATCCATTCCACCAGCATAAGCGGAGTGGACAGGATCAGGAATAATACAACAAATAATACAACGAATATAAAACGGATCATAAATACCTCTTTCTAATTCATTTGCTCGAACAATCTCATTTCTCGATAAATAGAACGCCCAGTGTACCGGGTCCGCAGTGGCTGGATATGACACCGCCGGCTCTGGTCTCCAGTATTTCGTTGAAAATACCGAGGCTCTCCAGATAGGAACGAACCGACTCTACAATTTCACGATCACAGCCGGAGTGCGTGATGAAGACTCTGTCGGGAACCGCATTTTTCAGGTCTTCTTCCATATCTTTTGTGTAGGACAGAATGACAGAACTCAGCTTACCACGATATTTTTTGGAGGCATCCATGGCGCCGTCTTCGACTACGATCCTGGGATGAAGCTTTAACATGGTGCCTGTCAGAGCTGCGACAGCATTACATCTTCCTCCACGGTAGAGGTAGGTCAGAGTATCTACGGTGAAGCTGGCACGTACTCTGGGGCGGATCTCTTCGATGGCAACAGTGATCTGGGTTCTGGTTTTCCCTTCTGCGGATAAAATGGCAGCCTGTATTACCTGCAGACCGATGCCGGTAGACAGGTTGGCGGAATTGATCACAGTTACTTTATCAGAAGCTTCCAGTTCTTCCGCAGCCAGACGCATGACATTGCCGGAGGTGGACATGCTGTCGGAAATAGAGAAACAGATGATCTCACGGCCTTCATCCAGAAATGGCTTCATCACTTCCATGGCCTCGGTCATGGAAGGTGCAGAGGTCTTCGGTGTGGTCTTATTTTCATCGGACCATCGGAAGATCTCTTCCGGGGTAATGTCCACACCATCACGATACTCTGTCTCCCCTAACAGGATGTGCAGGGGCAGGATGGCAATGTCATATTTTTCCAATAAATCTTTTGACAGATCGCAGGTACTGTCAGAGATGATCTTAACTGTCTGTGCCATAGAATATACCTTCCTTTTTTAGCGTTTCATCTTGTATTATTATTCATTGCCTTTGACGATCTGTCTGGCAACATAGACGCCGCTGGCAGATGCATGGGACAGGGAATGGGTCACGCCGCTGCCGTCACCGATGATATATAATCCCTTATGACAGCTTTCCAGGTGCTCGTCCAGTTCTACTTCCATGTTGTAGAACTTCACCTCTACACCGTAGAGCAGAGTGTCGTCATTGGCGGTACCGGGTGCGATCTTGTCCAAAGCGTAGATCATTTCAATGATGCCGTCTAAGATACGCTTGGGCAGTACCAGGCTTAAGTCACCGGGGGTTGCAGCCAGGGTAGGCTCCACCATGCCCTCGGCAATACGCTTTGCATTACTGCGGCGTCCTCTTACCAGATCACCGAAACGCTGCACGATGACACCGCCGCCCAGCATATTGGAGAGACGGGCGATGCTTTCGCCGTAGCCGTTACTGTCCTTGAAGGGTTCAGAGAAATGCTTGGCAACTAACAGTGCAAAGTTGGTATTCTCGGTCTGTTTGTCGGCACCCTCGTAGCTGTGGCCGTTGACGGTGACGATGCCGTTGGTATTCTCATTTACTACGATACCGTGCGGATTCATACAGAAGGTACGCACAGCATCTTCGAATTTCTCGGTTCGGTATACGATCTTGCTCTCATACAGCTCATCGGTCAGATGGGAGAAGATGACAGCAGGAAGCTCCACGCGGACACCGATATCCACACGGTTGGACTTGGTGTTGATGTCCAGATCTTTACAGA
>ENA-UPXB01000788-UPXB01000788.1-human-gut-metagenome-genome-assembly--contig:-NODE-788-length-23334-cov-4.329277_pt1 | contig 23334 bp, 19 predicted proteins | sample MGYA00250055_ERZ773386 | MGnify/ENA primary metagenome ERZ773386 (study PRJEB29103, sample SAMN06111974) | human gut metagenome | biome: human gut; feature: ankylosing spondylitis patient; material... | reverse complement strand
CAGTCGCCGCCGACGAAGATGTCCGGCTGCGCGGTCTGATAGGTCAGCGCGTCGGCCTCGGCGGTGCCCTTTTTCGTCGTCGTGAGCGCGCCGGTATCGAGCGTGCCCCAGTCGACCGTCTGGCCGATGGCGCCGATGACGGAATCGACCGCGAGCGTCTCGAATTCGCCCGTGCCGACGGGCTTGCGGCGGCCCTTCTCGTCCGGCTCGCCGAGCGCCATGCGCTCCACACGGATGCCCGTGACCTTGCCGTCCGTGCCGAGGATCTCGACCGGGGCGGTCAGGAAGCGGAACTGCACGCCCTCTTCCATCGCCTCTTTGACCTCCTCGGGGTCGGCGGGCAGTTCGGCTTCGCTGCGGCGGTAGAGCACGTACGTCTCGTCTGCGCCGAGGCGCACCGCGCTGCGGCAGACGTCCATGGCCACGTTGCCGCCGCCGATGACGGCGCAGCGCTTGCCGATATGCGTCTCGTGGCCGAGGTTCACGGCGCGCAGGAAGTCCACGCCGCCGTAGACGCCCTCGAGCTCCTCGCCCGGGATGCGGAGCTTGGCCGACTTCTGCGCGCCGATGGCAACGTAGAAGCCCTTGTAGCCCTGCGCGCGCAGCTGCTCGATGGTGATGTCCCTGCCGACCTCGACGCCGCATTGGAACTCGACGCCCATCTCGCGCAGGATGTCGATCTCGGCGTTGAGCACGTCCTTTTCCAGGCGGAAGCTCGGGATGCCGAGCGTGAGCATGCCGCCGGGCACCGGGTTGCGGTCGAACACGGTCACGGGGTAGCCCTTGTTGGCGAGGTAGTAGGCACAGCTCATGCCGGCAGGGCCGGCGCCGATGACGGCGATCTTCTCCGTGTACGGGCGGCCGATCTGGTTGAGCAGCTTCGGCACGTAGCGCGTGGCCTCGTGCAGGTCATGGTCGGCGATGAAGCGCTTGACCTCGTCGATGGCGACGGCCTGATCGACCGTACCGCGCGTGCAGGCATCCTCGCAGCGGCGGTTGCAGATGCGGCCGCAGACCGCGGGGAACGGATTTTCGCGCTTGATGAGCTGCAGCGCCTCGCGGTACTTGCCCTGCGCGGCGAGCTTCAGATAGCCCTGCACCGCGATGTGCGCTGGGCAGGCCGTCTTGCACGGCGAGGTGCCGGTATCGTAGCAGTTGATGCGGTTCCTGTCGCGGTAGTCGATGCTCCACTTTTCCGGCCCCCACTTGACATCGTCGGGTAATTCCTGACGGGGATATTCGATGTAGCCGTCCTTCGTGCAGAGCTTCTGTCCCAGCTTGACCGCGCCCGCGGGGCAGTTTTCGACGCAGCGGCCGCAGGCGACGCAGTTCTCGCTCTCGACGCTCGCGACATAGGCGCTGCGCGACAGGTTCGGCGTATTGAACAGCTGCGATGTGCGCAGCGCGTTGCAGACATTGACGTTGCAGTTGCAGATGCCGAAAATTTTCTGCTCACCGTCGATATTCGTGATCTGGTGGACAAAGCCGTTGTCCTCGGCCTTTTTGAAAATTTCGAGCGCTTCGTCCTTCGTGATGTATTCGCCGCGCTGTGTCTCGACGATGTAGTCGGCCATGTCGCCCACACCGATGCACCAGCTCTCGGCGTCGTCGCCGCAGCCCTCGCCGAGCTTGGCGCGGCTAGCGCGGCAGGAGCACATGCTCTTGGCGTACTTGCCCTCGTACTTGCTGAGCCAGTAGGAGATGTGCTCTAAGTCAACGGACTCGTTCTCTGTCTCGATGGCCTTTTCCACGGGGATAACGTGCATGCCGATGCCTGCGCCTCCCGGCGGCACCATGGGCGTGATCTTTTCGAGCGGGAGCATCGTCATGCGCTCAAAGAACGCCGCGACCTCGGGATGCTCGTCGATCTGGCTTTTGCGCATGTTCAGAAACTCCGCGCTGCCGGGGACGAACAGCGGCAGCACCCAGCGCTTTTCATGCTTGGGGTTCTTGCCGTCCAGGTTCTCCCAGTTGTACTCGATGATGCCTGTCCACGCCATCTCCGTCAGGAGCTTTTCGAGCGGCTCGCGCTCCATTTTGGTGAGCTTCATCAACTGCTCGGTCGTCTTGGGCTTGCGCACGCCCATTTTGAGCGCAACGTCGACCATCTCGTCGGTCATCACGCCGGCAAGGCCCCAGTACTCGGGGTCGTCCGCCGTGGCCTTGAGGCCGATGCGGTTCGTGATCATACTGCCGAGCTTGAGGACGTTTTCGCGCGGGGCGTCCGTGCGGGGTATTTTGAAATCCAGTTTACTCTCGTCGAGAGGGAAATTCGTGGGCTTGCTGCCGTTGATATCGCTCATGTTCCTGCTCTCCCTTTTCGCGGCGTACCGCGTGCTTGCCGCCGCGCAGCAAAAATATCACGCGGCGATCATCACCTATCTTATCCAAGCTCTATTTTACAGGAAAATGTTGGATTTTTCCATTGACTGATTCCATAAACCGCAGTCATATCGCTCAATTCCCCGCATTTTTGCGCAGATCGGCAGAATTGTCCAAATTTACAGGTCAAGGAACCGCCGCGCAAGCGCGGGCACATTGGTGTTTTTGAGACACACGACGTTCAGCTCGTGCACGCCCGTGAGCGGCGGGCAGGAAAAATGCCCGAACTGCGCATCATTCTTGACGACGGCCTCGTAGAGGAAGCTCACGCCGCAACCCTCGCTCACCAGATGCCGGATGAGCTTGAAGCTGCTGATGCAGACATTCGCGCGAAACGCCTCGACCGTGTAGCCGCACTGCATGAGCTCTCGCTCTAAAATCTTTCGCGTACCGGAGCCAGGCTCGCGCAGGATGAGCCGCTCGGAAAAGAGCTCATCCATCGGCACCTCACAGCCCGAAAACGGGTGATCTTTCGCGCAGATGCCGATGTAGGGCTCGTTGCGCAGCAGAAAGCTCTCGTACCGGCTCTTGTCGAAAATGCCCTCGAGCACGACGAAGTCAAGCTCACCTCCCTCGAGCTGGGCGAGCAGGTGTGCCGTATTGTCGACGGTAAAAAAGAGCTCGTTGTCCGGTTCTTTCAAAAAGCGGATGATCTGCGGCAGCAGGATATAGTCGCCGATGGACTTCGTCGCGCCGATGCGAAGGCTCGTCTTCTCCTGCCGTTTGAGCGCACGGCGCAGCTCCTCGTCCTGATAGCGCTGGCTGATGGCGTAGATCTCAAGCGTTTCGCCCTGCGGCGTTTTTCTGAGCTTTCGGCTGTCGTAGGTAAAAAGGCGCACGCCGTACAGCGCTTCAAGCGCCTGGATCTGTTTCGTCACGGCGGGCTGCGTCAAATGCAGCTGCTCCGCCGCCTTGCGGTAGTTCATCGTGGCGCACACAGTCAAAAAGGTCTCAAGCCGCTGGTCCATGTTCTCTCTCCTTTGTCGATAACAAATAGGAATCGACATATTCTTATTTATAATTTTATTATATCATAAGTCGGTGATATAATACACCCACAACACGCATTGGAGGAGAGAAAAAGCACATGAAATTTATCGAATCCGTAAAGAAAATGCTGCCCGGCTGCGCCATCGCGCTCGTCATCGCCGTGGTGGCCAAGTTTTTAGAGCAGCTGGAGGAATCCGTGGGGCTGCACCTGATCGGCGCGTCGGTCATCGCGATGTTCATCGGCATGATCGTGAACCGCTTTTACGCGCCGAATGACAAGACGAAGCCCGGCATCAAATTCACCTCGAAGAAAATTCTGAAATTCGCCATCATCCTGCTCGGTGCCAGCCTGAACATCACGACCGTGCTGACGGTCGGTAAGTTCTCGCTCACCGTCATGCTCTTCACACTGGCGACGTGCTTCGGCCTCGGCTATGTGATCGGCAAGGCGCTGGGGCTTGACTGGAAGACGAGCAGCCTCATCAACGCGGGCACGGGCATCTGCGGCGGCAGCGCCATCGCCGCCATCGCGCCGGTCATCGAGGCAACGGACATGGACATCGCCTACGGCATGTCGGCAACGTTCCTCTTTGACACGATCATGGTCGTCGTGTTCCCGCTGCTCGGCCGCGCGATGAGCCTTTCCGACGCGGCGTTCGGCCTGTGGGCCGGCACGGCGGTCAACGACACCTCGAGCGTCGTCGCCACGGGCTACGCCTTCAGCGAGGCCGCAGGCGACTTTGCCACGATGGTCAAGCTGACGCGCACACTCGCCATCATCCCGACGGTGCTGGTCTTCGCCGCCATCAGCGTGCACCTCAAGAAAAAGGCCGCCGCGCAAAGCGGCGACCATGGCGTCAAGGTCAATATGAAGTCGGTGTTCCCGTGGTTCATCCTCGGTTTCCTTGCAATGTCCATTCTGTGCAGCGTCGGCGTCATTCCCGCGGGCCTCGCTGCGACGCTCAAGAGTATCAGCAAGTTCCTGATGGTCGCGGCGCTCGCCGCCATCGGCCTCAATACGAACTTCGCGGCGCTGTGCAAGTCTGGCGCAAAGCCGATGCTCCACGGCTTCATCATTTCGCTGCTGGTCGTTCTTGTGGCGATTGCGGTCGAATATATGCTCGGCATCGCGCCGAGCGGCACGCTCATTTAATCGTCCGCCGAAAGGATGAGAGCGCAGCGGTTCCGCACATCGAGCGCGTCGAAATAGCGCTGCTCGAAAGGGATCCAGCGGTCGAAAAACTGCTTTGCATGCGCGGGCGCATTCCGTTTGAGGATGCGCTCGCGCTGTTTTTCTGCCGAAATCGGCAGAAAAACGGATAGATCGTAGTACGGCGCAAGGTCGGGGTGCATGGAGTACGCGCCCTCGACAATGTTGAGTGTTCCCGCCTTAATCCGCTGCGGCGGGGCGATGGTAAACGTCGCGCAGTCGAAGCGGCGGTAGTCGACGGGTCTTCCCTCGCGCAGAGGGATCAGCACCTCTTCCAAAAAGCGCTCGCGGTCGACGTTGCCGCCGGGCTGCGTGAAGCGCGCCTCCGTGCGCTGCTCGGGCCGGAGGAAAAAGTCGTCCATGTGGAAGACAGGGCAGCCGTAAACATTTTGCAGCAGCTCGCCGAGCGTCGTCTTGCCGCTGGCGCTGCCGCCCTCGATGGCGACGAGCACGCGGCTTCTTTCCGCCGTCAGGCGGTCGATGCGCGCAAGCAGCGGCAGCGCGCGGGCGAAGTCGCGCCGCAGGACGCGGTACGCGGGCGCGTAATTCTGCCGAAATATCTCGGAGTGGTGCAGCGGCGGAAAGCCGTCCTTGCGCCACCTCTCAACAGCTTCCGCCGTCTCCTGCGCAGAAAACGGCAGCTCGCCCGCGTCGGCCATTGTCTGCAAGGCGGTGAGCATCGCTTCGAGCTTTTCGCGCCCGCACTCCTCGTGCCGCGCAGAGAGGGCGAAGAGCCGCGCAAACGTCTCCGCGCTCAAGCCGTCCTGCAAAATGCCGAGGTGCACACGGCAGTAGTCGCCGCCGAGCAGCTCGACGAGCTCGGAGATACGGTCACCGCTTCGCGCCGCTTCGGCGCGGATGTAGTCTGCGGCGGCGGACGGGTCGGCGATCAGATGCTCGCAGCCAAAGGCGCTCTGATAGAGCGCCTTGAAGACGTCCTGAAGCGCCAGCTCCGGATAGCGCGCGCAGTGGGCGCGCAGAAAGTCGCGAATATCGGTAAAATTCGTCATAGCGGCGGGGTTCCTTTACCAAAAAGTTTCGTTTATCATAGCGCTTTTTCGCCCCTTTCGCAAGGGGCAAGGGATTGACAGCCCTGCGCTTTTTTGATAAAATTCCCGCGTCGGCACAAGCCGGCAGCGTTGGCACAAGCTAACTTTTCTTCCGCGCGTTCCCTGAAAGCAAACGAGGTATCACCAAGGTATCAATCTCCCTGCAAGGGGAATATTGATGCCTTTTCTTTGTCTTTTCAAGGGTTTTCGCGCAGAAAACAAGACGCAAGAGAGGATGAGAACACCGTGACGATCCTTGTCATCGACGGCCAGGGCGGAAAGCTCGGCAAAACTTTGGTCGAGAACATCAAAAAGTCCTTCCCGCACCTCGAGATCATGGCGGTCGGTACGAACAGCGCCGCTTCCGACGTGATGCGCCGCGCGGGCGCTGACCGCGTGGCCACGGGCGAAAACCCCGTCATCGTGGCCTGCCGCAGCGCGCAGATCATCGTCGGCCCCATCGGCATCGCGATCACCGATGCGCTGATGGGCGAGATCTCCCCCGCCATGGCAAACGCCGTCGCGTCAAGCAATGCCTACCGTGTGCTCATCCCGATGAATCTATGCAGCACGTATGTCGCGGGCGTGGACAAAAAGTCCTCCGCTATTCTGGACGACGCCATGGCGCACATCCGTTTGCTGCTCGAAGGAATGGAGAACAAACCATGAACAACGCTGCCACTGCAACTGCCCGTACCGCTTCCCCGGTGAGAAAGCTCACCTATTCCGCACTCTACCTCGCCCTTGCGATGGTCCTGCCGTTTTTGACCGGCCAGATCCCCGAGATCGGCTCCATGCTCTGTCCCATGCACCTGCCCGCGCTGCTGTGCGGCTTCATGTGCGGCTGGCCGTGGGGACTCGCGGTCGGCTTTATCTCCCCGCTGCTGCGCTCGATGTCCGGCATGCCGCCGATCTGGATTGCTATTCCCATGGCGTTTGAAATGGCGACCTACGGCGCCATCGCCGGTCTTCTGTACCGCAAGCTGCCGAAAACAGGCTGGCGCATCTATGCCTCGCTCATCTCCGCGATGGTCGCGGGCCGCCTTGTGTGGGGCCTTGTGAAGTTCCTGCTCGCGGGCCTTCAGGGCACGGAGTTCAGCCTCGCCCTCTTCCTCTCCGGCGCGGTGACGACGGCCATCCCCGGCATCATCTTGCAGCTCATCCTCATTCCCATCCTTGTGGTGGTAATGGAGCGCACAAATATGGCGCTCGACGTGTGAGCACTTGATAAAAACAGAAAAGGACTTGGACGAAAGCGTCCAAGTCCTTTTCTTTATTCCTCCGCTTTACTCAGCAGCTTCGGCGCGCTCGTGTCCATCAAAAACGCCCCGAGCGGCGCGGTGATGACGATGCCGAGCACCGCGACTGACAGCACGATGCTGCCGCAGGGCAGCCCCGCCGCAAGCGGCACCGAGCCGATGGCCGCCTGCACCGTCGCCTTGGGAAGATAGGCAAACACGCAGTAAAGCCTCTCTTTCGCCGTGAGCGGCGTTCTGACAAGGCAAAGGCACACACCCACGGCGCGGAAAATGAGCGTCGAGAAGATCATGCCGACCGCCGCAAGGCCCACGCCCGCCATATAACGGATATCGACCGCCGCTCCGACGAGGACGAACAAAATGACCTCCGCCGCCAGCCAGAGCTTGCCGAATTTTTCAGAGAGCCGCTTGGCAACGAACGGCGTGCACTTCATCTTAAGTAAGCACGCCATGCTGACGACCGCGAGCAGGCCCGACACCGGCACGATGCCCTCGAGCCAGCCCTCCACCGCGACGAGCAGCAGCGAAACCCCCAGCACGATGATGACCTTCATGCTGTTGCGGATGCAGTGCGCTCGGGCATAGGCAGTCTCGAAAAAGCGGCTGAGCAACCACCCGACAAGCGCACCCAGCGCAACGCCGAGCACGATCGACGCAGGGATGCTCAAAAAGTCCGCGGCGTTGGCGCTGCCGCCCTGCGCCGTGTGCAGAAACGTTGTAAACAGCACAATGACGAAGATATCGTCGCACGATGCGCCGGCCAGGATCATCTGCGGGATGCTCTTGTCCGTTCCGCGGCCGCTTTCCATCAGCTGCACCATGCGCGGCACGACGACCGCGGGCGACACCGCCGCGAGCACCGAGCCCATGACCGCCGCCTCCGCGCGCGTGATGCCAAGGAAGCACGGCGCGAGCAGCACATAGCCGATGATCTCGCACGTCGCGGGCAGGCACGACATCAAAATTGCCGGACGGCCGACCTTTTTGAGGTCGCCCAAATCGAGCGACAGTCCCGCCTTGAGCAGGATAATAACGAGCGCGAGCTTGCGCAGGTCGGCTGAGATCGACAAAATCGAGCCGTCCAGCACGTTGAGCACGCACGGCCCCAGCAGGATGCCCGTCGCCAGCATGCCGATGATGCGCGGCAGCTTCAGCTTCTGACACAGCGCGGCCAGCGCAAGGCCAAGCAAAAAGACGAGTGCGAGTGAAGTTAACATAAATTTCCTCCGGACACAAAAAAAGCTGATGCCCCCTGTGACCGTTCAAAATCACAGAAGTCATCAGCTCAAAAAAGCGGTTTCGGCAGTGCCGTGGGAGAACCTCATTCCCGATTGCGCAGTATAGCAAAGCGCGGGCAAAAATGCAAGCCCTTTTTCAAAAATCAGCGCTCGAACGTCACCTGATAGGCCCCCAACACCTGCATGCAGGGGATGACGGCGGCATTTTCGACCGTGAAAGCCGCCTTTTCATAGTGCGTCGTCTCCTCTTCGGGGATGGCGGGCAGCGTTTTGCCAAGGCTGACACCGTGCGCGCCGCCTGCAAAGCGCCAGGCGAATTCACAGTCGCAGAATTCCTTGTTTGCTGCGATCTTCTCCGCGGGCACGAGCGTAAACGTACCGTCTTTCAAGTAATAGCAGCCTACGTTGTCCTTTTCCGCAGGGCAGCCGCCCTCGATGCCGACGCCGGTGAACGAGATCGTCAGCTCCGGCAGCGTGAAGGTCGTCTTTTTGCCGTCCTTCGTAAAGGGAACATCGTCCCAGCGGCCGATGTTGACCCAGCCGCGATTGTCGGCTTTTTCCGCGGCAGTGTTGAACTCGAGAGCCCCCGTTTTGCCGTCGCGCACCTCCGCGTTGATGCGCAGCACCGGCCGCAGCGAGGCAAAGCCCTCCGGCAGCAGGGCGCGCAGACGGTCCTGCTCCGCGCCGTAGGCCATGACAAACTGTTCAACGGTCATTGCGCTTCCTCTGTTTCCTTTTGTGCGCGCTCCGCGTCTTGCCTCAGCAGCCGCAGATAGGCGTCGAGATAGAGCTTGTGCGTCACGCTTAAAAGTGCCGAGCGCAGCAGTTCCTTTTCATCCGACTCGTCCTGTCCGACGCTTGCAAGATGGTCGCTCGCGCCGAAGACATAACGGATGAGATTTTCAAATTCCTCGCAGAAGTAGTGATAAGCGGTCGGCAGATCGTAGGTCTCGTGCTGAATGCCGATCAGCGCGCGGATGTCGTCCATCGCGACGACGCTCTTGATGCACGAGACAAAGATGAGGTACGCAATGCTCTCCGCGCCGTAGGCCTTTTTCTCTGGCCCGGGGATGATCTTCTGCTTAACATAATTGCTGACCATCGAGGCCGTGATGGGACTGAGCCCGCATCCCGTGATGGATTGATTGACATAACGCGTCACCTGTTCGAGATACAGCCCCACGTCAGGGATCTCCCCGAGCCGCGGGATATGAAAGCTTCGGACAGACTCCGCCAGACGGCTGCGCATATTTTCGTCCATAGCTGCTCCTCCGTTCAAACTGCGTTTTCATCATCTTAAACTTTGGCGAAAAAAATGTCAATAAGTTTTTCAAAAACTGATTGACAGTTATTGAAAATCGTTGTATTGTAGTCAAAGATGGTTTCACCTGACAACAGGTTTTTGAATAACCGATTATTTTTTTGGAGGCTTCCCCATGATGAAACTGATCGCCGACTCCTCTGCCAACCTCACGATGCTGGAGGGCGTAACCTATCAGAGCGTGCCCATGACCATCCGCGCCGGCGAGCGCGACTTCGTGGACGATGAAACGCTCGACACGCACGAGCTGCTCGACTATCTCGCGGCCCACAACGGCAAATCCGGCACGGCCTGCCCCAGCCTCGACGGCTGGCTCAAGGCGTTCGAGGGCGCGGATGAGATTTTCGTCATTACCATCACAAGCAGCCTGTCCGGCACCTGTGCCTCGGCCATGGCCGCGCGCGACGTGTATCTCCAGTCGCATCCCGAGGTCAAAATTCACATCTTTGACACGCTGAGCACGGGACCGGAGATGCAGTTGCTCGCAGAGAAGCTCGCAGAGCTGCACGCCAAGGGCCTCCCCTTCGATGTGATCTGCGAAAAGGCGCAGGAATATCTTGCCACCACGCACCTCTTCTTCAGTCTTAAGTCCCTGCACAATCTGGCGCAAAACGGCCGCGTCAGCAAAATCGCCGCGGGCGCCATCGGCATTCTCGGCATTCAGATCCTCGCCACCGCAAGTCTTGAGGGCACGATCCAGCCCGTTGAAAAATGCCGCGGCGAAAAAAAGACGTGCGCGGCGATGGTACAGAAGCTTCTGGAAGCTGGCTACCACGGCGGCAAGGTGCGCATCCACCACGCCGAAAATCCAGAGGCGGCTGGGGCGCTCGCCGCTTCGCTGCGCGGGCACTTTCCCGAAGCAGACATTGAGATCCGTCCCTGCCGTGGTCTTTGCAGCTACTATGCCGAGCGCGGCGGCGTGATCGTCGGTTTTGAGACGATGTAAAACCGAACAGACAGCAAAAAGCAGACGGCCTGCGCGAGCCGTCTGCTTTTCTTTATCTCTGCCATTAGGCAGTTGGAGTGGTATCGGAGGTGCTGTCACCCGCTGGGGCGTTGCCGTCAGCGGGGCTTCCCTGCCCACTGGGCGGTGTGGGGCGCTCGCCGCTGGGCATTTCGGGCACTTCCCCGTCGGGAAGCTCTGACTTCTCGCCGTTTGGCATCTGACCGTCAAAGCTCTCGGGCGGTTCACCGTCTGGCTTCTGTCCGCCGCCGGGGAAGCCGCCGCCCATGCCCATGCCGCTGCTGCCGCCCGCGGCGAGCACCGTGCCGCCTGAGACGGTGATGGTGCCGTCGGCATCCAGCGGCTCGTTGTCCGCCGTGTTGGCCGTCCAGACGATCACTGTGTCGCCCGTGATGGTCAGGTCGCCGTTGGAGTCGAAGCCGTCGCCCGCGGAGGAACAGGCGTCGATCGTGCCGCCGGAGATCGTCATCGTGAAGTCATAGTCCGTCAGGTCGGAATTTGCCGCATTCAGGCAGTCGTCCGAGGCGTTGATCGTAATATCACCGGAGCAAACGTTCAGCTCCGCGCCCTCAAGGCCCTCGCAGCAATTCGTGATGTCGATCGTAGGGCCGTCCGTGCCGTCCGCACCGATGTTCAGCACCAAATCGCAGTGAATGGTGTCATCCGCGGCGTCGATGGTCAGCGTGCCGCTCTCGACGTTCAAAAGCTGCTCGGCGTTGATGGCGTCGTTGACGGGTGCATCGATATTCAGCGTCAAATCGCGGATGGTCAGCGACGCTTCGCCGTCCTCATCCGTCGTCGCGCCGGATTTGATACCGTTTTTGCCGTTGGCCGTGACGGTCAACTCTCCATCGCCGCAGAGGGTGACAAGCGAGCCATCCTTACACTTAATGACGGCGTTTTCGGCATTTTCGTTTTCGGGGTAGTTGTCGTCATTGTTCTGCTCGGTATCGCTCAGGGAATTTTCCGTACCGTTGGAAACAAGGAGGTCACCTCGCTCGACTTGCCGCAGGTGATGGCGGCGGTGTTCTCACTCGTAAGTGTCAGGCCGTCCAGCACCAGCGTCACGCCGGTCGTGCTCTTTTTCACCTTGATGGAGCCGTCCGCGCAGCTGCCGGAGACGGTGTAGGTACCACTCGACGTGATCGTGAGCGCTGTGCCGTCGATCTCGTAGCCCGTGTCCGTCTCGCCCGCAGCGGTCACGCCGCTGTCCGTAAAGGTAAAGGTCACATTGCTTGCCGTGTCCGCCGTACTATTTTTTATCGTACCGGCGCAGGCCGTGAGCGACAGCGCCAGCGCCGACGCGCACAGGAAAGGCAGCGGCTTTGGCATCGGCCTTTCCATCGCGCGCTCGATCGCCGAGGGACACCACAGCTCCATCCGCGCCAGAGTGGAGGACGGGAGGATTGCCTTCACCGCCGAGCTCAAATAAACGGCTTTTGGGCAAAAAAACGCTTCGCAGAAGTTCTGCGAAGCGTTTTTCTTATCAAAGGCTTTTCTCCCCGCCCGTGACGGTCTCGATGGCGCAGGCAATGAACTTTTTCGCTGCGGGCGAGGCCTCCCTGAGCGACGGGACGGAGATGCCGAGCGTGACGAACTGCGGCGGGTCGAACGGGACCTCCGCCACCGTGCCGCTCCACTTGCGTGAGATGAGCCGCTGGTTGAAGCTGACGCCGAGCCCCGCCTCGACCATGTTGTAGGTCGTGAAGCCGTCGCGCGTCGTAAAGCAGGTCTGCGGGTGCAGGTCGTGCTGCTCGAGCAGGCGGTCCTGATCGGTGTCGTGATTGGGCGAGGTGTGGATGAACGGCTCGTTCTGCAAGCGCATAAGCGGAAAGACATCCGCCGCTGCCAACTCGTGCCCGCGCGGCAGCCACGCGACCAATTCGTCGCGAAAGACCGGCAGCCAGTCATACTTGTCGCCGTGCATCTGCGCGCCGAAACAGCAGTCGACCGAGCGCTCGTTCAGCCAGCGCGCCATCTCGAGGTTGCCGCCCTCCTGCATGCGCACGGTCACGCCCGGATAGCGGGCGCGGAACGCCGTCAGGATCTCTGGCATCCACAGGGCCGAAATGCTGTAATAGCAACCGATCGTCAGCGAACCCTTTGACACGCCGCCGATCTCCGCGCTGAGCTGCTCGGCGTTGTGATGCGCGCGCACGACCTCGCGCAGCAGCGGCAGCATGAGCTTTCCGTTTTCCGTGAGCTGCACGCCCTTTTTGCTGCGAAGAAACAGCGGAAAGCCGAGCTCTTCTTCCAGCGTGCCGATCATGCGCGTCACGCCTGACTGCGTGTAGCCCAAAAGCTCCGCCGTGGCCGTCAGGCTGCCGAGCTCTGCCGCGGCAAGGAACGCCTCGCATTTGACCGCTTCCATACGCTCTCCTATCCATGATTTTATATCATGTTTTTCATTTCAAATAACCGTTTGCGTCATGTTTTCTCTTATTCTACAATAGCAGTCAGAAACCGTCAATCCTGTTTTTGAAACGAGGTCTTTTTTCATGGAGCATCGTCTTTCTTTTTCCTGCGACTATCTTGAGGGCGCGCATCCCGCCATCCTGCAGCGCCTGTGCGAAACGAATTTTGCGCAGACCGCCGGTTACGGCACGGATGAATACTGCGAATCCGCGCGCGAGAGGATCCGCGCCGCTTGCGGCGCGCCGAACGCGGAGATTCACTTCCTTGTCGGCGGCACACAGACGAACGCGACCGTCATCGACGCGCTGCTGCGCTCTTACGAGGGTGTGATCGCCGCGGACACGGGGCACATCAGCGTGCACGAGGCCGGCGCCATCGAGTTCGGCGGGCACAAAGTGCTCACGCTGCCGCAGGAGAACGGCAAGATCACCGCATCCCAAATCCGCGCACTGCTTGATCAGTACGAGGACGACGCGAACCGCGACCACACGGTCATGCCCGGGATGGTCTACCTCTCCCAGCCGACGGAGTACGGCACGCTCTATTCCAAAAAGGAGCTCGCGGCCATCAGCGCGCTCTGCCGCGAAAAGCGCCTGCCGCTCTATATCGACGGCGCGCGCCTTGCCTACGCGCTCGCCTGTCCTGAAAACGACGTGACACTGCGCGACCTTGCCGCGCTGTGCGACATTTTCTACATCGGCGGCACGAAATGCGGCGCGCTGCTCGGCGAGGCGGTCGTCATTCCCCAGCCGGGGCTCATTCCACACTTTTTCACCATCATCAAGCAGCACGGCGCGCTGCTCGCCAAGGGACGGCTGCTCGGCATCCAGTTCGACACGCTCTTTACCGATGGGCTCTACGAGCGCATCGGCGCAGACGCCGTTCGCTACGCCGACGCTATCCGGCGCGCGATGGCGGAAAACGGCTATTTGCCCTGTTTCCCCTCCCCGACGAACCAGAGCTTCTGCATCGTCAGTGAGCAGCAGCGCAAAGAGCTCGCCGAGCGCGTGGACTTCTCCGTCTGGGAGCAATATGACGAGACGCACAGCATCATCCGCTTTGCCACAAGCTGGGCGACGCGGGAAGAGGATGTGAACGCGCTCTGTCGCATCCTGCGCGAGTGCACCGCGCAGGAAAAGGCAGCGTCCTAAAATCAAAAAAGAGCTTTCTCCGATTTCCAGGAGAAAGCTCTTTTTATTTCATTGCGCTGCGCTCAGTTCTTTTTCATCAGCTGTTCATCCTGCTGCAAAAGCTGCTGCGTGATGATATCGAGCTGCCGGTGCTTGGCCATGCGGTCGGCGATGTTGTTCTGCACCAGCTCCGTCTCCTGATGGCCGCGGAAGGACAGCTTAAGCAGAATCGGCGTCAGGATCGTGCCGCATACGACCGTGATGACGACCGGCGTCATCATCGCGGGCGACAGCACACCCATCGAAAGGCCGCGGTTGGCGACGATCAGCGCGACTTCGCCGCGGCAGGCCATGCCCACGCCGACCTGGATGCTCTCGCGCGTGGTGAACTGGCACGCCTTGGCGCCAAGGCCGCAGCCGAGGAGCTTCGAGATGATCGAAACAAGCAGCAGCAAAATCGAGAAGACGACCATGCCGCCCGTCAGACCCGTGATCTGCACATTGATACCGATGCTCGCGAAGAACACCGGCGTGAGCAGAAGATACCCGAGGGGGTTGTACTTCGTCTGGATGTAGGTGCCCTTGGGCGTGCACGCGACGGCAAGGCCCGCGGCGTAAGCACCCGTGATATCAGCGACGCCGAAGAACTCCTCGGCGCAGTAGGCCATCACAAGGCACAGGACAAAGGCGAACACGGAGTTTCTGTGGCTGGCCCAACCGTGCTGACGCTTGAGCATCCAGCAGAAGATGCGGTTCGCGCCAAAGCCGACCACGAAGGCAAAGACGAAAAAGCCCACGATCTTGAGGAGCACCATGCCGATGCTCTCGTCACCGCCGGCAAGGCTGCAAACGAGCGTCAGGGCGATCAGGCCGAGCACATCGTCGATGAGCGCGGCGGCCAAAATCGTGTTGCCGACCTTGGTCTCGAGCTTTTTCATCTCCTTGAGCGTTTCGACCGTGATGCTCACGGACGTGGCCGTCAGGATGGTGCCGATGAAGATATTTTCAATAAAGCCGGTGCTCTCGATGAGTCCGAGCTCATCCGCGCCCCAGGCAAGCGCCGTGCCCATGAGAAACGGCACGACCACGCCGAGAACCGCGACCATGAAGCCCGCCTTGCCGCTGTGCTTGAGCTCGTTGATGTCCGTGCCCATACCGGCGGAGAACATCAGCACGATGACACCAAGCTCGCTGAGCTGCTTGGTGAATTCCGTTTCCGAAAGAAGGCCAAGGCCCGCGGGGCTGAGCAAAAGGCCCGCGATCAGCGCGCCCACGACCTGCGGCATCTGAAACTTCTGCGCAATGAGGCCCAGAATCTTCGTGCTCAGCAGGATCAGCGCAAGATCCAGCAAAAAGTGATACGACATATTGATCTCCTCCCAAACTCTCTGATCTCTATCCAAATTCTTCCGTTTCATTTCGCGAGGCTCTATTCTAACTTCTTTTTTTCTTTTTTCAACAGTCAGAATCACCAAGGAAACGGAAGAATTCCTGCACAGCTCAGGCGAAATGCAATATATCTTTCATTTTTAACGTGAAATGTTTGCTTTGATTCCGTTTCCATAGCCGTTTTCACAAAAAGCAGTGTCAAATGCGGCGTTAAGAAGCCGTGAAATATGGACGATTCATTGAATTTCTCTATGATTTACAGGGATATCGTCTATATCGTCCACGCATCGTGCACATTTTGTCGCTCACGCCCATTTTGCATCTTTTCCTGCATTTTGCGCATTTTCGTCGCACAATGCGCCGTTTCTCCCCTTGCCGCGGCGGCGCGGGCGTGGTAAAATCGGCCTTGTGACATGAACAAAGGAAAGGACGAGCCATGAATCAGAAAGAACTCAATGAACTGCGCCGGCGCTTCCGGCTCGATAAGAATAATTTCAGCCGCGTGTACGGCTGCTATGTGAACTCCAATAAAGAGATCATTGCGTGGGTCGATACCTCGATGGGCCTCATACGACAGGAGGAGCAGGAGATGTACTTGGGCCTTCTCAAAAAGTCCCTCTCCGGCACGCTTGGCAAGAACCTCATCGACGTGGTGTTCTCCACGCAGCAGGTCGCCGACAGCGATGAGCACCGCCTCTTGCAGACTCTTCGCCAAACAGAGCTCAAGGACCCCGCCTCGCGCGAAACGCTCTGCCGCCAAATCATCGACTGCATCGACATGGGCGAGACAAACTATCTCATCCTCCTCGCCGCCGACGCCTACGACGTGCCGCACCGCAGCAAGGATGACGAGATTCAGGCCGACGCGTCGAGTGAGGTCTTCAAGTACTTTGTCTGCTCCATCTGCCCCGTCAAGGCCCCGACGCTCGAACTGCGCTACGACCTTGACCAGAGCGAGTTTCACTCAAGCTCCACCGGCTACATCGCGACCTCGCCCGAGCTTGGCTTCCTCTACCCCGCATTCGACAACCGCACGGCGAACATTTACAATGTGCTGTTCTACTCGAAAAACGCCGCGGAGATCCATCAGGAGGTCATCGACGCGCTGTTCCACGTCGACCCGCCGATGTCTGCCGAGGAGCAGAAAAACGCCTTTGGCTCGGCGCTTGCCGACGCGCTCGACAAGGATTGCAGCTACGATGTTGTCCAGTCCGTGCACGAGCAGATCAGAGCGCGCATCGAAGATCACAAGGAGAGCAAAGACCCCGAGCCGCTTGAAATGACGGCAGGCGACGTCGGCGGCATCCTCGCCAACAGCGGCGTGAACGACGAGCAGATCGCAGCGTTCCAGCGCGAGTGCGATGAGCAGTACGGCGAGAACGCCGCGCTGAACCCGAACAACATCATCGAGAGCAAGAAGTTTGAGATCACGACCCCCGAGGTCAAAATTTCCATTGCACCGGAGAACAGCTATATGATCGAAGCGCGCGTCATCAATGGCCGCAAATACCTCCTCATCCCCGCCGACGACGGCGTGGAGGTCAACGGCATCGGCGTGAACATCCCGGGTCTTGCAAAAGAGGAATAAGAAAAAAGGAGAGAAGCCGCGGCTTCTCTCCCTCTCTTTTTGACCATTTACGCCTTGCTCTTGTAGAGGTCAGCGATGATGTCGGCGCACTTGTCGATGCCGAGCTCGCCGCTGTCGAGCGTGATGTGGTAATTCTGCGCGTAGCCCCACTTCATGTTCGTGTAGAAGCGGTGATAGGCCGCGCGGCGCTTGTCCTTGTCGCGCAGACGCTGCTCGGGCGACTGCTCGCGCTCGCCGTAGACCTCGACGATGCGCTTGGCGCGGAACGCCATATCCGCGTGGATAAAGACCTTGAGGCACTTGGCCTTGTCCTGCAAAATGTAGTCCGCGCAGCGGCCGACGATGACACAGGGGCCCTTTTCGGCAAGCTCGCTGATGACGCGGCACTGAATTTCCCATAGGATGTCCTCGTTCGTCGGGCCGAACGCGCGGTTCGAGAGCGCTGAGGACAGGAAGCCGCCTGGTGTGTACTCGCCCGCCTCCTTGACATAATTTTCTGCAAAGCCGCTCTCCTCGGCGATCTTCTGGATGAGCTCTGAGTCATAGCAGGGGATGCCGAGCTGCTCTGCAACCTTTTTGCCGACCGTGCGGCCGCCGCTGCCGAATTCACGGCTGATGGTGATAATATGATTCATAATACAGTTGCTCCTTCCGTATTGAGTTCCCGATACGTTTTTACAATCATACCCGCCGCGATGACGAAAGTCAACACATCCGACACCGGCATGGAGTACAGCACGCCGTCAAGGCCGAAAAAGCGCGGCAGCAGCAGTGCAAAGCCCACGCCGAACACGACCTCGCGCACCATGGAGAGCATCGTGGATGAGAACGCCTTGCCCACGGCCTGCAAAAAGATGAAGCAGGCCTTGTTCACGCAGGCGAGCACCATCATGCAAAGATACGTGCGGAATGCCTTGATCGCAAAGTCCGTGTAGTAGCTGCTCTCGTTCGCCGCGCCGAAGACGGCGATGAGCTGACGCGGGAAGCCCTCGGCCAGAACGAGCGCGACGGCGCCGACGATCGCCTCGCAGAGCAGGAGCTTTGTAAAGAGTTCACGCACGCGCGTCTTTTTCCCCGCGCCCATGTTGTAACCTACGACGGGAATGCAGCCCGCCGCCATGCCGACGACGATGGAAATGACGATCTGGAAGAACTTCATCACAATGCCGACGACGGCCATCGGGATCTGCGCGTACTGCTCCTGCGAGAATATCTCATCCAGCGCGCCGTACTTGCGCAGCATGTTGTTGATGGCCACCATCGCCGCGACAAGGCTAATTTGTGACAAAAAGCTCGTGATGCCGAGCGTCAGCATCCGGGTACAGAGGCTTGCGTGCAGGCGGAAGTCTCCCTTTTCCGGCTTGACGGTCTTCATGCGGCAGAGGTACCACACCGCAAGCGCCGCCGTGACGATCTGGCCCAACACGGTGGCGACCGCCGCGCCCATCATGCCCCACTTACATTCAAAGATGAAGATGGGGTCTAAAATGATGTTGAGCACCGCGCCCGCGAGCGTGGAGATCATGGCGAACCGCGGGTTGCCGTCGGCACGGATGACAGGGTTCATCGCCTGACCGAACATATAAAACGGGATGCCGAGCGAGATATAGAAGAAATACTCCCGCGCGTAATGAAAGGTCTCCTCGTTCACCGTGCCGCCGAACATTGAAATGATGGGATCGGCAAAACCAAGGTACAGCGCCGTGAGCACAAGGCTGCTCGCGACCGACAATACGACCGCGCTGCCGACGCTCTTTCTTGCCTCTCCCACTTCGCCCTTGCCGAGCGAAATGCTGACGAACGCGCAGCAGCCGTCGCCGATCATCACGGCGATGGCGAGCGCCACGACCGTGAGCGGAAAGACGACGGTGTTTGCCGCGTTGCCGTAGGAACCGAGGTAGCTTGCGTTGGCGATGAAGATCTGGTCGACGATGTTATAGAGCGCGCCGACGAGCAGCGAGATGATGCACGGGACGGCGTAGCGCCGCATGAGCCTTCCCACGCGCTCCGTCCCCAAAAACTGGTTTGTGTTTTCCATGGCGGTCTTCCTCCTGAACATAAAAAATAAGAGATGCGTTCTGCCGGATCAATCCGGACTTACGCATCTCTGCCGCACGATTTGACTATGAAGTTGTCTTCTCCCTCCTTTTTCCGCAAAAAACGTGCGGCGTTTCTGCAACTGGATTTACGCAGAAACGCCACACGCTGTGAATTGATTTTATCAAATTGTTCCGAGCATTTCAAATGTTTTTTGCGGCACGGGCCGCAAATTTTTATTTAGTCCTGCTCCATGAAGCTGCGGATATAGGCGATCAGCATTTTCGCCGTGCCCTCGAAGCCGAGCACATCGCTCTTGACGGTCATGTCGTAGCCGCGGGCGTCGCCCCACTTCGTCTCGCAGTAGTAGTTGTGGTAGGACTTTCTGGAGCGGTCGACCTCTTTGATCTCCTCGATTGCGTCCTCGGCAGACAGGCCCTTCTTCTCCATCACGCGGCCGACTTTGGCCTGCTGGTTGCCGCAGATGAAAATGCTCAGCATATTGGGGTTGCCCTTGAGCACCTGGTCGCCGCAGCGGCCGATGATGAGGAAGCTCTCGCCATTTGCCGCCTTGTCACGCAGCATGGCGAACGTCTTTTCCGCCACGTTGACCTCAAGAGAATTCGAATACTTGCCGATGCGGCGCGAGGCAAAGAAGTTGACGGGCTTTTCGTCCATCTTGCGGATCATTTCCTCGCTGTAGCCTTCGGAAACGATTTCTTTTTCGATGGAGTCCTTGTCATAGAGCTTGATACCGAGCTCTTGCGCGATCATGTCGGCAATGTAATGGCCGCCGCTGCCGTGCTCGCGGCCAAGGGTGATGATGATCTGGTTTTTCATGGGATCGCACTCCTTTCCTTTTTCCGTTTACAGATAGCGCAGGAATAAGTAGGCCGTGGACACCGCCATGACAACGATCGTCGCGGGCACGCAGTACTTGCAGTAGCGGCCCCAGCCAATGGGATAGCCGCCCTTGGCCGAAGCCGAAGTGCCGACGACGTTGGCGCTCGCGCCGATGGGCGTCGCATTGCCGCCGAGGTCCGTGCCGAGCGAAAGCGCCCAGGCAAGCACGCCGATATCCATGCCCTCTGTCGCGGCAATGGCGCGGATGACAGGGATCATGGTCGCGGCAAAGGGGATATTGTCGACAAAGGCGCTCGTGATGGCCGAGAGCCACAGAATGACGATCACAATAACCGCGATATTGCCCTCACTGACCGAGGTGATGAAGTTCGCGATCATGTTGAGCACGCCTGTCTTTTCAAGGCCCGCCACGGAAACGAACAAGCCGATGAAAAAGAGCAGCGTCTTATAGTCCACGCCCTTAATGATTTCTATAACAGATTTTTTGCCGCTGGTCAAGCCCAAAACGATCAGCGTCAAAATCGCGACAATCACGCCGATGCACGCGACGGAAAGTTCCGTCTGCGCGTGCGTGATGAGCAGCACGACCGCCAGCAGGAAAACGCCTGCGCTCGCAAGAAATGCCTTCTTGTTCGTGATGGCCGTCGAAGGCTCGGGACAGGTGATGGGGCCGCCGTTGGCATGCTCGGCGCGCTCAAGTTCCTTGCGGAAGCAGAGCGTGAAGTAAATGAGCATGAACACAAAGCAGATCGCCACGACCGCGCCGGTATTTTCGATGAAGTCGAAGAAGGTGTAGCCGAGCGAGGTGCCGATGATGATGTTCGGCGGGTCGCCGCACATCGTGGCCGCGCCGCCGAGGTTCGCGCAGAAAATTTCAGACAGGATCATCGGCACGGGGTCGAATTTCATTGTCTGCGCCAGTTCGAGCGTGACGGTGGCGAGAAACAGCACGACCGTGATGCTGTCGATGAACATCGACAAAAACGCCGAGAGCGACATAAAGCAGATGAGCAGCGGCACCGTGCGGTAGTGTACGAGCTTGGCAAGCGTCAGGCACAGCCAGCGGAAAAAGCCCGCCTTGCCGAGGCCCTCGACCATGATCATCATGCCGGCGATAAACAGGATCGTCGACCAGTTGATGCCAGCGGTGCTCTCCTCACTTGCGCCGTACCAGAATGTGCTCTGGAAAAACGCGCCGAGGTTGAGCGTCTCCCAAATGGCGCTCATCGAGCGCATGCAGACGCCGAACACCAGCACGAGCACGAGCGCGCCGCTCCCGAGCGTAATGTAATGCCGTTCAAACTTATCGAGGATAATAAGCAGGAACATAGTGACAAAAATGCAGATGGCAATGATCTGAGCAAACATGTTATTCCTCCCTGTGCTATGGAATTTCCAACGCGAGTCATTATATCGACCCTTTGCGCGGAAACGAAATGCTTTCTTGACATGGCGGATATATCATTTTGCTATGCCGCCGGAATTTTCCTGATTTCATGCGGCTTTGCGACGGTGTTTACTTTTCGTCAAGGTTCTGTTCTTTTTTCCCGAATACGCTTGCGCCGCCGCTTCGCTTCTGTTACAATCAGTCTTGCCGTCCGCAAGGTGCGGACGAATGCTTTTCTCTTCCGTCAAATTTTACGCAGTCAGGTTCCTCGCCGCCGCGCAGAACCCCAATCATTTCTTTTTCAGAGGAGCTTGCCTATGAACATCAGCTACGACAGCTATCGCGTCTTTTATTACGCCGCCAAATACCGCAGCTTTTCGCAGGCCGCCGCGGCGCTCTACAGCAACCAGCCCAACGTGACACGCATGATCCGAAAGCTCGAATCCGAGCTCGGCTGCGCGCTGTTTTTCCGCTCGCCGCAGGGCGTGCGCCTCACGCCCGAGGGGGAGAAGCTCTACACGCACATCGCCGTCGCGTTTGAGAGCATCGAGGCAGGCGAAGAGGAGGTCCTCTCCGACCAGAGCTTGCAAAGCGGTATCGTCCACATCGCAGCGAGCAGCCTTGCCCTGCGCACGCGGCTTTTGCAGGTGCTCGCGCGCTACCGGCGCGCATACCCGCACGTGCGCATCTGCCTGACGAACCACTCTGCCTCCCACGGCCTCGCCGCCGTGCAGAACGGCCTTGCCGACTTCGCCATTCTGGCAGAGGGCGCGTCCGTGCCGGATTCGCTCACGGCGCAGAAGATCGACGAAATTCAGGAGATCCCCATCTGCGGCCCGGCGTTTTTGGAGCTCACCGAGGAGCCCGTTTCGCTCAAAAGGCTTGCCGACTACCCGATCATCAGCTTGACGGAGGGGACATCGTCGCACGACTTTTATGCCGAGTTCTTCCTGCGCCACGGTCTTTCGTTCAGCCCCGATGTGGAGGTCGAGACCACGGCACAGGTGCCGCCCGTAGTGCAGAGCGATCTTGGCGTCGGCTTCGTGCCGCGCGAGATGCTTTACGGCACGCCGGAGGCAAGCGGTATCTACCCCATCATGCTCGAAGAGCCCATTTCCGCGCGCAGCGTCTTCCTCTTCCAGCGCAAGACGCAGCCGCTGAGCATCGCCGCCAAAAAGCTGCGGCAGATGCTGCTCGAAGACGCGCCGCAGGAGAGTGGAAAATAATCAGACAAAGTCCCGCCGGTTTCGAACCGGCGGGACATCTTTCATATATGAATGCTTAATCGGCACGCTGCACGCGCTTTTCTTTGCGGTCAAGATAGAGGTAGAAGCCGACGTTCAGGATTACGCCGACCAGCGTGGACACCGGCGCGGCAAGGCCAATCTTCGTCAGGCTCGCGTTCGGCTGGATGCTCATCACATACGCAAACGGCAGGCGGACGAGCAGCGTTTGGATGAGACCCTGTGCCATGACCCAGAGCGTCTTGTTGTTGCCGTTGAAGTAGCCGAGCATGCTGAAGAGGATCGCCGTCAGGATGGTCTCGGGCGCGAAGCCCTTCAGATACTCAAAGCCTTTCTGCACGACCTCGGCATCCGGCGAGAAAAATCCCGCCAACGCATCGCCCTTGAGCATCACGAGCGCGAACACGGCGCAGCCGAAGGCCAGCCCCACGCCGATGCCCGTCAGCATCGACTGCTTTGCGCGCTTCTGATTTCCCGCGCCCACGTTCTGCGCGACGAAGGACGCCATCGACTGCATCAGCGCACTCGGCACGAGCATGACAAAGCTGACGATCTTGCTCGCGACGCCGTAGCCGGACGAGGCCGCAAGCCCCAGACGGTTGACGAATGCGCAGAGCGCGAGGAAGGAGAGCTGCGTCAGAAATTCCTGCAGGGCGAGCGGCAGACCGATCGTGAGAAAGCGCCTGCACTGCTCATTGAGCCGCACATCGCTCTTTCGGAACGTAAACGGCAGCTTTTTGCGGCGAAGGATCGCGAGCGCACACACGACGCTGACCGCCTGCGCGAGCACGGTCGCGAGCGCCGCACCGGTCGCATCCAGATGCAGACCGGCCACGAGCACCAGATCGCCTGCGACATTGACCAGGC
>ENA-UPXB01000775-UPXB01000775.1-human-gut-metagenome-genome-assembly--contig:-NODE-775-length-23563-cov-7.461935_pt1 | contig 23563 bp, 18 predicted proteins | sample MGYA00250055_ERZ773386 | MGnify/ENA primary metagenome ERZ773386 (study PRJEB29103, sample SAMN06111974) | human gut metagenome | biome: human gut; feature: ankylosing spondylitis patient; material... | reverse complement strand
CTGAAGGCAAAGGGTTACACGGCAGAACAGATTGCAGAGTTGTCTTCTGCGATGGAAGACATCATCAAGGACATCAATATTTCAGTTACATAATTTTCCGGGACGAGAAGATTTCTCTTTTTCAAAAACTGAATATCTATATGCTCCCATACATCCATTGAATCCAGAATTGTTCCATCTAAATCAAAGATTGCCGCATTAAAATCCATTTTTCTTTTCCTTTCCGCAAAATAAATCTTTCAGTTCCGCAGCAGCAGCTTTTATATCAGACTGCGCTATGATGGCAGATACAACAGCCAGCCCGTCAATTCCCATGGGCTTGAAACGCCCTGCATTTCCCTTATTGATACCGCCAATAACAACTATCGGCAAAGAAACGGCTGCGCGGATTTTCTGTAATTCTTCCATTGATACAGAATCAGCGTCGGTTTTAGTTCCAGTAGGGAACATTGCGCCAACTCCCAAATAATCTGCACCATCCTGTTGTGCCTGTATTGCTTCTGCAATGGAAGATGCAGATACTCCCAACAGCATATTTTCCCCAATTACTTTGCGGACGGCAGCCGCAGGTAAATCATGCTGTCCAATATGTACCCCCGTAGCCTGCACAGCCATTGCAATATCTATCCGGTCGTTTATGATAAGGGGAATATGGTATTTATCCGTAACCTGTTTCACGGCAACAGCCTGATTGTAAAATTCTAATGAGGACAATTCTTTTTCTCGGAGTTGTATCATTGTGCAGCCTCCTAAAATTGCCTGTTCTACCGCTTCTGTCAGGCTATCGCAGCTCATTAGTTGACGATCAGTAACAAGATAAAGTGTATAATCAAAGTTCATTTTGCACCTGCCTATTCTTTAGATAAACCATGCTGATACAATTCGTAGAAATGGTGCGTCGGGCCACAGCCTTTTCCAATCGCAAGAGAGTGTTCGATTGCCATTGTGACATAAGCCTTTGCAGATTCGACTGCAAGCGGAACACTTTTTCCCTTTGCAAGCTGGGAAGCGATTGCAGAAGAAAAGGTACAGCCTGTCCCATGAGTATTTTTCGTATCAATGCGGGATGTTTCAAAATGGTAGAAATTTTCTCCATCAAATAGGACATCAACAGCATTTCCTATATGATGTCCACCCTTGACAACAATCGCCTTACAACCCATGGCATATATTTTTCTTGCGGCAGCCTCCATATCTGAAACTGTGGAAATCTGCATATCCGCTATTTTCTCTGCCTCTGGAATATTCGGAGTAAGTACATCGGCCAGTGGAATTACTGTGTCTATCAAGGTGGAAACCGCCGTAGGATTCATCAATGGGCAGCCATTTTTGGCATACATAACCGGGTCGATTACGACATTTTGGGGCTTATATTGTAATAGTTTCTTTGCCACCGCTTTCATACATTCTGGTGTAGAAAGCATACCGATTTTTACTGCGTCCACTTCAATATCTTCAAATACGGCGTCAATCTGTTTTTCAATCATATCCGGGGTAATATCTTGGATGTCGATAACACGGCTGGTGTTCTCTGCAACAACAGAAACAATAACACTCATTCCAAATACACCGTGAGCAGAAAAAGTTTTCAAATCAGCCTGAATACCTGCACCTCCGCTGCAATCTGATCCGGCAATGGACAATACTTTTTTCATTTTGCATTTTCCTCCATTCTCTCGTTCCGATAGGCCATCTTCCAAAAAGCAAGCTCTAACAAACTTGCTTTTTCAAAAATATCAGCCAGATACTTTTTATTTGCTACTGATAACCCGGCACATTTATGCTCTGCAAAAGCAGACCATTCTTTGCAGCTTTCTGCATATTGTTCATCCGCATAATCTTTGATAAAGTCCCAATATCTTGACTGTCTGCTTGTAGGAACAGCCGCCAATTTGCGGAATATATAGCTGTAACTTAGCATACAGGGAAGAACCGCCATTAAAATTTCTTCATTCTTTCCATGTGACGCAATCTCAAACATGAAATCAATGTAATTTTGATTTTCAGGCAAAGGGGCGATCAGTTCAATATCATCATCTGTTATGCAAAATTGCTTTAGATAATCCAGCCGCACTTCCGATTCCGTATCATTTACAAAGTTCAGCATGGAGTAGTAAAGCTGAATTTCTCTTAATGTAGCAGCATGAAAAATTGCCTTTCCGTATATGCGGGCATAGTTTTTCAGATAGATACTATCCTGAATCATATATCTCTTGAATTTTTCAAGAGGTAGCTTTCCAGTTTGCACTTCCTGCACAAATGGGGTAGCTGCACATTCTTCCCAAATGGGGATGTTGTGGGTTAAGATGTCTTTCATAAATGCCATGTTTGATCCTCCTAAGATAAAAAAATAGAGCCTCTAAAACAATTAGAAGCTCTTTCAGACGCAATACGAGCGTAAGAAATTGCTTCCCTACGCCGGTATTAGCCGACAGGTCCAGAGGTCAGGTCTTACCTTTTTCAACTTGTTCAGTTCCCTCGCAAACACATATCATATCTTATTCAATTAAAAAAGGACATTCCCAAAACAGAGAATGTCCAAAAAATACGAATCTGTATTCTTCAGCTCCCTGCGTTGGTATTAGCCAACAGGTTCAAAGGGTCAGGTTTTAACCTTCTCAACTACAAGGTAGTCCCCCTGCTTGAGTATTATTATAGTTAAGAAGTCCCCAAAAGTCAAGTCTACGCATTTAGGGCGGTAAAAGTCCACGGAAATCAAGGCTTTTCGGCGGTGGTCGATGGGGTGGCAGAATGATTTATCACATACCCGTCGAAACGGGCTTTGAAATGCGTAGGAAAATCTTTCCGCCGCTGGTTTTCCTGCCGGTTCTGTGGTATGCTGGAATAAGACAAAAAACGACAGGAGTTGACACGATGGCCAAACAGGAAATGTTACTGGACACAGCTACCATCAAGGCCGCCGTCGCTGGTGAGAAGTGGGCCAAAGATAAAGTGATCGAACACTACACCCCCATGATCGACGAGCTGGCCGTTGACGAAGATATGAAGCAGCACCTTATTTTGAAGCTGCTGGAAGAACTGCCACACTTCCCGATGGGGCAGGCATAAGAAAAAAGAGCGCCGGACGCAGAGGCACACAGCCCCCGCGCCCGGCACTCTTTATTTAGGTCTGTCCATAGAAATAAAACAGACAACAGAGTTATAATGTGATTACTTAAAAACAAAAATTTCTTCAATAGGTGTGTTTACAGCCCTTGAAATATCAATCGCTAATTTTAGCGACGGGTTATATTGTGCCTTTTCCAGACGCATGATTGTTTCGCGGCGCACTCCAACTATTTCTGCCAACTGTTCTTGTGTCAATCCCTTTATCTGCCTATACTGCTTTAATTTACATTCAAAATCTGGCATAGTTAGTCCTCACCTTCATCAATCGGATCGTCGTGGTCATAGTGATAAAGCAAGAACTCGCTAAGGAATACTTCAAGCGCGATAGCAAGAGAAACCATAATTATATACGCAATAAAGGTATATTCCAAATTCCCCATAAGTTTGCCCTGTCCCAAAATCAGTGTTACAAGAAAAATAATTGTAAGAGCTGTTTTATTGGCTACGGAATGAGCGTGCATTTTGTTTTCTTGGTATCGCTCGTCCATAAAAGTATTTGACAATTTTCCTTCATAGAAGAAACCAAAGAAACCAAAAAACACAAAAAAAACAAAGGGGAAAATAGTTTTGTCGATGTTGTATGTCCAGAACCCCAAAAAGCCGAAAAACCCCAAAAAGCCTAAGAAGCCCAACTTAGGATTAAGATTTCGGGTTATAGTTGCATTGTTGCCTTTCCTTTTATTGACGGCTATAACCTGTATCAGCAGAACGACAAGGTACAGCACATAAAAGGTAATTAAGATGCCCGAAATAATCATAGGCAGGTCTTTAAGACGGAAAGTATAGGTCGAAATATCCATTGGGACAATAAATCTGGCTTCATTAAAAGTAATCGTATACCATGAAGAAACAGCGACAAGCAAAATACATATTGCTCCTAAAATAACAAGCAGTTTTGTTTTATTTTTTTTCATTTTTACAGCCTCCAAAATGTGATGTATTTGTCACCTAACGAGATAAATATATCACTTCGGATTGTTTTTGTCAATGTGCAAGATACAAATATATCTCTTTTGGTAAAGAGCGCCGGACGCAGAGGCATACAGCCCCCGTGCCCGGCGCTTTGCTATGCTTGGATCACTCGTCCGTGAAATGGAATTGCTGCGCTTCAAAGTCGGCATCGTGCATGGTGTCCAGCTTGTCGGCGGTCTGGCGGGCCAGTGCCGCCATGTCCTCGTCCATGTCCGGCAAGGCGGCCCGGATGTTGGCCGCCGTCCTGCGCCGGTTGGTCTTGTGATACATACAGATCAGGTTTTCTTCTTCCACGGTAAACTGTACCATTGTCATACCTCCAATTCGTTTTTCTTGGTTCTGGCCGGGGCCTTTTTCAAGGCTTGGGCCTGTTTGGTTTCGGATAGCTGCCTGCGGATGGAAGCGCGGGGCCGCCGCACTTCCTTGTCCCGGTTCTCGTCCTTGCCAATCACTGCATACAGGCCGTGCCGGTCTTTCATGCCGGTAAAGCACAGGGATTTATAGGGCAGCATGGAAAACAGCCGGTCGGTGTCCTTGCTGGATGCAATCTGCACGAAGTATGGGGACAGCTCCACCATGAAATGCGTCTTGTTGGGGCTGTTGGGGGCGGACAGATCTTTCAGTCCGGCCACGATCCGCTGCGCCTCGGCCAAAATCATGCTGTCATGCAGCGCCGTGACGTGGGCCTTAAAGTCGCCGGGCGCAAGCTGCGCCCGGCCTTTCTGTTCATGCCGCAACAGCTCCCGCAGGTGTTCCGGCTCATTGGGCTTGGCCTCATACCGCAGGAACGCCCCCAGATTGGGATCGGGCCGTCCGTCGAAGTACAGACCGGCGGGCTGCTCCCGGTCGCCCTTTTCATAGTGCAGGATGATGTTGTCGGCCTGTACCGCCTCGGCTGCGACGTGCCGGAAGTGCTGGGGATAGTCCAGCTCATAGAGATTGCCGCGAATGACACCCCGCACCTTGCCGGTCAGCTCCACGGCGTAGGCCAGCACCCGGTCACGGGTCTGCTCCCCGTAAAACTTCCATGTGTTGTGCTGCGGGGTGCCTTGCAGGTACACATCACTTTCCCGGAAACAATGTGTCCCGGACGGGCGGGACATCCACAAAAGCGTCTTGTCCTCGGCCTTGTCGCTGGCAGCGGCCCGCCCGATGATCTCTTTGTCGATCTCAAAATCGTTGCGATAAAAGGCGGTGTTCTGCCGCATGAGCTGTTCCAGCGCGGCCAGAACATCCACATTCTCAAACCTGTTCATGGTGTCACACCTCCAATTCCTGTGCTTTTTCCCGCTGCGGCGGTTTCTTCTGCTGTTCCTCCTTGGCGGCTTTGAGCTGCGCCCGGATGGACGGTTTTTTCTGTTTCTGCGCCGGGCGCTGGGGCTGCTTGGGCTTTTGGGCCTCTGCCTTGGCTGCCTCGGCCACGTCAAACAAGGAAATCTGTTCCCCGGCTTTGGCCTTGGCTTCCAGCTCACTCATGGTCGGGGCATTGTTCAGAACGCCGTCGATCATGTTGTAGTTCTGCTCGGTCGTCATTTCAGCAGCCTTGATGGGGCTTTCCTGCTGGGCGGGAATGGCAAAGGCGTCCGTGCCGTTGCCCATGATAAGATACTTGCCGTCCTCGGATTGGTGATGGAAATCATAGCCTGCGGCCTCCAACTGCTCCCGGCTCATGTCGGTTACAAGAAAGTTGCCCCTTGGGGTCTGGATGCTCTCGCCGGTCAGCAATTCCCGTGGTGTAAGCTGTTTTTCCCTCTGCAAGAAGAACTCCGGCACCGGCGTAAAGCCGAAGCTGTCACAGTAATGGGCTTCCTCCTTGCCGCTACTGTTCAGCACCACAACGTCGGAAACGGAAAGGCTGTGGCCGGTGAAGTCGGCGGGACGGTCAAGGTTGAATGTACGGTAGATGTCCTCCAGCGTGGTTTTGCTGTCCAGCGGGGCCGTGTAGATAAGATCGTAATTCTGCCGGTCAACGGCCAGCCCCGCTTCCTGCAAGCTCTCGTAAGCCTCAAAGCGATAGTCCCGTGTTTCCGGCCCGCCTTTGAGCTGGTAGATGGTAAAGGTGTCGCCCTGCTCCTGTGCCGGGGAATCGACGGTGAAATACGGGTTTTCCCATTGGGTGAAAGGCATATCCGGCATGGCCTTGTAGCTGCCGTTCTCCACCACATAGGGCCGCACCCGGTCAAAGCCGATTTCCTGTGCCATACGGGAAAGGCTTTCCAGTACCACGGGATCACTCCGCAGCCGTTCCATGCGGGTGAAGTCCTCCACAAGATAATTCTGGCCCGCCCGCACATGGAGAATATCGGCGGCGCTCATGCCGTCCTTGCTTTCCATGCCCAGCGTCAGATGGGCGTAGGGGCGGCCATCGGTGTTCAAATCCTTGGCCTCGCTGTTGTAGGGCTGGCTCCGCAGCTCGTCGAACCGGGCCTTGGCTTCCTCAAAGGTGGCGAAATGCTCTATCGGGGTCTGCTGCTCTGCATGGGTGGCCCATGTTTTCAGGTCGGGAATGATGTAAAAGCCCCATTCCCAGCCAGCCTCCGGCGCGGCGGCGCTGCGCTCGGCCAGTGTCTTTTCGGCCCGTTCCCGCACATCGTCCCGCAACGGCACCGTATAGAGGGTGGACGCAGAGGAAAAGCCCACGTTATTGAAAACGTAGTCTACATCGGCCTCTTTCAAGGCTCCTGCCGGGTAGTAGTCGGCCCGTGTTGGGGTGTCGCTCACCTTGCCGCTGGCAATGTCATGGTTCAATCCCGTTTCCAGATGGGTACAGATTTTGCCGTCCACGGCCAGCGTCACATAGTACCAGCCAATATAACCGCCGGTCTTTTCATCGGCTCCCTCGTTGAACTCCACATTGAGCAGCGTGTAGGGCTTCAAGCCCTTTTGGGCCGCGATCTCGTTGTCCTTGGCTTCCCGCTGCAACAGCGCGGGCAGGGCCGCTTCCTTGGTGGCCTTGACGATCTCCGGGTTGTACTGTACCAAAGTACGGTTGACACCTTCCGTCTGCACCTTGACCGTCTTGGCTTTCGGCGTCAGGTGGTTGCCGATAAACAGGGACGCGCCGTTGTCAAAACGGATCGTCATATCGCTGGTGCCGCGCCATTTGCCGGTACAGGGGGACGTATGGATTTCGCCGGTCTTGCAGCCAAACGCCTGCGCGATCACATCAATCTTGGCCTGCAAGGGCAGGTCTTTGTATCGGTCAGCGATTTCCAGCGCCTTTTTCTGCAACTCCGTCAGGGTTTCGGCAGAGGCCGCCTGCGGCTCGGCGTCGGAAGTAACCTCCTGCGCCGGGGCGGTTTCCGGCTCCGGCTCCTGCACGGGTTCTTGTTCCAGCTCCGGCTCTTGTCCCGGTTCCTGTTCCGGGGTGGGTTCCTGTGTCGGCTGTTCCTGTTCCTTGGCATACAGCTCCTTGACGGCTTCCTGCGTCAGCTCCCCGGTATTGAGCTGATCCATCAGCTCCCGGCACCGTTCCGGCGTCCCGACATAGAGAACATCCCCGATTTTGGCCCTGCCGTTATCCTGCGGGATATAGGCTTGCAGTATATACAGGTTTTCCCGGCTGTCGCTGCGGGGGTTAGCGTGTACCCGGTAGAAGTAGTCCGGCTCGGCCTGTTCCTGTGCCGCCTGCGCCTGCTGTTCCCGGTTGCTGTTGCGTTGCAGCTCCGTGGGCTTGATGCCGGAAAGGGGTTGAATACAAGCGATCCTGTCCGACGCATAGTAGGCATTGTCGTTCAAAAGCCGCTGCCATGCGCCCACACTCGGCGCCCAGCGGAAACCGTGTTCTTTCAACTGCTGGCGGGCGTCCGCCTCCGGCTTGCCGTCAAAGAACACCTGCAAGCGGCTCTGTTCCCGCTTGGCCTCCACATGGCCGCCGTCAAATTCCCAGCCCACATAGGCCACTTCATTTGCGCGGGTCAGGCTTTCGATCCGCTGCCGGACACGGCGAATTTCCGCATTGTTGTTGGACAGCTCCCAGCTCTGAAACGGCTTCTTTTCATAGTGCCAGCCGGACGCCATATCTGCTTTCAGGTTTTCAAGGTTTTCAGGAGAAAGGTGCGGGCAGCCGTCCAGCGTACCGTGTTTGCGGTAATAGGCATTGACCGCTTTCATGGTTTCCTGCGCCTTTTCCAGACCGGCCAGCTTCTTTTGCAGCTTGGGAATGGCCTGCGGGTCGTCTTGCCGGATGCCGCCCATGCCGGTGCTGCGGATTTTATCAAGCAGCCCTTGGATGTACTGCCATTCCTGCATATTGCTGTCGCGGGCCGCGTTCTGTTTCTCTTTCTTGCGTACCGGGAAATTGGAACCACCGGCAATCAAAATGGATGGAACACGGGCGTCAATCTCATAGCCGTGGTTCATATTGGCAGCCAGCTTCCGGGCATAGGTATCAAGCAGGCTGTCGATCTTCTCATGGTACATGGGATCGACGCGCTTTTTCTGTTCCTGTGCCAGTGCAAAGGCTTCATCCACATAATGCCGGTACTCGGCTGTGGCGCTGCCGGGCTTGTAATCGGAAAAGCTGTTCATTTCCTTGGCACGGCGGGCCGTACCCTCATTGATGGAATAGTAGTAGTCGGACGCCGCAGGCTCTTTCACCGGCTGTTCCGGAGTTTCCTGCTGGGGCGGCTCTTGGGCCTCCTGCGGCTGGGCCGGAGCCTCATAGCCAGCCGCCGCATATTCCTCTACGGTCATACCGGCGTCGGCGGCCTCCTGTGCAATTTCGGCCTCCACCTGCGCCTTGTAGTCCTGCAAGCTCTGATCGAAGTCGGTCAGTTTCGGCATTTCCGGCAAAGGCTCTCCGTGGTTGAGCAGCGGACGGCACTCCATAGCGTAGTCCACCAGCGCCCCATAGTAGGTGGTTTCCTCCGGCGTCAGGGTGTCGCTGGACGCCAAACGGGTCTGCGCCTCCTGTTCCAGCCGGGACAGGTTGCAATGCAGCTCCATGTAGGGGATGATCTCGGTGAGAAAGGCTTCCCGGCTGGCGTGATCCTCCGCCCATGCCTCCGGGCCTCCCTGCCGGGTCAGATGGTCTTTCCATTTTTCGTCGTTCAGATAAAAGGTCTGATGCTCCCGGATATGCTCAATCAGGGAACCGTCCCGGTCGCCAAAATCCTGCCGCCCGGAATAGCTGTGCGGCTCTCCTTGGAATGTAAAATCAATGCGGAAGTCGGTCTTGTCATAGTAGCCGCCGCCTCGATGTTCTGCGTCCAGCCGGGCAAACAAGGCGTCAGCCTCATGCAGCGGCATTTGCTGGCCCATTTCCAGATGGGGGCTTTCGGTGAAAAGGATTGTCACAACCGGCTCTGCCGTGGGGTCAAGGGTGGGCTGCTGTGCGGCCTTGACCTCCGCGATTTCTCGGTCAATCCGGCTTTTCACCAGCTCGTCCACATGGCCGTGCTGCATTTCATAGCCATGTTCGCAAAGCTCATTGATAAGGGCAATCACCTTGTCCGTGTTGTCCACGGCCTCGGCATACTCCACGATCAACCGGCGTTCCTCGTTGCCCATGCGCTGTCCGTCACGCTCGGCCCAGTCGATCAGGGCGTTGGCCCGTTCCGTGGGGGTGGCCTCCGGCATAATGGGTTTGTTGTTCAAAAGGCCGTCAATCCCATTCCACGGCTGCGGCTCCGGCTGGGCCTCGGCCCGTTGCAGCGTCCCGTCGCCGGAAAGGACAAAGCCCTGTGTCTGAATGGCGTCCAACGTGCCTTGCGTCACCTCGCCGGTGGATTTCACATCGGCGTCAATCAGGGTTTGCAGCATGGCTTTTACACTGTTGGTCATTTCCTGCTGCTGTTCCGGGGGCAGCTTGGAAAACACACTATCGGGGGCAGGCTGCTCGGCGGCCTGTTCCACGGTTGGCTCCACAGTTTTCTCCACGGCCTGCTGCGCCTGCCGCTGTTGCTGAAGCTCGGAAAGGTGGCCGTCGATGGCGGTAATCAGCTCATGGGCGGTGGCCCGGATGGTTTCAAGGGATGCCCGCAGCTCTTTCAGGTCTTTGCCGGAACTCCAACCGGCCACATACCCAAAGGAATAGTCGGACGTGTCCAGTCCGTAGTGCTGGCAGACGGCATAGGCCACGCTCTCGGCCTGCACCTCGCGGGTGCGGCTGTCGGGCCGGTCGGCCTGCTCGGTCACAGGGGCGTCCGGGTCAATGGCGTGGAGCTTGGCATGGGCAATCTCATGGATGGCTGTTTTCAAAGTTTGCAGCTCACTCATGTTCTCCTGTATGGCGATCCGCTTTTCCGTCAGGTGGTAGTAGCCGTGAGAACCACCGGGGATGTCCTCAAAGGCCATCGGCACGGGGGAAGTCTGTTCCAGTGCCTTGAAGAAGTCCTCGTATTGCTCCACATCTCCGGCCAACTCGTCCACACCGATAGATGGCAACGGTTCGCCCTCGGTCTGGCTCACATCAAAGACAGACACGATTTTGAACGACGGAACTTGCGTTTCCTGTACTTCGGTCAGAGGCTTGCCGTCCTTGTCCATGACCGGCTTGCCCTGTTCGTCCAGCTTCGGCACTTCCTTTTTCACCTTGTAGGGGGCGGGGGCCAGAATCTTGATGCCTTTCTCGCCCCGCTTCACATTGCGGTGAAAATCGTCCCGCCACTTGTTGTAGCCCGCTACAAGCTGGCCGCCCTGCATGGCGATCAGCAGCGTATTGTTGAAGCTGTAACTGTGGAACTTCGCCATAGAGGTGAGATAGGCTTTGTAGCGTTCACTCTCGAAAAGCTCTTGTATGCCGGTTTCCAGCCGGTCGGTGATCTCTTTCATGCGGTCGGCGCTGTTCTGGCTGTTGAGAACGATGGGGACGACGGGCGGCGGTACCGCAGCTTCGGCGGTGGGCGCTGCCTCCGGCTGCACCGTCTGGGCCGGGGCTTCGTCCCGCAGAATTTCCGGCGCGGGATAGGCCATCACCCGGTATTCCTCCGGCACCGGCTGGCCCTCATGGACACGCTGCCACTCGTCGCCGCTTTTCACCAGATAGCCGTAATCGGTGAAAACACCATGCTCCGTATTGGCAATATGCAGGCCAAAACGGGGCAGGAAAATTCCCGCTTTCCATTCCTCCGGCATATCCACCATGCCGGAACGGTTCAGGTAGTAGTCACCCAACTGGCCCGTGCCGGTGACATCCGGCAGATGCACATAGTAGTCCACGTTGTCGGGATAGTCGATGATCTGGCCGATACTGCGGAAGTCGCTCTGCGGGCTTGTCAGGGCAGCGTTCAGCTCCGCAAGCTCGGCGGCGTCCAGCTTTTCCAGCCTCGCGGCAAGGAAGTTCAGCTCGTCCACATCGGCGGACAGCACCAGATCGCGGGGCAGCTTAATGGGACGCTCCTGCGGGCTTCGGTAGTCGTACAAGAAAAAGTCCTGCGGATTGTCGGCACTGATCCCGATTTCCCGCAGGGCTTCTTGCAGCTTTTCGGTTGTGGTCGGCAAAGAAAACCAAAGGCCCTCTTTGCCTTGCTCATAACGCTGTCGGTTATGAAGCAGGATAGAAAACACTTCGCTCATGGGTTCACTCCTTTCATATTCATAGGGGTTTGGGGCTTTCCCCAACAAGCAAAATCCCGGCCCGGCAGGGTGGCCGGGTCAGGGATTTATCGGAAGTGTGGCTACACTTCCTATGCTTGCTGTTTTTAGTTCTTGCCCCTCTGTTCCACGCGGTAGTTTACATACTTGCCGCCGGTATCGGCCAAAAGCACCGTCCCGTCATAGGTTTTGCCGGTTTTCATGGAGCGCAGGCCCTTTACCTTTGCCTTTCCGTCTTTAAGGAGCGCGGCGGCGATTTTCGGGGTGAACGCCTTGCCCCGTTCCTCAAAAAATCGGTCATTCTTCCACATGACAAACTGGCAGCTTCGGTTTCCGCAGTAGTAGTTCTTTTTGCCCTCGTAGACGCTTTCCCCGCAGCGCGGACATTTGCCGATAACCACACGCTCGGCTTGAAACAACTTCTGCGCGTCCTCGCTGATCTGAGAGTAGTTTGCGATCAGGCCCCTTGTCATTTCTGCAATGCCAGCCATGAAGCCCTCCGGGTCGGCCTGCCCCTTGGCAATGGCCGTCAGCTCTGTTTCCCACTGTGCCGTAAGCTGGGGAGAGGTCAGCACCTCCGGCAGCACGCAGGCAAGGTTGTGGCCGTCCTTGGTGGGAAGTAGCTGTTTGCCCCTGCGCTCCACAAAGCCCATCTGCACCAGCTTTTCTAAGATGGAGGCGCGGGTGGCCGGGGTTCCCAAACCTTGGCGCTCGGCGTCCTCCGGCAGATCGTCCGCACCGGCGCGCTCCATAGCGGAAAGGAGGGTATCTTCTGTGTAGGATTTTGGCGGTGCGGTGAAATGCTCGGTGACGGCGGCAGTTACCTTGTCAAAGGTCTGTCCCTCGGTGATCTCCGGCAGTTCCCGCGCAGGCTCCGGGGCGGTGTCGTCGGCGTCTGTTTTGAACGACGCCTTAAAGCGGCGGTCAAGCTCTTTCCAGCCGGGGGTCAGGATGGTTTTTCCCTTGGCGGTAAAGGTGTTCCCGGCACAGGTGAATGTGGCGGTGACAGCTTCATACACATGGGGCGCGGCCACGGCGCACAGCAGCTTGCAGCACACAAGGGACAGCAGTTTCTTTTCCCCCTCGGCCAGCCCGTCAAAGCCTTTCTGCACAAATTCCATCGTCGGGACAATGGCGTGGTGGTCGCTCACTTTTTTGCTGTTCAGCACCCGGCCAAACTGCGGGGACAGGTCAAGCCCCGCCGCAAAGGGAAGCAGCGGCCACAGGCCGGACACAAGGCTTTCCGCCGTTGGCAGCATATCATCGGTCAAATACTGACTGTCGGTGCGGGGATAGGTCAGCAGCTTCTTTTCATAGAGCTGCTGGGCATAGTCAAGGGTCTGCTTGGCGGTAAATCCAAACAGGCGGTTTGCTTCCCGCTGCAAGGTGGTGAGGTCATAGAGGCGGGGCGGCTGCTCCGTCTTTTTCTCCCGTGTTACCGACACACAAACGGCCTGCGCCGTTTCACAGGCGGCTTTCAGGGCCTTGGCGTCGTCTGCGTTTCTCATGCGTTCACTGGCCGCCTCCATGCCGCCCGCCGCAATCTGGACGATGTGGTATTTCTCTTTCTGAAAGCTGCTGATCTTGGCCTCCCGGTCAACCAGCATTTTCAGGGTCGGCGTCTGGACACGGCCCACGGTCAGGGTCTTGTGGTAGAGGATGGAGAAAAGTCTTGTCGCGTTGATCCCCACCAGCCAATCCGCCTGCGCCCGGCAAAGGGCCGACTGATACAAGTTGTCATAGTCAGTTCCCGGTTTCAGATGGGCAAAGCCGTCCTTGATGGCCGCGTCCTCCATGCTGGAAATCCAAAGGCGCTGAAACGGTTTCTTGCAGCCCGCCATCTGGTAGACGAAACGGAAAATCAATTCCCCCTCGCGCCCGGCGTCAGTGGCGCACACAAGGCCGGTAACATCGGGGCGCTCCATCAAAGAACGCAGGGTGTCAAACTGCTTTTTCTTATCATCGGGAATGATGTACTGCCATTCCTGCGGCAGAATCGGCAGGTCGTCATAGCGCCATTTTTTGAAACGCTCGTCATAAGTCCCGGCGTCGGCAAGGGAAACAAGGTGGCCGATACACCAGCTCACCAGATAGCCGTTTCCCTCCATGTAACCGTCCTGTTTCTTGTCCGCGCCGATCACGCCCGCAATGCTGCGGGCGACGCTTGGTTTCTCTGCAATTACTAACTGATAGCTCATACTTCGTCCTCCTTATTTCCATCTTCACTTGTCATATCCTCGTCCGGCTCCGGGGCTTCGTCCTCGTCGTCCTCGTCCTCGTCCTCTCCAAAGTCATACTCGGCCAGATCGTCATTGCCTGTGGTGTCGGCTTTTTCCTTTTTGAATTTCAGGAAGTAGAGGGCTGCGCCGCCGCCCAGCAGCACCACCACAAAGAACACCACAAGGCCGCCCATGCCGCTTGGCTTTTCCTCCTGCGGCTTTTCTTCCTCCGGCTGGGGCTTCGGCTCCGGCCCGTTGCAGGCGGTCAGGTTGTTTTTACAGACCGGGCAGGCCGTATTGACGGCCCCGGCTTGACACTTGGCCGTACAGGTGCAGACCTCCGGCTCTTTTTTCCCGTCCTCCAACAAGGCTTGCAGGTCGGCGTCGTCCACTTGGTTGAGGAAATGCACCGCCGTTTCCTTGTCCTCGTTGGCCCGGTCGATCAGGATGTAAAAATAATTCCCGGCCTTGGTGGTAACGGTGATAAGCTGCTTATCCCCGAAAAAATCATCCACCAGCGTAGCGTTGCCCTGCGGGGTGACAGGTACGCCCTCCGGCTCCATGCCGCCGGTGGTGGGTTCTTCGGTTTCCTCCGGCACTTCTGCGGGGGCCTCGGTGGTTTCCGGCAGCGGCACCGGGTCAGGGTCAGCGCCCCCGGCGTAGGCGGTAACGGTCGTGGTCGCCATGCAGAGCGCAGCGGCCACAGCCAGCGTCAAGGTGCGGAACAGTTTAGATTTCTTCATGGGCGCTGTCCTCCTGTTCAAAGTCCGGGATCGGGGCCGGGGCCGCCTGCAACGCGCCGCCGCGCACAAAGGCGGCGAACTCCTGCGGGGTCATGTTGAGGCCGCGCACAAGCTGGACGATCTGCAAGTTTTCCTGTTCGGTCTTGGCCGCTTCCAGCTCCCGAAGCTGCTTTTGCAGCTCCGCGATCTTGCCCTTGGTTTTCTCAATATCCTTTTCAATGCGTTCCAATTTGTTCATTGCCATAGTGATTTACTCCTTTCTGGCGTTTAAGGCAAACGCCCGTAACAATAAAAATGCTGCTGCCAGTAGCTTGAATTGAGGTTCGTGTAGGAAATGGGGTCGCCGCAGTGCAGCATGACCGAATTTCCCACATACAGCCCCACATGGGACATCCCGGCAGTGTCATAAGTGCCGACGAAAAATACAAGGTCGCCGGGCTTGGCCTGCTCCGGGGAAACGGGAGTGCAGATGTTGTAAAGCCCCTGCGCCGTCTGGCGTCCCACATTCCAGCCGGAATGATTGATAACCCAGCTAATGAAGCCGGAACAATCAAAGCTGGTGCTTGGGGAGCTGCCGCCCCACACATAGGGATAGCCCACATACTTTTCCGCCTCCGCGATCATGGCGGCAAAGGCTTCGTCCTTTAGCGCCTCCGGGGGGATTTCATAGTAGGTCGGCTCTTTCGGGGTGGAGGCGTGGGGATAGCTGCCGTTGGGAAACAGGTCTGGCCGGTTGCCCAAAGTCTGCATATAGGCAGCATAAAAGCCCATCTGTTCCTCGGTGAGAATGTAGATGGGCAGGTGGGACAGGTCAAAGTTTTCCAGCTTCACATTGCAGATGTAATAGGTGTAGGGAACTTCCACGGTATAGGTGTTTCCCTCGCTGTCCGTCCTCGTTTCGGTGCGGTAGCGGGTTTCCGTTTCGATGGTCTGGGTCAGGATGTACTGCTTTTCAAAGAGCATGGCAAGGTCGCCCTGTACCTCCCCCAAAGTGAACACGCCGTTATGCAGCGCGGAGAGGATGGAGGTCAGCACATAGGGGTCATGTTTGATCTCGTCCAGATCGAAACGGTATTCGTCATAGCCAGGGTGCAGGCTTTCGTAGTTGTCAAGTTCGTGCTGCAAGTCTGCTTCCAGCGCGGCATAGGCGGCTTCGGCTCCCAGCATATCGCTGTCCTCGGAGAGATAGGAGGTGGCGGCAAGGCCCGTCCCGGTGCTGCCAAACATGGCGGTGCAGGATTGCAGGCCGCCCATCACCAGCAGGAGCATGAGGCCCACGCCGCCGACGATCAGCGCCCCTTTCCAGTGCCGGGCGGCAAAGGACGCGGCCTGTCTGCTTTTCTCTGCGGCTTTCTTGGCTGCGGCAGCCGTGGTCTTGGCGGTGCTTGCGGCCCCCTGTGCGGTCTGGCCCGCCGCCCTTGCTGCCTTGGCATATTCCCGCTTGATGTGCTGTTTCTGCCAGAAGCGGGAAACGGGGTTCTTTGCCGCCTGCGCCAGCTCCGGGTGATCCCGCAGGGATTTTTGATACGCAAACTCGGCGTTGGCGGCGATGGACTTTCGCTCGGCCTTGGCTGCGGCCCGGTAGGGTTTGAGCTTGTGGCGGTGGACGCCGCTGCGGATCATGCGGCCCGCCTGCCGTTCCGCCAGTTCCTCCCCCTTATGGCCGCCCTCCACGCCCACATTTTCGTGTTCTACCTCATGGATTTTTCCGTGGAGGTAAAGCCCGGCTTCCTGTATGGGGCGGCTGGCCGGGTTTGGTTTGAGCTGGGGAGGGGCTTTCTGCACCTTGTCAAAATACAGCCTGCTTTTGGCCTTGCCCTTGGCTTCGTCATAAACCGTTTCCTTGGTGACGACACGCTTTTTCGGCAGGGCTTCTTTAGCCGCTTCCAGCTGATCCGCCCGTTTTTCTGCCTTTTTGATATACGGGGCCAGCTCCGGGGAGGCCCGTTCCTCGGCGGTAAACTGCAACCGGGAAACGGGGCCGGTGGCCTGCACCACAGTTTCCCCGGCGTCCTTGGCCGCTTTCTTTGCCCTGTGGCGGTCGTGCAGTTCGTCCGCCCGTTCCAGTATTTTTTCCGCCGCGCCCTCCGGCTGGGCGGTGTATTCCTGCTCGGCCTCCCGGCTGGACACATTGACGCTTTCGCCGGTGGTCTGGTTATCCAGCGTCAGGCCGTCGCGGGTCATGTGCTGCGTTACCTTGTCGCGGGGTTTTAAGGGTTCCATATCCGATCACCTCCTTGCTGTCTGTTCCGGCAGCGCCCGGTTTCGATCTCTGCAATATAGCGCAGGATGGGGTACACCTGCGGGGGAACAACTGCGTTTCCCAAAGTCTTTAACCGCTTTGCCACATTCGCCGGCGGGTCGCTGATTAAGTACGGGATTTGCGCCGATTCTTTGGCCCACATGGAATGTCCGTCCATCTCCGGGGGAATCCCATCAGCCATTCCACCCAGTCGGGATTCAGTTTCACATCCCCCGGCGGGCTGCCCAGCAGTTTGTAAACCGCCCATGACAGCCGCGCCGTCCATACGGTTCCGCTGGGATTGTATTTTCGGAAGCTCCCGGTCGGGGTCATCCGCACATCGACAGTTTTCCCCACATCCCCCGTGTCGCTGGCAAGGGGCGTGGGAAGCAGCATGGCCGATGATGAAAGTTCTTTTGCGCTCATGCCATGCGCCGACGGCGACAGCAGGAAGTACGAAAACCCTAACGGCGTAGCCTGCCTGCTCCAAGTCAAAAACCGTCTTGTCGAGCCCCAGATGGATGAAGCCAGCAACATTTTCTCCAAGCACCCAAGAGGGGTGCAGTTCCCGGATAACGCGGAGCATTTCGGGCCATAAATACCGTTCGTCCTCAAATCCCCGTTGTTTCCCGGCGCTGGAAAAGGGCTGGCAGGGGAATCCCCCGGAAATAAGTGTGGTGGTTTCTTGTCCTGTTTTTTCAAAAAATGCCTCCTTTGTCACTGTGGTAATGTCCCGGAATTTTGGTACCTGCGGCCAGTGCTTTTTCAAAACTTCCATCGGGAAATCCGCCCATTCGCACTGGCATACGGTGGTAAACCCTGCGGCTTCTGCCGCAAGGTCGATCCCGCCGATCCCGGAAAACAGGCTGAAATGTGTTAAGGCGCTCATACCGTCGCCCCCTCGCCTAACCGGGTCGTCATGATCTGGTAGAGCTGGGTGTTTTTCGGGATGGGGTTCTTAAAGGGCAGGATCACATTTTCGTAAATGAGAAGCCCCTCGCCGGGTTCGGAATTGTCCACATACCGTAATTGCTGGGGCGAAATGTTCAGCCGTTCCGCAAGGATTTTGCGGTCGCCGCTGGCCTGATTGAGCAGGCAGATAAAGTCACTGTTTTCCAAAATGTTCTCAATTTCCGGGGAGGAAAGCAGGTCTTTTACATTCTGCGTCGCACCTGTGGGAATCCCGCCCCACTTACGAAAACGCTTCCAAATCTCACAGGAAAAGGCCGCCGTCTGTTCCTCACGCAAAAGCAGGTGGAACTCATCACAGAAATACCATGTCGCCTTGCCCTTGCTGCGGTTTTGGGTGACGCGCCCCCAAATCTGGTCTTGGACAATGAGCATACCGATTTTCTTTAGCTGCTTGCCCAGCTCCTTGATGTCAAAGGCCACAATGCGGTTTTTGATGTCGATGTTGGTTCTGTGGTTGAACACATTTAAGCTGCCGGACACATACAGGTCAAGGGCCTGCGCCACCCGGTCGGCCTCCGGGATATGCTGGTCTAACAGGGCTTTGTGCAGGTCTGCAAGGATGGGCATATTTTCCGGCTTGGGGTCTGCCAGATAAGGCCGGTAGATCACCTGTACCGCCCGGTCGATCACCGTCTTTTCAATGGCTTCCAGCCCGTTCTTGCCGCCCATGACAAGCTCACAGAACGACAGCACAAAGTCGGATTTCAAGGCCAGCGGGTTTTCATCCTCGGAGTAGTTCAGGTTGATGTCCAGCGGGTTCACATAGTTTTTGCTGGTAGGCGACAGCTTCACCACCTGCCCATGCAGCCGCTTCACAAGGGGGTAATACTCGGCTTCCGGGTCACAGATATACACATCGTCCGGGGTGCAGAGGAACACGCTCAAAATTTCTGATTTACAGCTCATACTTTTGCCGCTTCCCGGTGTCCCCAGCTTTAGCCCGTTGGGACACCTCGCCCGTTTGCGGTCGAGCATAATCATGTTGCCGGTTTTGGCGTTGATCCCGTAATACATGGCGTCGCCGCCCTGAAAAAGCTCCTGCGTCACAAAGGGGACGAACACGGCCACGCTGGAAGTCGTCAGGGAGCGTTCAATCTGGATGTGGCTGGCCCCCAGCGGCAGGCTGCTCATAAGCCCCTGTTCCTGCTGGTAGTCCAGCCGCACAAGGGAGCAGTTGTACTTCTGGGCGATCCCGGCAGCCCAGAACACATCGTTTTCCAGCTTTTGCCGGGTGTCTGCGGTGTTCAGCACCAAAAAGGTAAGCTGGAACATCCTTTCATTCCGGCTCTGCAAGGTCTTTAGCAGCTCCTTGGCGTCCTGCCCGTAGGTGGCAAGGTCGCTGGGAAGTATATCCATGTCGTAACCACTTCTTACCGCCCGTTTCTGTTCCTGAATCTTCATGGCGTCAAGGTCGGTGATCTTGCGCTTGACCGTCTTAATGGCGTCGCTCTGGTCGATGGCCTGCACATGGAGGTTCACCACAATGCCGTTTTCTGTGTTGAGGAAGTCGGCCAGCATTTCATCCGACAGCTCCGGGGAGAGGATTTGCAGGAAGCTCACCGCCCCGTATTTGCCGCCCAGCCCGAACATCCGGGCATTGCCGAAGCGGAACGAGGACGGGGCGATAAAGTCCTTGGTGGAAAGCCCCGACGGGGCAAGCCACTTCCAGTCAAAAGAAAACGGCTCCCCGTCCGGGTGGAAAATGCTGTGCATGACTTCCAGCCGTTCCTTGGCGTCCAGTCCCCACGCGGAGGCCCCCATGCTCTTGAAATAGCCCAAAAGGTCGGTTTCGATCCGGCGCAGTCTGGCGCGGGCCATTTTCAGGCTGTCCGCCTCGATGGTGTAGGTCATAAATTTCCGCTTCATCAGGCCGTTGTTCCCGTTCACAAGCTGGTCTTGCAAAATGTCGGAATACTCGCTGCGGATGTCGTCGAAGTCGTCCCCCTGCGCCCGGATTTCAAAGCTCTTGGCGTACTGCTTGGGGTCGATCTTGCGGTTGATAAAGGAAAACTGCACATGAATGGAGGCGTCCAGATAGTTGTAGAGGTCGCACAGGTTTTCAAAGATGGCGGTCTTGGTGTCCGCCTGCGCCAGTTGGTAGCTGATGTCCGTAAACTCAATGCACTTGGAAAAGGTGCGGGGCGTTACCCGGCATACGCCGTCCTGATACATGGCCTCATAGGGAATACTGGCCTGTGCCGAATGGGGCTTGCCGTCGCCCTTATACTTTCGGATGACGGCCTGAATCTCTTTCTTTTCGGCGCGGGTGAGCTTGACCGGCGCTTTTGCGCTCGTTTCGTTCTTTTGCTTTTTGGACAATGGCGTTGACCTCCTTTTCCATTTGGGATTGCCGCACAAGGGCGGTATAAGCGTTGTTGGTCTGATAGGGCCGTTCCTTGGGCTGGATGAAGCAGCACTCGACGATCTGGCGCACCACCACTTCAAGGGGCTGGCCGTGTTTTTCGTAAAGCGCCAGCAGAAAGCCCGGCAGCATGGCAAACACCATAATGAGCGCCGCCGCGCTGGTCGGGACGCGGCCCCGGATCAAAAAGAAAAGCGGGACGCCTACCAGCAGCGCACCGCCAAAACAAATGAGCTGGCGTTTCGTCAGCCCGAATACTACCTTGGATTTGACCTTGGTTAAATCCTTGGGGACAGTTACATAAGCCATAAAAAGTCACCTCGTTTCTGGTACGGACAGGGAAAAATCGCTGTCCAATTCATTGCCCCACACATCCCAGCCGGGGGTTTTCTGTCTGGCAAACAGTTCTGCGCGGGGCAGGTCGCCCGCAAGGGCTATGATTTTCTCGCGGGTAATGTCTGGTTTCTTGCTGTGTTCCTCCACCGGGGAAATGATAAACTGATGGACGCTTTTGGAGTAACGCTTGGGATGGCCCCGCTTGGCAAGCAGGCAGATTTCCGCGTTTCCTCTCGTCCAATAGCCCAGTCCGTAAAACCATGTGGGGCTTTTGCGGTTCAATTTCAGCCAGACAAAGGCCACGGTCTTAAAGGAAAAGCCCCACGCCTTAATCAGACGCAGCGCCTCCGGGAGCTGTGGGAAAGTCGCCCACAAAAACAAGAGGCAGTCTTTTCCCGCCAGCGTTTCCACCGGCAGGGCGCACAGATCGTCAATGCTCATGGTGGGATAGTGATGTTCCGCCGCCCCTGTCCGTTTGCACTCATATCTCCACGGCGGGTCGGCGTAAAGGATGTTGTAGGTTTTCTTTTGTGTTTCCTCGATGGTTGGTATTCCTCCTGTCTGTCAATGTGCGGTAAATACGGCTTTCGATATGCTGCCGGTCTTGAACAGACAGAAGCAAAGCAAAACGGTATAGCCCATACAGCCCCAGATCGCGCCGGATATGTCGTCGGCGGTTCCGATCTGCTGGATCAGCACCGCATAAATCCCGACAACCACCATGATTAAAAAGGCTTGGAAGCCCAGCGCAAGCAGGGATTTCAAGTAGTTCTGGCCCATGCCGCGCCACTCTGCATTGCCCAGCGTGGCAAGGGGGATCGGCCCCAATGCGGTCACGGCGTAAATTTCAATCATTCTTCCATAGGTCACAAGGAAAATGCAGATGGAAAGAATGTTCATCGTCAGCCCCACAACAAGGGTCTGGAACCACAGGCCCAGCAGCGGCCCGATGTCCATTGCTTCAAGGCGGCTTTCCAGATCGGGCAGCAGCGTGTCAAAATCAATGCTGGTATCTCCGATAATCACCCCGGCGCTTTGGTTGACGACCTGCTGGGTGGCGTCAAACACGCCCATGACGATATTCCATGTGTTCGTCACAATGAGAATGGCAAAGGCGCTTTTGAAAATCCAGCGGAAGAACATGGAGCTGTCGAAGTCGTGCATATTGTTCTTTTCCACGATCATGTCGATCAGCTCATAGCACATCACAAGGGCGAGAATGGCCGCCGCAATGGGGACGATCACCGTTTCGGACAGGTTTTGCAGCATGGAGAAAATGCCGCCGTTCCAGTCCTGCGGGGTACTGCCCACATCCGACGCGATTTCCCCGACTTTGGTATTGACTGTGTTAAACAGGCCGGACAGGTTGCCCATGATACCGTCGATCAGGATTCCTTTGATCCATTCCCCGATTAAATCACCAATCATGTGGGGACACCTCCTTTCCCGCGCCCTCCCAGATCAGAGAGGGCGCGGAGGGTTTTCTAACACACATGGGGTTATCCCAGCAGCCCGGACAGCAGCGGAACAAGGGTCATGCCGATCAGGGCAACGCCTCCTCCGGCGACAAGCTGCTTGATTCCTTGGCTCTTTATTGATGTGTGATAAAGAAGCAATAGAAGTGTAAAAAATTTTGCCGTTCCTATCCGGCACTTGCGCATTGTGTCGGATAGGTCGGGCGTTAGGCTTCGGGCAAGTCAATCTTGCCGACAAAGCTGTAATAAATCTCAATGTCCTGCCTGCGGGTGCCGTTCTCGTCATAGCTGCACTCATGCACGACGATTTTCTCAATCATTTCCCGCAAGAGGGTGGGGGTAAGTTCCTCAAAGGCAAGGTGCTTTCGGACAATACCCATAAACTTTTCCGCGTTGACGGTGGCGGCCTGCGACTTGTCCAGTTCGGCCTGCAAAGCGGCGGCGCGGTCTTTCAGTTCCCGCTGTTCCTGCTCATAGTCTGCCGACAGTTCCATGAAACGCTCGTCGCTGATTTTGCCGTTCACATTGTCCTCATACAGCCGCTTGATAATGCGGCTCACTTCGGCAATGCGCTCCTGCGCCTGTTCAAGCTGCTTGGTGGCTGCGGCGGTCTTTCTCTTGCCGCCGATCTCGTTCTGCTGGATAAGCAGCTTCACAAAGCGGCTCTCGTGCTTGGCGGCGTATTCGGTCACTTGCCGGAGATTGGAGAGGACACCGGCGGTCAACAGGTCGGTGCGGATAAAGTGCGCCGTACAGTCGCGGGTGCGCTTCTTGTAGCTGCCGCAGATGTAACAGTCCTGCTTGCGGTTCTTGTTCTGATACCGCTGCTGGTACATCACATGACCGCAGTCGGCGCAGAACAGCATACCGGAGAACAGCCCCACTTCATCATAGCGGTTCGGGCGTTTGCGCTGCTTGCGTAACTCCTGCACGCGCTCCCATGTTTCCCGGTCTATGATAGGCTCATGGTGGTTCTCAAAAATGGCCTGCTTCTCTACGGGGTTCTCTACACTGTGCTTGACCTTGTAAGAGGGCTTCTCCGTCTTGAAGTTTACCAGACAGCCGGTGTACTCCCGGTTTTCGAGGATATGAACAACGGTGTTCGTCGCCCATTTGCACTCATAGCCGGGGTGGTAGCGGCGGGTGCTGCCCGTCCTGCGGTATTCCAGCGTTCCCGGCGTAGGGATTTGCTGCTCCGTAAGCATACGGGCAATCTTGGTCGGGCCATTCCCGGCAAGGCAAAGCTGGTATATCTGCTGGACAACCGGCGCGGTTTCCTCGTCAACGAGATAGTTCTCGTCCTCGTCCATGAGATAGCCATAGACCGGCTTGCTGGTAACGGGCTTGCCGCTCATGCCTTTTGCTCGTTTTACTGCTTTGATTTTCTTGCTCGTATCTCTCACCAGCCATTCGTTGAACAGATTTCGCAGAGGGGTAAAATCGTTGTCCATGCCGCCGTTTGCGCTGTCCACATTGTCGTTGACAGCGATAAAACGCACTCCCTTTTGAGGGAACAGCATTTCCGTGTAAAACCCTACCTGCAAGTAGTTTCGCCCTAACCGGCTCATGTCCTTGAC
>ENA-UPXB01000765-UPXB01000765.1-human-gut-metagenome-genome-assembly--contig:-NODE-765-length-23710-cov-21.692972_pt1 | contig 23710 bp, 29 predicted proteins | sample MGYA00250055_ERZ773386 | MGnify/ENA primary metagenome ERZ773386 (study PRJEB29103, sample SAMN06111974) | human gut metagenome | biome: human gut; feature: ankylosing spondylitis patient; material... | reverse complement strand
ATTGGGTCTTGAGCAACTTTTACCGCAGACGGTAATAACAGAAGACGATACGATTTCATCTGCCTCAGAAAAAGGGAATATTCGTAGAGAGGCTGCGGCATTAGCAAGTACTTTGATGAAAATTCATTTTATCGAAACGCAATCTGAGATCCTTGACGCATGGCAGACAGTAATGCAGGACCAAAATGAATTTTCAGAGATACGAAATGCAAGTAGAACATGACATCAAACATTGGCTGACACGCAAAGATCAGATGAGCCAGGTTTCACCGGTTCTCTGTTTAGCTGTGGCTAGTAAGCTTGCTGCAGCAGATAACTAATGGTAAAAGGCTCAGCAATATCGTACTCTTAACATCGTTTCTGGGAAAATTGATGTAAGTGTTCAAATTGCGCACTTGCAGAAAGTATAGGGCATCCCAAATACAAAGCGGAGTCATTTCGACTCCGCTTTGTATTTGGATAACTGTGCGGAGCCAATTTGCCGCGCTTTTGTGCTGAACGGCTTATTATCCTTCGTCATCCCGGCTTACTCCGCAAAGAGTCCCGGCTAGAAGGGGGGAGAAGTTCCCATGAGTGTCGCCAGTCACATAGATTATGCAAACTTCCTCCTTTTCGGCTGTTCCACAGCCTGCTCGATTTCCAGCCCATCCCGCAGCGTTACACGGATGTGCTCTCGGGACAGGACGGTGACCTTCTCCAAGAGCTGATAGATCACATTATCATCCCATTCCATAAGCTCGCTTGACGCAGTTTTCAGCACCGACGCGACCGCCTGCACACGGCGGTTCGTCTGCTCCTGTTCCTGACGAATTTGCAGAATCTTGGCTTTGCGGCGCTTGAACTCTGCCATTGCCGTGGAGATGGATTGGAACTGTGCAGTGTAGCTGTCAGCGTTATTCGCATCGGCGGCTTCTCGCAGAAGATCGTTGAACTGCTGTCCCAAGCCTTCCATGGCTCGGTCAATATCTCCGAGACTCATGCTCTCGCCGGGGATAGGGGCAAACTCCTGCTCCATCGCGTCGATGAGCTGTGCGGTCAGAGTGCCGTGGTCGGACATGGCAGAATTGACGGCGCTCAGTATGGCCTGTTGGAGCGGTCCTTCGTCCAGCGTCGGAGAATGCAGGCAGTATCTCTTTCCATAGTCCAGGCGGCTCGTACAGCGCCATACCGCGCGCTTTTCGCCGTGCTGCGTCCATACGACACGGCGGTAGGCTGTGCCGCATTCCGCGCAGAACAACAGTCCGCTGAGCGCATACTTGCCGCTGAATTTGCCACATCCGGTAGGGGCGCTTTTTCTTGTGCGCCCATCCTGCGCACGGCGCCGCGCAATTTCAAGCTGTACGGCATCGAACATCTCGCGGCTGACGATAGCTTCATGGTTGTCCTGAATGAGGACCTTGGGAAGCTGCCCTGTATTCAATATTGCTTTTTTGCTGATACAGTCCTTGATGAAAGTTTTCTGAAGCAGGGCGTCCCCACAGTATTTTTCGTTGGTGAGGATGGAGCGCAGGTTGCTGGTAGTCCATTCCGTTGTTCCGGCAGCGTTGCGGACACCGCTGGCCTCCAGCGCCTGGCGGATGTTTTGTATGCTTTTTCCGGCAAGGTAGCGTTCAAAAATCCGACGAACCGTCTCTGCTTCTTCCGGAATGATCTCAGGATTACCATCCACCCCTTTCTTATAGCCCAGCATGGTTTTATATTGAAAGGTGACCTTGCCGTCCTTGATGGACTGACGCTTGCCCCAGCGGACATTAGCGGAGATGGATTCACTTTCGGATTGGGCGAAGGCGGCGTGGAGCGCAATGAGGAACTCACTTTCCGGATGAATGGAGTTGATGTTCTGCTCCTCGAAGATCACGGCGATGCCGAGACTTCGCAGCTCACGGGTATAGCTGATGGTATCCAGCGTGTTTCTGGCGAAGCGGGAGACAGACTTGGCGAGGATCATATCGATCTTGCCCTGCCGGCATTGGCGGATCATGCGAAGGAACTGCTTGCGCCGGCAGGTGGAGGTTCCTGTGATGCCCTCATCTGCGAAGATGTCCACCATCGTCCAATCAGGATTCTTCATGATCTTCTCGGTGTAGAACGCTTTCTGGTTCTCATAGCTGGTCAGCTGCTCTTCATCACCGGTGGATACGCGGCAGTAAGCGGCGACGCGCAGATTTCGTTTCTTTGCCTGTTCCTGCGGGGATTCCTTTTTAGCTGGAATGATAATGATTTTTCTTTTCGGACGAGGCTCTGCCATGAGCGGTCACACTCCTTTCGCAAATCTTAGGAATGGCCTATGCTTCCAGGCATTGACCATTTTTCAGATGGACGCGCACATCGTCGCCCTGACATTCGACGCTCTGAACTCCCTGTCGCAGCAGTTCTGCGTCCAGCTCGGTCATCTTTGACCTTCGCCCGAAGATGCTGCGGAGGCGGTGGGCTTCGTATTCCTCCATCTGAACACTTATAAGGGTCAAGACCGCAAGCTCCATCTCTTTCTGGCGTGCGACTTCTTCATCCACGGGCGGCGTATGCAGAAGCCTGTCCAGCTCCAGTCGGAGCCGCCGAATATCTTCTGTGCTGGGAACACCGAATGCCTCTATCTTGATGAGCTGCGGATCGCCTACCACCTGATTCAATATCTTGAGGACTTTTCGCGCAACGCTGTCGGGGACTGTGCCGCTGCACAGCCTGTAAAGTTCAGCCTGCGCGGGGGTTCGAGAGGGGATAGAGCGTTTCTGCTTTCGACGCTCCTGCACTGCTTGAAGCTGCTCCGCAGATATGAGTGCGGGGTAGACCTCCGTTCCGATATAGCGGCTGTCTTCCAAAATTCGAGCCACCATGTTTACGTTCCAGTGTTTGCCTGCATCGTAAACATCGCTTGACAAGGGCACACAGAGAAAAACAACTGAAAATGAGCTGCCAAGCCTTACACAATGCACCGCCTAACAGGACATAGGCGGTGTTTTTGTATGCAGACAGCGTTTTCTCTGTGTGCTGATATGGGCCAGCCGTGCGGCGTGGCCTAAATTCTTGTCAAGGAGGTTATTCGTGTCATGGCAGAAGAAAACAAGCATCCCCCTACCACGGAGGAACAGACCCCGCCTGAAATGCCGGGAAAAGCCCCGGAAAAGGAGCAGGCCGAGATCCCTGATGTGGGCACCGGCCCCGCTCCGTCCGCAAAGGTGATCGACCTTTCCGCTGTGCGTTCCACGCCGGAAAAGGATGCTCCGACGGACATCCCCAAGGAGCCGGAAGCCCAGCCTGTTTCCGTCACCGAGTACAGCAAGCAGGAATGGAAAAAGCCCATGCCGGAGCCGGAGAAAACCAAGCCCAAACGGGGCCGCCCCGCAAAATCCGAAAAAGCTGCGCCTACCGAGCCGGGGGCCAAGAAAGAGGCACAGGCGGAAAAGCCCCGCCGTGGCCGCCCGTCCAAGGCGGAAAAAGTGGCCCCGGAGCAGACCAAGCCGCCCAAGGCTGGCAAAACCCATGCGGCCCCCGAGGAAAAGGCAGCGCCCCCGGCCCCGGAAGTGCCGCCTACGCCCCGTGACGCTACCCGCGCCGAAAAAGAGGAAATCGTCTATCTTGACCTTTCCGACCTGCACCCATTCAAGGATCATCCTTTCGGCGTCCGTGACGATGCGGAAATGAAATCTCTGGTGGAGAGTGTCCGCAACGGCGGCGTCAACCAGCCCGCGCTGGTGCGCCCCCGTGAGGGAGGCGGTTATGAGATCATCGCGGGCCACCGCCGCCAGATGGCCAGCCAGCTTGCCGGGTATCGCAATATGCCCTGTATCGTCCGCAATATGACGGATGACGAGGCCATTCTCGCTATGACGGATGACAACCTCCGTCAGCGCGAAACGATTTTGCCCAGCGAAAAGGCTATGTCCCTGAAAATGCAGTATGAGGCCATCAAGCATCAGGGGGCGCGCGGCGACAGCGCCGAGGCCGGAAAGCTCTCTCTTGAAAGCGTGGGCCAGCGCAACGGCATGAGTGTGAAAACCGTTCAGCGGTATATCTGGCTCAATGATCTTGTGCCGGAATTGAAGCAGACGATGGATGACGGAAAGCTGTCTTTCACCCCGGCTGTGGAAATTTCCCGTGTGCGGCCCAAGCACCAGAAGTATATCGCCGTGTCCATTGAGGGCCAGCAGGCTTCGCCCTCCAAGGGTCAGGCAAAGCGGCTCCGTGAGCTGGACAAGGAAAACAAGCTCTCCCCGGACGTGATCGACGGTATTTTGTGTGAAGAAAAGAAAAAGGAGGATCGTGACGTGATCATTACTGGCGCTGAACTGGAAAAGTTTTTTGGCAAGGAGGCCACGCCCCGGCAGATGAAAGACCAGATCATGACGCTGCTGGAGGACTGGAAAGAGCGGCAGCCGCCCGAGCTTGCCAAGCCCGACAAGAAAATGGATATGGAAAAGTAACGACCTCTGGCCACCATGACCAGAGGCTTTTTGCTGCCCCGATAGGACAGGCTCTTTGGGTTATAATCCCCCGTCGCCGCCCGTAATCGAGCACAGGCGGGAGTGGGCTGTCAAGGGGGCTTCGCCCCGCCGTGTGCGGCGGCCTTGCCCTTGACCGCCTGCCCCGGCTGTGCTTTTTCTCCGGCAAGCGGCGGGGGTATATCCTCCAGAGCCGCCCCCTTTTCCAAGATTGGAAAAGGGCGGGGGAAAAAGGTTGACCCACTACATTATAAAAATGGAGGTTTTCAAAATGAAACGACCCCTTGCGTATATCACCGCCGCGTGGAGCGGCGATCCCTGCGAGGCGACGGAGCAGGCCGCCAAGTATTGCCGTGCTGTCTATGAGGCGGGCTTTTCGCCCATCTGCCCCACGCTCTATCAGCCGCTTTTCCTGAACGACGCCGTTCCCGAGGAGCATAAAAGTGGCATCGACATGGGCCGTGACCTGCTCCGCCGCTCTCATGTGCTGGTGGTGTGCGGCAGTATCTCCACGGAAAGCATGAAAAACGATGTGGCCGTGGCCCAGCGGCTGGGGATCACGGCAACCACGCTGGACGGCATCCTGACCGTAAAGCGTCAGGGCCGCCGCTGATATGAACGAGATCCGGCTGGGGAGCCTGTTTGATGGGATCGGCGTGTTCCCGCTGGCGGCGGTGCGCTGCGGTATCGTGCCCGCATGGGCCAGCGAGATAGAAAAAGCGCCTATCTCCATCACGAAACGCCATTTTCCCGGTATGGCGCATTTAGGGGATGTGACAAAGCTGAACGGCGGCGACATCCCGCCCGTCCACATCATCACCTTTGGCTCACCGTGCCAGAACCTCTCACAGATCGGCAACAGGGCCGGTCTTGCCGGGGAAAAATCCAGCCTGTTCTTTCATGCAATCCGCATTATCCGTGAAATGAGGGAGGCGACAAATGGTATATTTCCAGCAATCGCTGTTTGGGAGAACGTCATGGGAGCGTTTTTTTCAAATGACCGGATGGACTTTAGAGCCGTGCTCTCAGCGTTCACAGCCGCCGACATTTCAATGCCTGCTTCTGGAAGATGGGCAGGAGCCGGAATGGTGCGAGGGCATACGCCCGATCTCGCATGGCGGCTCATGGATGCCCAGCATTGGGCAAGCCCCCGATTGGCACGACGGCAGCGCGTCTTTGTTGTGGCAGACTTTGGAGGACAATGTTCCCACGAAATACTTTTTAAGCCCCGCGCAGTGCAGTCAATTTCTGCGTCTGGCGGAGATTGCTGGCTGTCCGCCGCCTGCGGAGATCGAGGCTCTTTTATTGAAGCAGGGCGGCGTGTACCGATCACCAGACCCTTTCAATGCTACCGTATGCGGGCATCGGCAAAGGAGCGGACAACGGAGGCGTTCCGAAACAGCTTCGGACTGCCAACTGACCCTTTTCCCACTCTGTTAGCCAGCGCGGTCAGTCCCTTTGCCTTTTGGTATGAGGACGATCCTGCCGGGGGCTGTGTCCGTTTTCCCACGGAAACGGAATGTGAGCGGCTCATGGGGCTGCCGGAGGGCTGGACAAGGTACGGCGCGGACGGTGAGGAAATCCTGTCCGCCCATCGCTACCGGGCGCTGGGAAATGCTATCGCGCTGCCCTGCGCCGAGTACATTATGCGCGGCATATACGATGTTCTGACAAGGAGGTGCTGAAAATGTCATCCCTGTTTGAAGCCTACATTACCAACCTCGGCAAATACAACGAGGGGCGGCTTGTGGGCGAAACGCTGAAATTCCCGGCCACCACGGAGGAGGTGCAGGCCCTTTTGAAGCGCATCGGCGTGGATGGGGTACGGTATGAGGAAATCTTCATTACCTCATTCGACGGTGATGTGCTGGGCCTGTATGACCATTTGGGCGAGTATGAAAGTATTGACGAGCTGAACCATCTGGCCCATGTGCTGTCTGACCTCGACCAGAGCGACATTGAAAAGTTTGAGGCCGTCATTGACAACGGCGAATACACAGGCAGCGTCCATGACCTGATCAACCTCGCGCAAAATCTGGATTGCTATGACTTCTACCCCGGTATCGACAGCGAGGAGGCGCTGGGCCGGGTCTACATCGAGGAAATGGAAATGCTGGATGTACCGGACAATGTGCTGCCCTACTTCGATTTTGAAGCCTACGGGCGGGACGCACGGATCAACGAGGGCGGCCATTTTGCCCCCGGCGGCTATGTGTTCAATAATGGCGGCAGCTTTGTGGAGCGGTATCACGGGATGGAGGATATTCCCCCGGAGCACCGTATCTTCGCCTATCCCAAGCTGAATATCCGGGAGCAGATGGCGGCGTATCAGGAGGTCATAGACCGTTCGGCGCTGAACGAGGAAAAGCAGCGGCTCCCCGCCAGCCGCGAGGAAAGATAGGTCGCTTCTGGTCACGGTGGCCAGAGGGCAAAGGAGGTGTAAGCTATCGTCGGAGATGAAGTGTCCCGGCAGACCATCGCCGTCAGCGTCAAGGCATCCAAGCTGACCGCCCGTGCGCTGGCCTATGTGGTGGCCGCTGTGGGCCGGAAGATTGCCAAGGAACACCGCAAGGCGCAGACGCCCCACGGCAAGCAGAGTGTGCGAAAGCTCATGGGCCACGGCGGGGACACCAACGCCATCGAGGTGGACACGCCCAAGCTGTTTGACAAGGTGGCCCGGAAATGGGGCGTGGACTACGCCATCCGCCGTGTGGGGGATGAAAAATATCTGCTTCTGTTCAAGGCACGGCAGGCCGACGCCATCACAGGCTGCTTTGCCGAGTATTCCCGTTCGGAGCTGAAACGGGCCAAGTCCCGGCAGACACCGATCCGGGAGCAGCTCCGGCGGGCAGAGGAACAGGTGAAAAAGCAGCCCCAGCGGGAATTGACAAAGGAGGCGGCGCATGGTGACAGATAAAATCAGGAAGTATGTTCTTCCGAATATCCCGTACCTGTTCATCGGCTGGTTTTGCCTGAAAATCGGCACGGCGTACCGTCTGGCCGCTGGTGCGGGCTTCGGAGAAAAGCTGCTGGGGCTGGGCCAGACCATCGGCGCGGCCTTTGCCAGCTTTGCCCCCGGCCTTGCCCCGCTGGATTGGCTTGTCGGCATTGTGGGCGCAGTCGGCTTCCGGCTACTGATCTACTGCAAGGCAAAAGAAGCAAAGAAATTTCGCCATGATGCCGAGTACGGCACGGCCCGCTGGGGAACAGAAAAGGACATCAAGCCGTTCATTGATTCCAAGTTTGAAAACAATATGCTGCTGACCGCCACGGAACGGCTTACCATGAACACCCGCCCCAAAAATCCAGCCAACGCCCGCAACCTCAATTTTTGCGGTATCGGCTCGTCCGGCTCGGGCAAGACCCGCTTTTGGCTCACGCCCCAGCTTTTGCAGGCACATTCTTCCTATGTGGTGGTAGACCCCAAGGGCGGTGTGCTGGGGCAGGTCGGGGCCTTTCTCCAGCGCCGAGGCTATCAGATCAAGGTGTTCAACAGCATAGATTTTTCTAAATCCATGCACTACAACCCTTTATCGTATATCCGCAACGAGGCCGACATCCTGAAATTCGTGAACGCCCTGATCACCAACACCAAGGGCGAGGGCAAGGAGGGCGATCCGTTCTGGACGAAAGCGGAAACGCTTCTGTACTGCGCCCTGATTGCCTATATCATTTTTGAGGGGCCTGCCGAGGATCGGAATATGAATACGCTGGTGGACATGATCTCCGGCATGGAGGTCAAGGAGGATGACGAAAACTATAAGAACGCCGTGGATTATATGTTTGACGGCCTTGCCAAACGCAAGCCGGATTGCTTCGCCGTGAAGCAATACCGTAAATTCAAGCTAAGCAGCGGCAAGACCGCGAAAAGCATCCTCATTTCCTGCGGCGCACGTCTGGCCCCCTTTGACATTCCCCAGCTTCGGGAGATCATGTCCTATGATGAACTGGAGCTTGACCGCATGGGAGATCGCCGGACGGCAACATTCTTCTGCATCAGCGACACGGACAGCACCTACAATTTCCTTGTGGCGCTGGCCTTTTCGCAGATGTTCAACCTCCTGTGTGAACGGGCGGACAATGTTCACGGGGGCCGCTTGCCCCATCATGTGCGGGTACTGTGGGACGAGGCGGCCAATACGGGACAGGTGCCCCAGCTTGAAAAGCTGGTGGCCGTCATCCGCTCCCGCGAGGTGAGTCTTTGCCTGCTGTATCAGCAGTTGGCACAGTGCAAGGCCATTTACGATAAACACGCCGAGACAATCCTCGGCAACATGGACAGCGTGGTGTTCCTCGGTGGCCGCGAAGCCAGCACCATCAAGGAAATATCCGAGAACTGGCTGGGAAAGGCCACAATCAGTATGCAGACCGACAGCCGCTCCCGTGGTCAGTCGGAAAGCTACAGTCAAAATACCCAGCGGCTGGGCCGGGAACTGATGACCCCAGCCGAACTTGCAACCATGCCGGGAGACAAATGTATTTTGCAGCTTCGGGGCCTGCCCCCGTTTTTCTCTCCCAAGTATGATCTGAAACGGCATCCGAACTACCGTTATACGGCGGAGGCCGATAAACAGAAAAACGCTTTTGACCTCGACAGGCTCATTAACCGCCGCAGGCGGCCCGGTCTGAACGAGGCGTGTACGATGTATGAGGTGACTGTGCCGGACGATGCACTCACGGAAGAGGACGAGGACATCCTCAACTATGATGACATCGACGATCCAGACGCCTTTGCATAAACGCTTCGAGACAAAGTGTCCCGAAGTTTGTAACCTGCCGCCTGCAAGGGCGGCTTTTTTGTTACCGGGAAAATCCCGGAGAAATGGAGGCTTATATGGCATTTTTCTCATCTGCAATCGACACTTTACAGACCCTCGTTATTGCTCTCGGTGCTGGCCTTGGCGTGTGGGGCGTGGTTAATCTGCTGGAGGGCTACGGCTCGGATAACCCGGGCTCCAAGTCCCAGGGCATGAAGCAGCTCATGGCGGGCGGCGGCATCATCGTCATTGGCACCACACTGATCCCTCTGCTGTCTGGCCTGTTTTAAGGTAGGCGCTTATGGATTTTCTCACCGACTGGCTCACAAACTGGCTCAAAGAGCTTCTGATTGGCGGGATCATGGGGAACCTCGAAGGTCTTTTTGATACTGTCAATACCCAAGTCGGAGAGATTGCGGCACAGGTAGGGACTACCCCGGCGGCGTGGCACGCCGGGGTTTTCTCCCTGATCCGACAGCTTTCCGAAACGGTGATCCTGCCGATTGCCGGAATGGTGCTGACCTTTGTTGCCACTTATGAGCTCATACAGATGCTTTTGGAAAAGAACAATATGCACGAGGTTGACGTTGCGAACCTCTATAAATGGATGTTCAAAACAGCCTGTGCAATCTTAATCCTGTCAAACACATTCAATATCGTCATGGCCGTGTTCGATGTCTCGCAGAGCGTCATCGCGCAGGCAGGCGGGCTCATTCAAGGCTCTACCGATGTTTCGGCGGATATGCTTGCTGAACTGGAAACCTCGCTGGAGGCGATGGACTTGGGGCCGCTTTTGGGGCTGTGGCTGCAGTCTGCGCTCATTGGCTTCACGATGAAGACGATGGGAATTATCATTTTCGTTTTGGTGTATGGCAGGATGCTGGAAATCTATCGCGCGTCCAGAAGCGCCGCTTTTCATCCAAAGGCGGTGTGCGGGCATTTTGGGAACCCGGCTTTAGCAAGCCGGTAAAGAAAAGTATCAAAGACGTGAAAAGCGTCACTTTAGCGTCATCCGATTTACCCCGGAGGGAAACCACAAGGGGGACAATAGCGTATCGGAAAAATCGCAAGTTGGGAAAACCATCTACCCACGACTGAGCGGCAAGACGCAACATTGTGAATGAGGAGCAAGGCTAAACTGCTTTAAGGGCAGTCCGAGGCGGGATACTCGACCCGGCGGCGCAGGATGGTTGTATTCGCCGTATGTCATAGCGGAATGTGACAGGTAAACACAGACCGCACGATACTTATGACAGCCAGCCGCAGTAAGCGGAAAAGGACGAAAACCCACTACCGACATCACAATACGCTTTTTCCAAAGTGTCTAACTGGAGATTGCCTAAACCGGAACGCCGGAACTATCCGGCTATGCGTAATGCCGCAAGGCGATAAATTTCAAGGGGTAAAAACCCAAGAAAGATGACGCTGAATATCCGGCATGGCAACGGAGCCTCCGTAGTAGTCCGAGGGCGGGAAAGCCGTCTACATGGCGAAGGGAGGCAGGATGTCAACCAATTCATAAAAAGGAAAGGTGCGTGAGGCATTATGAGAAGTCCTGAAAATGTGTTGGAAAGCCTAAAATCCAAGGCGTGTAACAAGAGCTACAAGTACGAGCGGTTATACCGCAACCTGTACAATCCACAATTCTATCTGCTGGCATATCAGCGGATACAGGCGAAACCAGGCAACATGACAGCCGGAACAGACGGCAAAACCATTGACGGAATGGGAATGGCAAGGATAAACGCCCTCATTGAAAAGATGCGGGATTTTAGTTATCAGCCTAACCCGGCAAGGAGAACGTATATCCCGAAATCCAATGGGAAAATGCGTCCTCTGGGGATACCGTCATTCGACGATAAACTGATACAGGAGGTGGTGCGGCTCATCTTAGAGAGTATTTATGAGCCAACCTTTAGCGACTATTCCCACGGTTTCCGTATAAACAGAAGCTGTCATACGGCACTCAAATATGTGCAGAAATATTTTACGGGGACAAAGTGGTTCGTTGAGGGAGATATAAAGGGCTGTTTTGACAACGTAGACCATCATGTGTTGATTGCTATTTTGCGAAAGCGGATTGCAGATGAACATTTCATCGGTCTGCTCTGGAAGTTCTTGAAAGCTGGATATATGGAGGATTGGAATTATCACAATACTTATTCCGGCACTCCGCAAGGCTCCATCATCAGCCCTATCCTTGCAAACATCTACATGAACGAACTGGATAGCTATATGGCAGAGTATGCAGAGAAATTCAACTGCGGAAACCGCCGTAAAATCAATCCTGCGTTCAAGAAGAAGCTGGATGTCTGCCGGGGGAAAGAACAAAGGCTTAAAAGAAATCTCTCTAAAATGAGCGAGGAAGAAAAAGAGGGCTTAATTGCAGAAATCCGGGAACTGCGGCGTAGTCTGAAATCTATGCCGTATAGCGACCAGATGGACGATAGCTATAAACGGATTTGCTATATCCGATATGCCGATGATTTCTTAATTGGAGTTATCGGCAGCAAAGAGGACGCAGAACAGATTAAACAAGATGTAGGCTGCTTTATCCGGGACAAACTCCATCTGGAAATGTCCGAGGAAAAGACATTGATTACTCATGGACACGACGCTGCGAAGTTCTTGGGATATGAGGTCACAATCGCCAAAGGCGAACACAACAAAAAGACCAAAACCGGGGCTACCAGACGGGTAAACAATGGAAAAGTCTTACTTTATGTTCCCCATGATAAGTGGGTAAAACGACTGTTCTCCTACAATGCCCTCAAGATTAAATACGACAAACAAAATGGAAACAAAGAGGTTTGGGAACCTGTCCGGCGCACTCGCCTGTTGCACTTGGACGATTTGGAAATCCTAAACCAATACAACGCAGAAATCCGTGGATTGTATAACTACTACCGACTTGCAAACAACGTGTCTGTACTCAATAACTTCTACTATGTAATGAGATACAGTATGCTCAAAACCTTTGCTGGAAAATATCGGACACGAATCAGCAGAATTATCCGCAAGTACCGTCAAGGAAAAGATTTTGTTGTGGAATATCCGAAGAAAAACGGCAAGGTCGGAAAGGTATTGTTTTACAATAATGGGTTCCGCCGGGACACTAAAGTAGAAAGCGGAAATCCTGATATAGTAGCAAGAATTTTTGAGAATTATGGGCGTAATAGTCTTATAAAAAGACTGCAAGCAAACAGGTGTGAGTGGTGTGGCGCAGAGAATGTGCCGCTTGAAATACACCATATACGAAAACTCAAAGATTTAAGTGGCAGAAAACAATGGGAAATCGCCATGATTGGGCGTAAGCGCAAGACAATGGCACTCTGCGTCTACTGTCACGACAAGTTACACGCGGGGAAATTAGACTGACATCTGGAGAGCCGGATACGCTGAGAGGTGTAAGTCCGGTTCGGAGGGGAGTTCTCGGAAACCTGCCATAGTGATATGGTAAGGCGCCGGGTTCTTACCCTACTGCTGACCAGTCTGGCCCCCATCCCCGTTGCTACGCTTTCCAACCGGGAGCTTGGCGGCGCCGGGCAGAACTACATCAAGTCCCTGTTTGCCGTGGGCTTTCAAGGGCTGCTGATCCTTGTATGTGTTGCAATTTACGCAGTGCTCATTCAAGGCATCGCAACAGGCGGCGATCCCATTGGGGCGATTTGGGGAACTGTGGGCTACACGGTTCTGCTTTGCTTCATGCTCTTTAAGACCGGGAGCATTGCCCAGCGTATCTTTGGCGCTCATTAACAGGAGGTGGTGCTTATGCCGAGAAGATACGGGGCAGACGGAACGCGCTTATGGAATGGAAAAACGCCGGAGGAGTTTACTGAGGCAGACGCTTACCGCTTTATGGCGGAAACAGAGGCCGTCCTGCAAAGAAAAGAGTTGATGGACGACCCCGCCCAGCCTGCTCCGGCAAGCGGAAAGGAGGAATTTTATCTGAGTAAGAAAGACGATGTATTGCTGACCCCGGAGCAGATTGCTGCGGAGGAACGGCGCTGGCTGTTTGATGCTCCCATCGCGGAGCTTGCAGAAGTCAAGGGCGTTAGCATTGATGAGGCAGTAAAAATGCGGACAGATGCTGTCTTGCAGGAGGCGGTTGTTCCGATCACGGTATCTGTCCGCCCGATTGAGCCGCAGGGAAAACTGATCGGCTTCGCCAGCGTCAATTTTGGCGGTGTGGTCATCGACGATTTTAAGGTTGTGGACGGGAAAAACGGGATTTTCCTCGGCGCTCCCTCTAAACCTGATCCTGCCAGCCGGACGGGATACCGGGCTACGGTTCGGATTCCTGACCGTGCCACACAGGAACGGATCAATGCGGCTGGTGTGGAGGCGTATCATGCGGCGGTGGAACAGCTTGTTGCACGGGCCCAGGCGGTACGGCCTGCCCCGATCAAGGAGCAGATGGCCGAGGCCGCGAAACAAGCTGGAAAAGAAAATGCCGCCCGGCCTGCACCTGCCAAAGCAAAGGAGGCCCGCAATGACCGATAGCCGCACTTTGGGACAACGTGTCCCGAAGGAGGGCTTGTTTCTCATGGACGGCATCGAGGGCCTGCGTTCTTTGCCAAAACATAGCGTGGATATGCTGCTGACTGATCCGCCCTACGGCACAACCCGGAATTATTGGGATGTGCCCCTGCCGCTCCCGGAGCTGTGGGAGGCGGTGAAATGGGCGGTCAAGCCGAATGGCGCAGTGCTGTTTTTCGCACAGTGCCCCTTTGACAAGGTGCTGGGCGCATCCAACCTCGCCATGCTCCGCTATGAGTGGATTTGGTACAAAGAGCGCGGAACGGGCTTTCTCAATGCAAACCGGGCTCCACTGAAAAAGTCCGAGAATATCTTAGTGTTTTACCAGAAGTCCCCGGTCTACAATCCGCAGTTTACTTATGGCAAGCCTTATACCCGTGTTCATTCCCGAAGCGGTACAAGCTCTAACTATGGGAAATTTGAACGGCAGGGCTCAGAGTCCAACGATGGCCGCCGCTATCCCGGAAATGTGCTTTTTGTGCCTACGGTGTCCGGCGGCATCCATCCCACACAGAAGCCCGTGGAGCTTTGTGAGTATCTGATCCGCACCTATACCCGCCCCGGCGAATTGGTCGCGGACATTTGCGCGGGCTCCGGCACAACCGCGATTGCAGCTATCAACACAGAACGTCGCTTTGTATGCTTTGAAACGGCCCCGGCCTTTTATGCCGCAGCCAGTGAGCGTATTCGTGCGGCGCAGGCAGTAAAAAGCTCTGGCGAGAAAGGAGTGTAATTATCCAGCAGTATTCTATCATTTACGCCGATCCCCCTTGGCGCTACTCGGCTAAGAAAGTACAGGGCGCGGCGGAAAACCATTATCCCACTATGAGCATTGAGGAGTTATGTGCGTTGCCTGTGGCTGATCTTGCAGCCCCGGACAGCGCACTCTTTTTATGGGCCACTTTCCCGCAGCTCCCGGAGGCGCTCCGGCTGATCGAGGCTTGGGGCTTCACCTACAAAAGCGTTGCTTTCGTCTGGCTGAAAAAGAACAAGAAGGCGGATAGCTGGTTTTACGGCCTTGGCTTCTGGACAAGGGGCAATGCAGAAATCTGCCTGCTGGCAACCAAGGGCCACCCGAAGCGGCAGGCTGCCAACATTCATCAATTCATCATTTCCCCGATTGAGGCCCACAGCAAAAAGCCGGACGAGGCCCGCGACAAAATTATTTCCCTGATGGGCGATCTGCCCCGCGTGGAGCTCTTTGCCAGGCAGACCCCGCCCGGTTGGGCTGTATGGGGGAATGAAGTAACACCAACCATCCCGGACTTTGGGACACATTGTCCCGAAGTGCAGAAAGGAGTGTGATCTATGCCCTATGTAAACGTACCAAACGATTTATCCAAAATCAAAACAAAGATGGCTTTCAACCTCACCAAACGCCAGCTTGTCTGCTTCGGCAGCGCGGGCGCGGTGGGGATTCCGGCCTATCTGCTGACCCGTGGCACCCTCGGCAATACCGGGGCGATGTTTCTCATGCTGGGAATTATGCTCCCGGCGTTCCTGCTGGCGATGTATGAAAAGGACGGCTTGCCCTTTGAAAAGGTTGTGCGAAACATCATCCGGGCCAAGTTTCTAAGGCCGGGGATCAGGGCCTACCGAACCGAAAACATTTATGCGCCCTTTGCCGGGCCGGGCGCTGGAAAGGAGGATGTGATTGAAAAACACAAAGAAGAAAAACGGAGCCGCCGCCAAGGGTAAAGGCCGGGCGCCCCTGTCTGCTCAGCAGACAATCCCGTATCTGTCCATGCACCCGGACGGTGTGTGCAAGCTCCCGGGCGGGCTCTATACAAAAACCGTGGAATATGAGGACATCAATTACTCCGTGGCATCCACCGAGGATCAGACCGCCATATTCAGCGGATGGAGCTCATTTCTTAACTACTTTGACAGTTCGCTGCCGTTCCAGCTTTCCTTTATCAATCGCCGTTCCCATTCCCGCAGCCGCTATCAAGTCAATATCCCGAAAGCGGATGACAACTATAACAGCGTCCGGGACGAGTTTACCGGGATGCTGAAAAATCAGATTGCCAAAAGCAATAACGGCATTGAACGCTCAAAATACATCACCTTTGGCATACCCGCCGAGGGGATTGCGGAGGCTCGGCCCCGTCTGGAGCGTGTGGAGGCTGATGTCATGGGAAACTTTAAGCGGCTGGGCGTTCCCTCGGAGCCTATGGACGGGCGGGCCCGCCTTGCGCTGCTTCATAGCCAGATGCATCCGGGGAGCCGCGAGGCGTTCCGCTTTTCGTGGAAAGACATCCCACAGACCGGGCTTGGCACAAAAGACTTTATTGCCCCGGACAGTCTCGACTTCCGCCAGTCCCGCACATTCCGTATCGGCCAGTATTGGGGCGCGGTGTCCTACTTGCAGATTATGGCATCGGAGCTTTCGGATAAGCTGCTGGCGGAAATCTTGGAGCTGGATGCGGAAATGACCGTGACCATGCACATTCAGACCGTGGATCAGCTCAAGGCAATCAAGACCATCAAGGGGAAAATCTCGGACATTGGGAAAATGAAAGTGGAGGAACAGAGAAAGGCTGTGCGCTCCGGCTATGACCCGGACATTCTTCCCCCTGACCTGATTACATTCAGCAAGGACGCGGCGGAGCTTCTGGCTGATTTGCAATCCCGCAATGAGCGAATGTTTCTGCTGACCTTTACGGTGGTAAACCTTGCCCCTACTCGCCAGCGGCTGGAAAACGATGTGTTTACCGTGGGCGGTATCGCGCAGAAATACAACTGCGCTCTGCGCCGTCTGGACTGGCAACAGGAACAGGGCTTTGTTTCCTCGTTGGCCCTTGGTTACAACGAGGTAGAAATCCAGCGCGGTATGACAACCAGCTCCACAGCCATCTTTATCCCCTTTATGACAAGGGAGCTCCGCATGGCGGGGCAGGCCCTCTACTATGGCATGAACGCACTTTCTCACAATGTCATCATGGCTGACCGCAAAAAGCTGAAGTCGGCAAACGGGATGTATTTGGGTTCTACGGGCTCCGGCAAGAGCTTTGCCGCAAAGCGTGAGCTCTTGAATGTGTTTCTCACCATCCCGCAGGATCGGATCATCGTGGTTGACCCGATGGGCGAATACGCTCCGCTGGTGCGAAGGCTGGGCGGCCAGGTGATCGAGATTGCCCCGGACAGCCCGCACCACCTCAATCCGATGGATGTGGAGCTCAATATGGCCGCCGGAGAAAGCCCGCTTTCCATGAAGGCGGATTTTCTTTTGTCCCTGTGCGAGCTGGTGGTCGGCGGCAAGGAAGGCTTGCAGCCCATTGAAAAGACGGTCATTGACCGCTGTGTGCGTTTGGTGTACCGGGAGCAGGCGCTCGGATTGGAAACCGCAAAAACACCGCTGTTGCAGGATTTGTATGAGGAGCTCTTACGCCAGCCGGAGCCCGAGGCCCGGCGCGTGGCAACTGCCTTAGAGCTTTATTGCACAGGCTCCCTCAATCTCTTTAACCATCCTACCAACGTCAAGACGGACAGCCGTGTGGTGTGCATCGTTCTGAAAAACATGGGCGAAAACCTTAGAAAGATTGCAATGCACATCACAAATGAGTTTGTTTCGCAGGCGGTGGATCAGAACTTCCACGAGGGTGCGGCGACTTGGTGCTACTTTGACGAGTTTCATATCCTGCTCCGCGATCCGCTGACAGCCAGCTACTTTGTGGCAGTCTGGAAAATGCTGCGTAAAAAAGGATGTGTGCCGTCTGCTTTGACGCAGAACGTCAAAGACCTTTTGGCCAGCCGGGAAATCGAGAACATTCTGGACAACACGGATTTTATGATTCTGCTTTCGCAGGCGCAGAGTGACCGTACCATTCTGGCAAAACAGCTCGGTATTTCCGAGCATCAGCTTTCCTATATCACACACAGCAATTCCGGCGAGGGGCTGTTGTTCTATGGAAATGTAACCATTCCGTTTGTGGATCGGTTCCCTCGCGGAGAAATCTATGACCTGCTGACTACCCGCCCGGAGGATATGAAGAATGAAACGAAAAACGAATAAGACCAAGGAGGAGGCTTGGTCGCAGACCGCCCACGCCCCTGACGGGGAACAGCCCGGGCCGGAGGCTTCCGACACTTCGGGACAAAGTGTCCCGAAGTCCAAGTTCCGCAAAAAGAGCCAGCAGGAACAGGCTGCGGCGGCAAAGCTCCGTATGGAGTCCCAAGGCGAAAAGCTGGAACAGGCCCGGGAGAAGCTGGCAAAACAAAAGCCGCCGAAAAAGCCCGGCCCGGTAAAACGCATAGGCCGTGTTGCCAGTGGTTCCGTTCACAGCTTCGTGCATGGCAAGATTTTTGAAGTGGAACAGGAAAATGTCGGCACAGAAGGCGCACACCGTTCTGAGCTTGTGGGAGAAACCGCACTGCGGCATGGCTCCCGCTTTGTGCGCCGTAAAGTCCGGGAACATCCGGCAAAAGTGGTACGCAAGGCCGAGGCCCGCTATACCAAGTACACGGCGGACTACCATTTTCACACCGCCGCACAGGAGCACCCGGAGCTGACGAAAAATGCCCTTACCCGCTACTGGCAGAAGCAACGGCTTCGCAGGCAATACCGCAAGCAGGCAAAGGAGGCTGCAAAGCAGGGCGCGGCTGCGGCTGGGAAAACTGCCACAGCCACAGAACGCCTGACCGCCCGGGCAGTGGAATTTGTCAAAAGTCATCCCGCAGGTGCCGTGGTTGCGGTGCTCTGTGTGTTACTCCTGTTTGCTATGCAGTCCTGTTCCTCTACCATGCTTATGCTGGGGAACGCCGGGGCCGGTGCATTAGGGGCCAGCACCTATCCTTGCGAGGATCGGGATATGCTGGCCGCCGAAGCTGCCTACTGTGCGCTGGAAGATGATTTGCAGCATTATCTGGACACCTATGAAAGCACCCATGACTATGACGAATACCACTTCGATCTGGACGAAATCGAACATGACCCCTATGTGCTGCTTTCTCTTTTGTGTGCGCTCCATGAGGGGCAATGGACAATAGACGAAGTACAGGGAACGCTGCAAATGCTGTTTGACCGCCAGTACATTCTCACGGAGGATGTGGTGGTGGAAACCCGGTATCGCACAGAAACCGACACATGGACGGACGAGGACGGCAACTCCCATACAGACACCTATCAGGTGCCTTACGACTATTACATCTGTACGGTCACGCTGGAGAACTTTGATTTATCCCATGTGCCCGTATATGTCATGGGCGAGGAGCAGCTTTCACGGTATGCCATCTATATGGCAACGCTGGGAAACCGCCCCGATCTGTTCCCGGATTCTCCCTATGTGAACAAGTACATTACCGGGAAACCCGGTGATTACGAAGTGCCCGGAGAATATCTGGACGATGAAACCTTTGCCGCGATGCTTGCCGAAGCGCAGAAATACATCGGCTATCCCTATGTGTGGGGCGGCAGTTCTCCCGCCACTTCCTTTGATTGCTCGGGGTACGTTTCGTGGGTTATCAATCACTCCGGCTGGAATGTGGGCAGGCTGGGAGCCCAGGGGCTCTATAACATCTGTACGCCGACCAGTTCTCCCAAACCCGGTGATCTGGTGTTCTTCAAAGGCACCTATGACACGCCGGGCGTGAGCCATTGCGGGATTTATGTCGGTGATGGAAAAATGCTGCATTGCGGAGATCCCATCGGCTACGCAAATTTGAATACAAGCTACTGGCAATCTCATTTTTACGCCTACGGGCGTTTACCGTGACAGGAGGTTTTGAAATGGCAACTACCAAAAGCATGAAAATTCAGGCCGAGATTGATAAGGTCAAGGCCAAAATCAGTGAACAGCAGGCCCGGCTCAAGGAGCTGGAGCAGAAAAAGCTGGAGGCGGAAAACAGCGAGATCGTGGACATTGTGCGCGGTATGAGCATTTCCCTTACGGAGCTCCCGCTGCTGTTTGAAAAGCTGAAGGATGGAGGTACTTTGGGACAAAGTGTCCCGAAGTCCGAAGAAGAAAAGGAGGAAAACTGAATATGAAACACTTTCGTATGTTGGCGGCGGGGCTTTGCTCCGCCGTTCTTTTATGCGGCTTTGCAATCCCGGCCTATGCCTATTCGGACGGCGGGAATGAGGAACCGCCTGTTGTGGAAGAAACTCCGGCCCCGGAGCCAGCGCCTACCATTACCCCGGGCGAGGGCTTTTCGGAGGATGGAAACCTTGTGACCCGCGATCTGCTCTACGATGCTGCAACCAACAAACAGTTCATCACGGTGGAAACCAGCGGCGGCAACACCTTTTACATTGTCATTGACTATGACAAGCCTGTGGACGAGGACGGCGAACAGTATCACACCTACTTTTTGAACATGGTGGATGAAGCCGATCTGCTGGCGGCACTGGAGGCCGCTGGCGGAGAACTTCCGGCCTGCTCCTGCACAGAAAAATGTGCGCCCGGAGCCATCCATACGGATTGCGAGGTCTGCGCGGTCAACATGACCGAGTGTGCTGGCACAGCTCCCGAACCCGCCCCGGTGACGGAACCTGTGGAGGAGCCGGAACCCGAACCCCAGCAAAAAAGCAATACCGGGACACTTCTGCTGATTTTGGCAGTGGCTGTTCTGGGCAGCGGTGCAGGCTGGTACTTCAAAATCTACCGCCCGAAGCATGAAAAAGCTGCTGTACCCGAAGAGGATTACAGTGAGGAACTGGCTGATTATGACGATCCCGAGGACGATGGGCCGCCTTGGGACGAGGACGATACCGAAAGCGAGGATAATGAATGAGATTTACCAACAACCCCTATGAGGGATTTATGAAAGAAAAAAGCTACTTTAAGGGTGTGCCGCCCAGCCTGCCGCCGAAGGGCTCCCGTTGTGACGGCTGCCCTTACTGGCGCGGGATCGGCTGCGTGTTCTGCTACCGGGAGCAGCTCAAACCACCGGGCAACGGGAGGTGATACTGTGGGCCGAGAACTGACCCGGACAGAAAAAGCGGCAATCCGCAGGCTGGTGTCAAAATGGTGTGCCAACTATGACCGGGACTGCGGCTGCCTGCCGCTGGATTGCGAGTGCTATATGTTTGGGAAATGCTGGACAGGGGCTTATTGCCGCTACTTCCGCGAGGCAGTTCTGCCCCTTGATCCGGCGCTGGAGGCTGCGCTGCTGGCAGAAGGGCCAAGGCCGGATTTCAAGGCTTGCCCGGTATGCGGCAGAGCCGTGGCTCCTGATGGACGGCAAACCTATTGTTCGGCGGCCTGTGCAAAGGCGGCACACCGCAGACAGCAGCGGGAATATATGCGGAAAAAACGGGGCTGATGTGTTGACAATTAGGCCAGCCTAAACCCGCTTATGACAAGGCTTTTTAAGACCCTTTTCTGCGGGAGGCGTATGTTTCTACGTCCGTCCCTGTTTCCGTGAGATGCTGTCAACATTTTAGCTGCCGGGGCTTTGGGACAATTTGTCCCAAAGTTCCGGCTTTTGTGGAAGGAGGTACTATGCCGAAATATTATCCGATCAACGAAGAAGCCGCAAAGCGGGCAAAAGATATGAACAGCTTTTCCGACTATCAGCCGGGCTCCGCTACGGCGGGCTACCGGGCAATGGTCGATGAAGCGTATGCAGCGGCGGAACGCCAGAAAGCCCGTGTCGATCCCATGTACCACGATAAGATTGACGCTCTGGTGGATCGCTATGCCCGGAAACTTGCGGAAAATCTGAATGAACGCAATGTGATTGATGCCCGGGTGCCCTCTATTCTGATCTCCGGGGGCGGTAATTTCCCTGTGGCAAAAAAGCACAAGCAGAACGCCGCCCGGGATCGCAACTATGGAGAGTATGCGGAGATTTCAAAGCTGCTTGATAAAATCCGCTCTGTTGGTATGGGTGGGATCAGCGCAGACGATGATCTGGCCGTGGAAAAACTGACAAAAAAGCTGGAGGGGCTGGAGTCCCTGCAGGCCACCATGAAGGCGGTCAATGCGTATTTTCGGAAACACAAAACGCTGGACGGCTGCCCGGAGCTTACGCCGGAGCAGGCAGAAAAGCTCAAAGCAGATATGGCGCAGTCATGGCACTTGGACAAAAGCAAGCCATACCCCGCCTATCTGCTTTCCAACAACAACGCCAACATCCGCCGTGTGCGCCAGCGCATTGAGGAACTGAGCAGCCGCTCCGAGTTTGCTGGCTGGACATTCCCCGGAGGCGAGGCAAAAATCAACGAGGCTGAAAACCGTTTGCAGCTTATTTTCGAGGAAAAGCCCGATGCCGATCAGCGGCAGGAACTGAAAAGCAACGGCTTTAAGTGGGCTCCCAGCCAAGGGGCATGGCAGCGGCAGCTTAACCAGAACGCCATCCGTGCTGCGGCCCGGATAGACTTTCTGCGGCCCGAGGACGGTACAAGCCCCTATCAGCTCCAGCCGTTTGTGAAAAGAGAAAACAAAGAAATGTCTCGATGATGGGAGGTGTACTATGGACAAAAATCAAGGCTATGCTATTTTGAAGGCGGTCATGCTGGAAAATGGACGAGGATTTGCATTGGGCGAACATCCCACCGCGCCATCCCGCTATGTCACATGGGCCTGCTATGATGACAAGGACGGCCAGCGGCAGTACGAATGGGGTCACTATGGAAATGACCGTGCCGCGATGGAACAGGATTTTGCAGACCGGGTGCAGGACTATCAGCGTATTTATAACGTGGGGATCAGGCAGACCGAGGCTCCCGGTCTTTACAAGTATTATTCGACCCAGCGGCCTGTGGACATAGGGACATTCCCGAAGCCGCCCTATAACAAGCCGGATGAAATTTTCAATTACGATCAGCGCGTCCCGGTGGAAAATGGCTCGTTCTTAGCTTGGGGTTATCTTACCTATACCCGCCCCCTGACAGAAAAACAGGCATCCGACTATGAGCTGCGTCCTGCGCCTGATAATCCCGACAGGCCCCGTCCGATTGCCGAGCAGATGAAAAATGCGGCAAAGTTGGCGGAGGCAGATCGCGGCTCGGAGGCTCCGGCTCCCCAGCGCAGGCAGCCTGACCGTGGCGATAGATAAGGAGGTGCGTATATGGAAAAGAAACGTGAACAGGAATTGTCTGTACTGGAGGTGCTGCGCCTGCACCGTGAATTTCATTTGCCGCACCCTGTTCCGGCAGACGAACAGGAAAAGCCGCTGGATAAGGTAAAGGAGCCGCCCCGCGCCTGCCGCAGCCGGGAGCGTGAGGAGCGATGACAAAGAAACGCCGCCGTCCGATCCATCTTCATGTGATGGTGTCGGAGGCGGAGCAGGCCCTGATTCAAGAACGTATGGCGGAGGCTGGCATCCGTAACATGGGAGCCTATATGCGGAAAATGGCCCTGAGTGGGTATGTGCTTCATGTTGACCTTTCGCCTGTTCGTGAGCTGGTTTCGCTCCAGCGGCGCTGCTCCAACAATCTGAACCAAGTGGCAATTCAAGCCAACACCTACAGCGCAATTTATCCCGAAGAACTCGCGGCCTTGCAGCGGGACTATGCCGCCTTGTGGGGGCCTCTGTCTGATCTCTTGAAACAGCTCTCCGCGCTGGTAGAGCTCTGACCCATCCGGGGAGTGGTTGATACCGCTCCCCGGCTTTTTCTACTTCGGGACAAAGTGTCCCAAAGTAAAAATACTGTTTGCCGGAAGGAGGGATTTTTACGGCGACCACCTACATCCGCCCTTATAAAACAGCGGCGGGAAAAAGTGCAATTCAAACGATGGAGGATCGTTTCACCTATGGCCTGAACCCGGAAAAGCTGGGAGCCGTATCTTCCTATCTCTGCGATCCGAACACGGCTCCCGCCGAGTTTCTTCTGGTAAAAAGTCAATACCTTGCAGAGACAGGCCGGGCCGTGTCTCGCGGGGCCCTGTTCTTTCAGATCCGGCAGGCGTTCCTGCCCGGGGAGGTTACGGCGGAAGAAGCAAACCGTATTGGTTATGAAACGGCGATGCGCTGGACAAAGGGAAAGTATCAGTTCTTCGTCTGTACGCATACCGACAAGGCCCATATCCA
>ENA-UPXB01000749-UPXB01000749.1-human-gut-metagenome-genome-assembly--contig:-NODE-749-length-23945-cov-25.515670_pt1 | contig 23945 bp, 19 predicted proteins | sample MGYA00250055_ERZ773386 | MGnify/ENA primary metagenome ERZ773386 (study PRJEB29103, sample SAMN06111974) | human gut metagenome | biome: human gut; feature: ankylosing spondylitis patient; material... | reverse complement strand
GGTCAGCGCGAATAAAGCTCCCCCTGAGAGGAAAGACTTCCCCCGGCCGGGGGAAGATGTCGCGCAGCGACAAAAGAGGGAATCTGGCACGGCGTAAGCCGTGACTGAGAGGGTTCTCCCGTCCCCATTTCTATGTTTTGCACAAACCGTGCCTTTTATCCATGACAGAATGCCAAAAAACGCTTTTGAATCAAAAACTCTAAAACAAATAAGCAACAAAAATGCATCCAAATAGAAAACACATCCCTTGATTCTGCCCGGCAAAAGAGGTATTCTTTAGGCAGAGCCGGAAACCCCGGCGTCAACTGTAATGTGAATGAGTGAGAGAGGTACTGGACTATGGCAATTTTGGTTTCCGGCGGTGCCGGTTATATCGGCAGCCACACCTGCATCGAGCTTCTGAACGCCGGCTACGACGTGGTCGTGGCAGATAACTACTACAACGCTTCCCCGGTGGTGCTGGACCGCGTTAAGCAGATCACCGGCAAGGACTTCCGCTTTTACAACGCAGATATGACCCGGCACGAGGACGTGGAGAAGATCTTCTCTGAATGCCCGGACATCACCGCAGTCATCCAGTTTGCGGCCTACAAGGCTGTGGGCGAGAGCGTGTCCAAGCCCATCGAATACTACTACAACAACCTCAACTGCACGCTGGTCATTCTGGACGTGATGCGGAAGCACAACTGCCACAACTTCGTGTTCAGCTCCTCCGCCACCGTTTACGGCGACCCCGCCAGCGTGCCCATCACCGAGGATTTCCCCGTGGGTGCCACCACCAACCCCTACGGCACCACCAAGGCCTTCACTGAGCGCATCCTGACCGACGTCTGCAAGGCTGACCCCAGCCTGAACGTGGCCCTGCTGCGCTACTTCAACCCCATTGGCGCCCATAAGTCCGGCCTCATCGGCGAGGACCCCAACGGCATCCCCAACAACCTGATGCCCTATATCGCCAAGGTGGCTGTGGGCAAGCTGGAAAAGGTGCATGTCTTTGGCAACGACTACCCCACCCCGGACGGCACCGGCGTGCGCGATTACATCCACGTGGTGGATCTGGCCCGCGGCCATGTCTGCGCCATCCGGAAGCTGGAAACGAACTGCGGCCTGTTCATCTGCAATCTGGGCACCGGCAAGGGCTACAGCGTGCTGGACGTGATCCACGCCTTCTCCAAGGCCTGCGGCAAGGAGATCCCCTATGTGATCGACCCGCGCCGCCCCGGCGACATTGCCGAGTGCTATGCGGACCCCTCCAAGGCCAAGCGTGAGCTGGGCTGGGTGGCTCAGTACGGCATTGAGGAGATGTGCGCTGACAGCTGGAACTGGCAGAAGAACAACCCCGATGGCTACCACACCGTGAAGTAAACGCATAAACCTCCAAAGCCGTGCATTCTCTGAAAAAGAGGGTGCACGGCTTTTTTTGCGTGAGCTCCCTCAGTCAAAACCGCAAGCTTTGCGCTTTGGCCGGAAACTGTACCGTTATGCCAAAGGATGAACCCTCTCAGGCTCACTTTGTTCGCCAGCTCCCCCGAAGGGGGAGCTTTATTTGTGCTGACCGGAAGAAGCCAAGAAGCTCCCCCTTCGGGGGAGCTCCAGCTTAGATTTGTGCTTATGACCGGAGAACACTCCGTCATGCCATAGCCCTGCAATATGGTGATACCAAACTCTGCAAATAAATCAACATAATCAGGATTTAGGTACGCACCGCCACTGCAGATTGTATGAAGTCTCTCTCCAAATATTTTCTTACGGACTGGCTCTGCAGGAAGTCCTGCTGCCCTTACCTCCTCAAGCTTTCTGGCAAATGTCTCAATCATAAGAGGCACCATAAGAATCATGTCGGGAGTAAAAAGCTGTATATTTTTTGCCATGCGCATGATGGAATCATTGATGCAGATTACCGAACCCAGTGAAATTCCTTTCAGAATATCCATGCTCAGACAGTATGCATGGTGTATCGGAAGCACAGACAAAATTACCGTGTGAGGTCCAATTTTCATGTCAAGGCATGTGGCATTTTCAGCCAGGTTGTTCTGCGTCAGCATTACTCCCTTGCTCTTTCCTGTGGTTCCGGACGTAAACATGATAGTGCAAAGCGCATCCTCTGCCACGGCAGACTCGTAGCTTCCCCTGTTGTCATCTATAAGCCCATTAAACGAAAGCACCTGTGGACAATGCTCTGTACTGTTCATAGACACATACACATTTATACCATGACAGCTTTTAGCTGCGGCCTCAGCCACATCCGAACGTGCCTCATCAAATATAAGCATCCTCACATCGGCTCTGTCCAAAAGCTCACATATATCCGCTGCCGGAAGCGATGCATCGATTGGAACCGCAACACTTCCGCTTTCTGTGATTGCCAGATAGGATACTATCCACTCATATGATGAAGGGCCTATTACAGCGATATGCTGCCCTTTTTTTCCAAGCTTTTCGATGGCATTGGCAAAGCTGTCTGTATCATTCTTAAGCTCGCTGTAGGTTCTTGACTCTATCTCATTTTTGGATTTCTTCCATCTTATCGCATCATCCGCGCCGTAAGCTTCATTTGCATATGAAAGAATATCCGGAATTGTGTGAAATAACATATTTTCTCCTATCTGCGCCCATTATGCGTCTTTTAATGTCTCAAGATAATCGATAGCTTCCTGTACTGTGCGGATTTCTGCAGCCTTTGTCTGCTCAATCTCCACATCAAAGGTATCCTCTATCTCCCCGAGCATGCTCATGAAGTCAAATGACGTGAAGCCCAGATCCTCCATAAAACGTGACTCTTCGTGCACATCTGCCGGCTGAACATCAACATAATTACAGATAATTTCCACTAATTTATCAAACATAATAATCTCCTTTTACCTAATACGTTTCCTAATCCACTACACTAATTTAATGATTTCGCCTATTGTAAGCTCAGGGTTTTCTGCTCCCTTGAACATGATTTTGCACAGGTAATAGTACATATACTCAAGCTGCTTTCTTGAGACTGCCTTGACCTGATGCTCGAAGCTGAAATCCAGTCCGTTGTCCTCCGGACGGTGCATTACCGTTAGATACATAGCCTGTGTGGTCATGCCGTTCGGGTACCACTTAGTCTTGTATTTTATATCTCCCAGGTCGTTTAAGCCCTTTTCCTTTAAGGTCATAGGCTGATATGTAAGCGACATCGGCTCATATGTAAGCCCCGCCTTTGGCTGCGGATACGTCTTTGAGCGCAGTGCAAAGTACTCTGTCGGATTGTAGTTTGCATGGCGGAACAGCTCGTTTTGCTTATCCCTGATGGTATACATAGCATCGATAAAGCGTACATCCTTTGAAAAGCTTGTCCTAAACGGGAACGAATGAATACGTGTGCCGCCTGACTTCTTCTCCTTAAGTGTCGCACGTCTGGCGATGGCATTGTTTATGGAAACATCATCGAAGCCGTTTTCCTTCTGGAAAAACGTCCTGATTCCCATGAGAAGCAGACAAGCAAGCGAAATATGATATTTCTCGCAAAAATCCATAAGACGCTTTGTCGGCTCAGCCTCCAGATGAAAGATATCAAGCGCTGAGGTGACATCATCCGATGCATTGAATGCACTCCTTAGCTTGTTATCATGCATCAGTTCTCTTGCCGCATCAAGCTTTGCTGTGCCGTCGATTCCGTTGTAGATTGGCTCCGACTGTCTGATAAGCTTCTCAAAGAACTCTCTGTCCCTAAGCTGTGCCTTACTTCCGGCTTCATATGCCAGATCCTTTTTAAGCTGCTCGATATATGAGCACATATCCTTTGGAAAAGGTACTCCCTCATACATGGCATTGCAGTATATCTCAATAATATCCTTTAAAAATGCAATAAGTGACTGCGCATCAACCACCATGTGATGACCTAAGAAGTACACTCCATTAAAGCCATCAGGCATCTTTATCATCACGATTTTCGTCATAGGAGAGTCCTCAAACTCAAACGGCACCTGTGTCCAGCCTTGCATCTCATTCTCTGCCTCCTCCATGGTTAAATCAGTAAAATCCCTGAAATCGACAGTTCTCTCTTTAAAATCCTCATCCACATCCGCAATATACTGATAGCACTCTCCATCCTTATCCCTTGTAAAACGGATACGCATGGCCTCGTTTCTGGCATACGCGTAGTTGATTGAATCCCTTAGCACGTTCCAGTCGAGCTCCGTGCCAATTGTCAGACTTGTACCTATATTGAGCACAGCCATATTCGGACAGTACTTTGCATAGTACAAATGAAATTTTTGTGCAACCGTAATCGGATATACATTGTGTCCCTTTCTCGTCTTCATCATCTCATAACTCCTTCCAAAAATTTATCAAGTGCGTCCTCGAAAGCTTTCGTATTCTTGTAATAGCTCTCGCAGTGTCCTGCACCCTTTACTATCAGCTTTGTCTTTTGTGACGCGCAGCTTGCATAAAGCTCATCACACATGCTGCATGGCACAAATGTATCCTTATCACCATGGATAAACAAAATAGGCAGCTTCGCCTTTTGCACCTCTTTTGCAGCATTGCATTCATCAAGCCCATACCCTGCCATTTTTCTGTTCACAAAATCTGCAATCTGAATCATCGGAAAAGCCGGCAGATGGTACATGCTGTGAAGCACATGTGTAAATACCGCCTTAGGCGAGGTAAATGCACAGTCTGACACAATTCCCTTCACCTGCTCCGGCAGATTAAGTCCACTTGCCATAAGCACAGTGGCACCTCCCATGGAATTTCCCATCAAAACAATCCTTATGCCATTGCCTGCCTTCTTAATCATCCAGTCAATCCACTTAAGCGCATCATAGCGGTTCTTGCAGCCGAAGCCTATGAATTTACCCTCGCTTTGTCCATGTGCCCTCGCATCTACAAGCAGCATGCTATAGCCCTTCTTTAAATAGTAATTGGATATGCTGCTGTAATCAGACATAGCTTCACTTGTGTAGCCGTGAAAGCATATGACGGCTTTATCCGGATTACCTCCATCTATCCCCGGAAAATATGTGGCATGCAGTCTTAATCCATCATCAGACTTAATCCACACATCCTCATGAGTCTGTGCTCTCATCCACTCTCCGCGCGGCTTCATAAAGCTGTAATAGCTCTCCCAGTCAACCCCCGACATCTTCATCGTGCGCTCCTTCTTGGCATTGTAGCGCATCATGGTCCTCCTGTAGAAATAAGCACTGCCGCCTGCCTCTGCTGCAGCAATACCACCTAAAACACCTGCAATTATTCCCCACTTCATCCTCATCACCTACGCCTTCTTACTGTCTATAATCTGCTTCAGGCGAAGTGCCTTATCAATATTTCCCTCCACCTTGAGCTTGCCTGTTGTAAATGCAAGAATCGGATCAATCCTTCCTTCTGCCAGCTTAAAAAGAGTCTCTGCGCTGCATATAAAAATCGCATCCCTGTCAAAATACTCATACGGCTCCACTGCCAACACACCATCCTTTACCTCGGCATAAAAAATTCCCTCTGCCTCTCCTGTTATATTAAACTGAAAAGCAAGGTGCTCGCTTATATCGCTCACATCAGACTCCATAAACAGTCCCTTTACCTTTGAAAACATATCTGCATAAGTCATATCAATTCTCCTTTTCGACCACCGGTCAACTTGTTACTTCATTACAGTATCACTTTTTCGACCGGCGGTCAATATAAATGTTTTCGTTTTCAAACTATTCTGTTATTTTTTCATAAACTATCCAAACGTATCATATCATTATCTATTACCCCGGTAAAATTTCATGGAAGAATCATATGGATTGTGATAATATATATTAAAATGAACGTAACTAATAAAAGAGGAGCCACTATGCCACATTCCACAAGACCAAATTCGGAAAAATACGAGAAGATACTTGAAGCGCTAAGAACCCTTTTAGAAACAAAAAAAATATCCCAGATATCTGTCAGCGAAATCGCCCAGACAGCCGGGATAGGCAAGGGTAGCATATATTATTATTTTTCATCAAAGGAGGCTATCTTTGATGCACTTATGGCAAAAAGCTACGAAGAGCCGCTTGCCACCGCAAAGGAGCTTGCAAAGCGCACCGATATATCTCCGTTTGTGCGCATGGCGATGATATTTCAGGCATGCCGCAACTCCTCTGCCGCCTTTTTAAAAATCCAGTCCGATGCCGGAAATGGTGTACAGGAGAATGCATTTTTGCACAACAAATACATCAATTACCTGATTACCGAGCTAAAGCCGGTGACCGGTGAAATCATAAGGCAGGGAGCAGCTGAGGGACTTATCGTGTGCCAACAGCCTGATGCGCTTGCAGAGATTGTGCTTCTCGTGCTCGTCGTGAAGCTTGACAATACACTGATTCCGTCCACAAAAGAAGAGACCGAACAGACTATCTCAGAGCTCATCTCACTGCTTGAGAAGGGCACTGACAATCCTGAAGGGTCTCTAAATTTCCTGCGTGTCTAAGGACACTATTTATGCTTTTTTCTAAAAAAATATTGGACTATTGCTGCCGGAATGATTCCTCCCGCTATAATCATTCCTTTTGAAAGCGCCGGTGTTTTACGTACAACGTGAGGTGACCTTTCCTTACTGTATCCTACATATATAGGCTTTTCTTCTTTGTCTTTGTAGTCTGCCTTTATATATCCGATAGCGTTATCCCTATCCGGTACATATACCCTGATTATATTATCACGCATATCACCATTAAAAGCTTTATATGCTGCCACTATCTCATAATCTGAGTGATGCGGCAGATACACAAAAAAATACTGTCTATTATCAACACACCATAACAAAAGCCATATTACAAATACCATAATAAGTGCTCTCATGTCTTCTTTTTCATTTGAATTTTCCATATCCAAACACGCCTCGATTTTCCTGACTCATTCTTTGAAAAGTGATACGCACCGATGAAAATATGTACTGTGGTGTCGCTCAACAGAAATACAATGCTTTAGCTTGATTGTAGCATTAAAACCGCAAAAGGGCAATAAAAATATCAGGCAAATTCCTATTATCCTATTATAAAAGAGAGACAGCCGCGAAACCGCAAAAACAGCCGGGCACATCTCTCACATATGTCTGACTGTTTTTTATCGCTTACTATTCAGTTTTATTGTAGCTGTCCGCTAAATTCTCCTATAGTGGTACGCAAAGTATATATTGCCGGCGATTGCGGTGAGCGTCCACGAAATGACGTATATGAGATATAAGGACTGCAGTGTCTTAAAATACGCAAACACCGTGAGCAGCCATATAATCCTGAATACGACAGAGCCCATAACCACTATGATGGTAGGTGCTACACTTTTTCCGATGCCCCTGGCGGCGGCTGTGGCATTGTCCATGAAGGCTGATACACAGTAGACGAATGCCATCACACCGATTCTGATCTGTCCATAGTGTATCACGGCATCATCACTCGTAAAGAGCAAAAGGAACGGTCTTTGGAATATAAACAATGCCACTCCAAGCACCAGTCCCATCAAAAACGAGTATGCCAGGGTGATGAAAAATGTCCTAAGCACCCTTTCCTTTTTCCTCGCGCCCAGATTCTGCGCTATGAAGCTGGTACATGCGGTGTAAAATGCTGCCATCATGTCATAGATAAGCGAATCCGCATTGGTGGCGGCTGAATTGCCCTCCACTACCACATGGCTGAAGGAGTTGATGGATGTCTGGATACATATATTGGCTATGGCAAAGAGCGAGTACTGTATCGCTGCCGGCACTCCGATACGAAGCACTGCTGCAGCTGCATCCCTGTCAATCGCTATATCCTTCATGCGCAGGCCGTAGCTGCCGTATGTCTTCAGGAGAAACCTGATGATGAGAGCCGCTGAGATGTACTGTGCTATGATGCTTGCGATGGCTACTCCTATCACTCCGAGTCTGCACACTATTACAAAGAACAGGTTGAGCACTATATTGATAATTCCTGAGATACTCAGGTATATGAGAGGTCTCTTTGTATCTCCCACTGCGCTCAGCACACCGTTGCCGAAATTATAAAGCGCAAGTGCCGGCGAACCGCACAGATATATCATCAGATATGCTGTAGCACCGTCTATAAGCTCAGGCTTTGTATTCATCACTTCAAGCAGTGGCTTTGAAAAAGCCAGGCCTGCCACTAACAGTAAAAGTCCCGCTATAAAGCACAGAATGACCGATGTGTGGACGGTCTTATGCACCCTCTGATAGTCCTCTGCTCCCATGTGCAGTGCCGTGACAGCATTGACACCGCCTCCCATGCCAAGCAGTATGCCTGTTGTGAGTGTGATGATGATTGTCGTGGAACCGACCGAGCCGAGTGCTCTTGCACCTGCAAATTTTCCCACCACTGCCACATCCGTCATATTAAAAAATACCTGAAGCAGGTTTGAGAACATGAGCGGTATGGAGTAAATCAGTATCTTCCTTGCAAGTGGTCCGTTCACCATATCCAGTTCTTTGGTCTGTGTTGCTCTTGACTTCATTTTTTCCTCTTGTAAATCTATAATTATATATTAACACTGCCATGTGAACAGTACTCTAATTATAGATACGTTTCATTCTTTTTTCAAGACTGTTGTTTACGCTTTACAAAAAAGATTATATAATAAAGTCAAAAAGACTTAAGGGGTAAAAATGTTTCTCTGCTGCGCCACGATATGAGACACTTTCTGAATAATATAGCTGCCTTCATCGAAAACAATGAAAACGACAATGCCTAAGCTCATAAACGATATGCCCGTTGCAACAGAAAGAGGGCATGGGCTTGGTACAAAAAGCATCAGACAGTCTGCTGAGAGACTTGGCGGCAAATGCCAGTACAGTGTATCTGATACTATGTTTATCGTGAGAGTAATAATCTAATCTGATTCATACAAAATAGCCGGTGCTTAACACACCGGCTATTTTAATTCATATACAATAAATAATTCAAATCATTATTTAGAAATCTGTGAGGTTTGCAGCTCTCTTCTCAAGGAATGCTCCCATTCCCTCTTTCTTGTCGTTTGTATCATTTACAACACCAAAGAGGTTTGCTTCCATCTCAACAGCGTTCTTGATATCCATATCATATCCGTTGTTGATAGCAGCCTTTGCAACTGAGATTGCGTAGCTTCCCTTAGAGATGATCTTTGCAGCCATAGCCTTAGCTGTTGGCATAAGCTCCTCTTTTGCTACTACCTTATTAACGAGACCGATGCGGTATGCTTCTGCAGCGTCTACATTGTCGCATGTGAAGATCATTTCCTTAGCACGTCCCATTCCTACTAAACGAGCAAGTCTCTGTGTACCGCCAAAGCCAGGGATGATTCCAAGTCCTGTCTCAGGCTGTCCGAAAATTGCGTTCTCAGAAGCGATTCTGATATCACATGCCATAGAAATCTCGCATCCTCCACCGAGTGCGAATCCATTGACAGCTGCGATTGTTACCTGACGCATATTCATGAGCTTGAAGAATGGCTCTGAAGCCTTGATTCCGAATGCTCTTGCCTGTGGTGCTGTGAAATTAACCATCTCTGAGATGTCTGCTCCTGCTACGAATGACTTGAACTCGTTGCCCTTCTTGTCAGGACCACCTGTAAGGATAAGCACCTTAACATCGTCTCTTGCCTCTATCTCTGTTAATGCTACATTTAACTCATCAAGAGTCTCACTGTTTAATGCATTAAGAGCAGCCGGTCTTGAAATTGCAAGTACTGCAATCTGATCTGCTACGTCAAGTGTTAAATTTTTGAACTCGCTCATTGTATAAATCCTCCTTAAAAAACCTATGTATAACTGACATTTCTGTCGTAATTTATAAAAAAATAGTAACACTTTGACAAATTTTTGTCAATGTCTGAATGACCTTTTTCAATAATATTTACCGTTTAATTTAATATACAAAATTTAAGGAGACAGTCTGCTTAATGCAAACTGCCTCCCGCCTTAGAAATAATATAATCAAATTATTTAATTAAATTAAATCAAAACTCAAATTACATAAGTCCATGTGTCCTGTTGTAAGCATTGCAGATCATATTTGAGTTCTTGATAAGGATGTGCATAGCGATGAATGGTCCGATTCCACAGATAAGTGTACCAAATATACACCACATCAAAACAGTGGTTCCATTCTCCTGAATGCAAAGTCCGTATCTGCCTGCATTATTTGCCAGTCTGTTGCCCAGCTTATAGTACCAGTACCATGCATAGATACCGCATGTAATCATTGAAAGCAGGATAAATGCTACGAGACCTGATGTATTCTCGCCATCTCCATCACATGCTATATTGACATCATGAGCCATCTTGTAGATGAAATAATATCCATAAATACCACATGTAATAATAGACAGGATGATGTATGAGGCAAGACCTCTGTCGTCCTTTAACTTCTCTCCCCTGTATGGTGGAGGAGTCTGACCACCATTGTTCTGGTAGCCTGTATTGTACTGTCCGGCTCCGTTGTTCTGGTAGCCTGCGTTGTACTGTCCGGCTCCGTTATTCTGGTAGCCTGCGTTGTACTGTCCGGCTCCGTTGTTCTGGTAGCCTCCATTGTACTGTCCACCTGCATTCTGCTGGTTTGCACTATTTCCTGTGAAGGACTGCTTTACCTCATCAAATGCACTTCCAAGCTCCTGCTCTGCTGCATTGAAGGCCTCTCCTGCTTTGTTGACAAAATCCTGTGCCTTGGAAACAGGTGCTCCACAGTATGGACAAAATTTTGTTGAATCAGGAATTTCTTTTCCACATTTCTCGCAAAACATCTTCTTTCTCCTTTTTTATTTGCTTTTTATTACACGGATGATACGAAACAGGATATTGTTTTGCGGCTCAAAAACCACTACATCATCGCCTGACCATATCAATCTGCATATATAAACTATAGCAAACATAATGATGATTGTAAATATAATTATTTTATAAATTTTAATATTTATTTTAGATTTACACAAAAGCACTATTACCGCAATAGGCACAAGCCAAAAAAGCGGATGGTATGCAAATGCCTTTGCTATATCAAGCTGTAAAAATGCCATCCATGCCCTCGACATGCCACAGCCTGCACATGATATTCCGGTGATGAACTTAATGGGGCATGTGATGCCTATCGACTCCATAGCTGTGTAAAGTACCACTACGGCTGTGGCAGCACATATGAGCTCTTTTCTTTCATTTTTTCTTCTATTATTTCTTTTATTGTCCATACAAATGTTATCTCAAAAAGTATGCACTGTAAGGTGGCAGCTCAAGGCCACCGTTTAATGTAACCTGCTCACCTGTAATCAGGTCTGTGGCATCACCCTTTCCCATATCAAAGCCCGCGAAAAACGACTGGTCTGCGGCATTGATGCACACGAATACCTTTTCGCCATCACATTCACGACCGAAAACGCACTGGCCGTTTGTGAGCACAACCGAATAGAAATTACCGTAGCAGAGTGCCTTTGACTGCTTCTTTGCCTCTGCGAGCTTTGAAATCCATTCAGTCAGCTCATTGTACTGTGGCGCTTCAAAGCATGCCCTCAGAGCCGGGTCACCGTCTTCTTTTTTTGCCTTCTCTCCCCACTCACTGCCATAGTACACACAAGGGATGCCCGGCATACCAAATGCAATTGCATAGATTAGTGGCAGATGCTTTTCATTGGTCAGTATGCTTGCCACTCTTGTCACATCATGATTGTCCACAAATGACAGCAGGTGCTTACCCTTGTAGAGAGTCCACTGCTCCGGTCCGAACTGTCTGAGAAGCGAATGATTTATCTCAAACATATTCATGGAATTAAAGCTCGAGTACAGACCCTTATAGCACTCATAGTTCGTTACCGAGTGAAGCATTGCATCATTCATAATCTGGTTGTAGTCACCATGCAGTGTCTCTCCCACCAGGAAGAAATCCGGCTTTAGTGAGTCGCAGAACTCCCTTAGTCTTCTGATGAAATCATGGTCGAGGCAGTATGCCACATCAAGTCTCAGCCCGTCTATATCAAACTCGTCTACCCAGCCCTTTATCGCTGAAAAGATATGCTGGATTACATCCTCATTTCTCAGATTAAGCTTGACCAGATCATAGTTTCCTTCCCAGCCCTCGTACCACAATCCATCATTATAGTTTGAATTGCCATCGAACGCTATACGGTCAAACCAGTTTACATATGGTGAGCTTTCTCTGTTTTTAAGCACATCCTGAAATGCCCAGAAGCCTCTTCCCACATGATTGAACACACCATCCAGCACTACCTTTATGCCGTCCTTGTGCAGATTGTCACAAACCTGTGCGAAGTCCTCGTTTGTGCCAAGCCTTGTGTCTATTTTTGTATAATCCCTTGTATTATATCCGTGTGTATCAGATTCAAACACCGGTGAAAAATAGATTGCATCTGCCCCAAGCTTTTTGATATGAGGTATCCAGTCATTCACTTTCAAAATTCTGTGCTCCAAAACACCATCATTCTCAAATGGTGCTCCACAGAAGCCTAACGGATAAATCTGATAAAATACACTTTCATATGCCCACATTATTTTGCCCTCCTTGATAGTTGTGTAGTGGTTTTGTACCTGTTATCTGTTATCTATTATACACAATTATGTACTTATATGCTACATTTTTTTGTTACTTTTTACCTACATTAAGTATTTTGTTACCTTGTATAATTAAATTTCTAATAGAAATTCCTGTAGATAACACATGCAATAACCACATGGATAAAGAAAATAAGCGGCATCCCCTTTACAAAATACCAATGCTTTGTCTTGTGCCTGAAGGCATACATCCCAGCCCAGGTACCGGCGCTTCCGCCCAGCAGGCTGAGCCCAAATAATGTCTTCTCCGGGATGCGCCATGCGTGTGCCTTGGCCTTACACTTGTCAATTCCCATCGCAGCAAAGCCTGCTATATTCATAAGAAGCAGATAAATCAGAAAAATTTTCATATAAATAATGCTCCATTCTATTACTCCGCACATAAATTTATAAATATATAAACATATCTGCATATATTAATAAGTCCACAAAAAACAATAGCCCAGCCTTTAAAGGCCGGGCCATAAATTAATTATTAATTCTTAGCTTTTTTAGAAACCTTAGCCGGTGCAGCCGCCTGCTTTTTAATGGCGCTCTTGCCCAGATAAAGCTTCATCACATACCACAGCTCTGTAGCGATGCAGATTGAAGAATATGTTCCGCAAAGCACACCTACCATGAGTGGTAATGAGAACTCTCTGATTGATGTATGACCAAAGATAAAGAGTAACAATACCATAACAAATGTAGTAAGCGAAGTATTGATGCTTCGTGAAAGTGTCTGTGTAAGGGACTCGTTTGCTATATCAGCAAGCTCATCTGCTGAGTACTTCTTGATACCGTGAAGGTTCTCACGGATACGGTCAAAGATAACGATTGTATCGTTGACTGAGTAACCTACGATTGTAAGTATACATGCAATAAACGTACTGCCGACTGAGATTCTGATAAGTGCATATGCTGTGACTACAACAAGCACATCATGTACCAGCGCAAGGATAGCACTTGAAGCAAATCTGATGTCCTTGAATCTGAACCAGATATATAACAGCATGAAAATACATGAAATAATAACTGCCTTTACAGCGTTTGTTCTCATCTCACCACTGATTGTTGAGCTGATACTCTGAGTCTCTATAGTTGATGCATCAACATTGAAATCCTTCTCAAGAAGAGCTGCGAGATCCTGTCTCTCATCGAGTGAAAGTGTACGTGTCTTTAATGTGACATCATGGCTGCCCTGAACTGTAGTAACCTGCACTGCACTATTGCCAAGGAGCTTTGATACTGAAGGCACGATGTCCTTCTCAACCTCTGCGGCTGTATAATCCTTGCCAAAGTCTGCAGTGGTTGATGTACCACCTACAAACTCAAGACTGTAGTTTAATGCATTGCCGCTTGTAGCACCGAAATAAATCATGCCGCCAATACCTGCAAGTATAACTACACCTGAGATAACAAAGTATTTAACTCTGTTCTGTACAAATCTGATAACCTTTCTCTTCTTTGCCTTGCCGTAGAACTTCTCAGCTCTGACACCGACACCGTAAAATGCTCTTGTAAGGTATTTTGCAATAAAAAGAGCTGTAAACAGTGACAGAATAATTGAAATCATAAGTGTGTATGCAAAGCCCTTTACTGTACCTGAACCGAGCACCATAAGCACAAGTGCTGCGATAAAGGTTGTAACCTGTCCATCGAGGATGGCTGAAAGAGCCTTCTTGTAGCCCTCATTTACTGCAGCAAGCACTGATTTGCCACCTGCGATTTCCTCACGGATACGGGCAAATACGATAACGTTTGCATCTACTGCCATACCGATACCAAGGATGATACCCGCGATACCCGGCAGTGTAAGTGTAATCTCAAACCAGTAAATAAACAGTACTGTAAGCATTGAGTAGAGTGCAAGTCCGATAGATGCAACCACACCGAGTATACCATAGAGCACAATCATGAATATCATGATTAAGATAATTCCGATAATTGCAGCCTTTACTGCATTTGTGAGCGCTGTTCCACCGAGCTGTGCGCCAACAACATTTGACTCTAACTCCTCGAGCTGGAGGTTGATGGCTCCGACACGGATAAATGTTGCAAGGCTTGTTGCCTCGTCGTAATCCTTCATTCCGTTGATTACACAGTTACCATCTGAGATAACGGCGCTTACTGTAGGAACGCTGATGAAATGATCATCATAGTATATACCGATTGACTGTCCTGCATCCTTTGCCTTCTTTGTGGCATCTGCCCATGTGTCAATAGCCTTATCCTTGAGCTTTAATGAAACAACAGGCTCCTTGGTTGATGTAGATGATGACTGGTCATACTGGGCGCTTGCATCCTTTACATCGTTACCATCGAGGATGACTGAGCCATTGGCCTTTAAGGTGTCAATATCATAGTTGAGCTTGTAGCCGCCCTCAACCGATGTGTCCTGTGTATAGTTGGCATTTCCGTCACTGTCATACTGGGCGATGAAGTACAGTGATCCCGGACTTCCAAGATCCTCGAGTACCTTGTTAGGGTCGTCAACACCCGGAATCTCTACAGTGATACGGTCATCCCCGCTCTTGTATACAGAGTACTCTGTTGTGTAGCTCTCTGCACGCTCCTCGAGCTTTGCGATAGTATCATTTACATCCTTGTCTGAAGGATTCTTGTCCTTGATATGGTAGGTGATTGAAACACCACCTGAGAGGTCGAGACCAAGCTTGATATTCTGATAATCCTTATCCTTGGTGCTCTCACCATTAGCAGTTGCCTCCTGCTTTTGCTTTGTGTCGGTGATTACTGCAGTGGAATACCAGCCCAGCAAGCCGATACAAATGACTGCCACAAGGATAATCACCCAACTCTTTCCTTTTTTCATTTTCTTATACCTTCCTGTCATTTTGCTACCATCCATATAGGTATACAGATGGCAAATATATTCGCACACGGGTCACAAATACCGCTATCCGTTTCCCGTGACAAATTCAAATTATTGTGCATCATCTGCCATATCAGCCTCTGCTGCCTTAATCATGATAGCGCACTCTATACGCTTCTTCTGCAGCTCGCAGCCTAAATCATAGGCATCAGTGATTGTGCCGTGGAAGTTGTATGAGTTGGCGGCACAGCCACCGCTGCAATAGAATCTGGCAAAACAGTTGCGACATTTTTCCTTGGCATAAACATTACAGCACTTAAACTCATCCTGGATGTCAGTGGCCTTGATGCCATCCCAGACATTACCCATAAGGAAGTCCTCATTGCCCACAAACTGGTGGCATGGATATAAATCTCCCCATGGAGTCACTGCCAGGTACTCAGTTCCTGAGCCACAACCGGAAAGACGCTTATATACACAAGGTCCTCCCTCTAAATCTATCATAAAATGGAAGAAATTGAAGCCGTTTCCTGCCTTGTTTCTCTTTACCATCTCTGCTGCAAGTCTGTCGTACTCATCAAAGAGCACAGGTAAATCAGATTCCTTAAGTGCATACTCATCTGTAGGCTGTGCCACCACAGGCTCAACCGAAATCTGTTTGAAGCCTAAATCAGCCAGATGAAGCACATCCTTTGAAAAATCAGTATTGAAATGTGTGTATGTACCTCTCACATAGTACTTGTCCTGATGTCTGCTCTCTGCAAACTTCTGGAATTTCGGAACAATAAGGTCATAACTGCCGGCACCCTTTCTGAAAGGTCTCATACGGTCATGAACCTCCTTGCGTCCGTCTATACTAAGAACTACATTATCCATCTCTTTGTTGGCGAACTCCATAATCTCGTCATTTAAGAGCACACCGTTTGTGGTGAGTGTGAACCTGAAATGCTTGTCATGAAGCTTCTCCTGCTCTCTTCCATATGCCACAAGCTGCTTCACCACATCCCAGTTCATGAGAGGCTCTCCTCCAAAGAAGTCTACCTCTAAGTTTCTTCTGCTGCCTGAATTGGCAATCAGGAAATCAAGTGCCTGTTTTCCTGTCTCGTAGCTCATGAGAGCTCGTCTGCCGTGATACTCGCCCTCCTCTGCAAAACAATATCTGCAGGCAAGGTTGCAGTCGTGCGCTATGTGAAGGCAAAGTGCCTTTACAACTGTCTGGCGCTTCTTGAAATCTATGATACGTTCTTTGTATGTATCTTCTGTGAAGAGCTCTTCATTATCCTTAAGCTCATTTACTTCCTGTATTGCTTCTTCTATCTCCGTCTGTGGATACCTGTCCACAAGCTTTTCAATAATCTCCTTAGCTGAGTTGTCCTCAAACAGCTCAATAACGTCATATGTGACATCATCCACCACATGGATTGCGCCACTGTTGACATCTAAGACAATATTATAGCCGTTGTTCTTGTACTGATGAACCACTACAATATTCCTCTCTTTCTATACACATTTTAAAATTACCACTGCGAAAAGAGTGTGCACCTATCAGCGCACACTCTTTAAATCCGCTTCACCTATGACTATTTGTACTGCTCACAAGTCTGGTTTCCAACTGTACAAGATGTCTTGCAAGCTGACTGGCATGATGTCTGGCACTCGCCACATCCGCCCTTTTTAACAGTGTTCTGTAATTTTCTTGTATTTAATGTCTTTACGTGTTTCATTTTTATCTCCTTTTCATTTAACGATGTCTCATTGACACATCATATTTGCTTTCAACATTATATCACAGCATTATCAATATGAAAAGTCCTTTTTTAGCGAAAAACAAGCGCTGAAAACATTACCAGAAGGAGTATTATCAAAAGCTCGAAAATATTTTTGGATTCACCTATATCTATGACCACTGTTGCTATCACATACGTTATCCAGTATGCTACGACCGTCACCCTGATAAAACGTCTGCGGTGAAAGCAGCATTTGAGCAAAAATCCGCACACAAGCCCCACCACTATATTGACCGCCATGGCAAGTGCAAACTTTATCCACTCCGCCATGTCGACAAAGCACTGTACTATAGAAAGTATGATAAGGCACAAAAGCGCCGTAAGATGCATGATACATATTGTTATCACAGGACCTTTGATTTTTCTCCACATAAAAACGCCCTCCACACATCATATATATGTGCAAAGGGCGGTAATTATTCATGTATGAAATTCATTCGTGATTACAGCTCACAGTTATTAACTGTTCTAGGGAATGGGATAACGTCACGGATATTGCCCATGCCGGTAAGATACATTACGCATCTCTCAAAGCCCAATCCAAAGCCTGCGTGTCTTGCAGAGCCGTATTTTCTTAAGTCAAGGTAGAACTTGTAGTCATCCTCTGAAAGTCCAAGCTCATTTATTCTGGCAAGGAGTTTGTCGTAGTCATCCTCTCTCTGGCTTCCACCGATGATTTCTCCGATTCCCGGCACGAGACAGTCAACTGCTGCAACGGTCTTTCCGTCGTCATTCAGCTTCATGTAGAAGGCCTTTATCTCCTTCGGATAATCTGTGACAAATACAGGGCGCTTGTAAATCTGCTCTGTAAGGTATCTCTCATGCTCTGTCTGTAAATCACAGCCCCATGATACCTTGTAATCAAACTTGTCATTGTGCTTTGAAAGGATGTCGATAGCCTCTGTGTATGTCACACGGGCAAAATCATTTTCAACAACATTTCTTAATCTGTCAAGCAGCCCCTTGTCCACGAAATTGTTGAAAAATGCCATCTCCTCAGGTGCATTTTCAAGCACATAGCTGATAACATACTTGAGCATGCTCTCTGCAAGCATCATATCATCCTCAAGGTCTGCAAAAGCAATCTCAGGCTCAATCATCCAGAACTCTGCCGCATGACGTGTGGTGTTTGAATTCTCCGCACGGAAGGTAGGTCCGAAGGTGTAGATATTCTTGAATGCCATAGCATATGTCTCGCCGTTTAACTGTCCTGAAACAGTAAGGTTGGTAGGCTTATTAAAGAAATCCTTTGAGAAATCCACCTTTCCTTCCTCTGTCATAGGGAGATTGTTCAAATCAAGTGTGGTCACCTGGAACATCTCTCCTGCACCCTCACAGTCACTTCCTGTGATAAGCGGTGTGTGCACGTACACAAAATCCCTCTCCTGGAAGAATTTGTGAATAGCATATGCGCAGAGTGAGCGCACCCTGAAAACTGCCTCAAAAGTATTTGTACGAGGTCTTAAGTGTGAGATTGTACGAAGATACTCAAATGTATGTCTCTTCTTCTGCAGAGGATAATCCGGTGTGGATGCACCCTCAACAGTCACCTCTGCGGCCTGAATCTCAAATGGCTGCTTTGCATCCGGAGTAAGCACAAGTGTACCTCTTACGATAATTGCAGCTCCGACATTGATCTTGCCAACCTCATCATAGTTGTCTAAGCCATTTCCGTATACAACCTGGATTGGCTCAAAAAATGTACCGTCGTTTACCACGATAAATCCAAAATTCTTTGAATTACGATTGCTTCTGACCCATCCTCCGATAGTCACCTCTTTGTCAGCGAATTTGTCCTTGTTGCGGAAAATCTCGCGTATGTTTGTAAGTTCCATTATCTAATCCTCCATTTAAGCTACCTGCGCATCACCACAGACAGCATATTTATCGTTATTATTCGGCATCCGCGCTGCTACTTGAAGTATCCGGCGCTGCACTGCCATCCTCAAATGTCACATTTGCTTTCTCTGTGACTGTATCAATAGCCTTGTTTACAAGGTACTGGTTCTTAAGGTATGTCTTTCCCTCATCCTTGTGTCCGCTTCCAAAATACTTGTATACCTCAGAAGCCTTGCTGAACTGACCATTGCTGGCTGATACGATGTAATCCACATAGCTGTTGAAGGCATCATCATCCATCTTGATATTTTCCTTCTCAGCGATAAGCCCAAAGATGAACTCTGTCTTTATCTGGTCTGTCAGATTCTCCTTCCACTTCTCTGTGGCCTGATCCACTGTCATGTTGTAGTTGGACTTTAAATATTTCTTAAGTGTCTGTCCATCCTTGACATTTTCCTTGGTAAATGAAGCAATATACTCATTGAGTCTGGCCTGCAGATACTCATCAGGAATCTCGACTGTGCTGTTGTCAATCATGTAGCTCTTTATCTTGTCCACCTCAGCGCTGTAGAGCTGCTGCTTCAAATCCTTCTCAATCTGTGTGGTAAGCTGGGCATTTGTTGTCACTCCGGCCTTTCCAAACACTGTGTTGACCTGCTCGTCTGTCATATCAGCAAGTGCGACAGGATCTGCTGAGTAAATGCCCTTTACTGTATACTCAAATGTAACTGTCTGTCCGTTTAAGTCGTCATTGCCATAATCCTCAGGGAATGTCACGTCACCCTTAACCTTGTCGCCCACCTTGGCTCCGATTATAGGCTTTGTAAATCCATCAATAAAGGATGAACCGCCGACCTGGCTGTTATTTGTCACATCAAGCATCACATCTGTAGCAGAACCACCATCAAATGCTTTGCCATCCTTATATCCTGTGTAATCAACCTTGACATAATCGCCATCTGCAACTGTATCACGATCTGTAACCTGCTTGTACGCATCTGCACCATATGACTGAAGCACATTGGTCAGATATGTCTGCTTTGCTGTATCGTTTATCTCATAATCGTTTGAGACAGTAATTGCAACACCTGAATAGTCTGCAAGCTTTGTAACCTGCTTTGCGTAGTCTATGTCAAACTGTCCGCTTCGCATCGTCTCGCTGCCGGCCTCGGTGCCTGCCTCTGTTGCGCTCTTTGAGCCACCCTTTTTGCTCTTGCCGCTTATCACAACAGCAAGCGCAATAATTACCACGATAAGTGCAATCACAATCACTGCTATGACTGCCTTCTTACCTGTATTCTTCTTCTCACTCATTGGAATCCTCCTGAAATCTGTAAGTCATGTTATTTATAAGTACAATGCCCTGCCACGGCAAAAACGCATCCGCAAAACACTATACCTGTCTACAATATCACATATCAGGTTAAATTACAACGAGTGAAATTTTCTTTATCTTTGCAAACACCGGAGGAGTATGCATTCTAAGCCCTACTGTCACCCTGGCATTCTTTTGCAGCCTTACCGGCTTAAGCAGATGTGTCACAAACCTGATATCATCCGGGAAAATGTCGCTTGTATATGTATGAACGCCGCTTTCATCCTCCACATCCATAAACAGCTTAACCTCGACACCTGTTGTATTGGTTCCTCTATAGTCAACCGCTGCTATATACTCACCGGTATATTCAATATCCACCGTCTGGCTTATCGAATAGTCAAAATTGGCATCTGAAGAGATAAACACTCCATCCTTCCCAAGTGTATACTGTCTCTCTTCGAGGCTTGTCTCAATCTGCCAATTATTAAATCCATCCTTAAATTCAGGATTTGAGATTAGATTTCCATGAATCATAAGAAGCTTCATGAAATCCTCCACCTCCGGTGTTTCTTCATACTCATAAAGTGATTCAATATACTTGTCAAGTTCTTTAATCGGCGGATTTTTCGGATCAAAGTCCCTGATTGCATCCCAGCCCGGCAAAGCCCTGCCATGCTCGTCAAACATACCCATATTCTCAAACCAGGTTCCCATGCCTTTACCAGGCACACCGACAGGCTCCCAGTAGTATACACCTGTCTTTCCGGTATCCTTTGACACCTCTGCTGCTATCTGCATGATTATTTCAAGAGACTTCTTCTGCTCTGCGCTGCCTGCATCAAGGCCTGCAGTCTCCATAAGTTCCTTCGGGATATGATCTCCTTTGCAATGCCTCCACGGATGAGCTGTCTCCACAATATAAACCGGCAGATTATATAATTTTATGAGCCTGCTCATAGTATCCTTCAAATCCATGAAGGTACCATGCCAGAACGAATAAAAGGAAAGGCCAATCGCGTCAATCGGCAGCATGCCCGCATTAAACATAGAATCAAACCAAGGCATAATACAGTTATATCTGCCTCCCTGATCCAGATGAATCATGACCTTTGTCTCCGGTAGCAGCTCCCTGACAGCTCTGATTCCCTCATTTACAAGCGCAGCCAGCTGCCTGTACTGTGGCACTGCACCATCCGGAAACAGCATACCACTCCTTATTTCATTACCAATCTGAACCATATCCGGCGCACAATCCATGATTTTTAATCTGTATAGCACATCATATGTGTACTTGTGCACTGCCTCCTTCAGCTCATCAAAGCTTAAATTCTTCCACGCATCAGGCTTATTCTGCTGTCCCGGATCTGCCCAGTAATCTGAATAATGAAAATCAAGCAGAAAATGCATTTTGTATTTTTTAATGACATGAGCCATCTCGAGAACATATGTAAGACTGCAATACCCCTTAGACTCCGGCACCTTATCAGGCTCATTCCATATGCGCAGACGGACTGAATTTACATTATTCAGCTTTAAAAAATCAAATACCCTGCACACATGACCTTCCCTGTCCATTATTTGTATATTATTGTCAACCATCATAGGAACGGATGAAATATCCACTCCCTTTAAGAAATTGCTATCCTTTTTCTGCTTGCGCTGCTGCTTAAGCTGATACATCTTTGTGTCAGCACTTACTAGATAATCGTCAAAGCTCTTACCACTGCCCGGCTTCGTATATATGATGCCGTGACTGATAAACAGGCTGTGCTGCTCCATGATATCATACACGCGCTTTATATACTTCTCAGCAGTGTCATGTCTGTCCCCAGGGATAAACACGATAAATTCATCTCCACCGAATCTATATACCATACTTCCCTCAGGCTTTTGCTCATCAAGCACCCTCGCCACAGTCTTTAAAAGCTCGTCACCGTACTGGTGTCCGTAGGTATCATTTATATCCTTGAAATCATCCACATCGAGAAATACTATGGTGCAGCCGACATTTTGAGCTTCAAGCTCAGCAAACATAGGAATGACCATCTCATTGCATGCCACACGATTGTATAGGCCTGTGAGCGCATCATGGTTGTAGAGATTCTTAAGCTCATTATTTGTATTCTCAAGTACCTTTTGCTTAAAAAGATTCTCAAGCCTCTTGAGCAGGGCAGACTGTATATCAAACTGCTCAGGATGGTCGTACAAAAACTCAGGATTCCTGAGTATTACATAGCCCACTATCTCGTCCCTGAAATGCAGCGAGCAATACATATAGCAGGTGTTTTTATCTACACTCTGCATGTACTGCATAAGGTCATTTACACTCTTAAACTCAAGCTTTCCATTGTCCTTGTCATCCGCATAGAGTACAACCTCGTCGTCAATATCATAGCCATGCTTCCTAAAGTGTGCATTGTTCCTTGCAGCTGCCAGATCAGAAACACCGACCACATACACTCCGTCACACTTCATGCTCTGTATATAGTCAGAGTATCTCTCAAACAAATCATAGTATTCATTGCACTCCTCGAGCTCTTTCTGGAGGATCATTACTGCATCCTCCTCCTGCTCTCTTGCAACGGAGCCTTTGATAATATTCTTTATGTAATTACGATAATCCACTCTGCCGGTATTAGGGCATCCGCAGCTCTCAGCCGGGATAAACTCAGAATCAAGGTATTTATCAGAAGCATCGCCCGTGCCATTCCAAAGCGCCTTAAATATCTCAAGAGCATTTCTGCCTATATTGCCCCTGTTGTTATCCACTGTTGTAATCTGTGGGTTAAAATACGCAGCCTTATCCAGATTGTCAAAGCCTGTGACCTTAAAATCCTGTGGTACCTTGTATCCAAGAACCTCTGCTGTCGCACACAGTCCTGCTGCTATATTGTCATTTGCACATAAAAAAACATCCGGTAACGGCTTTTTGCTCTCGTGCCAATCACTCATATACCTGACACCTGTCTGATAATCAAAATCACCAAACATGTACATATCAGCTGTAAGTGGTATGCCATAATCACTTAAAGCCTCCTTGAAGGCCTCAAAACGCATTCTGTTCTCATAATGATACGGCGGACCACCTGCAAACACAAAGCTTTTGCAGCCATGCGCATAGTACATATGATCCATCGCCTTGCGAAACAGCCTCTTATTGTCGTTGCCTACATAGTAAAACCCATCAACCTTATACCCGATACTCACTACCGGCACATTTACCGACTGAAGCTTTCTGACCATATACTGTATCTCATCCAGGTTGGTCGTATTGGTGCAGTCAAATACCACTCCGTCGAAGCTGTTTAAATCAGGCAAATCGTTCAGCGCATACTCGCCTTTGTTAAACTTTGAATCCTGACTCCAGGTTCCGTTGGTGTTGTAAAAATACAGGCACACATCCAGTCCCAGCTCTTTAGAGCCTCCCATGATACCCTCAACCCACGAATATATTACATATCTTCTCCAGCCATCAGCCAAAAGAGCAATTTTCTTCATTAATAAATACCCCTTTGCGTCTTCTAAAGACCTTTTCCAAAATATAGTTCTAGTATACTACGGTTTTACCTATTGCTAACTTGAAAAAGTAAATTCCAGTGCAGAAGTAAATTCCACACTCATTTAAAAGTTCTTGATTTTCTAAGAGTT